>Ga0308176_10000018_pt1 | contig 117357 bp, 125 predicted proteins | sample PhyCR2_3_FD_203890 | JGI IMG/M metagenome (GOLD analysis project Ga0308176, IMG submission 203890) | Soil microbial communities from UC Gill Tract Community Farm, Albany, California, United States - DLSLS.C.R2 | ecosystem: Environmental > Terrestrial > Soil > Agricultural land | place: USA...
CAAGGTCAGGTGATTAGCGTTGTCGTAGCCGTAAAGAGTCGAATTTCCCCTGGGATCGGTGGTGCTCTCCAGGTTGCCGGCTGGGTCGTACTCCCACTGGCGAACAAGCGTCTGCTCTGGCCCTGACCCGTCCGGGTCAGGCGAGGTGACCTTGGTCAGGTGGTCGGCACCGTCGTAGGCGTAGGTCGTCGTGTAGTCACTGGGATTCACGCCGGCGAGGTTGCCGCGCGGCTCGACAGAGCTCGCGAGTCGGCCAGTTGCGTCGTAGGCGAAGGTCGTCTTCTCGCCGAGCGGTGTGGTTATCGAGGTCAGGTCGTGAGTTGTCGGGTCGTAGCCGTACGTGGTCACCTTGCCGCGTGGATCGGTAACCGTGGCGACTAGTCCGGTCGCGGGATCGCGGGTGTAGGACGTGACGACATTGCCGGGCTTCGTAACCGAGGTCAGGCTGCCGACGGCGTCATAGCCGTAGTCGGTCTCGTTTCCCCGCCCGTCCGTGTAGGAGAGCGGCTCGTTGAAGTCGTTGTACGTCCAGTGTTCGGTGGAAAGGGAAGCCGGAGCGGTGCGGCTCAGCATGTTGTGGCGGCTGTCGTAGCTCATCTGCTCGACGTACCCGAGCGCGTCTTGGTACGCGGTGAGGTCGCTCGTGTTCGGGTCGTAGCCGTAGCTGACCCTGGCGCCGTACGGGTTCGTCTTGCTGACCAGCAGGGTCCCGTCGAAGCTGTACGTCCAGTCATGGCCGCGGGCGTCCGTAACCGTCGCGATCGACGTTTGCGGATCCCAAGCGAAGTGGGTGATGTTCCCGTCGGCGTCTTCCTGCTCGCTGATGCGACCGTCAGAGCCGTACGTGTTCGTCACAACGGTGTGGTTGTTCTGATCGACCTCGGTCGCCAACCGCCCCTGTGAGTCATAGCCATAGCTACTGGGATTTCCGCGAAGGTCGGTTACGGAGGTCAGATAACCGTTCGTGTAGCCGTAGTGGACTTCGCGGCCGTCGGGCAGAGCCATTCGTGTCAACAGGCCGGACGCGTCGTGTTCGAAGGTCACGACCCGGCCGGCGCTGTCGGTCAGGCTCGACCGATAGCCATTTGCGTCATAGGCGAGGATGACCCCTACGCCGTTCCGATCTTGCACGCCGGTTAGTCGTCCTTGACCGTCGAAGATGTAGTGCGTCTGTTGGGCGGTCACCACCTCGTAGCCACCGCCTGTCGCGCTCAGCGTGACCATGGCGTACGGCGGCGCTTGGTATGTACCGTCAGCCTGCTGCGTGAAGACGATCTGGGCGCCGCTTCCGGAGCGCCACGTGACCGTGCCGTTACCGAACGTCAAGGCATCGGCGTAGGAGTCCGTCCAGCCGACGCCTAGCTCGCCTGAAGTGGTGTCGAGCGAGGTGTAGCTTCTCCTGAATGCGAACGGCTCACCAGCCGAGGGCATGCTCGCATCGGTCGCCGAACTGGTAACCGCACCTGTCGCGAGATCGACCGGATCAGCGGCCATCTGGGCACAGGCCTCCTGCACTCGGACTGTGGTCGCGTACCGAGGGTTCTGACAGGGCCCATAGGTCGACTCCGGCGGTGGCGGAGCGAGGACTCCACCGGCTCCCACGTAGACGGCGAGGCTGTCCGCGCCGTCCGGATCATTGAACTTCATCAGCTGCGCGCCGCTGGCCAGATCGATCTTGAGCACATCCCACGAGGTGTCGTCGGTCACCCAAAAGGACGTCCCATCCGGGTCGAGCGCCAGTGCCAGGAAGTTCGTCTCGCCGTAGGTCGACGCGTCGTACTCTTGCTCGACAACCCCGGCGGAGCTGAGCCTTACGACCTTGTACCCGCAGGCAACCATGACTTCGCCGTCGGCGAGGATCTTCACTCCCCAACACTGCTGGGCGAGGTTGTCCTTCAAGTCCGGCAGTTGCGTGTTCGTGCAGACGTCAAAGCGCTTCACGTTCGGCCCCTGATTCGTATAGACGACCGTGCATCCGTCGCTCGCGAGGTCCATCCAATGAACGCCCGCGGTGCCGCCCCAATCGGCGAGGTCCGCGGCGTACGTCGTTATCGGGTAACCGTTCGCGTCGAACTTCTCAATGTCGTAACCGCCGGTATTGACCACGACGTTTTCGCCGGTGTAAACGTTCCCGGACCCATCTGGCACGCAGGTTTCAAGCCCGCCGCCGCCATACTTGGTCGCCCAGACGGCGTCGAGCAGATTCCCTCCACTACCGAATTTCGAAACGGTCGAATCGCTGGAGTTCGCAGTAAACAGATCGCCGAAGCGGTCGAAACACAACCCCGACACCTGGTGCTGGGCACCAGTGGCCAACTGACCAATCAGCTGACCGCTCGGGTCGTACTCATTGACCGTCCCACCGCTGTCCCCGCCCACGAGCACATCGCCCCGCCCCCAGGGCGCGGGACTCAAGAGCTCCGTAGCCGCCGAGCCTGCTCTCGCCGCGTGACCCGCGCCGGTCTGCGAGATACTCGCCCCTCGCGCGGCAGAACCCGCCGCAACGCACACAACCAGCAGAACGAGAACAAACCCGACCACGCAGCGGCCCAGCATCTCCCCAGCTCCTCTCCCCCGTAAGCCGAGCCGCAACGACCCCGGAACAACGACTACTCAGCGTCGCGAGCCTAACTCCATGTCCGGAAGATTGCAACCCAATGCGATCTAGTTCAACAAGCTCGCCTCCCGCGGATCCGGACGGCGCTCTCGAGCGATCCCCTCGTGGTGAGTCGCAGCGTCGCACTCTTACGGATGCGAACCTCCCAGCCCGATAGCCGGCGAGACGCAGATGCATCCTTGATGCTCGGCACCCCCGGAGCGGGCCTGTGAAGGCGAGCGGAACGGTTGCCGGCGCAACTTCCAATCCTTCCCATCGCGGGTCTTCGGACGCACTACGAATCTCTCCGGTGAGCACTTCTCGCAGAAGTGCATCTGTGTCTCGCCGGCTATCGGTCTTTCGGCTTGGTAGCAACCAGGTAGGCGCTGGCCATCCTCCACTCGCCGAGTCCCTGCTCGACCTGGGGGCGGAGGTGCTTGACGAGACGGTCGCGCTCGGCGGGCGTCAGTGCCTGCTCCATCGCCTCTTCAAGCGTCGGGATATTCGGGTTGCCCGAGCTGTTGAGGAAGCCGTCCCACGCACGTGGCGGCGTCGGCTCCATCACCGCCTCGAGGTCGAGGCGAATCGGAAAAAAGCCTGCGCCTTGCGCGAGCCGAACGAGGTCGCGCTCGTCGAAGTCGAGCATTGGATCTGACTCGGGAGGCTGCAGCGCCTCGTAAACCGCTCGAAGCTTCGCGCCAATCCCGTCGAGCGCTGCAAGGTCGTAGCCCGCCCACGTGTCGCCGTCGCGCAACGCGAAGCGGTTGATGGGCTCGAAGAGCGAGATACGGCCACCCGGCCGCAAGACGCGGGCGAACTCCGCAAACGCCTCGAGCTTCCGAGCCACGTAGATCAGAACTGACCGCGTCGTCACGACGTCGACCGACGCGTCGTCGACGAGGCGCAGGTCGTCCGCCGGCGCCTCGACGAAGCGGCAGCGCTCGGTGAAGCCGAGCTCGATCGCAGCCTCCCGGCAGAAGTCGAGGAGGTCGGTGGAGACATCGCTGAAGACGACGGTTCTGGCGCCTCGTTCGAGCGCGCCAAAGGCGATTAGGCCTTCGCCGCACCCGACATCGAGAACCGTCTCGCTGCCGCGAAGCCCCGCGCTGTCGAGGATGCGGTTGCGCGTCGCGACAAGGTTCGCGAGGAAACGCTCGCGCGTCTCGGGATCCCCGCCGAAGCGCCGCACCGCCAGCCACTCCGCCCACCGATCGCGGCTCACACGCCGATGATCGCATCGCGCGACGGGTCAGAGATCGATGCCCAGCCCGAGCTCGTGCTCGAGCTCGATGAGGCGGCGGAGCTGGCGGAGCCTTTCGACGTCCTCCTCACGGCCGAGCGCGGAGAGCATCCGCGCGAGGTCGCCCTTCGAAGCGACGGCCGGCCGGAGTCCCTGGCCAAGAGGCTCTCGAACCGCGGCGCGCCGGAGATCGTCGTAGCCGCGCGTCCCGGCGGGCAGCGGGACGACGCGAAGTTCGCCGAACGGAGTCGCGACGGTTGTCGGCTGCTCAGCGTCGACTTCCGTCTCCCCCACGCCGAGCTCGCCGAGAGCCTCCTCGAGGCGCCTGAGATTCTCTGGTCTCGTCGACGGCGTAATGTCGACGCCCATCGTGACCTCGTCAGCTCCCTCGATGACGCGGGCGAGGCCGCCGATCACGACGAACGACACACGGTGTCGATCGAGCACGCTCAGGACCGCTCGCGGGTCGAACGTCGAGGACCGGGCCGGACTCACGTCTTCGAGGCCTTCAGGAGCTCCTGGAGGCGCTCCTGCGGCGACAGGCGGAGCTTGCGCCGCAGAGCCTTCTCCCCCGTCTCGTCGACCTCAGCAGCACCGATCGCGACGTCGAGTTCGAAGCCGCAGGCACGCACGAGCTGACGCAACGTCTCGAAGCTCGGCTCGACTGCGCCACGCTCCCAGCGCGCGATTTGCGCGCGGTCCTTGCCGACGCGGGCGCCGAGCTCACCCTGCGAGAGACCCGCCAGGAGCCGCGCTTCCCTGATCAACAATCCGCTCGTCACGACGGGCTGATTCTACCTCGCGGGCCGATTTCCTCCTTAGGAACATTTTTGTTACTCTCTGTCTCCATGCCTCACCCAGGCCTCGCCCAGCTCAGCCTCGAGCTGCCGGCGACACAGCCGGTCGAGGTACAGCCGCGCTCTGCAAAGCCGCGAGCGCTTTCAGCGGTGCCGACGCCGACTCGCTTGACTCTCGCCGAGGCCGCGCGGATCATGCGCGAGGCTGAGCGCATGAAGGACAAGTCGTACCGGGCAACGCCGATCGGCCTCGAGGTCGCCCATTTCATGCGCTGGTTCCGGAACGAGTACGGCGCGACGCAGGAGACGCTGCGCGACTACGAGGCGATCCTGGCCAAGCTGGCGCTCGACCACGCGGACCTCGAGCTCGCGGACTTCGAGCCGCCTGCGGGCACGACCTGCCTCCGCGAGTTCATCGACGAGCGCTGGGGCGATGCTGCCCCGCGGACGCGCAAGAAGGTGCGCGCCGTGCTCATGTCCTTCTTCCGCTGGGCGCAGGGCGAGTTCAAGCTCCAGGGCAACCCGGTCGTCCCGATCCGCAGCCCTCGACTCCGCGACATCGAGCGTCCGCTGTTCGACCGCGACGTCGTCGAGCGAATCGTCGCGGCTCAGCCCGAGCTCCGCGATCGCGTCGCGCTCAAGCTCCTCTTCCTGATCGGCATCCGTAAGGGGTCGCTCGGCCAGCTCCGCCTCAAGGACTTCGACCTCGGTCGCCGGCGCGTGCGCGTCCACTCCAAGGGCGGGAAGATCCGGAACCTACCCCTGCCCACCGAGGAACTGCGGCAGGAGCTCGAGCTGCTCATCCTCGGGCGGGACCCAAACGAGTACCTGCTCTTCCCGGAGGTCAAGGCGCCGCGTTGGCAGAAGGGCCAGGTGTCGGGCGAGGACAAGGCGGAGATCGCGGTCGTGCACGCGAACCGCCTCAAGCCGCTGAGCTCGACCGCCCTCCATCGCTGGTGGTACCGCTGCCTACAGCGCGCCGGTGTCGTCGAGCCCGGGCAGACCAAGGGGATGAAGATGCACGCGGCCCGCTACACGGCCGGCACGGAGTTCTACCTCGCTACCGGCGACATCCGGGCCACGCAACAGCTGCTCGGGCACGAGGACATCGGCACGACGGCAAACATCTACGTCCAGCCGAACGAAGCGAGCCTCGAGCGCAAGCTCGCCGAGATCTACGAGGCGGGCGATGCGGACAACGATTACGGCCGCCCCCGCTGAATTGCAATCGTTCCCCTCGCCAAATCGCGATTAGCAGGGAGAATGGAGGCGGCGGGAATCGAACCCGCGTCCGCAGCCGCACCGGCTGAGCGTCTACAAGCGTAGGCTGCCCTTTCGATTCGCCCGCCGGCCGGGGTGCAGCCGCCCTACCGACGCGCTAGCCGATCCTTTCGGTGTCGCGCTTTGGGCGATCAGCTCTCCCTCCGCGCCGAGCCCGTTCGTTGGCGCCGCCTCCGAGCCACGGGCAATCCCGGGGCGGCGTCGCCGACTAGGTCTCCCTAGGCAGCGAGTGCGAGATCGTTCTTCGCACTTGCGTTTTGCCGGTGGATTTACGAGGCCAACCGGCGACCTCGGCTTGCAGCTCATCCGGATGGATCGACCACGTCGAAGCCAGGTCGCCCCCGTATGTATTTCGTGCGAGCATTGTAGCCGGGTGTTCGCCTGGTGACGATCGGGGCGGTCGAGGGGAAGCCCGAGGAAGTCGGGACGGCTGCGCGCACGCGTGCGCTCTACGCCGTCCGTCTCGCGGGCGTCGCTGCCGTCTACTACGGCGGTGCGAAGCTCGGGCTCGCCCTCTCGGTCGCGCACGGCGTCATCACGCCGGTCTGGCCGCCGACCGGCATCGCCCTTGCGTCGCTCGTGCTGTTCGGCCGGCAGATGTGGCCCGCGGTCGCCGCCGCCGCGTTCCTCGCCAACGCGACGAGCGGTGCATCGATCCCGATCGCCCTCGCCCTCTCGTTCGGCAACACGCTCGAGGCCCTGATCGGCTATGAGCTCCTCCGGCGCGTCCGCTTCCGCCCCAACCTCGACCGTGTCCGCGACGTACTGGCGCTCGTCGTGCTGGCAGCTGCGGCGAGCACGGCGGTCGCAGCGACGAACGGCGTCACCGCCCTCTGGATCGGCGGCGACCTCTCCGACACCTACGGCGCCTCGTGGCTCCTGTTCTGGGTCGGGGACGCGATGGGCGACCTCATCCTCGCCTCGCTCCTGCTCGTCGTCGCCACGCTCGCGCTGTCCCGGCGCCTGCCCCGGGTGCGCGTCGCGGAGGGCGCCACGCTCCTCGCCCTGCTCGTCGGGCTCAGCTGCTTCGTCTTCCTCGCCGGCTACTGGCGCTATCCGCACGTGCTCTTCCCGCTCTACATCTGGGCGGTTCTCCGGTTCGGACAGTTCGGCGCCGTGGCGAGCAGCTTCACCGTCGCGGCGATCGCGATCGCCGGCGCGGTCGGCGGACAGACGCCGCTCGCGCATGCGAGCGGCACGAACGTCGTCCTCATCCTCGAGGGCCTGCTCGCCGCCGTCACGATCAGCGTGCTGCTGCTGGGTGCGGTGCTCGCCGAGCGGGCTCGCGCCGAAGGAGAGCTCGCCGAGGCCCAGGCTCTCGCGCGCATCGGCAACTGGTCGTGGGACGTCGGCACCAGCCGGGTCTCGTGGTCGGACGAGCTCTTCCGCCTGTTCGGCCTCGAGCCGCAGTCGCGGCACCTCGGCCTCGGGGGCTACCTCGAGCTCCTGCACCCCGACGACCGGGAGCGCGCCCGCACGATCATCGAGGGCGCGAGCGAGACCGGCGAGCCTTTCGCCTTCGACCACCGCGCCGTCCTGCCGGACGGCAGCGTGCGCTGGCTCCACGGACGCGGGCACGTGTCGCGGAACGCGGCCGGCGAGGTGGTGCGCATGTCCGGGACCGCGCAGGACATCACCGAGCGCAAGCAGATCGACCAGCTGCGCGACACGATCCTCGCCACCGTCTCGCACGAGCTGCGGACGCCGCTCACGGCGATCGTCGGCTTCGCCGTGACGCTGAAGGAGCGCGCGCTCGGCGACGAGATGCGGGCCACCGTCGTCGACACGCTGCTCGCCCAGGCGCGGAAGCTCGAGCTCCTCCTCACCGACCTCCTCGACCTCGAGCGGCTGCGGCACGGCTTCGTCGTGCCGTCTCTCGTGGAGACCGACATCGGGCGGCTCGTCCACCAGGTCGTTGCCGCCCACGCCGACGGCACGCATCCCATCGAATTCAGCGGCGGCACGGCGATGCTCACGGTCGATCCGCCGAAGATCGAGCGCATCGTCGACAACCTGATCGCGAACGCCGTGCGGCACACACCCGGTGGAACGGCGATCGAGGTCCGACTCGAGGACGCGCCCGACGGGGTCGTGATCGCAGTGGACGACGCCGGCCCGGGGATTCCCGCGACGGAGCGCGACTCCGTCTTCGAGGCGTTCCGCCGGGGCAGCGACTCCGGCAATCGCGCCGGTGCGGGCGTCGGGCTGTCGCTCGTCGCCCAGTTCGCAGATCTACACGGCGGGCGCGTCTGGGTCGAGCAGTCGCCCGGCGGAGGCGCGGGCTTTCGCGTCCTCCTGCCGCGGCAGACCGGCTAGCGGCGCAGCGACTTGAGCTCGCGCTCGATCTGCCGCCGCGCGTCGCGGGCGGCGATGTCGCGCCGCTTGTCGCGCAGCTCCTTGCCGCGCGCGAGCGCGAGCTCGACCTTGACGCGCCCGTCCTTGAAGTAGAGCCGCGTCGGGACGAGCGTGAAGCCCTTCTCTGCGACGCTCGAGGCCAGCCGCTCGATCTCCTTCCGGTGCAGGAGGAGCTTCCGCGGGCGGTCCGGGTCGTGGTTCGCACGGTTTCCCTCCGTGTACTCGGGCACGTGGAGCCCGACGAGCCACGCCTCGCCGTCGCGGACCTCCGCGTACGCCTGCTGCAGCGTCGCCTGGCCGCCGCGCAGCGACTTCACCTCGGTCCCCGCGAGGACGACGCCCGCCTCCACGCGGTCGGAAAGGTGGTACTCGTGCCGCGCGCGGCGGTTGTCGACGATCAGCTTTTCTCCGCTCGGCTTGGCCATGGAGGGGCAAGTGTAGGCTCGGGCCGGTGGAGCTCACCCTCGCGCAGCTGCAGGAGGCAGGCGCCCACGGCCTGCCCGGGCTCCTCGGCATCGAGATCGTCGAGGCGGGCGACGGCAGGGCACGCGCGCGGCTCGAGCTCGGGGAGCAGCACCAGGCGCCGAACGGCTACCTCCACGCCGGCACCGTCGTCGCGCTCGCCGACTCCGCCTGCGGCTACGGCTGCATCCTCAGCCTGCCGGGAGGAGCGACGGGCTTCACGACGATCGAGCTGAAGACGAACTTCCTCCGCAGTGCCCGGCGCGGAACGATCGAGTGCGAGGCCAGCCTCGTGCACGGAGGGCGCACGACCCAGATCTGGGACGCGGCCGTGGCCGATCCGGACGGTCGCCCGATGGCGCTCTTCCGCTGCACGCAGCTCGTCCTCCGCTAGCTCGCACCAGGCACGTGTAGCAATCGGGTCCGGCGGCAAACCGGAACCGCAACAGAGACAACGGAGGTCACGATGAAGATGCGGTTCATACCGACGAGCGTCCACGGCGCGATCGACCATGTCGTCGGGCCGGCGCTCGTCATCGCCCCGGCCGTCCTGCGGCTCCGGCGCACGAGCCCCGAAGGTCTTGTGGCACGTGCGGTCGGCGGCGCCGAGGCGGTCTACTCGAACCTCACTGACTACGAGCTGAGCGTGAAGAACGTCGTGCCGATGAAGCTCCACCTCGCGCTCGACGCGGTCGGCGGCGCGGTGCTCGCCGTCGTCCCGCAGGTCACGGGCGCCCGGCAGCGCGGCAAGAAGCACTGGGTGCCGCACCTGGCGATCGGCGCGTTCGAGGTCGGCATGGCGATGCTCACGAAGACCGAGCCCCCGAGGACGAAGCGGGAACGTCGCGCGCAGCTCGCGAAGCTCGTCTCGTCGGCGAAGGTCGCGAAGAACGCCGCCGTGGGAGTCGCGAGAGCGGTCGTCTAGCGGCGCCCGGCGCGATAGCCGCGGGCCATGAAGCAGCGGTCGCAGAGCGTCGCCCACGGCGCCGTCCGCGCGCCGCATACCCGGCAGCGGCCGATCGTCGGATCCTCGATCTCGGCGCGCAGCTCCCGCACGACCCGTGCCGCCGCGGCTTCCTCGAGCGCGGCGGCACGCTCGATCGTGACGCCGGCGACGCCGGGGTACTGCAGCGCGAACCAGCGGAGGATCGACGCCTCGCGGGCCGCCTGCTCCGCCTCCTCCAGCCCGGCAGCGTGGAGCCGGTGCGGATCGAGAATCCAGCCGACGACCGTCTGCTGCGGCTTGTCGCCGGCGACCGCCGCCGCGAGCGTGCCGAGGAGCGGCAGGCCGTCGTCGTCGACCGGCGCCTGCACGAGCTTCCAGACGTCGGCGAGCTCGAGCGTGCGGCGCGCGTGGTGGAGCGAGTCGCGGACCGCGTCGAGCCGGGCGAGCACGGGTTGGATCGACTCCACCTCGAGCCAGCCGTCGACGCTCCAGTAGCGCAGCGCCGCCTGGCGCCACGCGTGGAGCGCCGGCTCGAGCTCGTCGACGCGCGTCACGTTGAGATCGGCGAGCTGCGGCCGCAGGCGGCCGCTGTCGACGACGCGGTAACCGAGATGGCCGTCCTCGATCGGCACGTGCGGGACGAGCGCTGCGCGGACGAGCTCCGGGTCCGGGTCCGCCCACGGGACACCGGTCAGCACGCCGACGTGGCCGCGCTCGTGGAAGCCGAAGCGGCCCGCGCGGCCGGCGATCTGGGCGATCTCCCATGGCTCGAGGTCACGGCGTTCCTTTCCGTCGAACTTCGTCGTCTCGGCGAAGAGAAGCGTCTCGCACGGCAGGTTGACGCCGTGACCGAGGACGTCCGTCGCCGCGCAGACCTCCGCGCCGCCGGCGATGAAGCGGTCGATCTCCTCGCGGCGCGACGCGAGCGGCATGGCGCCGTAGAGGCAGGCGACACGGCCCGGGTGGAGCTGGTTCAGCTCGCCCGCGAGGCCGATCACGGCTCGCCGGCTGAACGCGACGACGACGGTGCCGGGGCGCAGGCCCGTGATCGCCCGGCGTCCGGTCCAGTCGAGCGGCGCCTTGCGCTCGAAGAAGCGGAGCTCGGCCTGCGGAAAGGCGTGCTTGACGAGCGGCAGCGCCTCGACCGCGCCGAGCAGGAGGATGTGCCGGTACTCGCCGCCGAGCAGGAGCCGCGTCCACGCCGAGCCGCGCTCCTCGTCCTCCGCCCACTGCACCTCGTCGAGCACGAGCGTCTCGCCGCTCGGCGGCGCCATCTCGGCGGTGCAGCAAACGATCGGAGCGCCGGGATTGACCCGCTCCTCGCCCGTGACGAGCCCGACACGGTCCTCGCCGAGCTCGGCGGCAAGCCGCCGGTGCGCCTCCTGCGCGAGCATGCGGAGCGGCGCGGCGTAGACACCCCGGCCCGTCTCCACCAGGAAGCGGAGCGCGTCGTGCGTCTTGCCGGAGTTCGTCGGCCCGAGGTGCGCGATCACCGTCTGCGGCTCGACGCGCCGCTCGGGCAGCCGGACGGTCAGCTCGGAGACGGGCTTCCGCTGCGGCTCGCGCCGCCGGTGACGCTCGCTCCGGCTGGGGCGCTTCTGCCGCCCCCGCGCCACTTGGGCCTACACCTGCAGGAAGCGGCGGAGCGTGACGAGGCTCCCGGTTGCCCCGAGGAGGAGTCCGGCGGCGAGCAGCGCGAGCGCGTTGAGGCTGAAGGAGAGCGCATGCACGTCGGCGTTGTTGCCGCCGCCGATGTGCGGCAGGATCGACGGCAGGGCGATCGTCTTCCCGAGCACGAGCAGGACGACCGCGAGGATCGAGCCGGCGAGCCCGCAGACGAGTCCCTCGAGCATGAAGGGCCCGCGGATGAACCAGTTCGTCGCGCCGACGAGCTTCATCACCTCGATCTCGCGTCGTCGCGCGAAGATCGAGAGCCTGATCGTGTTCGCGATCAGCAGCGTCGAAGCGACGACGAGCAGGACGACCGCGATGAGGAACACGAGCGAGACGACCTTGGCGATCGTGATCACGCGTTGCGCCGTCGTGCTCCCCCAGCTCACCTTGTCGACGCCGGCCCAGTTCGACGTCCGCACGCCCTTGCCGATCAGCGGCGTCTGCGACGCCTTGAGCGGAATCACGGTGTAGGAGTCGGGCAGCGGGTTGTTCGGCAGCGGCGTCGTGTAGAGCTCGGGGAACTCCTTCCTCATCTTCTTCTCGGCCGCCACCTTCGAGATGAAGACGACCTGCTTGACGCGGTTGTCCTGCCGAAGCTTCGTGCCCACTGCCTGCTCCTGCGCCTTCGTCGCGTCGCTCGAGAAGAAGACCTGCACCTGGAGCTCCTTCTGCACGTGGTTGCTCCAGGAGAGGACCCACGTGCCGAGCGCGATGAACAGGCCGAGCAGGCACATTCCGATGAGCACGGTCATCGTCGCCGCGAAGGTCGTCGAGAGGTTCATCCGGATCGAGGACCACGCCTCGGAGAAGAGGAGGCGGACGCGACTCATTCGGACGTGTAGCCCCCGCGCCGCTCGTCACGCGCGAGCTTCCCGCCCTCGAGCGCGATCACCCGCTTGCGCATCTTGTCGACCATCTCGCGGTCGTGGGTGACCATGAGGATCGTCGTGCCGGCGCGGTTGATGCGGTACAGGAGCTGCATGATCCCGACGCTCGTGTCGGGGTCGAGGTTCCCGGTCGGCTCGTCGCAGACGAGGAGCGGCGGGTGGTTGACGACGGCGCGCGCGATCGAGACACGCTGCTGCTCGCCGCCCGAGAGCTCGTCGGGAAGCGAGTTCATCTTGCTCGCGAGCCCGACCATGGTCATCACCTCGGGCACCTTGCGCCGGATCGAGGCGCGGCTCTCGCCCTGCACCTTGAGCGCGTAGGCGACGTTCTCCGCCGCCGTGCGGCTCGGGAGGAGCTTGAAGTCCTGGAAGACGCAGCCGATGTTGCGGCGCAGCCGCGGCACCGTCGAGTGACGGAGCCGGCCGAGGTCGCGGCCGCTGAGGATGATGCGTCCGTCCGACGGCTCGAGCTCCTTGAGCAGGAGGCGGACGAGCGTCGTCTTGCCCGAGCCCGACGCGCCGACGACGAAGACGAACTCGCCCTTGTCGATCCCGAAGCTGACGTGGTCGAGAGCGACGACGTCCGGGTCGTAGACCTTCGTCACGTTCTCGAACAGGATCATCGAGCCCGTCGGCTGCTTCGCCCCGGCGTCCGGCGCGGCCCCGTTCGTCGAAGGCTGTGCGACGGCTGTGGGCTGTTCTATCTGTACGTCAGTCACGTCTACCGGTTCGAGTTGGGCGGGCATCTGCCCGGCGCCGGTGGAGTGCGTGCGAAGAGCCTTCACTCTAGCGCAGCTTTCGGCGCATTACTGCGCCTCTCCTGCCGTTTGCAGGAGATACGCGCGGATGAACCCATCGAGGTCGCCGTCGAGGACGCCCTGCGTGTTGCCGACCTCGTAGCCGGTGCGCGCATCCTTGACCTGCTGGTACGGGTGGAGGACGTAGCTCCGGATCGCGTTGCCGCCGAAGCCCATCGAGACGCCGCCACGCTCCCGCGCGAGCTCGGCTTCCCGATCCTCCTCCGCCTTCTCGGCGAGCCGCGAGCGGAGGATCTTCATGGCCGTGTCCTTGTTCGCCGCCTGGCTGCGCTCGTTCTGGACGGCGACGACGATGCCGCTCGGCATGTGCGTGATCCGCACCGCGGAGTCGGTCTTGTTCACGTGCTGTCCGCCGGCGCCGGAGGAGCGGTACGTGTCGATGCGGATGTCGTCGTCCGCGATCTCGATGTCGCCGGCCTCCTCGAGCAGCGGCGCGACGATGACCTGCGCGAAGCTCGTGTGGCGGCGATGCGCCTGGTCGAACGGGCTGAGCCGGACGAGCCGGTGCTTGCCGCGCTCGGCCCTGAGGATCCCGTACGCGTTCTCGCCACGCACCGTGAACGTGGCGGACTTCATCCCGTACTCCTCCCCCGGGCTCGCCTCGATCACCTCGGTCTTGAGGCCGCGCTGCTCGGCCCAGCGGAGGTACATGCGCAGGAGGATCTCGGCCCAGTCCTGCGCGTCGGTGCCGCCCGCGTCGGACTGGATCGTGACGACCGCGTCGCCCGCGTCGTACTCGCCGGAGAAGAGCGCATCCTCCTGGAGCCGCGCGAGCTCGCCACGCACGTCGCGGAGCACCGGCTCGAGCTCCTCATCGGGGAACGTGCCGGCGCCCTCGCGCAGGAACTCGACGTTCGAGACGAGCTCGTCGTAGCGCTGGAGCTTCTGCTGCGCCCGCTGGTGCTCGGCCGACAGGCGCGCAGCGCGCTGCTGGTCGTTCCAGAAGTCGGGTTGCGCGAGCTCCTGCTCGAGCTCGTCGAGGCGGACCTTCAGCGAGGCGGGGTCAAAGGTAACCACGGACCCAGTCGAGCTGGGCCCCGATCTCCTCGAGCTGCTCGGCGAGCGGGATCTGGACTTCGTCGGCCGCCATCGCGCCCATCGTACGGCAAGGCTCCGTGGACCTCCGGCCGGAGGCTAACGAGAGCGCAGCGAAGCGTTAGCCTCAGGCTCTCCCGCTCCCGGGCGCGCGCGGCAGGCGCCCGCCCCGGCGGGCGAGAAACTGCGCACGGAGCGCGCCGGAACCACGCTTCCGGCGCGCGGAGTTCCGCTTCACGCGGCCGACGCGCAGCTTCGGTCGCGCCCTAGGCCCCGTGGCATTTCTTGAACTTCTTGCCGGAGCCGCACCAGCAGGGGTCGTTGCGGCCGATCTTCTCCTCCGGGCTCGCGTGGACGGTCTGGACGCCGGCCGCCGAGGGAACGCCGGTCATCACGGCCTCTCCCCCGCCCGCCGCCGCGATCGCCGCGGCGCCCGCCGACGTCTCGTGCTCGTAGTGGACGTTTCCGTTCGCGGTCTGTGACTGGCCCTGCGCCAGCTGCTGCTGCGCCTGCTCGGGGGCGAGCTCCGCATGGAAGAGATGGAGCACGACCTCGCTGCGGATCACACGGCCGAGCTCGGTGAACATGCGCTCGCCCTCCCCCGTGTACTCGACGAGCGGGTCCTTCTGCGCCATCTGGCGCAGATGGACGCCTTCGCGCAGCGCGTCCATGTTCTCCAGGTGCTCGCGCCAGCGCATGTCGACGACCTGCAGGACGATGAAGCGCTCGAGCTCGCGCATCAGCTCCGGCCCGAACTCCTCCTCCTTCGCGTCGTACTCGTCGCGCGCGTCGGCCTGGAACTCCTCGACGAGGGCGTCGCGCGAGATCTGGCCGAGGTCCTCCCCCAGCTCCTTTGCGGTGATCTCGGTCTGGTAGAGCTGCGCCATCGCCTGGGTGAGCGCCTCGAGATCCCACTCCTCGGCGTACTCCTCCTCGGTGAACACCTGCACCGTGTCCTCGACGACCTCCTCGATCCAGAGCTTGATCTGGTCGGAGAGGTCGTCGCCCTCGAGCACCTGGCGCCGCTGCTCGTAGATCCGCTGGCGGTGCCGGTTGAGGACGTCGTCGTACTTGAGCGTGTTCTTGCGGATGACGAAGTTCTGCTCCTCGACCTTCTTCTGCGCGCCCTCGATCTGGCGCGAGAGGATCTTCGCCTCCATGGGCTGGTCCTCCGGGATCTTGAAGCGCTCCATGACGCCCTTGATCCTGTCGCCCGCGAACAGGCGGACGAGGTCGTCCTCGCCGGAGAGGTAGAAGCGCGTCTCGCCGGGGTCGCCCTGGCGGCCCGAGCGGCCGCGAAGCTGGTTGTCGATCCGGCGCGCCTCGTGGCGCTCGGTGCCGAGGACGTAGAGGCCGCCGACGTCGAGCACGCCGTCGCCGAGCTTGATGTCGACGCCGCGGCCGGCCATGTTCGTCGCGATCGTGACCGAGCCGCGCTGGCCCGCGTCCTTGATGATCTCGGCCTCGCGCGCGTGCTCCTTCGCGTTGAGGACGTTGTGCTTGATCCCCTTGCGCGTCAGGAGCTGGGAGAGGTACTCGGACGTCTCGACCGCGATCGTGCCGACGAGGATGGGCTGGCCCTCGGCCGTCCGCTCCGCGATGTCGCGGACGACGGCCTCGAACTTCCCCTCCTTCGTTTTGAAGATGAGGTCGTTCTCGTCGGCGCGGGCGACCGGTACATTCGTCGGGATCTCGACGACGTCGAGCCCGTAGATCTCGACGAACTCCTTCTCCTCGGTCTTCGCCGTGCCCGTCATGCCGGCGAGCTTCTCGTAGAGGCGGAAGTAGTTCTGGAGCGTGATCGTGGCGAGCGTCTGGTGCTCCTCCTGGATCTTGACGCCCTCCTTCGCCTCGACCGCCTGGTGGAGGCCCTCGCTCCAGCGGCGCCCTTCCATGATCCGGCCGGTGAACTCGTCGACGATCTTCACCTCGCCGTCCTGGATCACGTAGTCGATGTCGATCTGGTAGAGCGACTCGGCCTTCAGCGCCTGGTAGAGGTGGTTGACGAGCTGGGTGTTCTCCGGCGCGTAGAGGTTGTCGATCCGGAGGGCGCGCTCGACCTTCGCAACGCCCTGCGGCGTCACGCCGACGGTCTTGTGCTTCTCGTCGTACTCGAAGTCGGCGCCCGCCTCCTCGGCCGCGCCCTTCGGGTCGCCTACCGAGGCGCGGAACGGGATGAGCTGCTTCGCGACGCGGGCGAAGCTGTAATAGAGGTCGGCGGCCGCCTCCGGCTCGCCGGAGATGATGAGCGGCGTCCTCGCCTCGTCGATCAGGATCGAGTCGACCTCGTCCACGATCCCGTACGCATGGCCGCGCTGGACGAGCCCTTCGAGCGCGACCGCCATGTTGTCGCGGAGGTAGTCGAAGCCGAACTCGGAGTTCGTCCCGTACGTGACGTCCGCCGCGTACGCGGCCTTGCGGACATCGAACGGCATCATCGTCTCGACGTACGCGACGGACATGCCGAGCGACTCGAAGACGGGGCGGTTCCACTCGGCGTCGCGCTGCGCGAGGTAGTCGTTGACGGTGACGAGATGCGCGCCGCGGCCGGCGAGGCCGTTGAGGTAGAGCGCGAGGCTCGCGACGAAGGTCTTGCCCTCGCCGGTCTTCATCTCGGCGATGTCGCCCTCGTGGAGGACGATCCCACCCATCAGCTGCACGTCGAACATGCGCTGGTCCGACGCGCGCTTGCGGGCTTCCCGGACCGCGGCGAACGCCTCGAAGACGAGGTTGTCGAGGGTCTCGCCGTTCTCGAGGCGCTGCCGGAACTCGGCGGTCTTGCCCTGGAGGTCGGCGATCGAGAGCTTTTCGAACTCGGGCTCGAGCGAGGTGATGTACGCCGCCTGTTCCTGCAGCCGCCTGGCGCGGCGGCCCTCGCCGACGCGGAGGACCTTCTCGAGGTTGCCGATCTCCACTAGCGCGTCCCCGGTGAATGTTGCGTGGATGACATTTGCCGGAGGGGCACCTGCCAAGGGTAGCGGCCTACAAGGCCGAGACCCTGATCTCCCAGAGGTCTCCGTCGATCCTCTCGGCCTCCACGAAGTAGACGGTGCCGGCGTCGTCGCCGAGTTCCGCGAGCTCGGGAGGGATCGCGGCGTCGCTCGGCTCGTCGTCGACCCGTAGCTCCGCGTGGTCGCCGTTCCGGGACAGCTCGAGCTTCTCCCCGTCCGGAAACGGGATCGGCGCGACCGCGATCCGCTTCGCACCCACAGCCCAGAGGTCGCCGGCCTGCCTCGTCGCGACGGCGCGGTACGGCGGGCTCAGGCGGCGCTCGACCGCATCGGCGAACGGCGTGAGGTCGGCGTCGCCGTCCTCCTCGCTCACGATCACGTCGCCGTCCGGGATCGTCGTGAACTCGATCCGGTCACCTGCGAGGCCGGGCGCCGTGAGCGTGAGGGCTGTATCCCACTCCTTCGGGCTGGGGCTCGAGCCGTCCGGGACACCGAGGGCAGCGAGCAGGGACTGCGGCGGGTCGACCTGCGGCGACGTGGGCGTATCGCCGAGTGCCTGCGCGGGATCGAACCCCCCCTCCCGCAGAAGCTGCGCGTTCAGCGTCTCGCGGCGGCGGCGGAAGAGCCCCATCCGGCGCGATGCTAGCTCTCGGAGACCTCCGTCTCGATCTGCTCCGCCAACTCCGGCTCGTCGAAATGCTTGCGCCCGTCCACCCGCTTGTCGTGAATGTCCCGAACCTGGCGCACGAGCTTGTCCGCGAGCTCGTCGATTGCGGCCTTCATGTCGCGCGCCGTCTCCCGCACCCGCAGCGTGTGGCCCTTGAGGTGGACGGTCGCTTCCGCGACCTGGGACTCGGCGATCGAGGGATTCCGCTCGATGGCGAGCTCGATCTCGACGCGCGTCGACTCGTGCACGCGACGGTCGAGCTTCTGGAGCTTCCGCTCGGCGTAGGTTCGGATGGAGTCGTTCACCTCGAGGTTCTTGCCCTTGACGTGAAGCTGCATCGGCGCCTCCCCTGTCGCTGCCTGTGCGGTGCTTCTAAGCCTACTCGGGCGGCGGCCAACCGCATCCGTATCTATCCGCGACGGAGCGCGCGGGCGAAGGCGATCGCCTCGACCCGGCGAGCGCCGGCGACGCGCAGCGCGGTCGCGGCGGCGGCTGCGGTGGAGCCCGTCGTGTAGACGTCGTCGATCACGGCGACACGGCGAGGCGCTCCCGGTGTCGCGCAGAACGCGCCGCGCACCGTTCGCCGCTCGGCCGCCGAGCTGCCGCGCTGCCGGCCGCCCCGCGTCCGCTCGAGCAGCGAGAGGCAGGGGACGTCCCAGACCGCGGCGAGCTCGAGAGCGAGCCGCTCTGCCGGGTTGTGGCCGCGACGGAGGCGCCGCCCGCGGTCGGCCGGGACGAAGGTGAGCGCCTCGACCTCGGGCGCGGGCACCCGCTCGGCGACGAGCTCTGCCGCCTCCACGGCGAGCCGCCGCAGTCCCCGCTCCTTCCACGCGTGGACGACCCGGCGTGCCGCCTGGTCGTACCCGACCGCGGCGCGGGCGCTCGCGAAGCCGAGCCTGCGTCCCGCGCACTCGCGGCACCGTTCGACGGGCCACGCCGTCGGCGCTCCGCAACGCGCACAGAGAGGCGGCTCGATCCGCGGCAGCCCGCCACGGCACGGGACGCAGAGCTGCCTCCCGCCGCCCGAGCCGCAGACGACGCAGCGCTGCGGCAGGAGCAGGTCGAGCACACGCCCACGCTACGAGCGCGGGTGCGCCGTCTTCGTCGCGCCTGTGTCAGGAAAGGCTGTACGACTCGCGTTCCGGCAGGCCGGCGATGCGCCGGAGCCGGTTGTCCGCCTCGAGCAGCTGCGCGTGGTTCCCGATGTCGTACCACGCGCCCTCGAAGCGGTAGCCGTACACGGGCTCGCGACCGGCGAGCCAGCCGAGGAAGCTGCCTGCGTTGTCCGGGCTCCGGCCCTCGTCGAGGTACGTCCGGACGAGCCGCACATGCTCGCGCGGGAGGAGGTAGATGAGCGTCGAGGCGAGCGTGGACGGCGGGTCGCTCGGCTTCTCGACGAAGCGCACGATGCGATCCTCGCCGTCGGTCTCCGCGATCCCGTAGTGCGTCGCGAGCTCGAGGTCGCCTACGTCGTGGAGCGGGACGGCGCTCGCCGGTTGCGGCTTGGCACGCCACCACTCGACGATCCGGGGCAGCGAGAACTCGAACAGGTTGTCTCCGGCGAGGACGATGAGCTCGTCGTCCTCGAGCCCGGCCTCCTCGATCGCGAGCCGCAGGTCGCCGACGGCGCCGAGGCGATCCTCGTTCGCGGTCGTCCCGTCGTCGTGTACGGAGACGCCGTGCGTTTCGGCCCAGCCCGCGAAGACGGGCGCGAAGCGGCTGTTCGTGACGAGGTGAATCGCGTCCAAGTCCTCGACCTCCCGGACACGGTCGAGCACCCAGTCGAGCATCGGCCGGTCGCCGACGGGGAGCAGGTGCTTCGGCACGTCCTCGGTCAGCGGCCGCAGCCGCGTCGCGTAGCCGGCGGCGAGGATCACGGCCTTCATGCGAGCGACTCCACGTACGGCGCGCGGTGGACGCCGTCCTCGGTCACGATCGCCGCGATCAGCCCGGCCGGGGTCACGTCGAACGCGGGGTTCCGGGCCGGGAAGCGGGTCGTCAGCTCGGCGGGATCGCGCTCCTCGATCGGGATCCCGGAGCCGTCGGGCGTGTGGGGGTCGAGCGTCGAGCTCGGCGCGACGACGTAGAACAGGATCCCGTGGTGGGCGGCGAGCACCGCGAGCGAGTATGTGCCGATCTTGTTCGCCGTGTCCCCGTTGGCGGCGATGCGGTCGGCGCCGGTGACGACGAGGTCGACCTCGCCGCGCGCCATGAGAGAGCCCGCCGCGGAGTCGGCGATGACGGCGTGCGGGATGCCGGCCTGCTCGAGCTCCCAGGCGGTGAGACGGGATCCCTGGAGGAGCGGCCGCGTCTCGTCGACGAGGACGCGCTCGAGTAGCCCGCGCTCGGCGGCCGCGCGGAGCGCGCCGACCGCGGAGCCGTAGCCGCCGGTCGCGAGGCCGCCGGCGTTGCAATGGGTCAGCGCGCGGGTGCCCGGCCGGAAGAGCTCGGCCGCGTGGGCGGCCATCCTCCGGCAGCGGTCGACCTCCTCCTCGTGGAGCCCGCGTGCCCGCTCGGGCGTCGGGTCGTCCCGCATCCGGGCGAGCGCCCACGGCAGATTGACCGCGGTCGGCCGGGAGGCTGCGAGGACGTGCTCAGCCTCCGCGAGGTCGTCGCCGCGGAGCGCCGCGAGCGCGAGCCCGTAGGCGGCGGCGATGCCGATCGCGGGCGCGCCGCGCACGGCCATGTCCCGAATCGCCGCAGCGACCTCGGCGGCCGACCCGCAGCGCACCTCGACCACCTCGTCGGGCAGCCGCCGCTGGTCGAGCAGCACAACCGCGGGACCGTCCACCTCGAGCCGGACGATCCCCTCGGGCGCAAGCTCGTGTGTCACGTCTTGAAGGGCCACGTCCGGTACCAGGTACCGGACGTGGCCGTAGGAGACGATCCCGAAGGGACCGAATGGCTCGAGGGCGGCCCACTTCTCCGACTCGGACACGTCTCAAAGAGACACGGCCGGTACCTGGTACCGGCCGTGTCTCTTTGGGCCTTGTGCGTAGGGCTCAGGTGCCCTCGTCCCAGGAGGCGAGGTAGCGGGCCTGCTCCTCTGTCAGCGTGTCGATGTCGACGCCCATCGTCTCGAGCTTGAGACGGGCGATCTCGCTGTCGATTTCCGGCGGCACCGGATAGACCTTGCGGTCGAGCTCGCTCGCGTGGCGCGCCGCGTACTCGAGGGCGAGCGCCTGGTTCGCGAAGGACATGTCCATCACGAGCGCCGGATGCCCTTCGGCCGCGGAGAGGTTGACGAGCCGGCCGTCGGCGACGAGGTACAGCCGCCGCCCGTCGGCGAGCTTGAACTCCTCGACGAACTCACGAGCGCGCTTCGTCTCGACCGCCATCTCCCGCAGCGCGGGGATCTCGATCTCGACGTTGAAGTGGCCGGTGTTGGAGAGGATCGCTCCGTCCTTCATCAGCTCCATGTGTGCGCGCGCGATCACGTGCTTGTCGCCCGTTGCGGTGCAGAACAGGTCGCCGATCGCGGCCGCACGCTCGAGCGGCAGCACCTCGAAGCCGTCCATCGACGCCTCGAGCGCGCGAAGCGGATCGACCTCGGTGACGATGACGTGCGCGCCCATGCCGCGGGCCCGCGAGGCGACACCGCGCCCGACCCAGCCGTAGCCGCAGACGACGAACCGCTTGCCGGCGATGAGGACGTTCGTCGCGCGGATGATGCCGTCGATCGTCGACTGCCCGGTGCCGTAGCGGTTGTCGAACATGTGCTTCGTCTGCGCCTCGTTGACGGCGATGATCGGGAAGCCGAGCTTGCCTTCGGCCTCGAGCGCCTTGAGCCGGATCACGCCGGTCGTCGTCTCCTCCGTCCCGGCGATGATCTCGCCGAGCTGCTCGCGCCGCGCCGAGTGGAGGACACCGATCACGTCCGCGCCGTCGTCCATCGTGAAATGCGGCTTGTGGTCGACGGCCGCCTCGATGTGGGCGTAGTACGTGTCGTTGTCCTCACCCTTGATCGCGAAGACGGACACGTCGTACTCGGACACCAGCGCCGCCGCCACGTCGTCCTGCGTCGACAGCGGGTTCGAGGCGCACAGGACGACGTCTGCCCCGCCGGCCTGAAGCGTCCGCATGAGGTTCGCGGTCTCGGTCGTCACGTGGAGACAGGCCGATATGCGGTGGCCGGCGAGCGGCTGCTCGGCCTCGAACCGGTCCCGGATCGCCGCGAGCACCGGCATCTGCCGGTCGGCCCACTCGATCCGCCGCTTCCCCTCCTCCGCGAGGGCGAGGTCTTTCACGTCGTAGCGCTGCGTTGCTGCCATCTGTTCCTTTCGTTATGCGGCGAGAAGTCGTTCGTGCTTGCGCTGCTCCCACTCGACCCAGGAGGTGTCGTCTATCCCCGCGAGCCATCCGTCGACCGCGGCGCGGAGCTCGGGCTCGCGACGCAGGCGGACGGCGAAGGCGAGATCGCCGATCCCGAGGCCGAAGCGGTTCCGGAGCTCGGCGAGCGAGCGCAGCTGGTTCAGCTCGCGCAGCCCGTAGAGCCGGTAGCCCGCGGCCGTGCGCGACGGGACGACGAGCCCGGCCCGCTCCAGGTAGCGGAGCATGCGGGCGGACCAGCCGGTGCGTGCGGCGGCATGGCCGACATGAAGCGCATCCATCGGCCGCGACCTTAACACACCTGTGTCAAGGATGGCGGAGAAAGTCTCGAAGGCGCGCGGCTGCCTCGGCCGCCTCCGCCGCGGGCGGGGGTCCGCCTGCCCAGCGTTCGCGGTCGAGGTCCCAGCCGCGCTTCTCGTCGGAGGGCCACCGGGGATAGACGACCATGTGGACGTGGAGCGGGGGCTTGTCGACCCACATCGTCAGGTACGCGCGCTCGGCGCCGAGCCCGTCCACGATCGCGCCGGAGATCCTCCGCAGGAACGGGCCGAGCTCCTCCGCGGCCGCGGCCGGCAGGCGCCACAGATCCTCGACGTGCTCCTTCGTCTTGACGACGACGGCGCCGACTCCGAAGGGCCCGATGCAGTGGTCGGCGTGCCAGTGCACGGTCTCGGCGATCATCCCGCCGGGCACGACGATGCGACCGGCACTGGCGTCGCAGGCGAGGCAGCCTTCGACCCTCATGCCTCACCTCGCAACCGTGCCACGAGTCGGTCGAGGGCGGCCTGGTCGGCGCCGGCGCGCAGGAGCCTTTGCCGGATCCCCTCCTCGGCCTCGATCTCCGCGAGCACCTCGGCGAGCGTGTTGCCTGCAGGCTGGAGGATCCGGAGACGGCGCTCGCGCTCCGCGTCGTCCGGCGCCTCCGCGAGCCAGTTCTCGTTGTGCGGCGCCCAGCTCTCGTCGCTCAGCGCGTGATCCGCAGCGATCGCCTCCGGCTCGACTCCCGCGAGCCAGAGCGCCATCCCGCACGCGATGCCGGTGCGGTCGCGACCGCCCGCGCAGTGGATCGCGGCAGGCGGCTCGGCGTCACCGAGCAGAGTCAGCGCCTGGGCCACCTCTGCGCGGTAGTGATCAGCGAGCGCGAGGTATGCCTCCCGCATCGACGGCCAGTCCCACGCGGGCGGCAGCGGACGCGGATCCATTCCCTGCCGTACGACGGGGACCGGCAGCGGGTTTATCCCGTCGTCTTCGTGCTCCCGGTGCGGCCGGAGGTCGACGATGATGGAGACGCCGTAGTCCACGAGGGCACGGCGGCCCTCGTCGCTCAGGCCGGGAAGCCAGTCGGCGCGGACAACCACACGGAATGCCGTCTCTCCGCCGTCTGCGAGCGGCAGCCCGCCGAGGTCGCGCACGTTGACGCAACCGTCCCAGCGGAGGACCCGGTCTATTCCCGCTCCCGGCGCCGGCAAAGCCGGCACCTCCGCTCTCTGATGAGCTCGGTCGAGCCTACGCTCATGGCTCGCTGGTGCCTTCGCGTCCATACGCGTCCTCGAGGCGGACGACGTCGTCGAGGTGCGGCGTCGAGACCTCGAGGATCGTCGTGTCCTCGAGCGCCGTGATCCGATGGACGGTGCCCGGCCGGTAGTGGAAGCAGGCGCCGGAGGTGACGACCTCCTCGTCGAGCGCCTCCTGGCCGGCGTCGCCGAGCTCGAGCCGCGCGCGGCCGCTCTGGACGTACCAGCTCTCGTCCTTCTCGCGGTGGAACTGGAGGGAGAGCGACTCCCCCGCACGCACGAACAGGATCTTGCCGACGTAGGCGTCGGCGTGGGCCCAGATCAGTTCCCAGCCCCACGGCTTCTCGACGCGCCGCGGCTCGAAGGCGAACCGGTCGAGCGATCCGTAGTTCGGCGAGTCGAGCATCACGCGAGCTGCCGCTGCGGGCGCCAGTTGGGATGCTGCTCCATGAACTCGGTGGCCCGGCGGAGGTCCTTCGGCGTGTTCACCGTGAGCCAGACGCCGCGGTGGCGGTGCGCGCGCAGCTTTCCGTCGTTCGCGAGCTGCGGGAAGGTCGACTGCTCGTGGTCCCCCTTCTCGGGGAGGAGTGCAAGCGCCTCCTCGCCGAGGACGTAGACGCCGGAGTTGACCCAGTCGTCGAGCACCGGCGCCTCGCGGAAGCCGGTGATCGTGCCGTCCTCCTCGACCTGGACGACGCCGAAGGGAGAGCGCACCTGCGTGACGACGACCGTCGCCGCCGCGCCGCTCGCCTCGTGCTCGGCGAGGAGCGCGCGGAAGTCGACGTCGAGCAGCTCGTCTCCGTTCAGCGCGAGCACCGGTCCGTCCTCCTGCCGGCGCGACGCCGCGAGCCGAAGCCCGCCGCCGCGGCCGAGCGGCTCGGTCTCCCCCACCGCGTCGATCTCGGCGCCCAGGCCGGACAGCGCCTGGAAGTACGCGTCCTCGTCTCCGGCGCGGCACGCGACGATGACCCGCGTCACGCCGCACTCGACGAGCCTGGCGACCGTGTACCCGGCGAGTGGGATCTCGCCGACTGGGACGAGCGGCTTCGGCAGCCCCTGCGCCGCGTCGCCGAGCCGCTCGGCTTTGCCTCCCCCGAGGAGGAGCGCTTCCATCAGGCGTTCAGCTCGCGGTCGCGCGAGGGTTGCGGCGTCCCGTTCACCCCGCCGGGAGTCGCCCGCGTCGGGCGGCCGATCGCCTCGTACTCGAAGCCGGCAGCCGCAGCCGCGGAGGGATCGAGGAGGTTCCGGCCGTCGACGATGAGCGGCCTCGCCATCGCGTCGCGCACCTCCGTGGTGACGACGTCGCGGAGCTCGGGCCACTCGGTCACGATCACCGCGGCATCGGCGTCGCGCACCGCGTCGAGAACCGACTCGCAGATCGCGACGCCCTGCAGGTCGGTCGGCCGCGCGATCGGGTCCCACGCGCGCACCTCGGCGCCTTCCGCGAGCAGCCGGTAGGCGATGACGCGGCTCGGCGCCTCGCGCATGTCGTCGGTGTTCGGCTTGAACGCGAGCCCGAGCAGCGCGACCGTCTTGCCGCTGAGGCTGCCCAGCCGCTGCTGGAGCTTCTGCACGACCCGCCGCTTCTGCAGCTCGTTCACCTCCCAGACCGCCTGCAGCAGGAGGAACGGATAGCCGGAGTTGCCGGCGAGCTGCTTCAGCGCGGTCACGTCCTTCGGGAAGCAACTGCCGCCGAAGCCGATGCCGGCGCGGAAGAAATGCGGGCCGAGCCGGTGGTCGAGACCGACGCCGCGCGCCACCTCGACGACGTCGGCGCCGACGAACTCGCAGACATTCGCGATCTCGTTGATGAAGCTGATGCGCGTCGAGAGGAAGGCGTTCGCGGCGAGCTTGACGAGCTCGGCCGAGGCGACGTCCATGCGGAGGACGGTGGTCTCGATGCCCTCATGGAGCTCGACCACGCGCTCGGCGTCGCCGGGCTCGAATGCTCCGACGACGACGCGGTCGGGATGCATGAAGTCGGCGACGGCGGTTCCCTCTGCGGTGAACTCGGGATTCGAGACGTAGCCGACGTTCTCGAGGCCGCGCGCGTCGAGCCTCGCCCGCACGCGCTCGCCCGTCCCCACCGGGACGGTGCTCTTCATCACGAGCACCGGCCGCCCCGGGACGTCCGCCGGGATCTCGTCCACGACGGTCCAGACCGCGGATAGATCCGCGTCGCCCGAGTAGGTGGGCGGGGTTCCTACCGCGACGTAGAGGAAGTCCGCGCCGGCGACCGCCTCCCCCACGTCGAGCGTGAAGGAGATCCGCTCGCGGCTCCGCTCGAGGACCTCCTCGAGCCCCGGCTCGTAGATCGGCACCTCTCCCGCCCGCAGGCGTTCGATGCGGTCCGGAATGACGTCGCGGACGACGACCTCGTGGCCGAGGTCCGCGAAGCACGCGCCGGTGACGAGGCCGACATAGCCGGCCCCGAAGATCGCGATCCTCGACACGACCCTAGGGTACTTCGGCCACTCAGCGGCCGAGCGGTTGGAGACTCTTCGCGATGGCGAGCATCGTCGAGTTCGAGAGCTGGTTGAGAATCGTGTTCACGACCCAGTAGGTCGCCTTCGGCGTGCGGAGCACGACCATCTGGATCGCGCCACCCGTCGTGTAGAGCAGGAGCTTGTGGTGGTGCCAGGGGATCGTGCTCGTCGGGTTCGCGAGGATCGGCGCCGACGTCCAGTCCGTCTCCTCGATCTGCCAGTACTGGAGCCCGTTCACGAAGGTCAGCACGACCTCGTGCTTGTTGCGCAGCGGCTTGAAGACGCGGACACCCTCCTGCGACGAGAGCTGCGCGTACTGCGCGATCTGGTGCGGCGCGTAGACCGGGAAATGCACCTGGTGCGTGAGGCCGCGGAGCCTCGGCGCGGTCAGCGCGAGCCCCGGGCTCACCTGCGGCGGCCGGACGGGCGGCAGCTTCGCCCGGTGCGGCACGACGAGCTTGCCGCCGAAGCCCGTCCCGACGGTGACGATCGTCAACGGGTTGCCGGCCTGCCGCGCGTAGGCGGCGATCGTGGTGGTCATCTGCACCACGGTCGTGCCCGGGCCGAACAGCGGGCGGAGCTGCTGCGCCGCCTGCTGCGCATTCGGCTGGACCGGGTCGTAGTAGACGGTCGTGTCGTGCTGGTGCTTCGGCGCGTTGGCGGCCACGTTCGTGGGCAGCGTCTTGGTCGTGAAGCCGTGCCGGGCCAGGAGGTACGACGTGTTCGACGCCTCGCCGGGAATGGTGCCGGCGTTGAGGACGAGCACGGAGATCTCCGACTTCGAGAGCGGATGCCGCTTCTTCGGCTTCGGCTTCTTGTGCCCCACGAGCTGCGCCTCGACCCTCTTCGGCTCGCTGACGTCCGGGTGGAGGAAGGACTGGACTGCGCCCGCGATCGCGCCCGCCGGCGCGGATTCCACCGAGGCGCCCCCTGCGGTCGTGAAGTAGTGGAAGTCGTCGATCGGGATCTGGTTCCGGAACAGATGGCCCGGCGGCAGGTGGTACGCGATGCCGAGGTAGGACTCCAGCTCCTTGAGCGAGACCTGGCCCCCGCCTGCCTTGACGTACTCGAGGTTGTGCTTGAGGACGCCGATCAGCTGGGGGATCTCGAACGGGAGGCGCGAGAGCGAGAGCTGCGTCTTCAGGCGCGACTTGAGGGCCTCGATGAACAGCTGCTGCCTTCCCGTCCGGTAGATGTCGCTGTCGTAGTGCCGGAACCGGACGAACGACAGGGCCCGGCCGCCGTCGAGCTTCTGATAGCCGGGGTGGAGGTTGATCGTCGACGTGCCCGAGTGGGGCGCGATGTAGTAGCGGCGGTCGACGTTCATGTACACGCCGTGAAGCCGGTTCACGAGCTGCTTGAAGGCGTGGAAGTCGAGCGTGATCAGGTAGTTGATCGGCAGGTGGGTTAGATGCTCCACCGTGTCGAGGGTCGCCGACGGGCCGTTGTTCCCCGGGCAGGTCGACCACGCGGAGTTGATGCGGTCGTGGGTGTAGACGAGTTCGCCGTGGCAGTAGATCGGCACGTAGAGGTCGCGCGGGAACGAGAGCAGCGAGAGCGTGTGGTTGGAGGGGTCGGCGCGGACGAGCATGAGCGTGTCCGAGTTGGAGCCCGAGAGCGACTTCGACCCCGTCCCGGCGCGGTGGTCGTAGCCGGCGATCAGCGCGATCGCGGGCTGGGACGGAGACGCGAGCACTTGCAAGTGCTTGCCGGCGGACACCGTGGGCTTGTCCGTCGCCTTGAGTGCGCCCACCGACTCATGCGTGTAGAGGTAGAGCCCGCCCGCGGCCCCTGAGGCGACCACGGCGATCGCGAGCACGAGCCAGCCGAAGCCGCGCAGGATGAGCCCGATCAGCGAGCGCCGCGGCGGCTCGGGCTGCCGGTACCGCGTGATCGGCCCGAACAGCGGCGGTTCGGCCGAGTGGCCGTTGCCATTCAGACCGGCGGTCTGACCGATTCCGCGCTTCAGCGTGGTCCGCATGCGAGATCGGCGCCCCACCGGCGCCTCGGCCGAGGATAGCTCAGTTGCCGGAGGAGGCCGTGGCCACCTTCACAACGGCTTCATCTTCTGCCGGCTCGTAGCCGAGATTCGGCCGTAGCGAGCGTTCCGCCTCCTCGAGCGAGATGCCCTTCCGCGCCGCGTAGTCCTCGACCTGGTCGCGCCCGAGGCGTCCCACCGAGAAGTAGCGAGCATCGGGATGCGCGAGGTAGATCCCGCTCACGCTCGCGGCAGGCGTCATCGCGTACGTCTCCGTCAGCGCGAGCCCGGCCTCCTTGGCCTCGAGCAGGGCGAAAAGCTTCGACTTCTCGCTGTGGTCCGGGCAGGCTGGGTACCCGAACGCGGGCCGGATGCCGCGGAAGCCCTCGGCGATCAGTTGTTCCTTCGGGAGCTTCGTGCCGGTCTCGTACCAGGCGCGGCGCGCGAGCTCGTGCAGGTACTCCGCGAACGCCTCCGCAAAGCGGTCCGCGAGCGCCTTGGCCATGATCGCGTGGTAGTCGTCATGCTCGGCGGCGAAGCCGGCGGCGAGCTCCTCGGCGCCGATCCCGGCGGTGACCGCGAACGCGCCGAGATGGTCGCCCTCGGGCGCGATGTAGTCGGCGAGGGAACGGTTGGGACGAGAGTCGCCGTAGTCGCTCTGCTGCCGCAGGAAGCAGAACCGTGTGTGCTCCTCGTTTGCACGATTGACAACGATATCGTCGCCCTCGGACGACGCCGGCCAAAAGCCCAAGACGCCGCGCGCGACGAGCAGCCGCTCCTCCACGATCCGTTCGAGCAGGCGCTGTGCGTCGTCGAAGAGCTCCCGCGCGGCGGGCTGGTCGAGGATCGCCGGGTACTTGCCCTTCAGCTCCCAGGCGTGGAAGAAGAACTGCCAGTCGATGTACTCCCGCAGTGTCTCGAGGTCCGGCTCGACGATGCGGCGGCCGGTGAACTCCGGCACGGGCAGCTCGTCGAACGAGACGCGCTCCCGGTTCTCGCGCGCCCGAGCGAGCGGCAGCAGCGGCTTCCGCTCCTTCTCCGCGTGGAGGTCGCGCAGACGATCCTGGTCGGCGCGGTTCTCGCCGTCGAGCCGCTCGCGCCGAACGGGATCGAGCAGGTCCGAGACGACGCGCACGACGCGCGAGGCGTCGAGGACGTGCACGACCGGCTGCGAGTACGCGGGCGCGATCCGCACCGCCGTGTGCTGGCGCGACGTCGTGGCGCCGCCGATCAACAGCGGCAGGTCCATCCCCCGCCGCTCCATCTCGCGCGCGACGTCGACCATCTGGTCGAGGGACGGCGTGATCAGCCCCGAGAGGCCGACGACGTCCGCGTGCTCCTCGACGGCGGTGTCGAGGATCCGCTCTGCCGGCACCATCACCCCGAGATCGACGACCTCGTAGTCGTTGCAGCCGAGGACGACGCCGACGATGTTCTTGCCGATGTCATGGACGTCGCCCTTCACAGTCGCGAGAACGGCCTTGCCGCGCGCCCGAGGCGCCCCGCCGCTCGCCGCCTGCTCGGCCTCCATGTACGGCTCTAGGTACGCGACGGCGCGCTTCATCGCACGCGCGCTCTTCACGACCTGCGGCAGGAACATCTTCCCCGCCCCGAAGAGATCGCCGACGACCTGCATTCCGGCCATGAGCGACCCCTCGATCACGTCGAGCGGCCGGTCGGCCCGCTGCCGCGCCTCCTCGGTGTCCTCTTCGATGAAGTCGACGATCCCGTGCACGAGCGCGTGCTCGAGCCGCTTCTCGACCGGCGCCTCGCGCCACGAGAGGTCGACCTCGCGCCGCGTCGCCTCGCCGCGCACGCGCCCCGCGTACTCGACGAGCCGCTCGGTCGCCTCGGGATTCCTGTCGAAGATGACGTCCTCGACCCGTTCGAAGAGCTCCGGCTCGATGTCCTCGTAGACGACGAGCTGGCCGGCGTTGACGATCCCCATGTCGAGGCCGGCGCGAATCGCGTGGAAGAGGAACGCCGAGTGCATCGCCTCGCGGACGGCGTCGTTGCCGCGGAACGCGAAGCTGAGGTTGGAGATCCCGCCGCTCGTCCTCGCGCCCGGGCAGCGCTCCTTGATCAGCGGCAGCGCGTCGAGGAACGCCTTCGCGAAGCCGCGGTGCTCCTCGATGCCGGTCGCGACGGCGAGGACGTTCGGGTCGAAGATCAGATCCTCCGCGGGAAAGCCGACCTGCTCCACGAGGAGCCGGTACGCGCGCTCGCAGATCGCGACCTTGCGCTCGACCGTCTCGGCCTGGCCCTCCTCGTCGAAGGCCATCACGACTACTCCGGCGCCGTAGCGCCGGACCGTCCGGGCCTGCTCGAGGAACGCGTCCTCCCCCTCCTTCAGCGAGATCGAGTTGACGACGCCCTTGCCCTGGACGCACTTGAGCCCGGCCTCGAGCACCGTCCAGCGCGAGCTGTCGATCATGATCGGGATGCGCGCGACCTCCGGCTCGGTCGCGACGAGGTTGAGGAACGTCGTCATCGCGCGCTCGCCGTCGAGCAGGTCGGCGTCCATGTTCACGTCGAGGAGGTTCGCGCCGCCGCGCACCTGCTCGAGCGCGACGTCGAGTGCCGCCTGGTGGTCGCCGCCTTCGATGAGGCGACGGAAGCGCGCCGAGCCGGTGATGTTCGTGCGCTCGCCGATCATCGTGAAGTTGGAGTCCGGCCGCAGCTCGAGCGGCTCGAGGCCGCTGAACCGCGTCGCGCCGCGGCGCTCCGGGACGCGGCGGGGCGCCACGCCCTCGACCGCGGCGGCGATCTGCCGCACGTGCTCGGGAGTCGTCCCGCAGCAGCCGCCGACGAGATTGACGAGCCCGTCCCGCGCGAACTCGCCGAGGAAGCGGCTCGTGTCCTCGGGCAGCTCGTCGTGCTCGCCGAGGGCGTTCGGCAGGCCGGCGTTCGGATAGCACGCGACCCAGGTCGGCGCGATCTTGGCCAGGTCCTCGACGAAGGGCCGCATCTCGGAGGCGCCCAGGGAGCAGTTGACCCCGACGACGAGCGGCTCGGCGTGCTCGACCGAGATCCAGAACGCCTCGACGGTCTGGCCCGAGAGGTTCCGGCCGCTCTTGTCGACGGCGGTGAAGGAGAGCCAGAGCGGCAGCTCGGGCGCGGCGTCCTGCGCCGCCACGATCGCCGCCTTCGCGTTCAGCGTGTCGAAGACCGTCTCGATCAAGAGAAGGTCGGCGCCGCCGTCCCTCAGCGCGCGCATCTGCTCCGCATACGTCTCCGCGACCTCGTCGAACGTGGCGGAGCGGTACGAGGGGTCGTCGACCTTCGGGGAAAGCGAGAGCGCGACGTTGAGCGGCCCGACCGAGCCCGCGACGAGCCCGCCGAACTCGTCCGCGACCTCGCGGGCGAGCCTCGCTCCCTCCAGCGACATCTCGGCGGCGAGATCCTGCAGCGCGTAGTCGGCCTGGCCGATCCGCGTCGCGGTGAACGTGTTCGTCGTGGCGATGTCCGCGCCGGCCTCGAAGTACGAGCGATGGATCTCCCGGATCACGTCCGGCTGCGTGAGGTTGAGCAGGTCCGGGTCGCCCGCGACGTCGAGCGGGTGGTCGCGGAAGCGCTCCCCGCGGTATGCCTCCTCGCCCCTGACGCGCTTCTGGATGAGCACGCCCCACGAGCCGTCGAGGACGGCGATGCGCTGCCTGAGGATGGATTCGAGCCGTTCCCGTGTGTCCTGCAACTGTCTCCTCACCGCGAGGCCCGGGAGCGGTGCTCTCGGGCGCTTTAGGCGTTTGTTGACCCGGTCGCCAAGCTGCCTGTCAAAGCTCTCCGGGTACCCACAACGCTAGCAGCCGCGCGGCGTGGCACCCTCCGCGTGGGGCCCGGAGCGAACGCTAGGGTGCCGCTTCGTGGCCGAGGTGCACGACGGCGCGACGCTGCGCAAGGCGCTTCTCGAGATCGCGTGCGATTTCTCCTTCACGTGGATCGCGGAGACGCGGCTCCTCTTCGACGCTCTCGAGCCGCGCCGGTTCGCCGAGCTGCACCACAATCCGACCGCCCTCCTCTCGGAGCTGACGGACGACGACCTCGCACGGGCGCTCACGCCTGTCTACCTCGAGCGCCTCGAGCGGGTGCAAGGACGTCTCGTGCGCGACCGCGGGGCCGAGACGTGGTGGAGCGAGCGAAGCGGGCCGCGCGACCTCCTCGTCGCGTACTTCTCCGCGGAGTTCGGACTCGACGAGAGCCTCCCCATCTACTCGGGCGGGCTGGGCGTGCTCGCGGGCGACTACCTCAAGGCCGCCTCGGAGCTCGGCCTCCCCCTCGTCGGAATCGGGCTGTTCTACCGGCGCGGCTACTTCCGGCAGCGGCTCGACGCCGACGACCGCCAGGTCGAGCACTACCCGCTGACCGACACGAGCCGCCTCCCGCTCCAGCTCGTCCCGATGGCTCCGGTCGTCGAGCTCGCGGACGACGACGGGAACCTGGTGCCGGTGCGGCTCGCGGTGTGGCGCGTGCGGGTCGGGCGCGCGTCCCTCTACCTGATCGACACCCACGTCGAGGGAAACCCGGACTGGGCCGTCACCGACACCCTCTACGGCGGCGACCGCGCGAACCGGTTGCGACAGGAGCTCCTGCTCGGCGTCGGCGGCGTTCGCGTCCTGCGGCGCCTCGGGCTCGAGCCGACCGTCTTCCACCTGAACGAGGGCCACTCCGCCTTCCTCCAGCTCGAGCGGCTGCGCGAGCTCGTCGAGGAACAGGGACTCTCGGCGGACGAGGGGCTCGAGCGGCTGCGCTCGTCGACCGTGTTCACGACGCACACGCCGGTTCCCGCGGGGAACGAGGTCTTCGATCCCGAGCTCGTCCGGCTCAGCCTCGGCGGCGTCGTCGAGCGGTGCGGCCTCGCCTGGGAGGACTTTGTCACGCTCGGCAAGGTGGAAACGTCCGACTCCGGCTTCGGGCTGACGCCGTTCGCGCTCCGCACGTCGGAGCACGCGAACGCCGTCTCGGAGCTCCACGGCGCCGTCTCGCGCGAGATGTGGCACGGACTCTGGCCCGAAAGACGCGTCGACGAGGTTCCGATCACCTCGATCACGAACGGCGTCCACCAGCGAACCTGGATCTCCGCCGAGCTCGGGAAACTGCTCGGGGACACGGATCCGCACTTCGACCGCGCCAAGGACCTGGCTGCGGGCGACCTGTGGGAGGCACACCGCAGCGCGAAGGAGCGGCTCCTCGAGTTCATGGTCACGACTCGCGGGGAGCCGCTGCTCGATCCCGACGTTCTGACGATCGGCTTCGCGCGCCGCTTCGCCACCTACAAGCGCGCCGGCCTTCTCTTCAGCGATCCGGAGCGCTTCGCGAGGCTCCTGACGGATCCTGGACGACCGATCCAGGTGCTCGTCGCCGGCAAGGCGCACCCGGCGGACGAGGGCGGCAAGGACGTGATCCAGCAGGTCGTCGAGTTCGCGCGCGAGCGCGAGGCGTCCGGACGCGTCGTCTTTCTCGAGGACTACGAGATGACCCTCGCGCGGCGGCTCGTGCAGGGCGTCGACCTGTGGCTCAACACGCCGCGGCGGCCGTTCGAGGCGTCCGGGACGTCCGGAATGAAGGCGGCGCTCAACGGTGTACTCAATTGCTCGATCCTCGACGGCTGGTGGGCCGAGGCCTACTCCCCCGCGTGCGGGTTCGCGATCGAGGGCGGAGTCGCGGACGGTGCGACCGAGGAGGAGCAGGACGAGGCCGACGCGGCGGCGCTCTACGCGGTGCTCGATGGCCAGGTGCTCCCGGCGTACTACGAGCGGGACGACGCGGGCGTGCCACAGCGCTGGATCGAGCTCATGCGCGAGTCGATCGCCGAGCTAGGCCCGCGCTTCGGGACTGCGCGGATGGCGTCCGAGTACGTCGAGCGGCTCTACCTCCCGGCGCACGAGGGCGCGTTGCGCGTCGCCAGCCGCGTCGGCTAGGGACTCAGGGTCACAGTCGTGCCGTCGTCGAAGTGGGCGGTGAGAGCACCAGCCTCGGGCAAGGAAACGCCTTCGTAGATCCAGACGTTGTCCTTGACCGGGACCGTCACCTCCTCGCCCGCGTGCTCGAACGAGATCGCGGTCACACCGTCAAGGGCAACGCCAAACATGAGCTCGCCGACGCTCTCGTCTTCGATCGGTCTCGACCGGGTCAGGCCCGTCCCGCAGATCATCCCCGTCGGGTCGACGATGCAGAGATCTCCGCGTGTGTCTGCCACGGCGTAGAGCTTGCCTCCGCTCGGCACCTGCCCGATGAGGCGCGCGCTGTCGAGGACGAGGTGACACGGCGGCGTCCAGAATTGATTGTCGGGGCAGCTCTGCTGAAGGCGGGCGACGATCTGCGGATCGAGCACGTCCGCAGCCGTCTGCGGATGCTGGGCGGCGCCGATGCCGTCGAAGGCGCCGACGCCGTCGGCGATCGCAACACCAGTCAACACCAGTCCGACCAGGAGCACAGCGGCTACGAAAACCAGCCGCCGTTGTCGCCGCTCCGCCCGCTGAGACCCGACGAACGTCAGCGGCTCGAGCCTCCGCAGCGGGGCGAGTAGGTCCATCACCTTCGCGTCGTCGCTGTAGCCGATCACGGTGAGTTCTCCTTCGCGATCAATCGCGCCCGTCCACGTGCGAGCCGCTGCCGGACAGCGTCCGGTGACAGCCCGGTCATCTCCGCGAGCTCCGCGGCCTGGAAGCCGTGGACGTAGCGCAGCAGGACGAGCGCGCGGAGCTCCGGCGAAAGCTCTCGCTCGAGCAGGTCGAGCAGCGCGACGAGCTCGGCGTCCGCTTCCTGCGCGATCTCGCGGGAGCCGCCGAGTCGCACGAGCGCCCGCTGGAAACGGCGGCCGCGACGCAAGGCGCCGAGCGCCCGGTGCCGCGCGATCCCGTACAGCCACGCGCGCTCGTTGCCGACGCCGTCCAGCCTGTCCCACGCCCTGAGCGCGTCGTGGAACGTGTCCTGCAGCAGGTCCTCGGCGAGCGACCGGTCGCGCACCATCGCGACGAGGTAGCGGCCGAGCTCCGGCGCGTGCGCCCGGAACATCGCCTCCACGCTCGTAGGCGCGGGAGGCGCTTCGGGCACCACGGCCTCTCGGACGCTGCTCACACCGACAAGATGCCGCAGCGGGCCGAAATGTGACAGGAGGCGCGCCGACCCCGAGGCGCGCCTCCTGCCCCCGCGGATCAGGCAGCCGCAGTCGCCGCCCGCATCCGGGCGCGGGAGCCGAGCAGCACGAAGAGGCTCGTGCCGAGCGTCCAGAGCGGCATGCCGAAGATCAGCCCGATCCAGCCGATCGGGCCGGCGGCGAGCACGATCGCGACGAGGCCGGCGAAAGCGGCCCACCAGCGCGGCAGGACACGCGTCCGCCACGCGACGATCGCCACCGCGGCGACCGGCAGGATCGCCGCCAGCTCCGTGCCGGCGAAGAAGAGGTCGACGGAGTGATGGAATGTCGCCGCGGTCGCAGGGTCGATGTCGTTCTTGTCGATCCCGCCCGCGAGGTCGACGCCCGCGGTCAGCAGTCCGAGGGCTCCGGCCATCGCGGCGCCGGCGAGCGCGAGCCCGGGCAGTTGGCTGGTCTGTCCCACGGCCTCGGCCAGCCGAACACGCAGGCCGGCGACGAAGCTGACGAACCCGAGGCAGCCGAGCATGAACAGCCAGGCACCCATGAGGATCGAATCGGAGTCGGACCGGTACCAGGCGAGGATCTGGCTTCCCGTCGCATGCTCCGCGGGGTTGTTGTGGTTGACGAGCGCGATCCCTCCGATCCAGAGGGCGACGCTGAGCGGGCCGAGCAGGGCCCAGCGGCGGTTGTCTGACGTGGTCATACGGCGGTGCTCCTTTCGAAGGCGAGTGAGGGTGTAATCGCGATGCGGGAGCGGATGGAGCGAAGGAGCGAGATCGAGGCCCCGAGTCCCGCGAGCAGCAAGGTGGCGAGGACGAGCCCGGCGATGAGCAGGTGGCGACGCATCACGCAGCGGTCGCGGCCGGCGCGCCGATCGCGGTGGTCGCAGGGACGTAGACGGGCTCGTAGCCGAGGACGCGGCCGAGCGGGCCGCCGAGCGCGAGGCCGATCCTCTGCACGATCGCCGGCGGGAACGGAAGCCGGACCGTGTCGAAGTGGGCCTGCGCGATCACTGCGAGGTGCAGTGGGTTCGGCATCCCCTTCCGGTTCGTCCGGCCGTCGACGGCGAGGGCGAACATCGTCTCGATCAGCGACTCGAACTGCAGCGCCGGACGGATCTCGCAGACGAAGTGCGCGACCTCGTCTCCCGCGTTCCAGAACTTGTGCGGCGTGCCGGCGGGCACCGTGAGGCGCTTGCCCGGTCCGGCGACGAGCTTCTTCCGGCCGACGCGAAAGCCGACCGTGCCGCGGAGCACCTCGAAACGCTCCTCCTGGCTCGGATGGACGTGCGCCGCGGCTACGAAGCCGTTCGGCTGGACGTAGGTCTCGATCACGACGGCGGCGCCGTTCGTCTCGCGGCTCGTCTGCCGGAAGACGATGCGCTCGCCGGTGACCGGGTTCTCGATCGAGTCTCCTGCGCGGATCATCTGTATCTCCTTCTCGTGGTGTCGCCGGGGCGACTGTCGAGGGGAAGCGTCGGAGACGCCGCTTAAGATCCACTTGAGGAGGGCTTAAAGGGGCATGGCTACGCAGTTCCGCGTCCTGGGGCCGGTCGAGGCGGTGCTCGACGGGCGGGCAGTTGCGCTCGGCGCGCCGAAGCAGCGCGGCCTGCTCGCAGTGCTGCTCGTCAACCGCGGACGCGTCGTCTCGGCCGAGCAGCTCGTCGACGGGCTCTGGGGCGAGTCGCCGCCCGCGTCGGCGGTGCAGTCGCTGCAGGTCTACGTCCACGGGCTACGACGCGCACTGGGGAGCGAGCGGATCGAGACGGCCGGCCGCGGCTACCGGGCCGTCGTCGGCGAGGAGGAGCTCGACCTCGACCGCTTCGAGCGCGCGCTCGGGAGCGGCCGGGCGGCGCTCGAGGCCGGCCGGGCCGACGACGCCGCGGAGGATCTCTGTGAGGCGCTCGCGCTCTGGCGTGGATCCGCGCTCGCAGGCTTGCCGGAGGAACTGCGACGCGCGGCCGAGGCGGACCGGCTCGAGGAGATGCGGCTGACGGCCCTCGAGCTCCGTTACGACGCCGAGCTCGCGTGCGGCCGTCACGACGCCGTCGTCGCGGAGCTGGAGACGCTGACGGCCGAGAACCCGTACCGCGAGCGCTTCCTCCACCAGCGACTGCTCGCCCTCTACCGCGCGGACCGCCAGGCGGAGGCGCTCGAGGTCTACCGCGACACGCGCCGGCTGCTCGCGGACGAGCTCGGCCTCGAGCCGAGTCCCGCCCTGCAGGAGCTGGAGCGGGCGATCCTGCGCCAGGATCCGAGCCTCGCGGCCCCGGCTCCTCCGAACCGCACCGCGAAGCCGCTTCCCGTCTCCCCCACGCCGCTCGTCGGGCGCCGGCTCGAGCTTGCGGCGGTCAGCGCGCTCTTCCGCGACGAAGGGGCGCGCCTCGTCACGCTCACCGGCCCGGGAGGCACCGGCAAGACGCGGCTCGCGCTGGCGGTCGCGCACGCGCTCGAGCCCGAGCTTCGAAACGGAGCCGTGTTCGTCGGCCTCGCGCCCGTCTCGAACCCCGAGCTGCTGCTGCCGACCATCGCGGAGGCGCTCGACGTGCGGGAGAACGAGGTGCGCGAATGCCTCCAGGAGCGCCGGATGTTGCTCGTGCTGGACAACTTCGAGCAGCTCCTCGCCGCGGCGCCGCTCGTCGCGGACCTGCTCGCTGCGGCGCCGCGCCTGTTCGCGATCGCGACGAGCCGCGCACCGCTGAGGATCGCGGCCGAGCACGAGTATCCGGTCCCGCCATTCGACACGCCCGATGCCGGCCTCCCCTTCGAGGCGCTCGTCCAGACCGACGCGCTTCGCCTCTTCTCTGCCCGCGCGCGCGCAGTCGATCCGGGGTTCGAGCTCGACACCGCAACTGCGCCCGACATCGCCCGCGTCTGCCGCCGGCTGGACGGACTGCCTCTCGCGATCGAGCTCGCCGCGGCACGGTCGAAGCTGCTCGCGCCGGCAGAGCTCCTCGAGCGCCTCGAGCGAGAGCCGAACCTGCTCCCGGGCGGCCCGAGAGATGCGCCGGCGCGCCAGCGGACGCTCGCCGCGACGATCCACTGGAGCTACGACCTGCTGGATCCCGAGGAGCGTGTCGCGTTCGCGCGGCTCGGCGTCTTCTCCGGAGGCTGCACGCTCGAAGCCGCCGAGCGTGTCTGCGCGGTCACGCTCGACACCCTCGCCTCACTCGTCGACCACAGCCTGCTGCGGCGGCGCGATTCGCGCTTCACGATGCTCGAGACCGTCCGCCATTTCGCGGTCGAGCGGCTCGAGGAGGACGGCGCCGACGAGGTGCGCCTGCGACACGCCGAGTGGCTGACGGAGCTCGCCGAGGCTGCGAAGGCCGCGAATCTCGCCGGCGACGACCCTGTGCCGTGGCTCGATCGCCTCGAGGCCGAGCACAGCAACATCCGCGCCGCGCTCGGTTGGGGGCTCGACGCCGACGCCGACGTCGAGCTCGCGCTCCGGCTCGTGACGGCGCTGCGGCCGTTCTGGGAGGTGCGTGGCCACTGGGCCGAGGGGCTTCGCTGGGCGGAACAGGCGCTCGCGGCAGATCAGGCTCCGCCACCCGATCTGCGAGCCTCGGCAGTGGCCTTCGCCGCCGGCGCCGCGCTGCGCCTCGGCGACGTCGCACGGGCCGAAGAGCTCTACGGCGAGGTGCTCGCGCTCTCGCGCGACGCCGGTGACGTCGAGGGTGAGGCACGCGCGCTCAGCGATCTCGGCACCGTGGCCTCCGTTAGCGGCGACCTCGCCGACGCCCGCAGGCTGCTCGAGGAGAGCGTGGCGCGCTACCGCGAGCTCGAGGTGCCGCGCGGGCTCGCGATCGCCCTTTCCAACCTCGGCGACGCCGCGGCTCAGGAGCATCACTTCGAGGAGGCGATCGCCGTCACGACCGAGGCGCTCGCGATCCAGCGGGAGCTCGCCGACCGGGGACGGCAGGCCATCTCGCTCTACAACCTCGGCTACTACCACCTCCAGCGCGGCGAAGTCGAGCCGGCCCGCGAGTGGCTCGAGCACGCGGTCGCGCTCACGTTCGAGCTCGGCTACAAGGAGGTCATGGCCTACGTGCTCGCGTCCTTCGTCCGCATCTGCCTCCTCGACGGCGAACCCGGCCGCGCCGCGTACCTCGCCGGAGTCGCCGACCAACTGCAGGCGGATGCGGGCGTCCTCATCCAGCCCGTCGAGCGGGGGCTGTTCGAGGAAGCAAAGGCGGCCGCGGAGGAGGTTCTCGGCGAGGAGTACGGGACTGCACACGACGCCGGGTCTGCCGCGCCGCTCGAGGAGGCGCTGCGCGAAGGCGGCGTGCTCGCCGAGGCACCTGCCGCGTGAGCGAAGGAGATACGACCGCGTTCGAGCAGCTCGTGAGCGACGCCCTCGACGAGCTGCCGGACGACATCCGCTCGCTGATGTCGAACGTCGCGGTGACCGTCGAGGACGAGCCGCCCGACGGCGAACCTCTCCTCGGCCTCTACCAGGGCGTCCCCTACGGCAAGCGCGGGCCGTACTACGCCGGCGCCCTGCCCGACCAGATCACGATCTACCGCGGCCCGCTCGAGCGCATGGCCGGCGGTAACCACGAGCGGCTACGGCGCCAGGTGCGCCGTACTGTCTTCCACGAGATCGCCCACCATTTCGGCATCAGCGACCAGCGGCTGGTCGATATCGACCGTTACTAGTAGCTGCGAGTGCTGCGACCCGCAACCTGGATCGAGGAACTCGGTGTGGCGCGGCGTCATGGCGTCACCGTCTGAGACAGGCTGCATCCAGACACGTCCGGAACCAGGTTCCGGACGTGTGCGATTGGGACCTGGCCCGTCGTCGGGCGATCGTGCCACGGCGTACGAGGTGCGTATGGCGCGACTGTCTCCTTCGGACACGGCCGGAACCAGGTTCCGGCCGTGTCCGATTGGCACCTGTCCGGATCAGGCGCCGGTGCAGGATCGACTGCTTACAGCGCGGAGTCTCTGTCCCAGCGAGGAAGCGCGAAGCGTTTCCGAGCTATGCGCCGCTGACCGTCAGTTGGTTCTCAGCGTGGCGGATCCGCTGCTCCAGTTGCCAGCGGTCGGCCGTCGAGTCGCCGGCGTCGACGCGCTCGAGCTCGGCTTGCGCCTCCTCGAGCTGGCGTCGCGCACGCGCTTCGTCGATGTCCTTCGCCGCGACCGCGTCGTCCACGAGTGCGATCGCGCGGTTCTCGAGCACCTGGAAGAAGCCGGGGCCGGTCGCGAACTCACGCACCTCGCCGTCGCCCAGGTGGACGCGCGTCGAGCCTGCACGCAGCATCGCGACGAGGGGCGCATGCCGCGCGAGAACACCGATCTCCCCCGCGTCCCCGGGCACGATCAGCATCTCGGCCTCGCCCTCGAACGCCGGACCCTCCGGCGTCACGACCGAGACCGGGAAGAGCGGATGGTCAGGCATCTAGGCGGGGGCGCCGGCCGTCTCGGCCTCGGCCTGCTCCTCGGCCTCGGGCTCCTCGCCGGCGAGCTGCTTCCCGCGCTCGACCGCCTGCTCGATCCCGCCGACCATGTAGAACGCCTGCTCGGGCAGGTCGTCGTGCTTGCCGTCGAGGATCTCGGTGAAGCCGCGGATCGTGTCCTCGAGCTTCACGTACTCGCCGGGCGTGCCGGTGAACTGCTCCGCGACGAAGTTCGGCTGCGAGAAGAACCGCTCGATCTTGCGGGCGCGCTGCACGACGAGCTTGTCCTCGTCGGAGAGCTCGTCGATGCCGAGGATCGCGATGATGTCCTGCAGGTCGCGGTAGCGCTGGAGCACCTCCTGCACGCGGGTCGCCGTCCGGTAGTGCTCGTCCGAGACGATGCCCGGCTGCAGCGCACGCGACGTGGAGCGCAGCGGATCGACCGCCGGATAGATCCCCTTCTCGACGATGCTGCGGTCGAGCACGGTCGTCGAGTCGAGGTGTGCGAACGTGTTCGCGGGCGCCGGGTCGGTGAGGTCGTCGGCCGGAACGTAGATCGCCTGCACGGACGTGACCGAGCCGGTGCGGGTCGACGTGATCCGCTCCTGCAGCTGCCCCATCTCGGTTGCGAGCGTCGGCTGGTAACCGACCGCGCTCGGCATGCGGCCGAGCAGCGCGGAGACCTCGGATCCCGCCTGCACGAAGCGGAAGATGTTGTCGATGAAGAGGAGGACGTCCTGGCCCTGGTCGCGGAAGTACTCCGCCATGGTCAGGCCGGACAGCCCGACGCGCAGCCGCGCTCCCGGCGGCTCGTTCATCTGGCCGTAGACCATCGCGACCTTGTCCATGACGCCCGACTCCTCCATCTCGAGCATCAGGTCGTTGCCCTCGCGTGTGCGCTCGCCGACGCCGGTGAACACCGAGACGCCGCCGTGCTGCAGCGCGACGTTGTGGATCAGCTCCTGGATGAGGATCGTCTTGCCGACGCCGGCGCCACCGAAGAGCCCCACCTTGCCGCCGCGGACGTACGGCGCGATCAGGTCGACGACCTTGAGGCCGGTCTCGAAGATCTCGATCGTCGGCGAGAGCTCGCCGAACGCGGGCGGGTCGCGGTGGATCGGCCAGCGCTCGCCCTTCGACGCGTCCTTGCCGTCCACGGGATCGCCGATCACGTTCCAGATACGGCCGAGCGTCTCGTCGCCGACGGGCACCGAGATCGGCTGCTCCGTGTCGACGACCTCGACCCCGCGCGCGAGCCCGTCGGTCGAGTCCATGGCGACAGCACGGACACGGTCGTCTCCGAGGTGCTGCTGCACCTCCGCGATCAGCTCTCTCGAGCCGCCGTCGTCGGGGATGGCGATGCTCAGCGCGTGGTAGATCTCGGGCAGCCGGTCCGGGAAGACGGCGTCGAGCACGACGCCCTTGATCTCGACGATCTTGCCGGTGTTCTTGCCGTTGCTCTTGTCGGCCACTGAATCTCCCCTGAGACGTGAGTTGCGGCCGCGGCTGCGCCCGCCGAAGGCAGGCGCACTCTAGCCGACTAGCTTTGGCGCTCCTAGGCGGAACCGACCGCGTTTGCGAAGCTAGCGCGATGGCCGAGACCGACGTATCCGCGGCGGCGTTCAGCGGCCGGACGGCCTGGACGCGAAACCTCCAGACGCCGCTCCGTGCCTTCCTCATCACGGAGTCGGGCAGCGCCGCGGTTCTCCTCGCCGGAGTCGTGGCCGCGCTCGTCTGGGCGAACGTGGATCCGGCGTCGTACGAACGCGTGTGGACGACGACCCTTTCGATCCGGGTCGGCGGGGCGGGCGTCTCCCAGGACCTGCGCGGCTGGATCGACAACGGGCTGATGGCGCTGTTCTTCTTCGTGATCGGACTCGAGGCGCGACGCGAGTTCGACCTCGGAGAGTTGCGCGAGCGGCGGCGGATCGCGCTTCCGGTGCTCGCGGGGCTCGGCGGGATGGTCGTCCCGGTCGCGATCTATCTCGTGATCAACGCGGGCGGCGGCTCGATCCACGGCTGGGGGACGGCGATGTCGACGGACACCGCGTTCGCGCTCGGCCTGCTCGCGATCGTCGGCTCCGGGCTCCCCGACCGCCTGCGCGCGTACCTGCTCACGGTCGCCGTCGTGGACGACCTCGTCGCGCTGCTCGTGATCGCGATCGCGTACAGCGGCTCGATCTCCGTGATGCCGCTCGCGGTGGGGATCGCGTTGTTCGGCTGCATCCTCGCCATCCGAGCTGCGGGCGTGCATTTCGGGCCGGTCTACTTCCTCGCGGGGACCGCGGTCTGGGTCGCGTTCTTCAAGGCCGGCGTCGATCCGGTGGTCGCCGGCCTGATGGGAGGCGTGATCGCGCTCGCGTACCCGGCGCAGCGGTCGGATCTGGAGCGGGCGAGCGACCTCTTTCGGCTCTTCCGCGAGCAGCCGACCGGCGATCTCGCGCGGACTGCGCGCGGCGCGCTCCGGACGGCGGTGTCGCCGAACGAGCGGCTGCAGACGCTCTGGCATCCGTGGACGAGCTACGCGATCGTGCCGCTCTTCGCGCTCGCGAATGCGGGCGTCCACCTGAGCGGCGGGTTCCTCGCCCACGCGTACTCCTCGCCCGTGACACTCGGGATCCTGCTCGGCTACGTGGTCGGCAAGCCGGTCGGGATCGTCGGCGCCACCTGGCTCGCGGCGCGCGTCAGCCGCGGGCACGTGCGGCCGCCGGTCGGGTGGGCGTCGATCGCCGGCGCGGGGACGATCGCCGGCATCGGCTTCACCGTCTCGCTGCTCATCGCCGCGCTCGCGTTCCACGGACCGCGGCTCGCCGACGCGAAGGTCGGCGTCCTCAGCGCTGCGCTGCTCGCCGCCGCGCTCACCTGGCTTCTCGTCCTGGGGACGAGGCGCCTGCCCCGGCGTCTGCGGATCCGTGCTCTCCTCGGCACACCGGACCTCCTCGTCGACCTCGCGGATCCGGTCGACCCCGATCGCGACCACATTCGCGGCCCGATGGACGCGCCGGTGACCGTGCTCGAGTACGGCGACTTCGAGTGTCCCTTCTGCGGCCAGGCGGAGCCTGTGGTGCGGGAGCTGCTGCGGGACTTCGGCGACGTCGGGTACGTCTGGCGCCATCTGCCGCTCAACGACGTCCATCCGAACGCGCAGCGGGCGGCGGAAGCGGCGGAGGCGGCCGCGGAACAGGGCAAGTTCTGGGAGATGCACGACCTGCTCCTCGAGCACCAGGACGCGCTCGCCTATCGCCATCTGGTCGGCTACGCGGAGCGGCTCGGGCTCGACGTCGAGCGCTTCGAGGAGGGCCTGCGGACGCGCGCCGGCGCGGGTCACATCGCGCAGGACGTCGACTCGGCGGACCTCTCCGGCGTCTCCGGCACGCCGACGTTCTTCGTCAACTCGCTGCGCCACTACGGCGCCTACGACATCGCGACGCTGTCGGCCGCGGTGAAGGCGGCGCGAGCGCGGGAGCTCGTGCGGCCAACGTCCTGAGGGTCACGCGACGAAGGGCGCTTGCGGTCGGCTATCACTTTGCCCTGTGCAGGACACCACGTGCCATATGTCGATCTCGCTCGACGGCTTCGTCGCCGGGCGGGATCAGGGTCGCGAGAACCCGCTGGGTACGGGCGGGAGAGAGCTGCACCTCTGGCACCTGGGCGACGAGCGCGCGAACGAGGCCGACGAGACGGCGACCGGCTGGCTCATGCGGCCGCGTGGCGCCTACGTCATGGGTCGCAACATGTTCGGCCCGATCCGCGGCGAATGGGATGAGGACTGGCGCGGCTGGTGGGGTCCCGAGCCGCCGTACCACGCTCCGGTGTTCGTACTCACCCATCACGCCCGCGACCCGATCGAGATGGAGGGCGGGACGACCTTCCACTTCGTCACCGGCGGATTCGACGCGGCCTACGCGCAGGCGCGCGAAGCCGCCGGGGATAGAGGCGTGGACATCGCGGGCGGCGCCTCGACCGTGCGGCAGGCGCTCGTCGCCGGAGTCGTCGACGAGCTCACGCTCGACATCGCCCCGGTCCTGCTCGGGTCCGGCGAGCGGATCTTCGACGGAGTCGAGTCCGTCGGCATGGAGCCCGTAGAGGTGCTGCACTCCCCGCTGGCCACGCACATCCGGTATCGCCGCAAGGCGGTAGCGCTGCCTCACCCCTAGGGCGGCGCTCGCGGGCGTTAGTTTTCCGGTGCCCGGTCTTCTCCCTGCGGTTCGAGGACGAAGACCTCCGCGGCCATGTCGGGGTCGAAGCACACCTGTGACATGAAGGCGATCACGGTGCGTCCAGTCGCCTCTTCCACGGCCGCCTTGAACTTCGGCCCCATCGCGTCTTGGAACAGATTGCGTGTCTCGCGGACGGCCTCCGTGCGTCCGGCTTCGATCAGCGTCCGCTCGACGGGCGTGTAGATGTCCTCGAGGAAGCAGACGACATAGTTGCGCTGGATGATCGTCCGCGTGGTGGTCGCTCCGCGGCCGTAATGGTCGCGGTGCAGTCGCGTTATCGCATTTGAGATCGACGCCGCCTGGCGCCCCCGCTCAGAAGCCGCAATGGTCATGGTCAACCCGCTTACTCCGCTCCAATGAGAGGTGTGAGCCCGGGAGGAGGAAGGAGCGGAGAGGCGACCCAGCGAGCTTCTAGAGCCTGCAAAGGCTAGCGGGTTGTCGCTTCCGACAGTGATATTCTCGTTGCGGCGCTGACGTGGCGCTCCCGCGTCGACGCTCCCCAGGAAGCGGGGTGCGCGGCCCATCCCGGTAGCGGTGGGCGACGAACCCTCGGATCAGCAAAACAGATTCCGGGACGGAGGTTCGATGGCGCAGCCAACTGATCAGAGCGATCGGCGCCAGGCCGAGATCGGGCGGCGGCAGTCGCTGTTCCGGGAGGTCAACGAACGCATCGACGAGATCGCCGAAGGTCTCGATCTCCAGGAGGAAATGTCGATCTTTTGCGAGTGCGGCTCAGACAGGTGCCAGGCACAGCTCACTCTGACTGCGGCGGAATACGAGAGGCTTCGGCGCTTCCCCACCCGCTTCGCCGTTCGCGCAGGCCACGAAATAGCGGTGGTCGAGCGCGTCGTCGAGACGAACGAGCGCTATGTCATCGTCGAGAAGTTCGGGGAAGCGGCGATCACCGCGATCAAGCTCGACCCACGCAGACCAAGCTGACCAGCCGTCGAGGCGCGGCTCATCTCCCTGTCGCACTCGCATGGGCCAGTGTTCCGGAATGACCTCTGAGCCGGACGAGTTAGTGCGGGCGCCGTCGCCGCTCAATGACCGGCAGAAGGAACAACGCGAGAAGCCCAAAGGCGAGCAGGAGCATTAGAAGGCCAACCAGGCGAGCAAGGTAGTTGCCGGTCGCCACCAGGATCAGGCCGAGCGCACCGAACACTTGCCACCGATGTAGCCGGATGTCACGAGACATGCGCCGCACTTCAAGCAAGTTACCGCGGCGCTGTCCGGGGACATTCGCCTGGGCCAGCGTCCTCACGCCTGGCTTCAGACGAGGCGGAAGCGCGGAGCGCGCCTTAGCCCGTGAGCGCGTCCGCGCCGGCGACCACTTCCAGGATCTCCTGCGTAATCTCGGCTTGTCGGGCGCGGTTCAACGAGAGCGTGAGGCTGTCGATCAGCTCGCCCGCGTTCTTCGACGCGTTCCGCATCGCCGTCATCTGCGAGGCGAGGAAGGCGGCCGCCGACTCCAGTAGCGCACGGTAGATCTCCGTCTCGAGGTAGACGGGCAGGAGCCGCTCGAGGATCTGCTCGGGCTCCGGCTCGTAGATGAAGTCGCCGCTCACGCCGCCTCCGCGCTCCGCCTCCTCGGCGGGCTCCTCGCCGGCGAGCACCTCCTCGCGGATCGGGAGCAGGTCGGTCGTCGTCACGCGCTGCGTCAGCACGGACTCGAAGCGGTTGTAGATGAGGACGACCCGGTCGACCTCCTCGGCCTCGTACAGCTCGGCGAGGCGGTGTCCGACGGCCTGCGCGTCGTGGTAGGTCGGCTTGTCGGCGAAGCCCGCCCACTCGCTCGTAGGCTCGTAGCGGCGGAAGCGGAGCGTCGACGCGCCCTTCCGGCCGACGGGGAGCCACAACACTTCCTGGCCCTCCGCCCGCGCGTGCCGCTCGAGCTCGAACGCCCGCCGCAGCACCTGCCCGTTGAAGGGACCGGCGAGGCCGCGGTCGCCCGTGACCACGACGAAGGCCACCCGCCGCACCTCGTCGCGCTGCTGCAGGAGTGCGAGGTTGCGGAAGGAGGACGCGGCCCGCGCGGTGCCGATCATCAGCTCCTGCATCCGGTCGGCGTACGGGCGCATCTCCTCGATCCGGCTCTGGGCACGCCGCAGGCGCGCGCCCGCGACGAGCTCGAGCGCCTTCGTGATCTTGCGCGTGTTGCGGACGGAGTTGATCCGCCGCCGGAGATCCTGCAGGGACGCCATCGGCTAGGTGAGGACGTCTTCGCTCTCGACGTTGAACGCGTTCTTGAACTTCTCGATCTCCCCGTTCAGCTTCTCGGCGAGCTCGTCGGGAAGGTCGCCGCTCTCGCGGATCTCCTTGTAGATCGACTCGTCGGCGCGGAGGTGCTCGCGCAGCTCGTCCTGGAAGCGCGGCACCTGCGGAGACGGGATGTCGTCGAGGTAGCCGTGGATGCCGGCGTGGATCGCGGCAACCTGCTCCTCCATCGGCCACGGCTGGTACTGCGGCTGGTTCAGCGTCGCGACCATTTTCGCGCCGCGGGTCAGCGCCTGCTGCGTCGCGCGGTCGAGCTCGGAGCCGAACTGCGCGAAGGCCTCGAGCTCGCGGTACTGCGCAAGGTCGAGCCGCAGCCGGCCGGCGACCTTCTTCATCGCCTTCGTCTGCGCCGAGGCGCCGACGCGGGAGACCGAGATGCCGACGTTCACGGCCGGGCGGACGCCCGAGTAGAAGAGCTCCGACTGGAGGTAGATCTGCCCGTCGGTGATCGAGATGACGTTCGTCGGGATGTAGGCGGAGACGTCGCCCGCCTGCGTCTCGATGATCGGGAGCGCCGTAAGCGAGCCGCCGCCGTTCTCCTCGTTGAGCTTGCAGGCGCGCTCGAGCAGCCGCGAGTGGAGGTAGAAGACGTCGCCGGGGAACGCCTCGCGGCCCGGCGGCCGGCGCAGCAGAAGCGAGAGCTGGCGGTACGCGTCCGCCTGCTTCGAGAGGTCGTCGTACATGACGAGCGCGTGCTTGCCCTGGTAGAGGAAGTACTCGCCCATCGCGCAGCCGGCGAACGGGGCCATCCACTTGATCGGCGCGGCCTCGTGCGCGGCGGCGGAGACGATCGTCGTGTACTCCATCGCGCCCGCCTCGCGCAGCCGCTCGTAGATGCCGGCGACGGTCGAGGCCTTCTGGCCGATCGCGACGTAGACGCAGTGCACGTCGGTGTCGCGCTGGTTGAGGATCGTGTCGATCAGGATCGCCGTCTTGCCGGTCGAGCGGTCGCCGATGATCAGTTCCCGCTGGCCGCGACCGACGTTCGTCATCGTGTCGATCGCCTTGATGCCGGTCTGGAGCGGCTCCTTCACGGGCTGGCGCGCGATCACGCCCGGCGCCTTGAACTCGAGCGGCCGGGTCTCCTTCGCGTCGATGGCGCCGCGCCCGTCGAGCGGGGTGCCGAGCGGATCGACGACGCGGCCGAGCAGCGCCTCTCCCACGGGGACGCTCGCGACGCGCCCGGTGCGGCGCACCGGCTCGCCCTCGCTGACCTTCGCCCACTCACCGAACAGCGCGACGCCGACGTCGTCCTCCTCGAGGTTGAACGCGAGGCCGGTCACGCCGTGCTCGAACTCGAGCATCTCGAGCGATCCCGCATTCTCGAGCCCGTAGACGCGGGCGATGCCGTCGCCGATCTGGAGGACCGTGCCGACCTCGGCGAGGTCGGTCTCGACGTCGTACTGCTCGATCCGCTCGCGGAGGATCGACGTGATCTCTTCGGGGCGCAGCTTCAAGGCTCTCTCCTCATGTCTTCACGAGTTCGTGTCTCAGTCGCTCAAGTCTCCCGCGGACGCTCGCGTCGACGCGGAGCGAGCCCGCCTGCAGAACGATGCCGCCGACGAGGGCGGGGTCGACCTTGCGCGTCGCCTCTACCTTGCGGCCGGCCGCCTGCTCGATCTGCTCCAGGATCGTCTTCGCCTCGGCGTCGCTCAGCTCACGCGCCGTCGTCAGCTCGACGGTCAGGCGCCGCTCCTCACGCGCCATCAGCCGCTCGAACTCGTTCGCGATCTCCTCGAGCTCCGCAGCGCGGCCCTTCTCCGCGACGACCTGGAGGAAGTGCGTGAAGAGCGGCTCCTCGTCGCCGGCGAGGTCGGCGAGGATCGCTGCCTTCGCGCTCGACTCCAGCTGCGGGTTGCGGAGGACGGCGCGCAGCTCCGGCGATTCCGAGACCGCGGTCGCGAAGTCGGTCAGTGCCTCGTTCACCTGCGCGAGCTTCCCCGCGTCCTTCGCGGCGCCGAAGAGCGCGTCGGCGTAGATGCGGTGCGCGACCGCCACTAGGCGGAGTCCTCGAGGCGGGAGAAGTCGAGGCCCGCGATCGCCTCGGAGATGAGCTCCTGGTCGCGCTTCGCGTCGAGCGTGCGACCGACGACCCGGGAAGCCGCCTCGAGCGTGAGGTCGGCGACCTCGGAACGGATCTGCTCGAGCGCCCGCGCGGTCTCGGCCGCGATCTCCTTGCGCGTCTCCTCGAGCCGGCGCTGCCGCTCGGCCTCCGTCTCCTCGCGCATCCGGTGCTCCATCGACTCGCGCGTCTTGCGCGCCTCGGCGAGGATCGACTCGGCCTGGCCGCGCGCCTCCCCGATGAGCTTCTTGTGCTCCTCGAGCAGCTTCTGTGCCTCGTCGCGAGCGTTGTCCGCGGCCTCGATCGACCGCCGGATCGACTCACGCCGCTCGTCGATGAGGTTCTGGATCGCGCCGAAGGCGTACTTCCGCAGGACGAGGAAGACGATCACGAAGAAGATGATCGTCCAGATCATCAGCCCCGGAATGATCCGGGTGAGCGGGCTCGAGACGGCGATCAGCATCTACTTGACGAGCACGAAGCCGAGGAAGCCCCCGACCAGGCCGTAGAAGACGACGGCTTCGGTCAGCGCGAAGCCGAGCCACATGATCCCCTGCAGCTCGCCGCGCAGCTCGGGCTGCCGGGCGACCGACTGGATCATCGAGGCGAACACCGTGCCGATGCCGATGCCGGCGCCGAGCGAGCCGAGCCCCATGCCGAGGCCGAAGCCGAGCGCCTGCGCGGCCTTGATCGTGCTTGACGTTGCTGCGAGCAGGTGGAGCACCGGTTTCCTCCTTAGTGGGACGGCTCGATTGCCGTGCCGATGTAGATAGCGGTCAGAGCGGCGAAGATGAAGGCCTGAATCGTCACGACGATGACGACCTCGAAGATGTAGAAGGCGATCCCGATCGGGAGCGAGACGACCGCGACGATCCAGAACGTTATCCCGCTCAGGATGAAGAGCAACCCGATCGAGACGAGGATCAGCATGTGCCCCGCGAGCATGTTCGCGTAGAGCCGGACGCTGAGGCTGATCACGCGGAAGACGTGGGAGATCGTCTCGAGAACGGCCATGACGGGGACCATCCCGCGCGGGACGCCCGACGGCACGAAGCTCTTGAAATAGCCGGGGCCGTTGTAGCGGACTCCCTCGACGTGGGTGAAGATCACGCTGAGGAGGGCGAGCACGAGCGTCACCGAGAGCTGCGAGGTGACCGCGTAGATCCCCCACGTCGGCACGCCGTGCCACGTGTCTCCGGTCAGCGGCAGCGGGATGAACCCGACCATGTTCATCGTGAAGATGAAGAGGAAGAGCGAGGCGACGTACGGGAACCAGCGGCCGATCGCCTTCGTCGGCAGTCCCTGCTCCGCGATCTGCGTCTGCGCGAGCTCGTAGAGCGCCTCTCCGACGGTCTGCCGCTTCCCGGGTAGCAGCGCGAGCTTGCTGCGCATCGTGAAGAGGCCGAGCAGGATCGTCAGCGCAGCCGAGATCGCGAGGTAGACGACGGCCTTGTTGATCGACATGTCGATCGGGCCGAGGTGGATCGAGACCCACTGCTTGAGCTCGAACTCGTTGGCGGGATTGAACGTTCCGGCTGCGAGAAGTCCGCTCATCCGCCGAGCCTCTCACTACCGAAGTACTCGACGAGCGAGACGCCGAGCGAGAGCGAGTACGCGAGCGCGTAGACCGCGAGCGCCGCGATCCCCACGTCGCGGTTGGCGACGGTGACCGCGGCGAGCACGACGATCACGCCGATCCCGCGGAAGGAGTGCGCGAGCGCGACGAGTCCCGAGGAGCCGAGGTGGTCGGCGCCGGTCGGCAGGCGCGTGAGCCAGATCCCGAGCGCCTCGCCCGCCGCCCAGAGGACGGCGGCGAGCGCCCAGCCCGAGAGCGGGAAGCCGGCGACGAGGAAGACCGGCAACGCGAGGACGACGACTCCGGCGCCGGCGAGCGCGGGAATGCGGCGCCCCGGGACGGGGCGCGGCGTGGACAGGAGTCCGGGCATCACGAGAAGTAGCCCTTGAACCTGCGATAGACCGCGAAGACGCCTGCGGGAAGCCCGATCACCACGCCGGCGAGGGCGCCGTAGCCCGTGTTGCCGGCCACCCAGCCGACGAGCGCGCCCGTGCCGCCGCAGGCACCCATGGTGCCGGCCAGCACTGCGCCCGCCTCCGCGGGCTGGAAGGTCGAGCGTGAGTTCCCCTGCATCCGGCGCGAGAATAGCAGTGTCGCAGGGTCAGCGAGGGGGTACTTTGTGACACCCGAAACCCGCATGGATAGCCAAACTCTCCTTCTGCTCGTTCACGGTTCGGTCGTCAACGCGGACCTGACCTGGAGCGCTCAGAAACCACTCGCCGACCGGTTCGAGATCGTGGCGCCCAATCGGCGCGGCTTCCCGCCGGGGCCGGACGTCGAGCGTGTGGACTTCGAGGACGAGGCGCTCTGGGTCGAGCAGTTCCTCGAGCCGGGCACGCACCTCGTCGGGCATTCCTACGGCGGTGTGATCGCTCTCCTGGCGGCCGCGCGGCGCCCGCAGCTCGTGCGCTCGCTCACCGTGATCGAGCCGCCCGCGTTCGGGGTGGCGCGCGGCGTTCCGGCGGTCGACGAGTTCGTGCGGCGCATCGAGGAGCACTGGACGAGCGGCCCGCGCGACCCGGCCGAGTTCCTCGGCGGCTTCCTCGGTCTTGTCGGTTCTGCGACGCCGCCCGGCAAATTCACGCCGGAGCTGCTCCAGGGCGCGCGCACGCTGATGGTGGAGCGATCGCCGGCGGAGGCCGTGATCCCGCTCGACGAGCTCGCGGCGGCGCCGTTCCCGAAGCTCGTCTTCTCGGGCGGACACGGCGCCGCGTTCGACGCGGTGTGCGACGTGCTCGAGGAACGCCTCGGCGCGGAGCGAGCAGTCCTCCGGGGCGCGGGCCACTCCGTCCAGCACCTCGGTAAACCGTTCAACGATCTCCTGACGAGCTTCGCCCTCGCCGCGGAACACGGCTGAACCAGCCACGTCCCGGTGCCAGGCACGCGGCCATGACCGAAGGGGACATCGGAGCTGCCGGCTCTTCACCGATTGCAGGCAGATCGCGCGGGGACATGGCCACCGCGGACACGTCGCCGTGCCCGGCACCCAGACGTGGCTCACGCGGACGGGAAGCGCGAGGCGATCTCGAGCGCGTAGGCGAGCATCCGTTCCCCCGTCGCCTCGTCGTGGCGGCGGAGCGACCACTCCGCTTGGCGGACGCAGAGGTGCGAGTCGTACACCGCGCGCACACCCGGGTCGACGCCGGTGAGTGCCTGCTCGATGAGCGGCGTGTCGGGCGCATAGAACGCGAGCGTGACGAGATCGAACCGCGAGTCGCCGGGCCGCACGCCCTCCCAGTCGATCACCCCGGTCACGCGGCCGTCGCTCACGAGGACGTTGTCCGGCGTGAAGTCCCAGTGGACGATCGCCGCCTCGTCCGGGACGCGGTCAGCGAAGCGGCGCACGGCGTCCTGGCACAGAGCGAGCAGCTCGCGCGACCGGTCGGAGTGGTCGCGGAGCGTCGCGAGCCGCAGGTACGAGCGCGCGCCGGAGAGCACCGACGAGGCGACGACACGCCGCCACGAGCCTGCGCGGGTCACGCCCTCCACCGCCGGAAACGCGTGCGCATGGAGCTCCTCGAGAAGCGCGAGCAGCTCGGCTGCGACGGATTCGGACAGCGGCCGCCACGGCTCGAGCGGCGCGCCGGGGAGCTCTTCCTGCAACGCCCAGTCCGCCGCGACCTGGACATAGTGAGGCGCCGGATACCCGAGCTCGCGTAGCCGCGCCGTCACGGCAGCGGCACGCGCTGCGCTCCGGCCGCGCTTGAGGACGAACGCCCGGCCCGACTCGTCGAGCCAGCGCTCGGCTCCGATCTCGCCGCCGGCGTACCGGCGGTCGAAGCGAAAGCCCGGCGGAGTCAGGCTGTCTTCCGCAGCGGATCCCCCGGCTTCCGCCGCCGCTGGATCCGGTTGCCGAGCTTCACGATCTCGAGCACGTAGACGACATAGACCGACCAGAACACGGCAAGCGAGCCGATCGCGGCGGCGAGCAACGTCCACCACGGATGCCAGACGCCGTGCGCGCGGAAGGGGACGAACCGGGTCGCGAACGCCGCCGCCGCGAGCGAGAGGCACCAGACCCAGATCGTCACGGCCGCCCGCCGCTGCGAGAAGCCCCGGCGCAGGAAGCGATGGTGCAGGTGCGCCTGATCCGCCTCGAAGATCCTCTCCCCGTGCTTTAGGCGCCGGACGACGACGAACGTCGTGTCGACGATCGGCACGGCGAGGACGAGCAACGGGAAGAACAGGGCAACGGTTGCGGCCGTCTTGAGCAGTCCCTGCACAGCGACGGCAGCGACGACGTACCCGAGCAGGAGGGCGCCGGAGTCCCCCATGATGATCCGCGCCGGGTAGAAGTTGTGCCGGAGGAAGCCGACGCACGCCCCGAACACGATCGCGGAGAGGACCGCCGCGTCGGGCTTGCCGAGCGAGAGCGCGATCACGCTGAACGTGAGGCCCGCGATCGCCACCACCCCCGCTGCCAGTCCGTCGAGCCCGTCGAGGAAGTTGACCATGTTCATGATCGCCACGATCCAGACGATCGTGAGCGGGATCCCGGCGGACAACGGCAGCGTGTGGATGCCGACGAACGGAAGCGTGAAGCGGTCGATCCAGACGCCGAAGCCGGCCGGGACGGCGGCCGCAGCCGTCTGCCCCGCGAGCTTGGCGTACCAGGGAAGGCCGCGGAAGTCGTCGATGATCCCGACGCTGACGGCGACAGCCGCGCCGAGGAGCAGGCCGCGGGTCTCGTGGCCGACGTGGAGGAAGGCGAGCGCAGGCACCAGGACACCGAGGAAGAGTCCGATCCCGCCGAGTCGCGGCACCGGTAGCTGGTTGATGCGCCGACCACCCGGGAGGTCGACGACGCCGAGCCGGCGCGCCATCCCTCCCACCGCCGGCGTCAGCAGCACGACGACGACGCAGGCCACGAGCGCTCCCCAGAGGACTCCGAGGTGATCGCCGAGCTCGTCGAGGACGCTCAGGTGCGGGCTGGTCGCCGCGAGCACGTCGTCAGCGTACTTCGCCGCGAAGACGCGGTCGCCTACGCCGGATCCGATCGGATACGGCAACAACGCCACGCGAGCCCGCGAGCGCGAGGTCTCGGACGAGCGCCACGAGTTGCACCGCCGGATCGACGCGCTCCGAGAGCTCCTCGGCGTCGCTCCGCCGGACCCCCGTCCGGCAGGCTCAGCGTTCCCAGCGGACGAGCATCTGCCCCTCGACGGCCGGTAGCGGCAGCGACTGTGCCTCTGCCTCGACCGCGGCGTGTTCCGCCCGCGAAAACCGGCGCCACGGCTCGATCTCGAGCTTCGCCTGCGCCCTGCGCCACGTCCCGGCGACCTCGCCGGCCACGAGCACGGCGCCCGGCCAGACTCGCGAGGTCCACAACGCAGCGCGCCGAGCCGCGTCGGGGACGAGCAGCTCGCGGTCCGCTCCCTGGAGGAGGTAGTACGCGTCGCCGCTCGGGAGGAGCCGAGCCGGAGCGGTCGGCCCCGGCGTCGCGCGGAACGCCGCCTCGTCGCGCGCGAGGATCCACGCGTCCCCGATCGGCGTCCGCACAGCGGCCAGCGACCTGCGCAGCGCATCGAATGTCGCGCGCGCCTCCGCCTTCTTGACGCCGGCCCAGATCGAGAACCCGTGTGCGGTCGCCGGCCCGAAGACGTGCAGGTAACGGCGGGCGAGCCCCCGCCGAGCCTCCAGCGGATCGATCTCGGGGCGTGGCACCGTCCAGACGAGCGGCGCCCGCGCACCCTCCCAGCGAATCAGCACCGTGCCGGTGGTCGCCGCGTACTTGAGCGCGTTGCCGACGCCGAGCTCCCGTTGCGCTGCGTTGTCGGGCAGGCGCCGCCCGGCGAGAAAGGCGTGGAGGCGTGCGGCCATGTCTTCGGCTCTACGGCGCCCGGCGTCGTCCTCGGGCGACCTCCCCACCGTGAATATCGCCCGGTCCCGCGCCGGAACCACGTATGTGCTGTGGCGCGGACCCCAGACCTGGACCAGCGCCGGGTCCTCCCAGGACGACGGACGTGCCCCCTCGACGCGGGCGTGAATCGAGAGGAGCGCCGCCCGGGGCGAGCTGTCCGTCAAGCCGGCGTACGCCGCGCGCCGCAGCGAGCGCGCGCCGCGCGGGAGCCGCTCGTCGAGCGAGGTGGCCCGCCTGCGGAAGGCGAGAATCTGGTCGCGAGAGAGCTCGAGCGGCGATCCGTTCATAGGCCGCAAGACGATATGGCGTGGCGGCTCCGGAGGCGTAGGATCGAGGCATGACCGACTTCGCAACGCCCACCGACCTGATGAACAACCGTGGGCTGGTCGAGGACCCGCAGGCGTTCGCGCGCGAAAAGGGCGCAGCGTCGTGGCTCTACCTCTGCGGCGAGGAGTTCGCTTCGATGGAGGGTGGCATGTCGTACGCGGACGTGGAGCGCGCCGTGCCTGTGTCGGTGAACGTCGTCTCGGACCCACCGATTCCGCTCGACGTCGAGCTCGCCCGCCGGCAAGTCGAGGCCCTCGACGACCTGCCGCGGCCGACCCTGGTGACCTGCCGGACGGGGCCTCGCTCCTCCGCACTGATCTACCTCTACGCGGGCCTGCGCGCCGGCGCCTCGCCGGACGACGTGCTGGCACGCGCCGAGACCGACGACGCCCAGTTCGTCAAGTCGGACGAGCTGCGCGACTGGGTCGCAAAGGGTCTCGTACAGCTCTCCTGAGCACCGTGAGGGTCACGGCCGAGGCAGCGCGCCGCTTTCTCGCCGCGCGCCACTTGCTCGCGCCGGCGAGGTCGCTCGCGGGAGGACCGGCTGCGGTTCTCGAGGTGATCCGGAAGCTCGGGTCCATCCAATTCGACCCGATTGCGGTCGCGGGCCGGAACCATGACCTCATGCTCCACGCGCGGGTGGCCGGCTACGAGCCTGCCTGGTGCGACGAGCTCTACGAGCGCCGGGAGATCTTCGAGGCGACGAACAAGGCGCTGTCGTTCATCCCGGCGGACGAGTTTCCCTGGTTCCGCCTGAGCAGCGGCCGCAAGGGGGTGCAGTTCCACGCGGAAGCGCTCGCGGACAACGCCGCGGTCGCCGAGCGGGTGCTGGAGCGCATCCGGGCGGACGGGCCGCTTTCTTCGGCCGACTTCGAGCGGGAGAGCGGGGCGACCAAGGACTGGTTCGGAGTGCCGGAGAACGCCGTCCGCTCCGTCCTCGAGGCCCACACCGTCACCGGCGCGATCGGGCTCGCTCGGCGTGACGGCAACCTCCGCTACTACGACGTCATCGAGCAACTCCTGCCGGCCGAGCTGCTCGCACGGGAAGTGCCGGAGCGGGAGCAGCTCCGGCACAAGCAGCTCTCACGCCACCGCGCCCACGGGCTCCTCGGCGCCGGCGGCGCCGGCGGCACGTTCGCCCGCATCGCCGCGCCGGAGATTCGCAGAGAGCTGCACAAGGAGCTCGTCGAGCTCGGTGCGCTCGTGCCGGTCGAGGTCGAGGGAGTGCGCGGCAAGCGCTTCGTCCTCGCCGAGGAGCTCGCGCTGCTCGAGGCCGCGCCGGAGCCGCCCGTCTCCGTCGCGTTCATCGCGCCGTTCGACTCGCTGCTGTGGGACACGTCCTTGCTCGCCGGCCTGTTCGGCTTCGAGTACGTGTGGGAGGGCTTCTTCAAACCGGAGAAGCGCCGCTGGGGCTACTACGTTCTCCCGATCCTCTTCGGCGACCGCTTCGTCGGCCGGATCGAGCCGCGGATCGACCGGGACGGTGGCCGCGTCGAGGTGCTCGGTCTTTGGTGGGAGGAGGGCTTCGCGCCACGCCGGGCCGACGGATTCGTCGAGGCCATGCGCGACGCGCTCCTCGCGTACCTCCGCTTCGCCGGCGCCGACCGCCTCGAGTGGGCACGTCACCTCGCGACGGAGAGGCGGCTCTTCCCCGCTCGGCCCTGAGAGAGCCACTGCTCGACCTGAGGGGAGGTCGGGCACGCGCGCCCGAGTACTGGCCAGCAGTTCATAGTTCGAGGCATGAGCGCGCAGGACGCGAAGGTCGAGGCATTCCACCGGCTGCACGAAGCGGGCTGCTTCGTGATCCCGAACCCGTGGGACGTCGGCAGCGCGGTGGCGCTCGAGCGGATCGGCTTCGAGGCGCTCGCCACCACGAGCGCGGGGTTCGCGTGGACGGCGGCGCGCGCCGATAACGGCGTCGAGCGCGACCAGATGCTCGCGCACCTGCGGGAGATCGCCGGGGCTGTATCCGTCCCGGTCAACGCGGATTTCGAGGGCGGCTTCGCCGACGAGCCGGAGGAGGTCGCGGCGAACGTGAAGCTCGCGGTCGGGACCGGCGTCGCGGGGCTGTCGATCGAGGACTCGACCGGCGACCCCGACGAGCCGCTCTATCCGTTCGAGCTCGCCGTCGAGCGGATCCGGGCGGCGCGGCGCGCGATCGACAAGAGCGGCACCGGCGTCCTCCTCACCGGTCGTTCCGAGGGCTTCGTCGCCGGCCGGCCCGACCTCGATGAGACGATTCGCAGGCTGAAGGCGTACGCCGAAGCCGGCGCGGACTGCCTCTACGCCCCGCGGATCGAGACGACCGAGCAGATCTCCGCCGTCGTGGCGGCAGCCGCGCGGAAGCCGGTGAACCTGCTCGCCAACGCGCCCTTCATCACGGTGGCGGAGGCTGCGTCCCTCGGCGTCCGCCGGATCAGCGTCGGCGGCACGCTCGCTCGCACGGCGTGGGCCGGATTCCTTGCGGCCGCGCAGGAGATCGCGAGCGAGGGCACCTTCTCCCGCTTCGTCGACCTCCCGAACGTCGACGCGATCTTCGGCGACTAGAGGACGTACGGGACGAGCATCTTCGTCGACTGCCTGTACGCCGGGTAGCTGTCCGGGAACTGCTCCGCCAGGAACCGCTCTTCAACGCTCGCGCTGTGGACGAAATAGATGCCGGCCAGCCCTACGACGACCAGCCAGAACCAGCTGAGCGCCACGGCGGTGCCCACGGCCGCGACCAGGATCCCGAGTAGATCGGGTGGCGGACGAGGCGTTAGGGGCCGCTCGTCACGAGCTCCGGCTCGATCTTCCGGGTCATCGGCGTCCCCCGGTTCCGGCCGATGTGCCCGTGCGCCCAGATGGCGAATCCCAGCCCAAGAGCGAAGAGGGCGATCGACCGCGCGCATCGCGGCTCATCCTTGCTGACCCGCCCCAAGGCTGCGAGAGGCCGCTTGCGCGGCCTCTCGTGGCGTGCTTCAAGAGCGGTGACTCAGGGTCCGATGGCCGTGGCGATCGCCCCGGCGAGGAGCTTCTGCCCGGCGGGAGACGGATGGATGTTGCACGTCCCGTCAGGCAGCTCGATGAGCAGCCCCGCGGCACACGGATCACCGCCGAACGCGAGCGAGGGTCCCTGGAACGCGGCGAACCCATCCGCGACGATGCCACCGTTCGCGATCGCGGCGCTCGCGATCACGGAGTCGAGGAACAGGGTGCCGGCCACCTGCGCCGGGTCGCTGTAGCTCAGGGAGTAGTAGGTCAGCGCGACGATCGGCCCGCTGTAGCCGGCCACGTCGCGGAGCTGGTGGATGATCGTCGCGAGATTCCCGGCGATCTCGGTCGCGACGCCGATGAGCTCGGCGCCCGAGGTGCAGTGATCGACGGTGGTCTCCTGGCACAGGAAGACGTCGTTCGCGCCGATGTCGATGGTGATGAGCCGCGTGTGCTTGTGGGCGGCGAGGTAGTGGAGCGCGTACTCCATCTGCGTTCCCTGGTACTGGACGTGAAGCGGAAAGAGCGTCGCGTACCCGTCCGGCGAGCCGAGCGAGTTCTCGCAGCCGTTGCTCTGTGCGCCGGCGACGAGCATGCTCTCCGCCGTCTCACCCGGGCACGACGCGTTCGAGACCCGCTCGTCCAGCTGCTGGGCGAGGAACTCGGAGTAGCCGACGAACGAATGGGCGTCGAGGTAATTCGGCGCCGGAACGGCTTCGGGTGGCACGTACCCGAAGGCGACCGAGTCGCCGAGCGCGAGATACGTGCCGTTGACGTCGGAGCCGTTGACCGGGTCGGCCGAGCTCGGTCCGGCGCCGACTGCGGCGAGGACCGTGAGGACGACTATGGCAGCCGCTAGAACGAAAAATCGCCGAGCGGCGGTGGGCGTTGCGCGCATGTACTTCCCCCTCTCATGGCGGGCCGCCGGCCGGCACGGCGCGGCGGAATCGCGGAGCCGCCGGGTATCCAACACGGGATTGAACCGCCAGTCAATCGGAGCGGCGCGCGAGCCGACAGGCCCGCCGCTCGTGGCCGTGCGCGTACGCTTACGGCGATGCCGAAAGTCTCCATCGCGACCTACCACAGCTGAGCGATCGACTACGCCGAGCGTGTCTCGGTGGCGCTGGCGACGCAGGAGCTGTGGAGGCAACTGGGTGACACCGACGTCGCGTCGCCCGGGTCGAACCCAGCTCGTCGCCTCCGACGTTGGTTCAGGCGCGGTTGGCCCGTTCGGCGCTGCGAATGATCCGCCGCCTGGGCGAATTGTTTGGGAAAAGCGCGGCCTGCGCGGAAGGGCTTGTTGTCAGGTCCCGCGACAGCGATGATCGGGCCATGATCGGGTCGAAAAGGGCATGGGGGCTGCCGCTCGTCGCAGCGCTGGTGATCATTTCCGGGGTTCTGGGCGTGGCCGGTGCCGGCTCCAGCTCGGCTTCCGCGCCGATTTCGGCGCCGCTGATTGCCTTCTGGGATGGAACTTCCTGGACACACCAGGTCGCGCCGAACCCCGCCGATTCGGGAACGCTCACGGCAATCGCCGCCGTCTCGGCGACGGATGCCTGGGCACTTGGCTCATCCGGCTACTCCGCGTCCGCTCCCTCCGCCCAGTGGTTCGACACCCTGGCCGAGCACTGGGACGGCTCCTCGTGGCAGCAGGTGGCGATGCCCACGCCGAGCGGAGCATCCGAGGTTCACCTCTACGGCGCAGCGGCCGTCTCGGCCTCGGATGTCTGGGCGGTCGGCTCGTGGGGGGATTTCGGCCACGGCCACGGACTCGCGCCCCTGATCGAGCACTGCGACGGCAGAGCCTGGTCGATAGTTCGAAGCCCGGTGCTCCCGAGTCCGACCGTGAATCACGGCGCGCAGCTCTACAGCGTGACCCCCGTCTCTGCGAAAGATGTGTGGGCGGTCGGCTACATCGGCTACGGATCGAGCCGGAGCCTCATTCTCCATTGGGACGGCTCGAGCTGGGCTCGGGTCCCCGCTCCCCGCTCGGGCTCCCAGTCGGCTCTCTCCGGAGTTGTGGCGCTGTCGGCGACGAAGGTCTGGGCCGTCGGAACCTTCCATTTCATCCACGACAAGCACCGGTTCACGCAGCCGTTCGCCCTGCGCTGGAACGGCAAGACGTGGCAGAAGATGCCGAACATCCATGCAGGCAGCCTGCTGGCCGTCGCCGGCGCGAAGGACAACATCTGGGCTGTCGGGGGATGGAGCAACGGAGGCGCCGGCCGGACACTGATCCAGCACTGGAACGGACGGCACTGGACGACGTTCCCGGGGCGCACCGGCCATCCGGACAGCATCCGCCAGCCTCTCACGAGCATCGTCACACTGCCCGGCGACGAGATGTGGGCGGTCGGCTACCACGAGGACGAGCACAGCCTCCAGAGCCAGACCTTGATCGAGCACTTCGACCAGGGCGCCTGGTCTCCGGTGCCGAGTATGGACCCGGCGAACAACGACTGGTTCGCGAGCGTGGCGGCGGCTTCGCCGACAGCCGTCTGGGCGGTCGGCACGTACCTCCCCAATAGCTAGAGCCGGCTCGAAAGACGACCCGGCAACTACAGGCGCCGGTACATCACGTGGAGGCCGACCCTTCCGTGCCGGGGATGGTCGAACGCCTCCGGAACCGTGCCGACGATCTCGAAGCCGAGCGCCTGCCACAGAGCGACCGCAGCGGTGTTCGTCTCGACCACTGCGTTGAACTGCATGGCGGCGTAGCCGGCGTCGCGCGCCCACGCGAGCGCGTACTCGCCGAGCGCCCGCCCGACGCCGTTGCCGCGGCGCGCCGGGTCGACCATGAAGGAGGCCGTAGCGACATGGGCGCCCCGGCCCGGCCGGTTCGGGCCCATCTTCGCCGAGCCGAGGATCGCGTCCCCGTCGACCGCCACGATCGTCAGGCCCGGCGGCTCCTCCATCCACCACGGGCGGGCCTCCTCGAGCGACTGGCCCAACGGGAACGCGTACGTGTCGCCCGCTTCGACGATCGCCGAGTAGAACGGAAAGATGCCGGCCCAGTCCTCGTCCGCGGCAGGCCTGATCTCCGGCTGCAGCTCCCTCGCCACGGCGTGGAGGCGCTCTCCGCTCACCCGCGAGACCTACTTCGTGCCGTAGAGCCTGTCGCCGGCGTCGCCGAGCCCCGGGACGATGAAGCCGCGCTCGTTCAGGCCCCGGTCGAGTGCCGCGCACACGATGTGCACGTCGGGATGCTGCCGATGCACCTCCTCCACGCCCGGCGGGGCGGCGACGATGCACACGAGCGTCACCGACTGCGCGCCGGCCTCCTTCACGGCCGCGATCGCCGCACAGCTCGAATGGCCGGTCGCGAGCATCGGGTCGAGGACGATCGCGTCCCGCTCCGCGAGATCGTCCGGCAGCTTGAGGTAGTACTGCACGGGCTCGAGCGTCTCCTCGTCGCGATACATCCCGACGAAGCCCACGCGCGCACTCGAGACGAGCGAGAGGACACCGTCGAGCATCCCCACGCCGGCGCGCAGCACCGGGCACACCGCCACCTTCTTGCCGGAGATGCGCTTGACGGTCATCCGCTCGAGCGGCGTCTCGACCTCCGCCTCCTCGGTAGCCATGTCCTTCGTCGCCTCGTAGGTGAGAAGGAGCGTGATCTCGTTCGCGAGCTTCCGGAAGTGAACGGTCGGCGTCTCCCTGTCGCGGAGGTAGCCGAGCTTGTGCTGGATCAGCGGGTGCTGGACGACGGTGAGGCGAGGTTCCGTCAAGCGACGTATGTCGTGTAGCCGCGGAACCCCTCGTAGAGCGGCCGCTTCGCGCAGAGCGCCGCGGCCCGGCCGCGGAGCGCGTCGAGGTCGGGCGATTCGGTCAGCGCCTCGCAGATGACCCGCCCGATCTCGCGGAAGTCGTCCTCGTCGCAGCCGCGCATCGTCATCGCCGGAGAGCCGAGCCGGATTCCCGAGGTGACGAACGGCGAGCGCTCGTCGAACGGGACTGTGTTGCGGTTGACGGTCACGTCGATCTCGTGCAGCCGCTCCTCGGCCGCCTTGCCCGTCCACTCCGAGTCGCGGAGGTCGACGAGCAGGAGGTGCGTGTCGGTGCCGCCGGTGACGAGCGAGAGCCCGCCCTCGAGCAGCGTCTCCCCGAGCGCATCGGCGTTGCGCCGGATCTGCGCCTGATACTCGCGGAACGCGTCGGTCATCGCGATGCGGAAGCACGTCGCCTTCGCCGCGATCGTGTGCTCCAGCGGGCCGCCCTGCATTCCCGGCATCACCGCCGAGTCGATCGCCTTCCCGTGCTCCTCGCGACAGAGGATGAAGCCTGCGCGCGGCCCGGCGAGCGTCTTGTGCGTCGTCGAGGTGACGAAGTCGCAGTGCTCGACCGGATTCGGGTGGAGCCCGGCGGCGACGAGGCCGGCGAAATGCGCCATGTCGCAGAGGAGGAGCGCGCCGACCTCGTCCGCGATCGCGCGGAACCGGTCGGTCTCGACTGTGCGCGGATAGGCGGAGCCGCCGCACACGATCACCTTCGGCCGGGCCTCCTTCGCCTTCGCGAGCACGTCGTCGTAGTCCACGGTCATCGTCTCGCGCGAGACCTCGTAGTGCGCGACGTCGTACAGCCGGCCGGAGAAGTTGACCTTGTGGCCGTGGGTGAGGTGCCCGCCCTGGTTGAGCGCGAGCGCCATCAGCGTGTCGCCGGGCTGCATCACCGCCGCGTAGACGGCCATGTTCGTCTGCGCGCCCGCGTGCGGCTGGACGTTCGCGTGCTCAGCGCCGAACAGCTCCTTCGCACGGTCGATCGCGAGCTGCTCGATCTCGTCGACGACCTCGCAGCCTCCGTAGTAGCGGCGGCCGGGATACCCCTCCGCGTACTTGTTCGTCGCGACGGACCCGACGGCCTCGAGCACCGCCGGCCACGTGAAGTTCTCGGAGGCGATCAGCTCGATCTGGCCGCGCTGGCGCTCGAGCTCGTCACCGAGGAGCCGCCCGATGTCGGGGTCGAGCTCGTCGAGGCCTGCATGCTTCAGCTCCTCGAAGGTCGCCTGCTTCGTCGCCACGGCCTGGATGCTACTCGGGCGGTGGGCCGGCGCCCTCGCGAAGAACGCGGGGCTCCTCTCCGGTGAGGTCGATCACGGTGGACGGGATGCCCGGCAGCTCTCCCACGTCCACGATCGCGCCGCACGCCTCGCGGATCTCCTCCGGGACGTCCTCGACGCGTCGCGGGTCAGGGCCGCCCGAGACGTTCGCGCTCGTCGCGGCGACGACGCCGACCGCGCGGACGACCTCCGCCGCCTCGGGTGGCAGGTCGGGAACGCGGACGCCGACCTCGCCCACGACGAGCGTGTACGGGCCCGGCAGGTAGCGCTCGATTACCGAGGCGTCGAGGCCGGGCACCGCGGCGACGAGCGCGTCGACGTCGGCGGCGAGAAGCGCCACCGGCTTCGAGCGGTCGCGGCCCTTGAGCTGGTAGAGGACGTCCTCGTGGCCGGGCAGCGCGCAGAGCCCGTAGACGGTGTCGGTCGGCAGGATCACCGCACGGCCGGCCCGCAGCGCCGCGACCGCGGCCTCGCTCACAGCAGGAAGTCGGTGAGTGCGGCGCGGAAGGCGGCGGGTTGTTCGACGTACACGAAGTGCCCGGCCTCCGGGATCGTCACCAGCCGCGCGTTCGGCAGCGCGCCGACGATCGAGTCGGCGCAGGCGGGGCCGCAGATGAAGTCGTCGTCGCCGACCACGACCAGGGTCGGCGCGTCGATCGTGCGCAGCTCCTCGCGGAGGTCGAAGGTCGGGAACTCGACCGTGTTGAACTGGTGCAGCGGCTCCGACTGCGCGAAGTCGCCGGCGAGCTCCCAGCCCGTGTCCTCGTTCCCCTCCCAGCGGTGGAAGTAGAGCGGGATCTGCCGCCGCAGGTTCGCTACGAGCTCCTCGGCCGAGGAGAACCCGCCGGCCTGCTCCTCCGCGATCGCCTGCTGCGCGTCCGCAAACCACGGCTCGCCCCGCCGCGTCTCGATCATGCGATTCATCGCCGCCTCCGCCTCGTCGGCCCAGACGGCGAGGGTGTCGACGAGCAGGAGCCGGTGGACCCGCGGCCGGAATGCGGCGGCATAGGCCATGACGACGACTCCGCCGTGCGAGAACCCGAGCAGGTCGAGCTGCTCGACGCGGAGGTGCTCGCGCAGCGCCTCGAGGTCGGCGATGTACGACGCGAGGCTGTAGTCGCCGGCGGCGTCCGAGCCGAGCGAGCCTCGCGGGCTGAGCAGCACGAGCTCGAAGGTGTCGTCCAGACCCGCGAAGTCGCGGAACTCCGCAGCCGAGCCGCCGGGCCCGCCTGGATGGCAGGCGAGAAGCGGCCCGCTTCCCCGACGCTCGTACGAGAGCGTGAGTCCCTCCGGTGTGGTGAACGTCTCTCTCACGGCAGCCTCCCCTCGACGACCCTATCGCGGCCGGCGAGATCGGCCGTGATCGCGACGTCGGCGCAACCGAGCCGTTCGAGCATCCGCGCGACCTCTGGCGCCTGGCCGTCTCCGACCTCGAAGACGAGGAAGCGGGCACGCGCGGCCCGCGCGATCCGCTCGTGCTCGCCACGGCCGACGAGCGCAACCTGGGGCTCCCACCGCAGCTCGGGCTGGACGTCGTCCATGTTCTCGACGTACGGCGGGTTCGCGACGACGACGTCCCAGCCCTCGGCGGCGACCGACGCGCCGTCGCCCTGGCGCAGCTCGACCTCGAGCCCGAGGCGCTCGGCGTTCTCGCGCGCGAGCGCGAGCGCCTCGGCCGAGACATCCACGCCGGTCACCCGCGCATCCGGCCGTTCGTCCCGGATCGCGAGCGCGATCGCTCCCGAGCCGACGCCGACGTCGAGGACCCGCGGCCGCTCGATCCCCTCCGCGAGCGCGAGCGCCCGCTCGACGAGCGTCTCCGTCTCGGGCCGCGGGACGAGGGCGCGCGCGTCCGTCTTCAGCGTCAGCCGCCGGAACCCCCATTCGCCGAGCACGTACGCGAGCGGCTCGCGCTGCTCGCGACGCGCGAGCAACGGCTCCAGTCCCTCCACCTCGTCGTCGAGACGGGCCACGATCCCTGTGCGCGTCGTCCCGAGAAGATGCGCAACGAGCCACTCGGCGTCGACCCGCGGCGTGTCCACGCCGGCCACCGCCAGCCGCTGCTCGGCTGCCACGAGAGCCTCCCGCGCGGTCACTCTCCGAGCGCGCGGCGCTGGTCGTCCGTCGTCAGCGCCTCCGTGAAGTCGTCGAGCTCGCCCTGGAGGATCCGGTCGAGCTGGTGTGCGGTCAGCTTGATCCGGTGGTCGGTGACGCGGTTCTCGGGGAAGTTGTACGTCCGGATCTTCTCCGAGCGCTCTCCGGAGCCGATCTGCGAGCGCCGCGTCGCGTCGAGCTCGGCCCGCTGCCGCTCGAGCTCGCGGTCGTAGAGGCGCGCGCGCAGCACGCGCATCGCCTTCTCGCGGTTCTGGAGCTGCGACTTCTCGTCCTGCATCGAGACGACGACGCCCGTGGGGAGATGCGTGATGCGGACGGCCGAGTCCGTCGTGTTGACCGACTGCCCGCCGGGGCCGGTCGACCGGTAGACGTCGATCTTGAGATCGTTCGGGTCGATCTCGACCTCGACCTCCTCCGCCTCGGGCATCACCGCGACCGTCGCGGTGGAGGTGTGGATCCGGCCCGCGCTCTCCGTCTCCGGCACCCGCTGCACGCGATGCGTTCCGCCCTCCCACTTGAAGACGGAGTACGCGCCGTCGCCCTTGATCGCGTACGTGACCTCCTTGTAGCCGCCGCCGTCGTTCGGGCTCGCCTCGAGCTCCTCGACCTTGAAGCCGCGCCGCTCGGCGTAGCGCGAGAGCATCCGGTACACGTCGCCCGCCCAGAGCGCGGCCTCGTCGCCGCCCACGCCCTGGCGCACCTCGACGATCACGTCCTTGCGATCTGCGGGATCGGTCGGAACGAGGGCGAGACGAAGCTCCTGCTCGAGTCGCCCGGTGCGCTCCTCGAGCTCGGGAACGAGCTCCCGCAGGTCGGCGTCGTCGCGCGCCGCCGCGAGATCCTCCTGCGCCGCGGACCACTCCTGCGCGAGCTTGTGCGGCTGTTCGAGCTCCTTCAGGCGCCGCCCGACCTCGGCCGCCTCGCGGTGGTCGTTGTAGACGGACGGGTCGGCCATCCGCGCCTGAACCTCCGAGTAGGAGCGCTCGAGCTCTGTGACGAGGTTGTCGAAGTCGGTCGCCATGGCCGCCAAGCGTAGCCCGTTACCCAGGCCACTTCAGTTTGGATAGCTTCTCGCTTTAACCGGTAAAGCGAGAAGGAGGTCCGCATCATGTCCGTCGTGGACGAGGTCACCGCCGCCAACGAGCGCTACGCGTCTCGATTCGCGAAGGGTGCGCTGCCGATGCCGCCCGGCAGGAAATTCGCAGTCGTCACCTGCATGGACGCTCGCCTCGACCCGGCGAAGTTCCTCGGCCTCGAAGAAGGCGACGCGCACGTGATCCGCAATGCGGGCGGGCTCGTCAACGACGAGACGATCCGCTCCCTCGTCATCTCGCATCACCTGCTCGGCACCGAGGACGCGGTCGTGGTGGGTCACACCGACTGCGGCATGCTCACGTTCACGAACGAGGAGCTGCAGGAGAAGCTCGGGCCCGAGGCTGAGGGGATCGACTTCGAGCCGTTCCCGGACGTCGCCGAGCGCGTGCGGCAGAGCGTCGAGGCGATTCACGGCAACCCGCTGCTGCCGGACTCGTTCGGCGCGACGGGCTTCGTCTACGACGTGCACACGGGCCAGATCGACCCGGTCTAGGTCCGCTCGGTCTAGGCGACGAGCGAAGCCGCCAGGCTGATCTCCGGCACGCCCGCGAGCGCCTTCGAGACCGGGCAGTTCTCCTTCGCGGTCTGCGCGGCCTGCTGGAACGCGGCGTCGTCGAGATCCGGGACGCGGCCTTCCACCGTGAGCGCGATCCGCGTGATGCCCTCGCCCGGCTGGAACGAGACGGTCGCGGAGGTACGGAGCTCGTCCGGAGTGTGACCGCCCTTGGCAAGACCGCTCGCAAGCGACATCGAGAAGCACGCAGCATGCGCGGCCGCGATCAGCTCTTCGGGGCTCGTCACGCCGCCGGCGTCGTCCGTCGACCGCGCAGGCCAGCTCACCGGCTGCTCCCCGATCGCGCCGGTCGTCGTCGAGACGATCGTCCCCGAGCCTTCGAGCAGGCTCCCCTGCCACGTCACCTGGGCGGTGCGCTCCGTCATGCCATTACCTCCACGAGAGATTCCCCGGGCGATTCGAGTGCGAGCACCTCGTGCAGCGCTCGGATCGACACCTCGAGCTGGTCGAGCGTCGGCTCCCGCGTCGTGAGCCGCTGCAGCCACAGTCCGGGCGCGAGCAGCGTCATCAGGATCCGGTTTTGCTGGTGCTTTCCCGCGAAGCGGATGAGCTCGTACGCGAGACCGGCAATCAGCGGCAGGAGCAGGATGCGCGTCGCGATCAGCCAGTACCACGCGGGGCGGCCGAAGAAGGCGAAGACGAAGACGGCGAGCACCATCACCCAGAGCAGGAACGCCGTCCCGCAGCGCGGGTGGATGAGCGAGTAGCGCTGCACGATCTCCGGCTCGAGCGACTCGCCGGCCTCGTAGGCGTTGATCGCCTTGTGCTCGGCGGCGTGGTACTGGAAGACGCGGCGCAGGTCCGGCAGCAGCGAGATGAGCGACAGGTAGGCGACGAACATCGTCACGCGGATCAGTCCCTCGACGATCACGAACCAGCCGCCGCTCGAGATCGGCAGGGCGTCGGTGATGAGCGCCGGCCCCACCTTGAACACCATCACGGCGAACCCGATCGCAATCGCGAACGCAAAGATGAGGGCGCCGCGCGAGAGCTCCGTCTCGACCTCGCCGTCCTCACCCTCCTGTTGCGCCGCGTAGTTCGCCGAGATCGCGAGAGCGCGGAAGCCGATCGCGAGCGACTCGCCGAGCGCCATGACGCCGCGGACGACGGGCAGGCGGAAGAAGAAGTGACGCGCCATCGCCGAGTCGATCTGCCGCGCGACCTGCGCGATCTCGCCGGAAGGAGTGCGGACGGCGACGGCCCAGTTGCCGGGGCCACGCATCATCACGCCCTCGAGGACCGCCTGTCCGCCGACGTTGGCCATGGCTACCGGGGGCTAGCCGCGGCGAGCCTGGCCGGCGCGCTCCAGGCGGCGCTGGAAGCGCTCGACGCGACCGCCCGTGTCGACGAGCTTCTGCTTGCCCGTGTAGAACGGGTGGCACTGCGAGCAGATCTCGACGTGCAGCTCGGCCTTCGTCGAGCGGGTCTGGAACGTGTTCCCACAGGAGCACGTCACCGTGGCGACGACGTACTCGGGATGGATGCCGGCTTTCATTGCTCTCTCAAGATAGCAGCGGCCAGTTTCGGCTCCACGTTGCCGCCCGAGACGATCACGGCCACGCCGGGGCCTGCCTCGACCTTCCCGGCGAGGACGGCTCCTGCCGCGGCGGCTCCCGCCGGCTCGCACGCCAGCTTCGCCCGCTCGTAGAGGAAGCGCATCCCCGCCCCGATCTCGTCCTCGGTCACGAGCACGGTCTGCACCCGACCGGCGCAGATCTCGAGCGGCAGCTCGCCGGCGAACGGCGGCGCGAGGCCGTCGGCGATCGTGTCCGTCTCGACGCGGACGCTGTGCCCGGCCGCGAGCCCGGCGGAGAAGCACCGCGCCCGCTCCGGCTCGACGGCGACGACGCGCGCACGGCCGTCGAGTCCCGTGACGATTCCCGAGACGAGACCTCCGCCCCCCACGCCGACGACGACCGTTTCGAGGCCGGGCAGGTCCTCGAGGAGCTCGAGCGCGAGGGTGCCGTGACCCGCGACGACGAGCGGATCGGAATGCGGATGGACGAAGACGCGTCCCTCCCGCTCCGCGAGCTCGAGCGTCCGGTCGTACGCCGCAGCGGGATCCGGGGATGACACGTCGACGGTGGCCCCGTACGAGCGCGCGGCAGCCACCTTGAACGCACTCGCCGTCTGCCACATCTGGACGAGGCAGTCGACGCCCGCCTCGGTCGCCGCCCAGGCGACGGCCTGTGCGTGGTTGCCGGCGGACCAGGTGACGACGCCGCGCTTCCGCTCCTCCGCCGTCAGTGCCGTGAGGCGGTTGAGCGCGCCGCGCGCCTTGAACGAGCCGGTCTTCTGGAACAGCTCCGCCTTGAGCGAGACTCCGAGCGACCGTGAGCCGAGCGTCGGCGTGCGGTGGATCCGTCCGTCGAGAACCGCGCGGGCGCGTTCGACGTCCTCTCGCGAGACGCTCACGCAGGAAGCGTCTCACGCGCCGCCACCGGCACGCCCAGGCGCACGGTGAAGGCGGTGAGGGTGCCCGGCCGGCTCTCGACGTCGACGCTGCCGCCCATGGCGAGCGTGAGCTCCTTCACGATCGCCAGGCCGAGGCCGGTTCCGACCTGGCGCTCCCGTCCGTAGCGCTGGTGGAGGTAGAAGCGCTCGAAGGCGCGCTGGGTGTCGTCATCGGCGAGCCCCGGTCCCGTGTCCTCGACACGGAGCATGCCGGGAGCCGCGACCACGCGCACCTCGCCGCCCGGCGGCGTCAGGCGCAAGGCGTTCTCGACGAGGTTCGAGACGACCTGGAGGACACGGTCCGCGTCCCCGATCGCAGGGGCAGGCGCGTCGGCGACCGTCCGCAGCTCGACCCCGAACGCATCCGCCTGCTGCTCGTAGCGGCGGACGGCATCCTCGGCGACCTCACCGAGGTCGATCTCGGTGTTGCGGACGCTGAAGTCCGTCCGGTTCATGCGCGCGAGATCGAGCAGGTCGTGGACGAGCCGCTCGAGCCGCCGCGCCTCGGCGGCGACCGTCGCCGCGGCCTCCCGCGGGTCGACGGCGCCGTCCTCGACCGCCTCGGCGTAGCCGCGGATCGCGGTGAGCGGCGTCTTGAGCTCGTGGCTGACCGAGAGGAGGAAGTTCCGCTCGGCCTCCTGGGCCTGGCGGAGCTGCGCGGCGAGCTCGTTGAAGGAGACGGCGAGCGTCGCGATCTCGGCCGCGCCCTCGACGGGCACCGGCTCCGGATGCGTGCCGCGCGTCAGAGTCCGAGCCGCGGCCGAGATCCTGTCCACGGGCCTCGAGATGCGCCGTGCGAGCAGGAACGCGGCGATCGCCGCGAGCAGGCCTCCCGCCGCCGCGGCGACGAGCAGTCCCCAGACGTACGGCGAGAGGAGCGAGGCTGCTTGGCTCTGCGGGCGGAGCAGGATGAGCGTGCCCGGGTTCAGGCCCTGTGCGGCGAAGTACTCCGGAATGCCCTCGTACGTCACCGTTCCCTGCGCCGGCAGCCCCTGACGCAGCCTCTGCTGCGCGCGGGCCGGCAGGAACGACGGGGCCCTCGCCCGCTCCTTCAGAGCCTGCTCGTGCTGGGCGCGGAAGTACGGTCGGAGCTTGGGCAGGTTCAGCGAGATTCCGGTCACCTGCGTTCCCGCGATCAGGTCCGCCTGATGCGCGAGATCCTTCAGGGTCGCGTGTTCGACCGCGCGCCGGGTGAGCACGAGCCCCAGGCCGATCGTGAGCGCCACGCAGATGAGGACGACGACGCCGATTGCCCGGAACAGCCTCGAACGAAGGCCGCCGCGCATCGCCGGCCTACGCGGGAACGAGCTTGTAGCCGGCGCCGCGGATCGTCCGGATCCCGTCCGGGTCGCCGAGCTTCCGCCGGAGCTGCGCGACGTGGACGTCGACGGTCCGGGTGCCGCCCGGATACGTCATGCCCCAGACGAGATCGAGCAGGCGCTCGCGCGAGAGGACGATGCCGGGATGCTCGAGGAAGCAGGCGAGGAGATCGAACTCCTTACTCGTGAGCTCGACCTGGGCGCCGGAGACCGTGACCTCGTGGGAGTCCCGCCGCAGCACGACCTCGCGCGCGGTGAGCACCTCTTCCTCGGTACGCCGTTCGGCACGGCGGAGGATCGCCTTGATCCGTGCGGACAGCTCGCGCGGCGAGAAGGGCTTCGAGACGTAGTCGTCCGCCCCGAGCTCCAGCCCGGCGACGCGGTCCGGCTCCTCGTCGCGCGCGGTCAGCATCACGATCGGCACCTTCGATCCGGCCCGTATCTTCCGGCAGACCTCGAAGCCGTCGATGCCGGGAAGCCCGATGTCGAGCACGACGAGCCGCACGGGCAGGCTCCGCAGCTCGAGCAAGGCCTCCTCGCCGGTGCGGCGCCAGACGACGCGCCAGCCGTCCTGCTGCTCGAGGTACTGCTTGACCAGGCGCCCGATCGAGTCGTCGTCCTCCACGAGGAGGAGGGAGCCCCCCGTTGCCTTGCCGCTCACGGCCCCAGGATAGGCGTCGCGGCGGCGCGACAGGTCACGCCCCAACGCGCCACTACTTGCTCGGGATACGCTCGACGTCGACGGACTGGGCAGCGCCGTTCGCCGGCCACGTCACGAGCACGCGCCAGTGCGGCGCCAGTGTGGTGACCGGCAGGCGCACCCCGAATCGGATCACCTTGGTCGTGGCGGAAAGAGGAATCGCCTGGATCCGGCCGTCGGCTTCGCGCAGCGTGAGCTGGGTACCGCTGCTCACCGAGAGGATCACCCCGCGGTCGAGGCGCCAGTCGGCGCCGCCCTTCTCGATCACCTCGGCGCGGATGAGCTTCGGGCCGAAGAGCGCCCGGACGATGCCCTGGCGGAGCGCGAGGCCCGCGGGGGCGAGCCAGAGCGCGAGGTTGAGCGCCACGAGGACGCCGGCGAGGAGGACGAAACGACGATTTCTCACGTGCATATCTTCACGCTACTTCCGGGTGCCGTCGTAAGACGTCTGTAAAACGCCGCCGGCCGGGGAGAGGGTTCCCCGGCCGGCGGCTGTCGAGCGTTGCAGCGGTCAGGCGTTCGCAGGCTCGCGATCGCCCACGTGCCGCGCCGGGGCCGCCTCGACCTGCGCGAGCGAGGCGTCGCGCGGCGCCCGGATGCGGATGATGACCGGGTCGCCGATCTTCAGCTCGGAGAGCGAGATCACGGTCGGCACCTTCCCCTGCCAGAGCAGGAAGATGGTGTTGTCACCCGTGCTGAACGTCTCGGTCCTGGACTGCCCGATCAGCAGCCGCATCGCGTGCCGGTTGCCGCCGCGGATGTCCACGGTCAGGCTCGTCCCGCTGACCGACTCCAGGGTTCCACGGAAGAGGTACAGGGGCAGGCTGGGATTGAAGAGCTGCGTCCCGTGGTCGCCGACGAGCGCGGCCGGCTTGTGCTCGATGTAGTCGAGCGAGGCCCAGCGCGGGGCGCGCACGCGCACCCACACGTAGTCGCCTGCCGAGAGGTCGCCCGGCTGGACGATCGCCGGTTTCCCGTGCGACCACTGCAGGAACTCGGTGGAGGCGCCGTACGTGAACGTCTGGGTCACCGGCTGGCCGAGCATCCTGCGGAGGGCCCTCCGGTCGCCGCCGATGACATTGATCGAAACGCCGCCGTTCGAGGGCGTCGAGGTGAGCTGGCCGTGGAACGAGAAGAGCGCGCGGTACCTGAAGTGCCCGTGCCCGTTGGTGCCCGCCGAGGCCGCGCCCGCGGCGACCAGGATGGTCAGCGCGAGGAGCGAGACGGCGAGCATGGATTTCATACGCATCTTTCGACCTCCGGGAAGGGAGCTGAGCCTGTCGGATCGGAAGCTTCGCTCGCCCGTGCCAGGCCGGCGTGCGGTCGGTGTAAAGGAGTGGTAAGCCCGACCGCTACGTGAGCGTGTACTCGGGACCGGAGCCGCCCTCGGGCGGCGTGAGCCTGCCGCCCTTCGCGGTGATCGCGCCGCACTGGACGCAGTTCGACGCGGCGACCTCGAGCAGCACGGTGCCGTCCCCGTCCTCCGCCCCGATCTCGTAGACCTGGGCGGGGCACATGTGCTCCCAGAGGCGGGCCACCTCGCGCGGGACGCGCCGCTCGATCTTGATGTGGTTCGGCTGGTCGTCGCGGGTCTTGTTGCCCGACGCGAAGACCGACGACAGCTTGTCGAACGTGAGCTTCCCGTCGGGTGCCGGGTAGCTCGCGTCGCGGTCGGTGACGAGCAGCGGCTGGTCGGCGTCCGGCTCGGCGCGCATCTTCCCGAGCTCGACGCGTCCCTTCGAGACCGTCATCGCGCTCGCGAGCGCGCCGCCGACGATGAAGCCCCGCCCGAAGACCTGGCGCATGTTCCGCACCTCGTGGAGCTCGCGCCAGATGAAGCTGTCGCGCACCGCGTCGTCGTAGGACGAGAGCGCGGTCGCGGGCGTCTCGCCGCGTTGCAGCGCCCGGAACGCCGCCTCGGCCGCGAGCCGTCCCGACTCGATGGCGTAGTGGATCCCCTTGAGCCGCGGAACGTTGACCATCCCCACACCGTCCCCGCAGAGGAGCAGCCCCGGTGCGTGGAGGCGCTGCGGCAGCGAGTGGAAGCCGCCGCTCGGGATCGTCTTGGCGCCCCACTCCACGCGCTCGCCGCCGGCGAGGATCCGCCGGATCTTCGGGTGCGTCTTCAGCTCCTGCAGCAGGTCGTGCACCGAGAGCGACGCGTCGCGGTAGTCGAGCCCGACGACCAGGCCGATCGTGACCATGTCCTTGCCCATCGGATAGATGAACGAGCCGCCGAACTCGCGGTAGCGCTTGCCGGTGCGGAGCGGCCAGCCCATCGTGTGGATGACGCGGTCGAGCGGCTTCTCGACCTTCCAGACCTCCTTCACGGCGAGCTCCCACACCTGCGGGTCCTCCCCGTGCAGCGAGAAGCGGTCGAGCGCGACGCCGGTCAGGTGGCCCTGGGTTCCCTCGGCGAGCACCGTGACCTTCGCGACGACGTCGGAGCCGGCCTCGAAGTTGCCGAGCTCGCCACCTTCCCGGCCGCGGCCCTTGTCGCCCGTGCGCGCGCCGACGACGCGGCCGTGCGAGACGAGGAGCTTCTGGGCCGTGGTCTCGGGGAGGATCATCGCGCCACCCTCCTCCGCCCGTTCCGCGAGAAAACTCCCGAGCTGCGAGAGCGAGAAGATCCAGTTGCCGTGGTTCCGCATCGGCGGCGGCGGCGGGATCGGGAGCGCCGCGCGGCGGGTGAGGACGTAGACGGACTCGCCGGTGACGGGGCCGAAGGTCGGGAGCTCGTCCATCCGCAGGCGATTGCCGAACAGGCGACGCAGCGCTCGCGGGTCGACGACCGCGCCGGAGACGAGGTGCGAGCCGGGCTGCTTGCCCTTCTCGAGCACCGCGACCGGAACCTCCCCGAGCCGCTCCGCCACGTCCGGGTGCTCCTCGAGCAGCTGGCCGAGCCGGATCGCGCACGCAAGACCGGCCGGGCCGCCGCCGACGATGAGGATGCCGACCTCGATGCGCTCGTCCGCCGGGTCGGTCGGCTCGGCGACGTAGTCGCTCGACGAGAAGGGCGGCGGGAAGTTGGAAGGCCTCGCCATCAGGCTCGACGGGCGCGGATCAGCTCGGTCAGCTTCGGCACGATCGCGTGCACGTCGCCGACGACGCCGAGGTCGCTGAACTCGAAGATCGGCGCGTTCGCATCCTTGTTGATCGCGACGATCGTCCCGGAACTCTGCATGCCGACCTTGTGCTGGATCGCGCCGGAGATGCCGAGCGCGACATAGAGCTTCGGCGAGACGGTCTTGCCCGTCTGGCCGATCTGCGCCGAGTACGGGTACCAGCCCGCGTCGACGACGGCGCGGGTCGCGCCCACCGCCCCGCCGAGCGCCTTCGCGAGCTCCTCGGCGAGGGTGAAGTTGTCGGGCGAGCCGAGGCCGCGACCGCCGGCGACGATGATGTCGGCGTCCTCGATCGAGGGGCCGCTCGACTCCGCGGCGTCCTGGCCGACGAGCTTCACCGCCGTGGAGTGCTCCCTGTACGCGGGCGAGACCTCTGCGACTTCGGGCTCGCCGCCGCCCGCAGGCGTCGCGTCGAAGGAGCCGGCGCGGAAGAGTGCGAGGCGCGGCGTGCCGCTCCAGCCGACGGCGGCATAGACGGAGTCCTGCAGCGCCGGCCGTTTGCCGACGAGCTCGCCGTCTTGCAGCTCGATGTCGGCGAGGTCCCAGTTGAGCCCCGCGTCCAGCCGCGCGGCCAGTCCCGCGGCGACGTCCGCCGCGAGCACCGAGTTGGCGAAGAGAACGGTGTCGTAGCCGCCCTCCTCCACCACCTGCGCGAGCACGTCGACGCGTGGCTGCGGCAGCGGCTGCGCCACCTCCGCGCTCTCACAGGTCCAGACCTTCGCGGCGCCGAACTTCCCGGCCTCGGCCGCGAGCGCGCGCGCTCCCTCGCCGGCAATGACCGCCGCGACGTCGCCGTCTCCGAGCGAAGCCGCCTTCGCGAGCACGCCGAGCGAGCCTTTTTGGAGCTCGCCGCCGTGCTGCTCGAGGAAGACGAGCGCCGCCATCAGACAAGCCTCTTCTCGGCGAGAAAGTCGACGATCGCCTGCGCCGCGTTGCCGTCGTCCTCGATCTTGCGCGCGTCGCCGCGCGCCGGTGGGTCGCCGAGCGCCAGCACCGTCGTTCGGGAGCCTGCCTCGCCCGCGTCACCTTCGGCGATGCCGAGATCCGCGAGCGAGAGGATCTCCTGCGGCTTCTTCTTCGCGCCCATGATCCCCTTGAGCGACGGGTAGCGCGGCTCGTTGATCGCGTCGCTCACCGCGACGACCGCGGGCAGCGGCGCCTCGAGCGTGTCGTACCCGAACTCCGTCTGGCGCTTGACGCGCGCGGAGCCGCCTTCGACCGAGAGCTCCATCGCCTGAGAGATGACCGGCCGGCCGAGCCGCTCGGCGACCGCCGCCCAGAGGACTGCGCCGTCGGCGTCCGAAGCCTGCTGGCCGAACAAGACGAGGTCGGGCTCCTCCCGCTCGAGCGCGGTGGCGAGGACTCGGCTCGTCACGACGAGATCGGAGCCCTCGGCCGCGTCGTCGAAGACGAGGACGGCGCGGTCGGCGCCCATCGCGAGCGCCTTGCGTAGGGAGTCGAGCGCCTTCTGCGGCCCGAGCGAGACGACGACGACCTCGGTGCCGGACTCGCCCTTGATCCGGAGTGCCTCCTCGACGGCGTTCGCGTCGAAGTGGTTGAGGGACCCCTCGCCGGAGCGGTCGAGACGCTTCGTGGACGGGTCGATGCGACTCGGCCCCTCGGGCACGTGCTTGACGCAGACGGCGATCCTCATCCCGGCGGGATGCTAGTGATGTGGCCGCGCGCCGCGATTCACATGCGCTTTTCGAGCGCGAGCACGTCGGCGACGAACGGGCGGCTCACCTTGTACACGCCGTGCTTCCGCACTGCCAGCTCACCCTGGTACCAGCCCGCGAGCGCGAGCCGCTTGTCGCCGTGGAAGTCGTGGAGCAGATGCGCGAGGTAGGCGACGCCCGCGCGGACGTTGCCGTTGGCGTTGTGCGTGATGCGATGTCCGATCAGGACGCTCTCGACGAAGCGGAACGTCGTCGGCAGGAGCTGCATGATCCCGCGCGCTCCGACGGACGAGACGAGCGCGTTGTTGTAGCCGGACTCCATCCACGCGAGCGCCCGGACGAGACGGGTGCTCACCCCGTAGTGCGCCGCCCAGTAGTCGAGGAGCACGCGGACGGAGGCGACGCTCGAGGTGCGGTACGCGACGTGCTCCGTCGTCGTCACGTGCCTTCTTGCGGGAACGCGGAGGCGCGTCCCGATCAGGAGAAAGTGGCTCGGGTCGAGGTGATTGAGCTTCGCGAGCTTCGCGACCGTCGTGCCGTAGCGCCGCGCGAGCAGGATGAGCGACTCGCCCGATCGGACGACGTGGATCGCAGTGGCCGGCGTCCGGTGCGTCTTCTTGTGGTGCCTGACGATCGCAATGGGGTGCGGCAGCGGCGTGGGCTCGCGCTTGACGAGGGCGGTGAGCGTGTGCGGCCCGACGACGCCGTCGCGCCGCAGGCGGAGCCGGCGCTGGAGGATGCGGACCCCGTGCAGGGTCGGGCCGTCGTAGTACGCGTTCACGGGGACGTTGATCCCCTGGCGGACGAGCAGGAACTGGAGCACGGCGACGTCCCAGCCGAACGCGCCGCGCCGGAGCGTCCGGGCGCCGAAGAGCGGTCGCCCCAGCGGCCCGAGCGCCTTGCGCGTGCTCGCGTCGGCGAGTCCGGTGACGCGCAGCCCGTGGATGCGTTGGAACGCGCGAACCGCGGCGACGGTCTTCGGCCCCGAGATCGCGTCGATCGGGCCGCGATAGAGGCCCTGGGCGCGCAGCGCGACCTGAAGACCGGCGGTCTGCGGATTCCGGGCCGACGCGAGTGCGGCCGGGGCGACGGCCATCGTGACGGCCGCGAACGCCCCGACGAGGAGGATGCGGAAGCGCATGGGGTCCCCGACTACGCGCCTCGCGCCGCGAATCCTCCTGTGTCGTGGGCGTTATCTGCCGACGAACCGCGGCGGGCGCTTCTCGGCGAAGGCGGTGAGGCCCTCCCTTGCGTCCTCGCTCGCGAACAGGTCGCCGAACTCGTCGGCCTCCCGCTCGAGCGCTCCCGGCGAGAGGTTGAGCAGGCGCTTCGCGACCCGGAGGGCGACGGGGCTCTTCGCGGCGAGCTTCTGCGCGACCTCGAGGGCGTGCTCGAGGACGGGGTCGGCGACCGCGTTGACGAGCCCGACCCGCAGCGCCTCCTCGGCTTCCACCGGCCGGCCCGTGAGGATCAGCTCCTTCGCGATGCCAAGGCCGCAGACGCGCGCGAGCCGCTGCGTGCCGCCCCAGCCCGGGACGATCCCGAGGTCGATCTCCGGCTGGCCGAGGCGCGCCTTGCTCGACGCGTACCGGAGGTCGCAGCCGAGCGCGAGCTCGCAGCCGCCGCCGAGCGCGAAGCCGTTGATCGCCGCGATCGTGGGCTTCGGCATCTCCTCGAGCAGGCGCGCGGCTTCGTGGCCGAGCGCCCCCCACTCCTTCGCCTCCTCCGCACCGAGGCCGCTCATGTACTTGATGTCGGCGCCTGCGACGAACGCGCGGTCGCCCGCGCCGGTGAGGACGACGACACGCGCCGAGTCGTCGTCCGCGAGCTCCCGCAGGCGGTCGCGGAGCTCGGTGAGCGTCTCGACGTTTAGCGCGTTGAGCGCCTCCTGCCGGTCGATCGTGACGACGGCGACCGCGTCGTGACGGTCGACGATGGCGGTCACGCGGCGACGGCGCCTTTCACGAAGTCGACGATCTCGCTCGTCGGCGCGCCCGGGCCGAAGACACCGGCGACGCCGAGCTTGCGGAGCTCGTCCGCGTCGTCGTCCGGGATCGTCCCTCCGACCACGACGACGACGTCCTCGACGCCGTTCTCGCGGAGGAGTTCGAGGATCCGGGGCACGAGCGTCATGTGGGCGCCGGAGAGGATGGAGATGCCAACCGCGTCCGCGTCCTCCTGGATCGCCGTCTCGACAATCTGCTCGGGCGTCTGGTGGAGGCCGGTGTAGATGACCTCCATTCCGGCGTCGCGGAGCGCGCGGGCGATGATCTTGGCGCCGCGATCGTGCCCGTCGAGGCCCGGCTTCGCGACGACGACGCGGATCTTCCCTGCCACGGCGCGGAGCCTAGCTCGAAAGGCCACGTCCGGAACCTGGTTCCGGACGTGGCCGCTGGAGACGGGCACGAGCTGCGCTCTCCACGACCGCACGCAGGGCGACCGGAGTTCCGCCGGCGTCCGCGATTGCACAGCTCGCGTCGACGAAGCTGAAGTCGTCGGACATGCCGAGCGTCGTCCGGTAGCTGCTCCACCGCCACTCCTCCGGGCGGAGACAAAGATTCTCGGCAACCGGATTCAAGACCACGTACGAGTAGACACCGAGGAGATCCCTCGCCCCCTCGATGCGCCGGCTTCCGAAGCGCCTGCGCAGGAACGCACCGACTCGGCCGTGACGCAGGTTGAAGTCGCATGAATACTCGCGATTGAGGTCTCGCAGACCGATCGGCAGCGACTCGTCCGGCACGCTGAAAACAGCGTGAACATGGGTCGTCATCTGGCAGAAAGCAATGCAGTCCCAGGCCATACGGTCGAGCATCGCTACGAGGTGGCGAACCCAGGTGACGCGGTCGACTTCGTCGAGAAAGTACGACCCGTTTCCTGTGGCGTTCACCCAAACGTGGTGATAACCAGGGCCAATATCTCGTGGGCGCCGCGGCACACACGTAAGCGTCCACGGCGATCCGGCCCGGCGCAAGTCGCTCCTTGACACACGTCTCATGGAGACACGTCCGGAACCTGGTTCCGGACGTGTTAGTTCGAGGCGTGTCTCAAAAGACGGGGGTTTCGCGCCACGTTCCCCACACTTCTCGCAGTGCGTCGCACATCTCGCCCATCGTCACGTAGGCGCGGGACGCGGCCATGATCGGCTCCATCAGATTGCGGTCCTCGCGGGCCGCGTCTTCCTTCAGCCGTGCGATCGCCGCCTCAGCCGCCGCCGTGTCACGCCGCTCCCGCACCGCCTGGACGCATTCGATCTGCTTCTGCTCGAGGGCAGGGTCGATGCGGAGGATCTCGAGCGGCTGCTCGTCCTTCATCTCGTAGCGGTTCACGCCGACGACGACCCGCTCGCCCCGCTCGACCTCGGACTGGTAGCGGAAGCTCGCCTCCGCGATCTCGCGCTGCATGAAGTTCTGCTCGATCGCCGGGATCACACCGCCGAGCTCCTCGATCCGCTCGAAGTAGTCGTACGCCTGCCGCTCGAGCTCGGTCGTGAGCTGCTCGAGGTAATACGAGCCGCCAAGCGGATCGATCGTGTTCACAACGCCGGTCTCGTGCGCGATCACCTGCTGCGTCCGCAGCGCGAGCCGCACCGCGTGCTCGGTCGGGAGCGCGAGCGCCTCGTCGAAGGAGTTCGTGTGGAGCGACTGCGTCCCGCCCAGGACGGCCGCCAGAGCCTCGATCGCCGTCCGAATCAGGTTCACCTCCGGCTGCTGCGCCGTCAGCGACACGCCTGCGGTCTGCGTGTGGAAGCGCATCAGCCACGAGCGCGGGTCCTGCGCGCCGTACTTCTCGCGCATCCGGCGCGCCCAGATTCGCCGCGCCGCGCGGTACTTCGCGATCTCCTCGAAGAAGTCGAGGTGCGCGTTGAAGAAGAAGGACAGCCGCGGCGCGAACGAGTCGACATCGAGCCCGCGCTCGAGGCACGCCTCGACGTACGCGAACCCGTCCGCGAGCGTGAACGCAAGCTCCTGCGCCGCGTTCGAGCCCGCCTCGCGGATGTGGTAGCCCGAGATCGAGACCGGGTGCATGAGCGGGAGCCGCTCGGAGCACCACTCGATCATGTCCACGACGAGCCGCATCGAAGGTCCGGGCGGGAAGATCCACTCCTTCTGCGCGATGTACTCCTTGAGGATGTCCGTCTGGACGGTGCCGCGCAGCCGCTCGAGCGCGACGCCCTGCTCCTCGCCGACGCAGGCGTAGAACGCGAGCAGCATCGCGGCCGGGCCGTTGATCGTCATCGAGGTCGAGACCTCGCCGAGCGGGATGCCGTCGAAGAGCATCTCCATGTCGGCAAGCGAGTCGATCGCCACGCCCTCGCGCCCGACCTCGCCGAGCGAGCGCGCGTGGTCCGAGTCGTAGCCCATCAGCGTCGGCATGTCGAACGCCGTCGAGAGACCCGTTTGCCCGTGCTCCAGGAGGTAGCGGAAACGCGCGTTCGTCTCCTCCGCAGTGCCGAACCCGGCGAACTGGCGCATCGTCCAGAGCCGGCCCCGGTACATCGACGGGTAGACGCCGCGGGTAAACGGATACGCCCCTGGCCAGCCGAGCTCGAGCTCGTAGTCGAACGCGACATTCTCAGGTGAGTACAGCGGCTCGTTCTCGACGCCGGAGATGGTCGAGAAGAGCTCTCCTTCGCGTTCCGGCGCCGCCTCGTAGCGGCTCCGCCACTCGTCGGCGCCGCCCGTCAGCTTTTCGCGGTCGGTAGTCGCCATCCCGACCACAGTCTAGAAGGCGAAGTCGCACTCAACGAGGGCGCCGGATTGGCGCCCTCGCTGCGTCGTCGACGAAGGTGTACGTACCTACTGTGTCTTCGACGGGCTCTGCTTCCTTGCGAATGGAGGCGTCGATGCGCTTCCGTTCGGCACGAACAGAATCGAGATCTGTTCGCTCTCGATGAAGTCGCCGGTGCCGAGTTCCTCGGCGTCCAGGTCTACGGTGTGGGCGCCGGCTGCCACCGCCACGACGTCGGTGACCGCGCCGGAGCCACCCGGATTGCCATTGGACGAGTCCGTGGAGACCTCGTGAGCAAACGCGTGCGCGTCGAGAGCCGTCCCGTCGAGCGCGAGCTGGTACCACAACCGGCCGGCTCCTGCGAGCGTCCCGTCATCTTCCGTCGACAGAGTTGCTGTGATGAACGCAAACCCGGCCGTCGGAGCGGTGAACGACTTCGTCGCAATCGGGGTGAAGGTCGGACTCGTGAAGTTGTCGATCTGGGTGTCTGCGGCAAAGCCGTCGGCCCTGGCATTGTCCGCCTTGAAATAGCCGGACGCCGGGACGCCGCCCAGATTCGTCGCGTTCGTCGCGTTCGTCGCGTTCGTCGCGTTCGTCGCGTTGGTCGCGTTGGTCGCGTTCACGGCATTCACCGCGTTTACCGCATTGGTCGCGTTTGTCGCGGTCTTGGCGTGCTTCACGCTGAGTGACGGCGCGAGCTTCTTGACGAGCTTCGTGTCGGCCTTCGCGTCCTTGTGCTTCGCCGTCACGACACCACTGGCGGCAAACGCGGTCCCGCCGAGCACGAGGCTCAGCGCGATCATCGAGATCACGAGAGCCGGGCTCGGCAGGCGGAACCTGCGCTTCAACATGGGAAACCTCCGATTGGACGTTGTCGATGCAGGCGGCAGCCTGTCAGGCGCAGAAGACGGCGCCGCAGATGGTGAGCCGCCCGCGGCCGATCGGCGCCGCAAACGGTGGCCATGTCACCCTCTGGTTCCTAACGGAGTGCCCTCGCCCGGAGCATCGTCCTTTGCCCGAGGCGCGTCAAGAGGCGCCTGGACGCCAGAGCGGCCCCTCGACGCCGGCCTCCGCGTTCGCAGCCCGCGCGAGGACGAAGAGCAGGTCCGAGAGCCGGTTGAGGTAGACGGCTGCGAGCGGATTCGCGTCGGGAACTGCCAGCACAGCCCGCTCGGCCCGACGGCAGACCGCCCGCGCGAGAAAAAGGCCAGCGGCGCGCTCGCTCCCTCCCGGCAGGACGAAGCTCTTCAGCTCCGGGAGCGCCGCGTTCGCGTCGTCGATCTCCTGCTCGAGGCGCCCGATCGCGTCGTCGCTGATGCGCAGCCGGTCCTCCACTCCGAACGGAACCGAGAGATCGGCGCCGACGTCGAAGAGCTCGTTCTGGATGCGGTCGAGGCCGCCGACCCAGCCCACGACGGAGTTGAGCTCGTCGACCTCGCCCATGGCGGCCACCCGCGGGTCGAGCTTCGAGACGCGCGTGCCGTCGCCGAGGCTCGTCTCCCCCCTGTCGCCGCCACGCGTGTAGATGCGCGTCAGGCGGACGGGCTCGTCGCGCTTGCGCATGCCCGTAGCCTACGACCCGGAGGTTGCGCCGAGCACCGGCGGGCGCCGAGACTATCCCGATGGAGATCCCGGAGACCCGGTACGCGAGGAGCGGCGACCTGAACATCGCGTATCAGGTCAGCGGCGACGGACCGATCGACCTCGTATTCGTCCCCGGCTATGTCACGCACCTCGAGCTGCACTGGTCGATCCCGAGCTTCACGCCGTTCCTCGAACACCTCTCGTCCTTCGCGAGGCTCATCCGGTTCGACAAGCGTGGCACCGGAATGTCCGACGGCGTGAGCGGCGCGCCGACGCTCGAGGCGCGGATGGACGACGTCCGTGCCGTGATGGACGCCGTGGGATCCGAGCAGGCGGCGTTCTACGGCCTGTCCGAGGGCGCCGCGATGAGCATCCTGTTCGCGGCCACCTATCCGGAGCGGATCGCCGCGCTCGCCGTCCGCAGCGCCTTTCCGCGGCGGATGTGGGCGCCCGACTACCCGTGGGGGCGAACCGAAGCCGACTACGAGCGCGAGGTCGCCGACGCACTCGAGGTCTTCGGCTCCCGCGAGCGGGCGCTGGCGGCCATCCAGAGGCTGGGTATCTTCACCAACGAGGAGGCAGGGATGTTCCTGCAGATGATGCGGTTCGGAACCAGCCCGGGAGCACTGCAGGCGCTCCACCGGATGAACAAGGAGATCGACATCCGCCACGTCCTGCCGAGCGTCCGCGTGCCGACGCTGATCCTGCACGGTCTCGAGGACACGGTCGTCCCGATCGAGGTCGCGCGCTACCTGGCGGCGCAGATTCCGACCTCCCGGCTCGTCGAGCTCCCGGGGATCGGACACCTCGCCCTCGGCGGACCGACAGCGGATCCGATCGGCCAGGAGATCCAGCAATTCCTCGAAGAGGTCAGGGCGGCCGGCGGCTGGGAGCAGACCGAGCCGGATCGCGTCCTCGCCACCGTGCTCTTCACCGACATCGTCGGCTCGACGACGAGGGCGGCCGAGCTCGGAGACCGGGCCTGGCGGAGTCTCCTCGAGGAGCACCACCGCCTGATCCGCCGGGAGCTCGTCCGCTTCCGCGGCTCGGAGCTCGACGTCGCGGGCGACGGCTTCTTCGCCCGGTTCGACGGCCCGGCCCGCGCCGTCCGGTGCGCGTGCGCGATCACCGAGGGAGTGCGCGAGATCGGGCTGGAGCTGAGAGCGGGCCTGCACACGGGCGAGTGCGAGCTCATGGACGGGAAGGTCGGCGGGATCGCGGTGCACATCGGGGCGCGGGTCGCCAAGGAGGCGCAGCCGGGACAGGTGCTCGTCTCGAGCACGGTCAAGGATCTCGTCGCGGGCTCCGGGCTCCGCTTCCTCGAACAAGGCACGGCGACGCTGAAGGGCGTGCCCGACGAGTGGCGCCTCTACGCGGTCGATCGCAGCGACGACTGACGTGATCAGGCGCGCGACCAGCGACGACGTCGAGGAGATCGTGGCGATCATCGAGCCGTCGTTCGCGCTGCTCGACTTCCTGCCGCAGCTCCACACGCACGAGGAGGGCCTCGCCTACTTCGGCCGCTGCATCCGCGACGGCGAGGCCTACATCCTCGGCCGCGGCGTCGCGATCGTCCAGGGAGACTGGCTCACGCACCTCTACGTCCACCCGGACGAGATCGGGACGGGTGTCGGTCACGCGCTGTTCGAGCACGTGACGACGCTGCGGCCCGACGGCTTCCAGTTCTGGGTCTTCCAGCAGAACGAGCGTGCCAGGCGGTTCTACGAGGCCCACGGCGCGGTCGCGGTCGAGTTCACGGACGGCGAGGCGAACGAGGAGAAGACTCCGGACGTGCGGTACCGGTGGACGTCGAGCGCCTAGAGGAAGGGCTCTGGCGCTGGAGGCCGGCACCCGAGGTCGGGTGCGTCTACTACCAGGCACCGGACGCGGTCGTGCTGTTCGATCCACTCCTGCCGCCGGGCGACGAGGAGAAGTTCCTCGCGTACCTCGACCGGGACGTCGAGCGGCACGGCCTCCCCGTCTCGATCCTCTTGACGGCGCCCATGAACGAGCGCAGCACAGAGTTCCTGCGCGAGCGGTACCACGCCGGCGATCGTGTCCCCGACACTGTCGAGCCGCATCCCATCGAGGAACGGACGGCGTACTTCGTTCGACCTCATCGAGCGCTCGTCGTCGCTGCGCTCGAGCCGTGGCCGGACGCCATCACCCAGCTTCCGGTCGAGCTCGTGCTCGTCTCGGGCTAGCCCTGTGCCAGGGCGCGTTCCTGCAGCCCGAGGATCGAGCGCGCGATGACGAGCCGCTGGATCTCGCTCGTCCCCTCGTAGATCTCGGTGATCTTCGCGTCGCGGTAGTAGCGCTCGACCGGGAACTCCTTGGTGAAGCCGTAGCCGCCGAGGATCTGGATCGCCTCGCCGGTCTGGCGGCGCGCCATCTCCGAGGCGAAGAGCTTCGCCTTCGCGCCCGCCTCGGCGTGCGGCAGGTCGTTCTGCTTCAGCCACGCGGCGCGATGGACGAGGAGGCGCGCGGCGTCGATCTCCATCGACATGTCCGCCAACTTGTGCTGGATCGCCTGGAACTCGCCGATCGGCCGGCCGAAGGCGTGCCGCTCCTTCGCGTACTCGCGCGCGACGTCGTAGGCCGCCTGTGCGATCCCGACCGCCTGCGCGGCGATCCCGATCCGCCCGCCGTCGAGCGTGACCATCGCGACGTGAAAGCCCTTCCCTTCTTCGTGGAGCAGCCGGTCGCGTCCGACCTGCGCGCCCTCGACCACGATGTCGTTCGTGACCGAGGAGTTGAGGCCGAGCTTCTCCTCGTCCCGCGTGATCCGGACGTGCTCGGCGTCGAGGACGAACGCGCTGACGCCCTGGGCGTCCTGCGTCTCCGGGTCGGTGCGTGCGAAGAGGAGGAACGTGCCGGCGTGGCGGCCGTTCGTGATCCACTGCTTCGCGCCGGTGATGCGCCAGCCGTCGCCGTCGACCTCCGCGCGCGTGCGGAGCGCTCCGGCGTCGGAGCCCGCCTCGGCCTCGGTGAGCGCGAACGCGCCGAGGTGCTCGCCGCGCGCGAGCGGCGGCACGAAGCGCGCGCGTTGCTCCTCCGTCCCGAAACGCAGCAGCGGGAGCGTCACGGCGCTCGTGTGCACGGCAACCGTGACCCCGACTCCGGCGTCGCCGCGCGAGAGCTCCTCGAGCACGAGGACGTAGGAGAGGAAGTCCGCCCCGGCGCCGCCGTACTCCTCGGGCACGCAGGCGCCCATCAACCCGAGCTCGGCGAGCTTGCCGAAGAGGTCGCGCGGGAAGTGGTGCTCGCGGTCCCATTCGGCCGCGTGCGGCTCGACCTCGGCGCGGACGAAGTCGCGGGCGAGCGCCTGGATCTCCTTCTGCTCGGCGGAGAGCTCGAAGTCCATCAGCCGTAAGCGTAGAAACCGCGGCCCGACTTGCGGCCGAGGCGGCCGCCGTCGACATGCTCGCGCAGGAGCGGGCACGGCGCGTACTTCTCGTCGCCGAGACCCTCGTGCAGCACCTCCATGATCGCGACGCACGTGTCGAGCCCGATCAGGTCGGCGAGCGCGAGCGGCCCCATCGGATGCGCGAAGCCGAGCTTCGCGATCGTGTCGATCGCCTCCGGCTCGGCGACGCCGTCGTGCAGCGCCCAGACCGCCTCGTTGATGAACGGCATCAGGATCCGGTTCGAGACGAAGCCCGGAAAGTCGTTCGCGACCGCCGGCGTCTTCCCGAGCTCCTCGGCGAGCGCGACGATCGCAGCCGCCGTCTCGTCGGAGGTCGCGCGGCCGCGAACGACCTCGACGAGCTTCAGCACCGGGACCGGGTTGAAGAAATGCATGCCGATCACCCGGTCGGGACGGGAGGTGACCGCCGCGAGGGACGTGATCGGGATCGAGGACGTGTTCGAGGCGAGAATCGCATCAGGGTCGAGGAGCTCGTCGGCGCGGCGGAAGACGTCCTGCTTGACGTCCGCGTCCTCGATCACGGCCTCGACCAGGAGGTCGGCCGGCACGAGATCGTCCGCCGGCTCGACGCGCGCGAGCACCTCCTCGGGGTCGGCGCCGCCCTTCTCCGCGAGCTTCTCGAGGCTGCGCCGCATCGTCGCGAGGCCGCGCTCCGTCGCGCCCGGTGCGGCGTCGTGGAGCGAGACGCGCCGGCCGGACGCGGCGACGACCTGCGCGATCCCACCGCCCATCTGGCCGGCTCCGACGACGAGGACGTGTGGAAAGTCCACGGCCGAGAGGCTAACGTCGCCCCGTGCCGACGGTCGACGTCAACGGCGCGCGCCTCTGGTACGACGAGGCCGGGAGCGGCGACGCCGTCCTGCTCCTGCACGGTGGTCTCGGCGACTCGGGCCTGTGGGAGCCGGTCGTCCCGTTCCTCGCCGAGCGGTTCCGGACGATCCGCACCGACCTCCGCTTCTACGGCCGCTCGACCGGCCCGGCCGTGCCGTGGTCGTGGCAGGACGACGCGATCGGCGTCCTCGACGAGCTCGGAGTCGAGCGAGCCGCCCTCGTCGGCCTCTCGCTCGGCGGCAAGCTCGCGCTCGACGTCGCGCTCGCGCATCCCGAGCGGCTCTGGGCCGTCGTCGGCGTCGCGCCCGCTCTCGGCGGCCATGCCGGCAACGCGTACACCGAGGAGCACGAGGCGCGCTACGAGGCCGCGGAAGCAGAAGGGAATCTCGAGGCGGCGATGGAGATCGACCTCGAGGTGTGGGCACCGCTCGGCGCCGACGAGCGAATCCGGCAGCTCTGGCACGCGACGCCCGATGCGAACGGCGTCCCGCCGGGAATCGAGCCGCTCGATCCGCCCGGCGCGCCGGCGAAGAAGCGGCTTGCCGAGCTGGCGGTGCCGGCGCTCGTCGTCACGGCGAAGCACGACCCGCCGGGGATGCGCGAGATCGGCCCGCTCGTGGCGCGCGACGCGTCCGGCGCGCGCCACGTCGAGCTCGACTCAGACCACTACGTGACGCTCCGCGAGCCCGAGCTCCTGTCGCGGGTGCTGCTGGAGTTCCTCGCGACGGCGGCGCCGCAGCAGTAGGCCGCCGGCCGAGAGGAGCGCGAGACCGCCTCCGACCCCTGCCCCGAGCCATGCCCAGGGGAAGCCGGAGCTCGGAGACGAGATCCGCCAACTGCCGGTTGCGACCCTCAGCCACGGCCGCCCGCTGCGCCAGTGGGCTGCGAGCGTCCTGCCGCCGTTCCGCAGCGAGAGGACGATGTTGTAGAGCGCGCGGTTCTTCGGCAGGTCGATGCAGTGCGCGGCGCCCCGGACCGTGTCGAGCGCGTGGACGAAGGGCGCGCCGTTCGGCTTCTCGTACAGCGTGTAGACCCAGCGCCCGTCGGCGCTCGTCACCCGGGTCATCGCGTTCCCGGCCATCGTCTTCTCGTCCTCGGAGCGGTCGGCGATCTTCCCGGGCAGCAGCCGGTTCGCGCGCAGGTCGTAGCCGCGCACGATGTAGTGGCTCGTGTCGCCCGCGCTCGCCGGCCTGAACTGGATGAGGTACATCCGCGACGCGTCCGGGGAGAGCGCGTCGAAGGAGAAGTAGCCCCGGAGCGTGATCTTCCGGATCACCTTCATCCGGCGCGCATCCAGGATCAACAGCCGGCTCGGCGACGCGTACGGCGGCCCCGGAATCGACGCAAGCACGAGGGTGCGGCCGTCGCGGGAGAGTCCCTGACCGGTCTGGTATCCGTTCCCGATCGTCGGTGTCCCCCACGACCCCTTGAGCCGGATCCAGTAGTCGACGCGGCCGCCGGCGACCTTCTCCAGCAGCGTCGCCCCAGTGGTTCCGTCGGAGACCGTGACGTAATGGAACGCGCCGTTGTGGGTCGCGACGCCGGCACCTCCCTGCGTGACGAAGGACGGCCCGGACGCGAAAGCGGCGGGGGCGAAGACGAGGACCCCGACCGCGACGACAAGGAAGAGCGAGAGCCTGCGCATGGCTTCCTCCTTCGGATGACCAAATGTATACGCCTCGCGGCCCTCAGGAGGTCCGGCGCGCGGTCAGTCGGCGCGCTCGAGCCGGACGATCTCGACGGCGACGACGAGCCCGAACAGCGCACCGATCGCGAGCCCGCCTGGCCGCGCGCCGCCCGCCGCGCCCGCGGCGCGCAGGCCGCCCCACGCGACGAGGTAGCCCCACCCGCCGAGGGCGGCGGCGTAGACGAGTGCGAGCCCGGCCGTGCGTGAGACCGGAAAGAGCCCGAGCAGGCGTCCGCGGGGTACGTCGACGAGCGGGCCATGCGGGAACAGCACGCGCTCGGCCTCCTTGACACGACGCCGGACCACAGCCTGGATCTCGCCGTTCCGCAGCTCGTAGACGAGCACGCCGAGGCTCGCGCAGAGCCCGAGGAGTCCGATCGCGAGGAGCTCGACGTCGCTCCGGGTCCCGCTCACGAGCGCGACGACCGCGCCGGACAGGGTCGGGACGAGTGCGAGGAGCCGGAATCGCGTCTCGGTCAGGTCACGCAGCAGCTCGGACCCACGGTCGTACTCCAGCCGCAGACGCGCCTCTTCGTCCATCGCGCCTCCTTCCGCACATCGTGGTGTGCGGAAAGCGCGCCGTCAAGAGACGGGCTGGACCTCGATCAGGAGCGCGTCGCCCTGGCCGCCGCCGGAGCAGATCGCGGCGAGTCCGAGCCCGCCGCCGTTGCGGCGGAGCTCGTGCACCATCGTGCCGAGGATCCGGCCGCCGCTCGCGCCGATCGGGTGGCCGAGCGCGACGGCGCCGCCGTTGACGTTCGCCTTCTCCGGGTCGGCCTCGAGCATCGCGAGCGAGTTGAGAGCGACGGAGCAGAACGCCTCGTTCACCTCGACGCGCTCCACGTCGCCGATCGACTTCCCGGCCTTCTCGAGCGCCTGCTTGCCGGCGTTCGCGGGGGTGCGCGCGAGCCAGGCGAACTCGTCGGCGACGTAGCCCTGCGAGAGAATCGTCGCGAGCGGCTCGAGCCCGCGCTTCTGCGCGAACTCCTCCGAGCAGACGACGACACACGAGGCTCCGTCGTTGACGCCGGGCGCGTTGCCGGCCGTAACGGTGCCTTCGGGATCCATCGCAGGCTTGAGGGACGCGAGCTTCTCGAGGGTCGTGTCGCGGCGCACCGCCTCGTCCGCGGTGACCTCACCGACGGGGACGAGCTCGTCGTCGAAGCGGCCGGTGTCCTGCGCAGCCGCGGCCCGCTCGTGCGAGCGGAGCGCCCACGCGTCCTGGTCCTCTCGGGAGATGCCGAGCTCGCGGGCGACCTTCGCCCCCTGCTGCACCATGTGCAGCTCGTCGAACGTGGAGCGCAGGCCGTCCCAGATCATCAGGTCGAGCAGCGTCCCGTCGCCCATCCGGTAGCCGGTGCGCGCCTTCGGCAGGGCGTAGGGCGCGTTCGTCATCGACTCCATCCCGCCGGTGACGACGAGCTCGACGTCGCCGGCGCGGATCATGGAGTCCGCGATCTCGACCGCGCGGATCGAGGAGGCGCACACCTTGTTCACCGTGTCGGAGGGGACCTCGATCGGGATTCCAGCCGCAACCGCGGCCTGGCGTGCGGGAGCCTGGCCGGCGCCCGCCTGCAGCACCTGGCCCATGATCACGTACTCGACCTCCCGGCCCTCGAGGCCGGCGCGCTCCAGTCCCGCGCGGATCGCGATCGCGCCGAGCTCGGTCGCGGGGTACGGGGCGAGGCCGCCGTTGAGCTTCCCGAACGGCGTCCGCACCGCCGACACGATGACGCTCCTGCTCACGATCCCAACCTAGCCCGCGAAGCTCAGTCCGGGCTCCAGCCTCAGCGCGAACGCGACGAGAAGACGCACGGCATCCTCGACGTCGCCGAGATCGGCGATCTCGATCGGCGAGTGCATGTAGCGCAGCGGGAGTCCGATCAGCCCGGTGGCCACGCCCGCGCGGCTGAGATAGACGGCGTCGGCATCGGTCCAGGTCGTCCCTCGCGAGACCTCGACCGCGAACGGGACTCCCTCGGCCTCGGCCGTGTCGTGGAGCAGCTCGAAGACGTCCGGATGGATCGAAGGGCCGCGCGTGAGCGTCGGTCCGCCCCCGAGGAGGATCCTGCCCTCGTCGTCGGCATCCCCGCCGCGGACGTCGGATGTGTGCGTGACGTCGATCGCGACGGCGACGTCCGGTTTCGTCGCGAACGCCACGGTCCGCGAGCCCGCGTAGTCGCCGACCTCCTCCTGCACGGCCGCCGCGGCGATCACGTCGCCCGGCGCGCCCCCGCGCTCGCCGATCCTCCGGGCAGCTTCCAGCGCTATGTAGCAACCCACGCGGTTGTCGAACGCGCGCGAGGCGACCCGGTTTCCGTGCAGAGCAAGCGGCGCCCCGTGCCAGATCACCGAGTCGCCTGGCCGGACGAGGCTGCGCAGCTCGTCGCCGTCCTTCGCACCGACGTCGAGGACGAGGTCGTCGGAGTCGATGGGCTTGCGGTCCTCGCCTCGCTTGCGCTTCTGGCGTCGTGCGGCGACGACCCCCGGAACGGCGCCCCCGCGCGTGAGCACGTCGACGCGCTGGCCGACCGCCACGGCCGGATCCCAGCCGCTGGTCGTCCGCACCGCGGCCAGGCCGTCGTCGCCGAGATTCGTGATCAGGAGGGCGATCTCGTCGATGTGGCCGACGAGCAGGAGCGCCGGGCCTCCCCCCGTTCCCGGCACCCGCACCCAGGAGCTCCCGAGGACGTCGGACGAGACCTCGCCGAGGGGCGCGGCGGCCTCCCGCCAGACGGCCGCGGCGGCCCGCTCCTCCCCGGATGGGCCGGGCGTCGTCAAGAGGCGCTCGAGCAGGTCGGGGAGCGGCATGGCGGCCCGACACTACCTGCGCCCTCCGGCGCTGGTCCGCGGTAGCGTCCGCTTGTGAAACTCCGGACGCTGCCCGACAGCTATGCGGTGGTTCGCCTGCAGCCCGGCTCGGAGCTGCCGGAGTGGGTGGACAAGGGGCCGTTCCGGTCCGTCACCCGCACGGAGCACGAGGTTTCCGTCGTCTGCCGCGACCCCGACGTGCCCGAGGGCGAGAGCGTCGACCGCGGCTGGACGGTCCTCGAGGTGATGGGGCCGCTCGACTTCTCCCTCAGCGGGGTCGTCGCGTCGCTCGTCCAGCCGCTCGCGGACGCCGAGCTGCCGATCTTCGTGATCTCGACGTTCGAGTCGGACTACGTCCTCGTCCGCTCCTCCGACCTCGGTCGCGCCGCCGACGCCCTCGAGGACGCCGGACACGTCTTCGCCGCTTGACGCTCGCGCCGGGGCTCGCCTACGCTGAACCCGTGACTTCCGTCCTCACCCGGTGGGCCTGGCGCGCCGAGCGAGGCGGGAGCCTGGGCGCACGCTGAACCGCGCCCACACAGCCCGTCCGCTCCGCCCGGCTCCGCGAGGAGCCTTTTTCATGGCCGAAATCGAGCTCGCAACCGACCTCCTGACGCCTCTCGGGGCGTACCTCGCGCTGCGCGAGGGCGCCGGCGGGGCGTTCCTGCTGGAGTCGGTCGAGCGCGGACGGCTCGGCCGTCACAGCTTCGTCGGCGCGGGGTCGCGGCTCGTCTCGTTCGAGGAGGCCGAGACGCTCGGCGCACCGGTCGTCGGGTACCTCGGCTACGACGCGGTGGCGAAGCTCGAGCCCACGGTGCCGTTGCCGGAGGAGGGGCCGGACGTGCCGGAGAGCGTGTTCCTCGTCCCGGACGTGCTGCTTCGCTTCGACCACGCGCGCGGGGTCGCCGAGCTCCTGCGCGGCTCGGCGGATGCGCTCGCCGGCTCGCCGCCGCCGCTGCCTCGCGGCTCGACGCCTCGCGGGCCGGTCGAGCGGGAGCCGTCGCGCGAGGAGCATCTCCGCCGCATCGAGCGCGCGCAGGAGCACATCCGGCAGGGCGACGTCTTCCAGGTCGTGATTGCGCAACGGGCCACGCGCGCGACCTCGGCGTCGGCGGTCGAGCTCTACCGGGCGCTGCGGCGCGTCAACCCGTCGCCGTACCTCTTCCTCCTGGAGTTCGGCGACGTGGCGTTGGTCGGGAGCTCGCCCGAAACGGTGGTCAAGTGCGCCGGCCGGCGCGCCGAGCTGAACCCGATCGCGGGGACGATCGCGCCGGGCGAGGGCGACGCGGCCGCGCTGCTCGCGTCGGAGAAGGAGCGCGCGGAGCACACGATGCTCGTCGACCTCGGCCGCAACGACCTTTCGCGGGTCTGCGTGCCCGGCTCGGTGCGGGTCGAGCGGTTCATGGAGGCCGAGCGCTACTCGCACGTGACCCACCTCGTCTCGGAGGTCGTGGGCGAGCTGCAGGAGGGCGTCACTCCGTTCCAGCTGCTGCGCGCGTGCTTTCCGGCCGGCACGGTCTCGGGAGCGCCGAAGGTGCGCGCGATGCAGATCATCTCCGAGCTCGAGGGCTACCGGCGCGGGATCTACGCCGGCGCCGTCGGCTACCACCTGCCGGACACGGCGGAGCTCGACACGTGCATCGCGATCCGGACGCTGTGGCTGCGCGACGGCGTCGCCCATCTCCAGGCCGGCGGAGGCATCGTCGCCGACTCCGATCCCGCCGCCGAGCACGAGGAGTGTCTCGCCAAGCTGCGCGCGCTCGAGGCCGCGATCGACCTGGCAGAGTCGGAGCAGGACGCCGTGCCGTGATCCTCCTCGTCGACAACTACGACTCGTTCACGTACAACCTCGCGCATCTTTTCGGGGCGCTCGGCGCCGACGTCGTCGTCCGGCGGAACGACGAGCTCGACGCGGACGAAGCGGAGCGGCTCGCTCCCTCCCACCTCGTCGTCTCGCCCGGCCCTGGCCGTCCCGCCGCCGCAGGCGCGACGCTCGCGATCGTCGAGCGGCTCCTGCCGACGACGCCGACGCTCGGCGTGTGCCTCGGGCACCAGGCGCTCGTCGAGGCGAGTGGCGGAGAGGTCGGGTACGCGCGGGAGCTCGTGCACGGGAAGGCGAGTCCGGTGCGTCACGAGGGTCGCGGGCTCTTCGAGGGGCTGCCGGATCCGTTCGAGGCCGGGCGCTACCACTCGCTCGCCGCGACACGGATCCCGGGCGTGCTCGAGCCAACGGCGTTCGCGGAGGACGGCGAGGTGATGGCTGTGCGGCATCGCGAGCTGCCTGCCGTCGGAGTGCAGTTCCACCCCGAGTCGGTGCTGACGCCGGACGGACCGGCGCTCGCGCGGAACTTCCTCGAGGGGCGCCTGTGATCCAGCATGCGCTCGCACGGCTGCTCGACGGCCGCGACCTCTCGCGAGAGGAGGCCCGGGGGACGATGGCCGTGATCATGGCCGGCGAGGCGACCGACGCGCAGATCGCCGGCTTCCTCGTCGCGCTGCGCGCGAAGGGCGAGACCGCGGACGAGATCGCGGGCTGCGCGGAGGCGATGCGCGAGCACGTCCTCCGGGTCACGCCGTCGCGCGAGGACCTGGTCGACGTGGTCGGCACCGGCGGCGACGGCGCGAACACGTACAACATCTCCACCGCTGCGGCGCTCGTGGCTGCGGCTGCAGGAGCGGCCGTCGCGAAGCACGGCAACCGCGCGGCCTCCTCGCAGACGGGAGCCGCAGACGTGCTCGAGGCGCTCGGGTTCAGGCTGGAGCAGTCGCCGGAGCGGATCGAGCGCTCGATCGACGAGCTCGGCTTCGGCTTTCTCTTCGCCCAGTCGCACCATCCTGCGATGAGGCACGCGGCACCCGTCCGCCGGGAGCTCGCGACGCGTACCGTCTTCAACGTGCTCGGACCGCTCACGAACCCGGCGGGAGCGCGCGCTCTCGTCCTCGGCGTCTACTCGCCGGAGCTCGCCCGGACGCTCGCGGATGCGCTAGTCCAGCTCGAGGCGACGCGGGCCTTCGTCGTGCACGGCGCGGGCGGGATCGACGAGCTGTCCCCCTGCGGGCCGAACCTCGTCTGCGAGGTCGAGGACGGAGCCGTGCGCGAGTACGAGCTCGATCCGCTCGAGCTTGGGATCGGGCGCTGCGACCCGGCAGAGCTGCGTGGCGGCGACCCGGCGACGAATGCCACGGCTCTGCGGAACGTCCTCGCCGGCGCGGACGGCGGCCATCGCTCCGCGGTCATCCTCAACGCAGCGGGCGGAATCGCCGCGGCCGGCCATGTCGAGACCCTGCGCGAAGGAATCGCGCTTGCTCGCAAGGCGATCGACTCCGGGACGGCGGCGACCCGCCTCGACGAGCTGGTCGAGTTCTCGCAAACCGAGGTGTCCCAATGACCCACGTCTCCAACGGCCACGTCCGGTACCAGGTACCGGACGGTGGCCGCGACGGACCTGTCCGTTTCGTTTCCGCCGCACGGTTGAGCGGTCGCGGCGTCTCGAGCGGACACGTCCGGAACCTGGTTCCGGACGTGTCCAGAGGAGACGGGTGAAGTTCGCGGAGGCGCTCGCGCGGCCCGGGTTCGGCGCTATCGCCGAGTTCAAGCGGCGTTCGCCGTCGGCGGGGGACATCAGCCCGGTGGCCAGGGTCGAGGACGCCGTGCCCGCCTACGAAACGGGCGGGGCGCGCGCGGTCTCTGTCCTCGTCGACGCAGCGTTCGCGGGCTCCCTCGACGACCTGCGCGCAGCGCGCGCTGCGACCAACCTCCCACTCCTGGCGAAAGGTTTCTTCTCGACGGAGAAGCACCTCCGCGAGCTTCGCGAGGCCGGAGCCGACGCAGCGCTTCTCATCCTCCGCGACCTCGACGACGGCACGGCGGCGACGCTGATGCAAGCCGGGAACGAGCTCGGTCTCGACACGCTCGTCGAAGCCCACGACGAGGACGAGCTCGAGCGCGCGGCCCGCCTCGGCGCGCGCGTGATCGGCGTCAACGCGCGCGACCTCGGCACCTTCCGGATCGACCGCGCCGCGCAACTCGCGCTCGTGGCGAAAGCTCCGCGCGACCGGACCATCGTCGCCGAGAGCGCGATCCATACCCGGGCGCAGGCGGCCGCGGCCGAGCTGGCAGGCGCGGACGCCGTGCTCGTCGGCACGTCGCTGATGCGAGCGGCGGAGCCGGCCGCGAAGCTCCGAGAGCTGCTGTCGCGCCCGCTCGTGAAGGTCTGCGGCCTGACGCGGCAGGAGGACGTCGACGCCGCGGTCGAGACGGGCGCGGACCTCTGCGGCTTCATCTTCGCCCAGGGCTCGCCGCGCCAGGCGCCCGACGTCCTCCCGGTGCCGGACACGGTGCTGAGCGTCGCCGTGTTCGTCGGCGAGCCGGAGGAGCGCGGTGCCGACCTCGTCCAGCTCTACGCCAAAGAGGAAGGGACGGTGCGCGGGCGCGACGCCGTCCTCCTCCGGGACGGCGAGCCTGTCGCCCGCGTCGCCGACCTGCCCTGGGAGGGCGCGGATCCGGACCACTGGCGCAACGCGCGCGGCGACGACCGCCTCGTGCTCGCGGGCCGGCTCGGCCCGCACAACGTGCGAGCCGCGATCGACGCCGTCGAACCCTGGGCCGTCGATGCTGCGTCACAGCTCGAGTCCGCTCCGGGAGTCAAGGACCACGAGAAGGTGCGAGCGTTCGTGCAGGCGGCGCGATGAACTTCGGCGACTACGGGGGGCGCTACGTCCCGGAGACGCTGATCCCGGCCCTCGACGAGCTCGAGCGGGGCTGGCGCGAGGCGTTCGCGGACGAGGCGTTTCGCGCCGAGCTCCACGGCCTCCTCACGACCTACGCCGGCCGGCCCACGCCGCTCACGCTCGCAGAGCGCTTCGCGCCGGGGAAGCGCCTCCACCTCAAGCGCGAAGACCTCCTCCACACCGGCGCGCACAAGCTCAACAACGCGCTCGGCCAGGCCGTGCTCGCACGGCGGCTCGGCAAGCGGCGCATCGTCGCCGAGACCGGGGCCGGCCAGCACGGCGTCGCCACCGCGACGGTCTGCGCCCGCTTCGGCGTCGAGTGCGTCGTCTACATGGGCGAGGAGGACATGCGCCGGCAGCGCCCCAACGTGGAGCGCATGCGCCTGCTCGGCGCCGAGGTTCGCGCGGTCGACTTCGGGACGAAGACGCTGAAGGAGGCGACGAGCGAGGCGATCCGCGACTGGATCACGAACGTCGAGACGACGCACTACCTGATCGGTTCCTGCGTCGGTCCCGCGCCGTATCCGGAGCTCGTCGCGGAGCTGCAGTCCGTGATCGGCCGCGAGGCGCGCGAGCAGATGCTGGCTGTCGAGGGCCGGCTGCCCGAGGCGGTGATCGCGTGCGTCGGCGGCGGCTCGAACGCGATCGGGATCTTCCACGGCTTCCTCGAGGACGAGGACGTGCAGCTCGTCGGCGTCGAGGCGGCGGGAGCGGCGTCGCTCGGGAGCGGCCGCGCCGCCGTCCTGCACGGCGCGCGCTCGTCGGTGCTCGCGGACGAGGACGGCCAGATCGCCGACGCGCATTCCATCTCGGCCGGCCTCGACTACCCCGGCGTCGGGCCCGAGCACGCCTTCCTCCGCGACAGCGGCCGCGCCGAGTACTGCGTCGCGACGGACGAGGAGGCGCTCGCCGCGTTCCAGGACCTCGCACGAGCCGAGGGCATCCTCCCCGCGCTCGAGCCCGCGCACGCCCTCGCCCGCGCCCGCGACCTCGACGGGGAGCTGATCCTCGTCGGGCTCAGCGGCCGCGGCGACAAGGACCTCGCCGAGGTGCTGGAGCGGCTATGAGCGCGGGCTCGACGGGAGCTCATCGAGGAGCGCAGGCGTCGGCTTTGCCGCCGCCGGAGCGGGAAATGAGCACGTGGGATCCCATCCGCACGGCGGAGTTCTTCGACGAGTACGGCGAGCGCGAGTGGACGCGCTTCGAGGACGGACGCACGCCCGGCCCGAGCCTCACGACCCACATCCGGATGCTCGAGGGATACGTCCGTCCGGGCGACCGGGTGCTCGACGCCGGCTCGGGACCCGGCCGTTTCAGCCTCGAGCTGGTGCGGCTCGGCGCGCTCGTCACCGCGCTCGACATCTCGCCCGGACAGCTCGAGCTGCTGCGATCCCGGATCCCGGACGTCGAGGCGGTCGTCGGGGACATCACCGACCTCTCCCGGTTCGGCGACGACGCCTTCGACGCCACGGTGTGCTTCGGCGGGCCTCTGAGCTACGTCGTCGACCGCGCCGAGGCCGCGGTGGCCGAACTCGTGCGCGTCACGAAGCCGGGCGGACACGTCCTCGTGAGCGTGATGGGGCTCGGCGGCGCCGTGATCCACTTCGCGTCGATCATCGTCGACCTGGCTCGACGCGACGGCGCGCCGAAGCAGCTGGAGATCGCCCGCACCGGCTTCCTCCCCGAGGGCGACGGCTACGGCCACCTCGCGATGCGGATGTACCTCTGGGAGGAACTCGAGGCGTTGCTCGCGCCACACGGCGAGGTCGTCGACGGGGCGGCGGCCGGCATCCTTCCGCACCTCGAGGTGGAGGAGCCGGCGATCCGCGCCGTCCTCGAGGAGTTCGAGCAACGGCTCGCGCACGACCCCGGCTCGCGCAGCTGCGGCGAGCACCTCGTCGGTGTCCTCCGTGTCGCGTGACCAAGGCGCTCGTCATCTACCTGATGGCCGAGCCGGAGACGCCCGAGCTCGCGCGCGCGGCCGTGGAGGGAGGCGCGGACGTCGTCGAGCTCGGCTTCCCGTTCAGCGACCCGCTCGCCGAGGGCCCGGTGATCCGGCGCGCCTCGGAGCGCGCGCTCTCGCGCGGGATGCGAACGCAGGCCTGCCTCGACGTGCTCGCCCGGACGCGCGAGCTGCTGCCCGAGACACCGCTCGTCCCGATGACCTACGCGGCGATCCTCGATGCCTACGGCTACGAGCGTTTCGCCGCCGCTGCGCGCGAGCGCGGCGCCTCGAGCTTCATCGTCGTCGACCTCCCCGTCGAGGTGCAGCCGGGGCTGCGGAGGATCCAGCTCGTCGCTCCGACCTCGACCGAGGAGCGGATCCGCGCCGCCGCCGAGGCGACCGACGGCTGGCTCTACCTCGTCTCCGTCACCGGCACGACCGGCGCCCGGACCGAGCTCTCGCCCACTCTGCCTCCGCTCGTGCAGCGGGTGCGTGCCGTCAGCGACGTCCCGGTCTACGTGGGGTTCGGCATCTCGATGCCCGAGCTCGCGCGCGCGGCCGGCGAGCTCGCCGACGGCGTCGTCGTCGGGTCGCGCGCCGTCCAGGTCGCCGAGGACGGACCCGGGGCTCTGCGCGAGTTCGTCGCCTCTCTTCGGGCCGCGCTCGACTCTTAGAGAAGTCTCACACCGGGCTCAGGTTCGTCTCACGTCCGGCGGCGACCATGCACCTCAGCCGACCCGACGCCCTCCTATGAGAGCGCCAGCCCAGGCCCGGCGCCGGCCAACTCCCCCTCACCGGCCGGCGTCGGGCCCGTCGTAGTCAGGGCCACGGCCCGCACGGGCAGATGGAGCCGGAACGACGTGCCGCGCGGCAGTGGCGTCACGGAGCAGCGACCGCCGTGCGCCCGCGCGACGGCGGCGACGATCGCGAGGCCGAGCCCGGCGCCGCCGCGCTCGCGGGTTCGGGCGCCGTCGGCCCGCGCCCAGCGGTCGAAGATCCGCGGCAGCGCTTCCGGCGGCACGCCGCTCCCCGAGTCCGACACCTCGATCACGACACCGCCCGTCCCGTCCGCGTGCGCTGCGAGCTCGACGGCGTCACCGGGTTCCGTGAACTTCACCGCGTTCTCGAGCAGCGCGTCGAGGGCGTTTCTCAGCGCCTCGGGGTCCGCGACGAGCTGTCCGGCGAGGTCGACGTCGAGCCGCCAAGCGCGCGGCGCGACCTCCGACCAGCGAATGAAGAGATCCGAGAGGAACGCCTCGAGGTCCACCTCCACGAGCGAGAGCCCGTGCCGCCCGGACTTCGCGAGCAGCAGGAGCCGCTCGACGATCCGCTCGATCCGGCCGAGCTCGTCGAGCGCTACGTCCAGCTCGGCCGTCTCGGGCTGCTCGCGCCGCAGCAGCTCGAGGTGCCCGCGCGCGATCGTGACCGGCGTCCGCAGCTCGTGCGACGCGTCGTGGAGGAAGCGCTCCTGCCGCTCGAGCAGCGACGCCCGCATCTCCGCGACGCCCTGTACCTCGGAGAGCGCCGCCTGCCGGCGCTGCGCATGCCAGACCATGGCGAGGAACATCGCCGACATGAGCGGCACCTCGAACAACTCGCCCCACAGCTGGACGCCGCCGAAGGCGTCCGACATGATGCTCGCCCCGGTGGCCACGATCACGACGGAGAGGACCGCCCACATCGTCCGCAGGGACCAGGTGCGGACGCCGTAGACGAACGTCAGGCTGATCCAGACGAAGTGGAACGGGATCGTCTCCCAGCTCGGCCAGGCGATCATCGCCACCCAGTTCGCGGTCGCGAAGACGGCCCAGCCGGCTTCGAGCGGGTTACGCCGTAGCCAGCCGATAGCCCGCATTCCGCACCGTCTCGATGGACGCGTCGGGCCCGAGCTTCTGCCGTAGCCTGCGCACGCAGACCTCGACGACGTTCGAGCCCGGGTCGAAGTCGTAGCCCCACACCTCGGCGAGGAGCCGCTCCCGGCTCACGACCTCCCCGGCGTGCACGAGCAGATGGTGGAGGAGCCGGAACTCGCGATCCGAGAGATCCGCGGTCCGGTCGCCGACGGCCGCGTGCCGGCGCGCGACGTCGAGCACGACGTTTCCGCCGCGCAGGACGTGCTCGTCTCCGAACGTCGCCGCGCCCCGCAGGCGGACACGGATCCGCGCGAGCAGCTCGTCGAGCGAGAACGGCTTCGCCAGATAGTCCGTCGCGCCGAGCTCGAAGCCGCGGAGCTTCGTCTGCACGTCGGTGCGCGCGGAGAGGATCACGACCGGAAGCTCCGGCTTGACGCGCTGCAGCTCACGCAGGACCTGCAGCCCGTTGAGTCCGGGCAGCAGGAGGTCGAGCACGACAAGATCCCAGCGCGCCCCGGTCGCCAGGTCGAGCCCCGCGCGGCCGTCTCCCGCCGCGACCACGGTGTACCCCTCGGCCTCGAGGCCGCGGGCGAGGAACGCCTGGATTCGCGACTCGTCCTCGATCACGAGGATCCGCATGCCCACCTCCCGCGCCGGAATCTACACCGGAATCCGAACGGGCAAAGCTTGTGCGCCACTTTGCGATGACGCCGAAATGACGGGGAAATGACACGTTCGTCATGAGGCCGTCACGGCGGCGGAGGCATTGATAGGAACCCTCCCGATGCGGGTCGGAGTGAAGCTTGTGCTCGTCGCTGCGGTCGTCGTCGCAGCCGGCGTGATGATCGGGTTCTACGTCTCGAACCTGACGACCCTTGCCGGCTCGCCGGCGTACTCCCTGCCCGTCCAGAACGTCAACGGCCACCCGGTCGTCAACCTCGAGATCCAGACGGTCGCCGCCGTCGGCCCGCAGCTCAGCCGCAACCCCGACTGGGTCTCCTACCTCGTCCGGAACACGAGCGGGCAGTGGAAGCGCGAGACGGTGTGGAGCCTCCCGGCGAACGCGACCGTCCACGTCACGATCTACAACTTCGACGGCGCCAGCGGCCTGCGGAATCCGTTCCTCGCGCGTCCGCAGGGCATGGTCGGCAACCGGATCATGGTCGACGGCAAGCCGACGGAAGCGGTCGACCCGAACGAGGCCTCGCACACGTTCGCGGTGCCGGCGCTGGGGATCATCCTCGCGATTCCGGGCGTCGCCGACGACGCGAAGGACCAGTGCGGCTATGCGCCGTGTCCGATGTCGAACGCGCACCGGACGATCAAGTTCACGTTCCACACGACGACGCCCGGCCATTTCCGCTGGCAGTGCTTCGTCCCCTGCGCGGCCGGCTGGATCGACGGCTTCGGCGGCCCGATGCAGACGATCGGCTACATGGACGGCTTCCTCAACGTGAAGGCCTGATGGCGGCGAATCCGAACGCCGCGCCGGCCCCGCCGAGCGACCGCACGAACCACGGCATGCGCGTCGTCGTCGCGTGGCTCGTGCTGAGCGCGGTCGCGACGCCGCTCGTCGCCGTCTTCGTCGGGCATCTCATCCCGCCGGGCAACGGCAGCAGCCAGGGCACGGAGCAGGTCTTCGACAACACCCTGATGCTCACGGTGATCACGCCGATCCTCTGCCTGCTCGCCGTCTTCTTCGTCTACGGGCTGCGCTCGTTCCACGCCTCCTCGTCAGGCGCGGTGCTCGACGGGCCGCCGCTGCGAGGCGACTCACAGATTCAGATCCTCTGGATCGTCGGCACGAGCGTGATCGTGCTCTTCCTCGCCGGCTTCGGGACCTTCGAGCTGCTGCAGAACGGCGCCGGCGGCGGTCAGGGCCCTGATCCGATCGCCGTCCCCGGAGGCCAGAAGATGCAGGTGCAGGTGATCGGCCAGCAGTGGCAGTTCACCTACCGCTACCCGTCGCTCGGAGGCATCGAGTCGAACCAGCTCGTGCTGCCCGCGGACACCGACGTCGAGCTGCACGTGACCTCGCTCGACGTCATCCACTCCTTCTGGGCGTACGAGCTCGGCGTCAAGGCGGACGCGAACCCCGGCGTCGACAACGTCGCCTACGTGAAGACGAAGAGCCCGCAGGTGTTCCACGTCCGCTGCGCCGAGCTCTGTGGCCTCTGGCACGGCTACATGTACAACAACGGCCGCGTCGTCGACTCCGCCCAGTTCCACTCCTGGGCGTCGCAGCAGGAGAAGCTCTACGCGGCGATCAAGCCCTTCATGGACAAGCCCGAGGCGGACGGCGGGGCGCCCTTCGGACACACGTACCTCCCCGCCCCGGAACGGAGAGCCGGATGACCGACGCCGCCGTCGCCCCCTCGCCGCCGCTGTGGCGCCGCCTGCTCGGCTTCAACCTCCTGACCGGTGTCGTCCTCGGCATCGGCGGCTGGTACGTGGGCTGGTTCGGGGCGCACTCCATCGTCGGGCCGAGCCTCGACTACTTCGGCGACATCGACTACAACGAGCTGTCCGTCTACCTCGCCTATATCGGCGGCATCGTCGGCTTCCTCGTCGGCCTCGGCTTCTTCAACTACCCGTTCGCCCGCCTCCGCGGCTACCCGCCGTCGCTGCGCGAGAAGGAGACGGGAGGCTGGACGCGCTACTTCAGCCTCTGCACCGACCACAAGGTCGTCGGCATCCAGTACCTGTGGGGCATCGGGCTGTTCTTCTTCATCGGCGGCCTGAACGCGATGCTCATCCGCACCGAGCTGCTGCGGCCGCATCACCAGGTCTTCCCGGCGGGGACGTACCTGACCCTCGTCGGGATGCACGGCACGATGATGATGGGGATGATGTCGAGCGGGATCCTCGGCCCGTTCGCGAACTACCTGATCCCGATAATGATCGGCGCGCGGCGGATGGCCTTCCCCCGCATCGAGGCGCTCACCTTCTGGCTGCTGATGGCGGCCGGCGCGATCCTCACGACGACGATCTTCTTCGGCGGCTTCCCGACGGGCTGGACGGGCTACGCGCCGCTCTCGAACGAGGGCAACCCGGGGATGGACAACTACATCCTCTTCTTCGCGCTCGTCGGGATCTCGATGACGCTGCTCGGCCTGAACATGATCGCGACGATCGTGACGATGCGCGCGCCCGGGCTGACGTGGACGCGGCTGCCGATCTTCGCCTGGGGCGTCCTCTCCACCGCCGTGCTGATGGTGCTCGCCGCGCCGGTGCTGGTCGCGGTTCTGGCGATGGAGGCGCTCGACCGGACGGCGCAGACGACCTTCTTCGTCGCAGCCGCCGGCGGCAGCAACTACCTGTACGAGAACCTCTTCTGGGTCTTCGGCCACCCGGAGGTGTACATCCTCGCCTTGCCGGGCTTCGCGATCGTCCTCGAGCTGCTGCCGGTGTTCTCGCGCAAGCCGCTCTGGGGCTACCGCCTCGCGGTCGGCGGGCTGCTCGGCGTGTCGCTGCTCTCCTGGTTCGTCTGGCAGCACCACCTGTTCGTGAGCGGCATCAACGGCGACCTGCGCCCCTTCTACATGCTCTCGACCGAGCTGATCTCGATCCCGACAGGCTTCACGTTCCTCTGCGGGATGATGACCCTCTGGCGGGGAAGCATCCGCTTCACCGTCCCGATGCTGTTCTGCCTCGCGTGGTTCTTCAACTTCCTGCTCGGCGGGCTGTCGGGCGTGTTCCTCTCCGACGTGCCGAGCGACGTGACGACCCACGGCAGCTTCTTCTCGATGGCCCACTTCCACTACACGATCATGGGCGGGCTCGTGTTCACCTTCTTCGCCGCGATCTACTACTGGGTGCCGAAGATGACGGGCTGGGAGCTGAACGAGCGGCTCGGGAAGATCCACTTCTGGACGATGTTCGTCTTCTTCAACTCGACCTTCGCCCCGCTCTTCGCGATCGGCTTCCTCGGCCAGCCGCGCCGCGCCGTCACCTACGCGAGCGGGCTGCAGTTCCTCAACGACTGGGTCTCGGTCTCGGCGTTCTGCCTCGGGATCTCGATGCTGATCTTCCTCTTCAACCTCGTCTGGTCGCTCGGCTTCGTCAAGAAGCCCGCCGAGGCGAACCCGTGGGGGTCGCGCTCGATCGAGTTCCAGCTCCCCTCGCCGGTGCCCGTCCACAACTTCGACCGGATCCCCGTCTTCTCGAGCGATCCGTACGGCTACGGTGAGGGGCCGCCCCCGAGCTGGGTGCCCGCCGGCGCGCCGGCAGGGAGGGACTGAACCGTGGCCGAGCCGCTCGCCTACGAAGGCACGAGCTACGAGGTCGTCGAGGAGGAGCCGCCCGAGCTCCTCGGCCGGAACCTCGTTTCGGCGAGCTACCTCCTCGCCGGCGCAACCGCGTTCTTCTTCATCGCCTTCGTCTTCGCCTACTTCTATCTCCGCTCGCTGAACAACGGCGGGATGTGGAAGCCGGAGGGGGTCGACGCCTCCATCGGCTGGGGCACGGCCGTGGTCGCCTGCTACGCGGCGAGCGCGCTCCTCGTGCGGCTCGGAGTCACGGACCACCGGGCGTTGCGCCGCGACCAGTGGCGCCTGAAGGGAGTCGTAGCGCTGCTCGTCGGCGTCGTCGGGCTCGTGCTCCAGGTGATCGCCTGGACGCACGAAGGCTTCGGCCCCGCGGACGGCGGGTTCGCGAGCGTGTACTTCGGCTGGACGGCGTTCCTCTTCCTCTTCGTCCTCGGGACGCTGCTCTGGCTCGAGATGACGGTCGCGACGTCGTACCGCTATCGCAAGACCGACGGCCCGCCTCCGGCCGGCCACGCATCCGGGGATCCGCACCGCGAGGCCCACGACATCCGCGACCCACTCTCGCTCGTCCGGGCCGAGCTCGTCGGGCTCAGCTTCTACTGGACGTTCCTCGCCGGCATCGCCGTCGTCAGCTGGATCATCCTGTACCTGATCTAGATGGTGGATCCACTCCCCCTCGTCGTGTGCGGGACGGCGGCGGCGCTGTACGCGCTGGGGCGGCGGGGAAGGACGCGAGCCTGGCGCGAGCTGAGCTTCTACAGCGGCGTCGCGCTCACGCTCGTCGTCCTCGAGCGGCCGTTCGACGGCTGGGCGGACACCTGGCTCTCCGTCCACATGACCCAGCACGTCCTGCTCATGACGGTCGTGCCGCCGCTCGTCGTCCTCGGCCGCCCGTGGCCGCGCATGTGGCTGCCGTTCCCGCTCTCCGCGCGCCGGGCGGTCGGGGGCGCGCTGTCGCGCTCGTACGGGTTCCGGCGTAGCGCCGGGTTCCTGAAGCGCCCCGCGGTTGCGCTCGCGGTGCAGTCGGCGGCGGTCGGAATCTGGCACGTCCCGCAGCTGTACGACGCCGCGGCGCGAAACGAATGGGTCCACGTCCTCGAGCACGTGTGCTTCGTCGCTCCCGCGCTCGTGTTCTGGGGCGCGCTGCTCGACGCGCCGCCCGTCCGCGCGCGCATCGACCATCTCCATCGCTCGATCTGGCTCGCCGCCGCGATGGTCCCGAGCTGGATCCTCGCCATCGTGCTCGCGTTCGCCGCGGCGCCGGTCTACTCCGTGTATCCCTCGCTGACCGACCAGCAGGTCGCCGCCGGCGTCATGTGGGTTCCCGGATCCCTCGCGTACTTCGTCGCGGCCTTCGCCGCCGTCTACCGCTGGCTCGAGCCGGGCGCCGCCGCGGCGCCCACGCGCGCCGAGCCCCGACCCGAGGAGCTCTCATGGACGTGACCGCCTCCTTCCTCTCAGGCGCGATCCTCAGCTGGGCACTTCCCCTCGCCCTGCTGATCGCGATCCTGATCTGGTGGGTCGTCGTCCTGCGGCGGCGCGAAGAAGGGTAAGGCGCGAGACCTCCAGTCTCGCGCCTCGGGAGACGGAACTCCGCGGGCCGGAAAGCGCGGTTTCCGGCCCGCTTCGTGCTGTTCCTGTTTTGGGTCGTTTGGGCGAGGGGTTGCTTTTGTGCGCTCGCGCGCGGCGTAGGCCGGCGCGAGCGCGGTCCGGCCTCCGGCTAAGCCGGCTGCGCCTGTCTTAGCCTCCGGCCCTTGTTCTTAGCGGGGTTCCAGCGTTTCGCAACTCGGGCGGAGCGTCAGCTCTTCGCCCGGAGGTCGACGACTTTGGGCTTGCCGGCGCGGGTGATCTTGAGGACGTCCCACATGCGGGCGTCCTCGTGGCCCGGGACGAGGCACGCGAAGCGGTAGACGCCCGTCGTGCTCGCGCGGAACGAGAAGCGCGCCGTGTGCCCCTCTTCGAGGCCGACGAGCGGCTGCGGCGTCGCTGCTCCTCGGAACGCCGGGTGCGTCGAGCCTGCGCTGTTCACCACCGCGCACGAGTGGCGGAGCGGGCCGCGGTTCTTGCACACGACGTCGACCGTCCAGCCGCGCGGCACCGTCCACATCAGCTCGCGGGAGTAGCCGTCGAAGTTGAAGCCGCCGTTCTCCCCGTTGTAGGACGCAACGAGGGTGATCGTCGCCCTGTGCCGCCGGGCGTCGACGGACAGGAACCGGCTCGGCGGCGGGGGCGTCGCCGCGAGGCCGAGTGCGACGAGGGCGACGGCTCCGATCACGGAGCCAGCATCGCAGAGCGAACCGTGCGGCGCCACGGGCCCCCGGGCCGTTCTTAGCGAACCCTCACGGGTCTCTCACGCTCGTCCTAGGGATAACGGGCACTCTGGGGAACACACGATTCAAGGAGACCGACTTCATGAACTTCCGCCCAGCCAGCCCGCGCTTGCGGCGCCTCCTCCCCCTTGCGGTCGCCGTCGCGGCCGGCGCCGGCGCGGGGGCGGGCGCCTACGCGCTCACGAGCAACGGCGCGAGCACGCCGACCACGTCCAGCGTCGTCGTCCCCGCGCAGCCCGCGTCGTCGACCTCCAGCGTCGACTCGCTCACGCAGCTGTACAACCAGGACGCGCCGGGCGTCGTCGACATCACGGTGACCTCGACGTCGAAGTCGGGCTCCGGCGGAACGAACCCGTTCCAGCTGCCCGGCCCGTCACAGCAGAAGCAGGAAGCGGAAGGGACGGGCTTCGAGATCGACTCGAGCGGCAACATCCTGACGGCCGAGCACGTCGTCGACGGCGCCAGCTCGATCGAGGTGGAGTTCCAGGACGGATCGACGGCGAAGGCGACACTCGTCGGGGCCGACAAGTCGACGGACACCGCGGTGATCCACGTGGACAAGTCCGCCTCCGAGTTGCACCCGCTTGCGCTCGGCAGCTCCACGGCGGTCCAGCCGGGCCAGAGCGTCGTTGCGATCGGCAGCCCGTTCGGGCTGCCCGAGACGATGACGGCGGGCATCGTCAGCGCGACGAACCGGACGATCACCGCGCCGAACCGGTTCTCCATCACCGACGCGATCCAGACCGACGCGGCGATCAACCACGGCAACTCCGGCGGCCCGCTGATCGACGTCGCGACGAACACGGTGATCGGGATCAACGACCAGATCGAGAGCGACACGAACGACAACGCCGGCGTGGGCTTCGCGGTCCCGATCGACGCGGCGAAAAAGGTCGCCCGGACGCTCATCGCGGGCGGCACGGTCCAGCACGCCTACCTCGGCGTGACCATCACCTCCGCAGCGGGCGGCGCCAGGATCACGTGCGTCGTCAACGGCGGCCCCGCCGCGTCGGCAGGTCTGAAGCAGGGCGACGTGATCACCAGATTCGCCGGCACGACGATCGACGACGCCGACACGCTGACCGCAGCGGTGACGCAGGCGAGGCCCGGCAGCAAGGCGACCGTGACTCTGCGGCACAGAGGCTCGACGAAGCAGGTCTCCGTGACGCTCGGCTCACAGCCGTCGTCGCTCGCCAACAACTGCACCCCCTAGCACGCCTAAACGCCGGCGGGCGCTTGGAAAGCCGAGCGCCCGCTTATCCCTCGGTGCTTGTGCCGCATCGCACTCGGTTCTACCCTCCGACTCAGCTCATCCGTTGGCGTCGATGAGCTCTACGAAGGGGAGGTAGTTCAATGGCTAGAAGGTTCGCGATCCTCGCTTGCGTCGTCGTCGCCGGAGGTCTGAGTGCGACCACGGCTCTTGCGGGCGAGGTCACCGGTCGTCCAGGGACTCCGGGCGTCGCGTTCTCGGGCTCCGGAAACCGCACGGGAGCACCCGCGCACGCAAGCTCGATCTGCGCCTACAACGGGCTCAACGACATGAACCCCGACCAGGGGCCGATCGACAGCATCGTGCAGACCCCCCACAACCAGGGATCCCCCGGCGAGGCCGGCGCAGGCCCGGCCGGCTCCGGCGTTCCGGGCTCGCCGACCTGCGGGCGCGGCAGCAACCCCGAACTGGGCTAGTTCGCTTGTCTGGCCCCGGCGCCTAGCCGGGGCCGGACGTTCCCCCTCCACGCCTCCGTAGGATCGAAGGATGGAGGGCGTCACGGGAGCTGTGGAGCAGCGCGCCGGCATCGGGCGCTGGACGCTCGTCGCGAGCATCCTCGGCTCGTCGATGGCCTTCATCGACGGTTCCGTCGTCAACGTCGCGCTGAAGGCGATCGAGGGCGACCTCGGCGGCGGCCTTGCCTCGCAACAATGGATCGTCGACGCGTACCTGCTCACGCTCGGCTCCCTCATCCTCGTCGGCGGCTCGCTCGGCGACATCTTCGGGGAGGTGCGGGTGTTCGGCCTCGGGGTCGCGAGCTTCGCGGTCGCCTCGGTCCTCTGTGCGGCCGCTCCGACCGCAACGACGCTCATCGTCTTTCGCGGGATCCAGGGGATCGCCGGCGCCCTGCTCGTTCCCGCCTCGCTCGCCGTGCTCACCGCAACGTTCTCCGGGCCCTCCCGAGGAGCCGCGATCGGCCAGTGGACCGCGTGGAGCGGGATCTCGTTCGTGATCGGCCCGACACTCGGGGGCTGGCTCGTCGACGCCTCGACGTGGCGCGTGATCTTCCTCATCAACGCCCCGATCGCCCTCGCCACGCTCGTCCTCTTGGTCCGGCTCGGGGGCATGCGGCAGCCCCGCCGCGAAGACCTCCGGGTCGACCTGCCGGGCGCCGCGCTCTGCACGGCCGGGCTCGGCCTGCTCGTCGGCGGGTTCATCGAGCAGCCCCGGCTGGGATGGAGCGATCCGCTCGTCCCGGGCGCGATCCTCGGCGGAGCCGCGCTCCTCGCCGCGTTCGTCGCGTACGAGATCCGCACGCCGATGCCGATGCTGCCGCTCAGGCTCTTTCACCTCCGGAACTTCTCCGTCACGAACGTCGAGACCGTCGCGGTCTACGGCGCCCTCACGGCGCTGACCACCTTCCTCAGCCTCTTCCTCCTCGAGTTCAGCGGCTACTCGGCGTTCGGCGCAGGCGTCTCGCTTCTGCCGGTCACGTTCGTGATGTTCTTCCTCTCGCCGCGCACCGGGCGCATGTCGATGCAGTTCGGGCCCCGGCTGTTCATGGCCGTCGGCCCGCTCGTCGCAGGACTGGGGGTGCTCTGGTACGCGCGGCTGCCGGCTCATCTGGACTACTGGATCGACCTCCTCCCCGCGCTCCTCGTCTTCGCCGTCGGGCTGTCCCTCACGGTCGCCCCGCTGACGACAACGGTGCTGTCGGACGCGACCGCCGGCGACGCGGGAGTCGCGTCGGGAGTCAACAACGCGGTGGCGCGGGTGGCCGGCCTCCTCGCCGTCGCCGTGCTCGGGATCGCGGCCTCGGGCGGCGGCGACCATCTCACCCCCCACGGGTTCCACATCACCATGGTGGTGACCGCCGTCCTGCTCATGGGCGGCGGTGTGATCGGAGCGCTCGGAATCCGCAACCCTTCCGCCTAGGCAATGCCTATGTGTATGCTCGGGCAATGCCCAAGCAGGCGTACACGGCGACCGAGGCCGCCCGCGAGCTCGGGATAAGCGTCGACACGCTCCGTCGCTGGGATCGCGCCGGCCGGATCCGCACCGAGCGGGATGCCGCGAACCGTCGCCTGGTGCCGCTTGAGGAGATCGAGCGGCTGCGCGGCGCTCCGGGTGCGCAGCACATGAGCGCGCGCAACCGGCTACGCGGCACGGTGACCGAGGTGCGCGTCGAGGGTCTCCTCGCCCAGGTCGAGCTGACCGTGACCGAGCCGGCGCGCGTCGTCGCCGTCGTGACGCGCGACGCGGTGGACGAGCTCGGGCTGAAGCCCGGAATGGCGGCAACGGCCGTCGTCAAGTCGACCTCGGTGATGGTGGAGGCTTGAGGCTGCGCGCGCTCTCGGCCGGGGTGGCGGCAACTGTCGTCGTCTTCTCCTCCATCCTCGCCGCCGGCGCGTTCGCCGGCGCTTCCGGCACGAAGGCGCCGCGCCTCACCGTCTTCGCCGCCGCCTCGCTCACGAACGTCTTTCCGAAGGTCGACCCGCACGGGCGCTACTCCTTCGGCGGCTCGAACATGCTCGCCGCCCAGATCCAGCAGGGCCTGCCGGCCGACGTGTTCGCCTCGGCCAACACGAAGCTCCCCTACGCGCTCCACAAGCAGGGCCTCGTGACGCGGCCGTACGTCTTCACCTCGAACCGGCTCGTGATCGTCGTCGCCCACGGCAACCCGAAACAGATCCGCGGCGTCCGCGATCTCGAGCAGTCGGGTCTGCGGATCGTGATGGCTGCCGCGGGCGTCCCGGTCGGCGACTACACGCGGACCGTGCTCGCGAGGCTCGAGCTCACGGGCCTGGTCGGCAAAGCCGTGAGCCAGGAGACGGACGTCCGGGAGGTGCTCGCGAAGGTCGTGCTGGGCGAGGCCGACGCCGGCTTCGTCTACGCAACCGATGCGAAGACCGTTGCCGGCAAGGTCTCGGTGGTGCGGCTCCCCCCGTCCTCGCAACCGCGCGTCCAGTACGCGGCGGCCGCCGTGAAGTCGAGCGACCATCTCGCCGCCGCCAAGGCCTGGGTCAAGATGCTGCGCCGCAAAGCCGCCCAGACAAAGCTGCGTGCCGCCGGCTTCCTGCCGATCCCCCACTGAGGAGGGCGGATGACGCGGCGAATCCTCGCCGGTGCAGGGGTTTTTGCGGCTGCCGCAATCGCCTTCGCGTTCCTGCTGCTCCCGATCGTCGCGATCTTCGCCCGCGTCTCCCCGCGGACACTCGTGGCACAACTCTCCCATCCCGTCGTGACCGACGCGCTCGTGCTCAGCCTGAAGACGAGTGCGATCGCACAGGCGCTCGTCCTCCTCCTCGGCACGCCGGCCGCGTACCTCCTCGCGACGCGCCGGTTCCCCGGGCGCTCGGTCGCAGTCGTGCTCGTCGAGCTGCCTCTCGTCCTGCCGCCCGCGGTCGCGGGAATCGGGCTGATCGCGACGTTCGGCCGCCTCGGGCTGCTCGGCGGGACGCTCGACGCGCTGGGCGTCCGCCTCGGGTTGACGCAGGCGGCGGTCGTGATCGCGGTCGCGTACGTCGCGAGCCCGCTCTACGTACGGCAGGCGATCGCCGCGTTCGAAGCCGTCGACGCGGATCTCGTGGCCGCCTCGCGCACGCTCGGCGCAGGCCGGGTGCGGACGTTCTTCCGCGTCGTCCTCCCGCTGGCCCGGCGGGGGCTCGCCGCCGGCGAGGCGCTCTCGTTCGCGCGCGGGCTCGGCGAGTTCGGCGCCACGATCATGTTCGCCGGCAGCCTCCAGGGCGTCACGCAGACGCTGCCGGTCGCGATCTACCAGGAGTTCAACGTCCAGCCGGACGGCTTCACCACCGCGCTCGCGATGAGCGCACTTCTCGTCGTCGTCAGCGGAGCGTTGCTCGTGACGCTGAGGCTCATTCTCCAATGGCAACCCTCCAGGCCGACTTCACGCTTCCTCTTCGCGACTTCGCGCTAGAGCTCGCGCTCGACGTGTCGGGCACGGTCGCGCTCGTCGGGCCGTCCGGCGCCGGGAAGACGTCGGTGCTGCGCGTCGTCGCCGGCCTCGCCGACCCGCGCCGCGGTCACGTCGCCCTCGACGGGGAGCGGTGGCTCGACACCGAGCGAGGGCTTTCGCTGCCTCCCGAGCGGAGGCGTGTTGGGCTCGTCTTCCAGGACTACGCACTGTTCCCGCACCTGAGCGTGCGCGCGAACGTTGCCTTCGGCGCCGGCGGGCGAGACGTTGGCCCGCTGCTCGAGCGATTCCGGATCGGGCATCTCGCCGCTGCGCATCCGCAGGAGCTCTCGGGCGGCGAACGGCAGCGTGTGGCGCTCGCGCGCGCCCTCGCCCGCGACCCGGCCGTCCTCCTCCTCGACGAGCCGCTGGCGGCGCTCGACGCGCACACGAAGACCGAGGTGCGGCACGAGCTCGCAGAGCTGCTGCGGGAGCTCGGCCTGCCGGCGCTGCTCGTGACGCACGACTACGAGGACGCGGCGGCCCTCGCGGACGAGGTCGGCGTCCTCGTCGAGGGACGGCTGCGGCAGTTCGGGCCGCCGGCGGAACTCGTCGCGCGGCCGCGCGACGCCTTCGTGGCCTCGTTCACGGGTGCGAACCTCCTGCGGGGACGCGCCCGCCGCGGCGATGGCGCGCTCACCGCGATCCGGCTCGAGAGCGGCGACGACTTGTACTCCGCGGACGAGGCCGAAGGCGAGGTGGGCGTCGTGGTCTACCCCTGGGAGGTGTCGGTGGCCCGGACACACACGCCCGATACGGACTCGGCCCTCAATGTCGTCCGCGGCCAGGTCGGCTCGCTCGTCGAGGTCGCGAACCGCGTGCGCGTCCGCGTCGGCCCGGTGACCGCGGAGGTGACCGCCGCCTCGGCCGCGAGGCTCGACCTCGCGGACGGAGGCATCGCCTACGCGACCTTCAAGGCCACGGGCACACGCCTCGTCCCGCTTTGACCTTGTAACAAAGTGTTACTTGCTTGGACGGTGTCCGAAGGAGACGTGTCCTCGCGCTTGTCGAGCGGGCTCCTCGATCACCTAGTAACAGTTTGTTACTAGGAAAGCCATGTCCGGACGGGACGGGCGGTCAGGTGCGGGTCGCGCGGAAGGCGGCGACGATGAACGGCAGCCTGAGCTTGCCTCTTTCGCTCAGCGACGGGTCCGAGTCGAGGATCCGCGCGACGTCTGCGAAGACGCGGCCGCGCACATCGTCCGGCAGGCCCGCGACACCCGCGTACGACATCAGGTGATCGTCGAGTGCCTCGCGGGACAGCTCGTGCACGTGCTCGATGAGCGTGTGCTCGACGTCGCCGAAGAGCCCTGAGGCGGTCAGCTCCGCCGGCCAGTCGCGGCTCTGCCAATGGGGCCGGTCGGCGCGGCCCTGAGCGGCGTAGATCACCTCGCTCATCCGCGCAATCGTGGGATGGCGCGTGTCGCGGTGGTTCCAGCCGAAGCCGAAGCGACCGCCCGGCCGCAGGACGCGGTGGATCTCGGGCAGGGCCCGCCCGAGCTCGAACCAGTGGAGGCTGGAGCCGGCGACGACCGCATCCGCCACGGCGTCGTCGAGCGGCATCGCCTCCGCGGATCCCTCGACTCCCTCGAGACCGCGCTCCCGCAGCACGGCGAGCATTCGCGGGTCGGGTTCGACCGCGACCACGCGGACGCCGAGCTCGCCCATGGCTTGCGTCAGCTTTCCCGTGCCGGCACCCGGCTCGACGACGAGCTCCGCATCCTCGGGAACGAGCCACCTCGCAGCCGCCTCCGGCCACGCGGGCCGGGCCCGCTCGTACGCGTCGGCATGAGCGCCGAACGTGAGTCGACGGGGAACCGTGGCCACCAGGAGAACCTAGTCGGCGAACCGGCCGGCTGGAGGTTCAAACGTCCGGCTCCGGGAAGAAGGCAGCGTGACGAGCGTTTCGGAGACTCACCCGGTGACACGGCCCGGCCGGCGGCCGCAGCTCGTCTTCTTCTATTCGCCTCGTTCTGGACGCTGCCGCCGCGTCGAAGGCTTCGTCGCCCAGGTTCTGCAGCGACGGCGGAACCACGACACGTTCGATCTCGTCCGTATCTCGGTGGACGGGCGGCCGGATCTGGCCGAGAAGTTCCGGATCCAGCGGGTACCGACGATCTGCATCGTCGAAGGCCGCAGGCTGCTCCGGACGATCGAGACTCCGCGCGGCTGCCGCGAGCTGGAGCAGGAGCTCGAGCCTTGGCTCCGCTGACGGGCTCGTCAGTCCGCGACCTGGTCCCGAGCGGCTAGCGGGACAGCTCGCGCCGCCTTCGCCGCAGGCGCGTCAGCTTCGCCTCGAGCTCGGCGGCGAACTCCTCGAGCGTCTCCTGCCGCCCGCGGACGAGCGCGAGCTGCCGCTCGACGTGCGGGATCGCCTCCTCGACGATGCGGAGCCGCTCCTCGTCGCTCGGATCCTTCTCCCAGCGGCCCCTGAGCGCCGCACGAGCCTCCTCGGCCTCGGCGAGCTCGACAAGCTCCTCCAGCGTGAGACCGAGCAGGTCGCGGAGGCGGATCAGCTCCTGCAGCCGCCCGACGTCCGTCTCGGCGTACGTCCGGTGCGAGCCCTTCTCTCGCTCAGAGCCGGAGCCGAGCAGGCCGAGCTCCTCGTAGTAGCGGATCGTCCGCGGCGTGACGCCGACCTGCTTCGCGACCTCGCCGATCCGCAGCGCGGTCACGCTGCCGCCTCGATGTCGAGCGGATCGACGGCAACGGTGTCGACGTGGACGTACTTCCCGCCGCGCAGGAGCGAAGCGACCGCGGCGACGACGCACGCGACGATCGCGAAGATGAACGCGTAGACGAGCGCGGTGTGGAACGGGCCCGAGATGAGATGCGGGAAGAAGCTGCGGCCGGTCAGCGTGTGCGCGTTCGCCGGCGAGAGCTTGTGGAGCACGTGCGGGCCGAGCAGCGTCTTCACCGGGTTGTAGCCGAGGAACGCGGCAAAGAGCGTGGCGACCGGCGGCAGGTGCGAGATGCGCGCCGCGTCGGCCGGAGCCACGCCGTGCGCGACGAGCCCCGACTGCGTCGCATGCGGGAGGCCGCTCGCGAGTCCGATGATCATGAGCGTGAAGAAGACGCCGATCGAGAGCACGCTCGACGAGACGTTGAACGTCGCGAGCATCCCGGCCCCCGCGCCGCGCTGCGACGGCGGCAGGCTGTTCATCACTCCGGCGGTGTTCGGCGACTGGAAGAGCCCCATCCCGATCCCGTTGAGCAGCAAGATCAGGGCGAACCAGACATAGCCGAAGTCCACGGGTAGGGCGATGAGGAACGCGAAGCTCGTCGCCGCGACGAGCACGCCACCGGTCGCGAACGGCCTGGCGCCGAAACGGTCCGAGAGCCAACCCGACGCCGGTCCGGCGACGAGCAGCCCGAGGATCAGCGGCAGCATGTAGATGCCCGCCCAGAGCGGCGTGCGCGCGAAGTCGTAGCCGTGCTCGGGCAGCCAGATCCCCTGCAGCCAGATGATGAGGATGAACTGGAGACCGCCGCGCGCCATCGCCGCGAGCAGCGCGGCGAGGTTGCCGGCCGCGAATGCGCGGATGCGGAAGAGCTCGAGGTGGAACATCGGCTCCTCGACGCGCACCTCGATCACGCAGAAGGTCGCGAGCAGCGCGAGGCCGCCGAGAAGACACACGAGCACGAGCGGCGACGTCCACCCCATCGTGTGCGCGCCGTAGGGCTGGATCCCGTACGTGATGCCGACCATCAGGAGCACGAGCCCGGCGGCGAACGTCACGTTGCCCCACCAGTCGATCCTCCCCGGCTTGCGCAGACCGATCTCGCGCAGCGAGTGGTACGACCAGACCGTCGCGGCAAGGCCCACCGGGACCGAGACGACGAAGACGAGGCGCCACGCGAGCGGCGCGAGCACCCCACCCAGCACGAGACCGAGAAACGAGCCCGCGACCATCGAGATGCTGTTGATGCCGAGGGCGAGCCCGCGCTCGTCGTGCGGGAACGCGTCGGTGAGGATCGCGCTCGAGTTCGCGAAGACGAGCGCTCCACCGACTCCCTGCCCGACGCGCATCAGGATCAGCCAGAGCGCGCCGGCACCGCCGTGCATCCACGTGACCGAGAGCAGGATCGAGAACACGGTGAAGACCGCGAAGCCGAGGTTGAACATCCGCACGCGGCCGTACATGTCGCCGAGCCGGCCGAGGCTGACGAGGAGTACGGCCAGCACGACGAGGAAGCCGAGCAGCAGCCAGAGGAGGTAGCTCGTGTTCCCGGGCTGGAGCGGGTCGATGCCGATGCCGCGGAAGATGTCCGGCAGCGCGATCAGCAGGATCGAGCTGTTGATCATCGCGAGCAGCGTCCCGAGCGTCGTGTTCGAGAGCGCCACCCACTTGTAGTCGAGCTTCCGCAGCCGCAGCTGCATCGCGTACCCCCGATCCTCAATCTTACGTTTACGTAAGGTTATCGGATCTGGACGAGCTGGGCCGCGGCGTGCTCGACCTGGAGCGTCGTGTGCTCGAGCCCGAAGCGGTCGCGGAGCATTCCCTCGAGCTCCCGGCGGATGCCGTGGCAGTCGGCTCCGGGCTCGACGAGCACGTGCGCCGAGAGCGTCGGGAACTCGGTCGTCACCTCCCAGACGTGGAGGTCGTGCACCTCGACGACATGCGGGTGCGAGGCCATCGCGGTCCCGATCTCCTCCACGGGCAGCCCCACCGGGGCGATGTCGAGGAGGACCCGGCCGGAGTCCCGGAGCAGCCGCCACGACGCGCTCAGCATGAGCGCCGCGACGACGAGCGCCGCCACGGCGTCCGCGCGCACCCAGCCGGTGGCCAGGATCACGCCGCCGGCGATCGCGGTCGCGACGAACGCGAAGAGGTCGTTGAGTACGTGCTGGAAGCTCCCTTCCACGTTGAGCGAGCGACGGTTCGCGCCGGACAGCTGCCAGGTCGCGAGGAGGTTGACGCCGATCCCCACGAGCGCGACGACGAGGACCACGATGCCCGAGGCATCCGGAGGAGAGACGAGACGGCGAACGGCGCCGTAGACGATCAGGCCGGCGAGGACGAGGAGCGCCGCGCCGTTCGCCTGCGCGGAGAGGATCTCGGAGCGCCGCAGCCCGAACGTCCGGTTGCCGCCTGCCGGTTGAGCCACGAGCCGCAGGACGACGAGCGACATCGCGAGCGCGCCCGCGTCGGTGAGCATGTGCGCCGCGTCGGAGAGGAGCGCGAGCGAATGGCCGAGGATCCCGGCAACGACCTCGCCGGTCATGAAGACGAGGATCAGCGCGAGCGCGAGCCCGAGGCGGCGGGCGTCCTCCGCCCCGCCGTGCGTGCGCCCGTGCGCGTGGTCGTGCACCGGCGAATCATGCACTCTTGCCAGGTCTTGTCTGCCTAACCTACAATTTAGGCATGGCTCAACTTCCCGCACCCGAGGCACGCGCCCTCACCGCCGCGGTGCAGGACTACGCGAAGGCGATCTACACGCTCGAGTCGCGTGACGGCGCCGCCTCCACCACCGACCTCGCGGCTCTCCTCGAGGTCCGCCCCGCGTCCGTCTCGGGAATGCTCCGGAAGCTCTCCGCGCTCGGTCTCGTGGAGCA
>Ga0308176_10000019_pt1 | contig 106977 bp, 108 predicted proteins | sample PhyCR2_3_FD_203890 | JGI IMG/M metagenome (GOLD analysis project Ga0308176, IMG submission 203890) | Soil microbial communities from UC Gill Tract Community Farm, Albany, California, United States - DLSLS.C.R2 | ecosystem: Environmental > Terrestrial > Soil > Agricultural land | place: USA...
GCGGCGTGATGCTGGCGATGATCCCGTTCGACATCCACGTCTCGGACACGTACTTCATCGTCGCCCACATCCACTACGTGCTGTTCGGCGGCTCGCTGTTCACGATCTTCGCCGGCGTCTACTACTGGTTCCCGAAGATGACGGGGCGGATGTACGACGAGCGGCTCGGCAAGCTGCACTTCTGGGCCACGTTCGTCTTCTTCAACGTCACCTTCGCGCCGATGCACGTGATCGGCGTTCAGGGGATGCCGCGCCGCGTCGCCGACTACGCGCAGGAGTTCGCGGGGATGAACCTCGCGATCTCGATCGCGAGCTTCCTGCTCGGCCTCAGCATGCTGGTGTTCCTCTACAACATGGTGGTGAGCTGGCGGCTCGGCCCGCGCGCCTCGGCCAACCCCTGGCGCGCGCTGACGCTCGAGTGGCAGGTCTCCTCGCCGCCGCCGATCTTCAACTTCGACGCGGTGCCGACGGTGGTGGGCGGTCCGTACGAGTACGGCATCCCCGGCGCGGTCCACGGCATCTTCCAGTCGCCGGCCGAGGCGAAGCCCACGCCGGCCGGCAGCGTCGCGACGTCACCGACCACGGAGTGAGGTGAAGCGCATGGCCAACGTCCTTGTCGTCGCGAACGACACCCACGGCGGATACAGCCTGATCGAGGCGATCCGCAAGCGCAGCGAGCAGGGCGATGCGAGCTTCGTCGTGATCGCGCCGCAGAACAAGCCGCAGTCGGGCCTGGTGATCTACGACGAGGCCGTGCGCGACGCCGCGCGGCATCGCGTCGAGGCGACCCTCTCAGCGCTGCGCGGGCTCGGCATCGAGGCCCGCGGCGACGTGATGGACCCCGATCCCTTCAACGCGACGCTCGACGCCGTGCGCGAGTACGGGATCGACGAGATCATCATCTCCACCCACCCCGAGACGCGCTCGGGCTGGATGCGCCGCGACCTGATCGAACGCGTGCAGGACGCGACCGGCCTGCCCGTGCAGCACGTGGTGGTGGACCTCGACAAGGATCGCGCCGAGGCGACGCAGACGCTCGTGATCGCCAACCAGACCGCCGGCGGCGAGCCGCTGTTCGCGGAGCTCAAGCGCCGCGCCGAGGACGGGCTGCACCGCTTCACCGTGATCGTGCCGCTGGACGGCGGCGAAGGCCACCACACGGCCGGCGCGCGCGAGCGCCTGAAGGGCCTGCTCGAGCGCCTGCACAGCGAGGGCATACCGGCGACCGGCGGCATCGGCGACCCCGATCCCTACACCGCGGTCATGAACGCGCTGCAGTTCTACCGCGTCGACGAGATCGTCATATCGACGCTGCCGAGAATGCGCTCGCGCTGGCTCAGGAGCGATCTCGTCGAGCGCGTCAAGCGCGCGACCGCCTGCCCGGTCGAGCATGTCGTCGTCGACCTCGACGGCACCAACGCGGACGCCGGCGAGAGCGGAGCGAAGGCCGCCTGATGGAGGCATCGGCCGCATCCCTGCACACGGGCGCCGGCGCCCACGTCGAGCACGAGCACCACGGTCCGCCGGAGGCGCACCGCAGCTCGCGCGTCGAGCCCCAGCTGCTGGGGATGCTGCTGTTCATCATCTCCGAGGTGATGGTCTTCGGGGCCTTCTTCACGGCCTACTTCTTCATCCGGGTCGTCGACGCCAACCCCTGGCCGGCCGCGGGGACCGAGCTGCCGAAGATCATCGCCGGCTTCAACACCGCCGTCCTGCTGTCGTCCTCGGTGACCGTGCACTGGGCGCTCGAGGGCATCAAGCGCGGCAACCGCTTCGCGCTGAAGGCCGGGATGCTGACGACCTTCTTCCTCGGCGCGACCTTCCTGTTCGTGCAGATCAACGAGTACGTGCACATCGGCTTCGCGCCCTACAGCAGCGCGCAGGCGTCCGTCTTCTTCGGCCTCACCGGGCTGCACGGCGCGCACGTGTTCGTCGGCCTGTGCCTGCTGGCGTTCGTGAACATCCGCGCGTTCCGCGGCCACTACTCGCCCGAGCAGCACCGCGGCGTCGAGGTGCCGGGCATCTACTGGCACTTCGTCGACGTGATGTGGGTCGTCGTCTACACGACGGTCTACCTGCTGTAGGCGCGTCCCCCGCCGCCGTGCTGAATCCGCTTCGATCCGAGCAGGAGGCCTTCCGCTTCCTGCTCTACGCCGCGGCGATCCTCATCGCCGTCACGGTCGTCGTGCTCGTCGTGCGCGCGCTCACGTGACGCGTCACGATTAGCGCCGTGCAGGTCGTCGCGTTCGATCCCGTCCTGGTCGCGCTGCTGCTGCTCGCGAGCGGCCTGTACCTGCGTGCGCTGCGGGTTCTCGCCCGTCGCCGCCTGCGCGTCTCGCGCTGGCAGCAGGCGGCGTGGTGGACCGGCATCGCGCTGCTGGCGATCGGCCTGCTCGGGCCGCCCGACGCCTACGACGACCGCCTGATGAGCGCGCACATGGCGCAGCACCTGCTGATCGGCGACGTCGCCGCGCCGTTCCTGCTGCTGGGCGCGCGCACGCCGCTGCTGCTGTTCTACCTCCCCCGCCCCGCGCTCGTGCTGCTGGCGCGGCAGCGCTGGCTGCGGCGCGCGTTCGCGGCGCTGCGGCGCCCGCTCGTGGCGCTGCCGCTGTACGTCGCGACGATCTACGTCTGGCACTGGTCGCCGCTGTTCGAGGGCGCGCTGCGGCACTCGGGGGTGCATGCGCTCCAGCACGAGGCGTTCCTGCTCGCGAACCTGCTGTTGTGGTGGTGCGTGATCGAGCCGCAGCACCGCCGCATGGGCGGGCAGCTGTGGAAGATCGGCTACATCTTCGCGGCGCGCATGTCGACGATGTTCCTCGGCATGATGTTCGTGTTCGCCAGAGGCGTGCTGTACGAGGGCTTCTACGGCCGCGGGCTGCGCGAGGGCATCAGAGCGCGCACCGACCAGCAGACGGCCGGCGGGCTGATGATGACGCTCGACATCGTCGTCATGGTGCTCGCCGTCTGCTGGTTCTTCTGGCTCGCTTCGCGCGAGCACGACGCCACCGGAGCGGAGATCGCGCGCAGACCGCCGCGCGAGCGCGCCGCTATCTGACGGTGAGCGTGCCCTCCATGCCGCCCTCGCGGTGGCCGGGCACGGTGCAGTAGAAGGTGTATCTGCCCGGTCTGAGGTCGACCGCGACTCTGGAGACGCCGCCGCCGGAGACGACCGCGCCGGCGCCGAGCTGTCTGCCGCCGGCGTCCTCGAGCGCGATGTCGTGCGGCGTGCTCGAAGCGTTTCTGGAGTCGATCTCCAGCGCCCCGGCCGTCGCGGTCGCGCTGCTGACCTCGTAGGCGAGCTGGCCGTCCGGGTTGGCGTCGATCTCGAGTCTGCCGCCCTGCGCCGCGGCCGCTCTCTGCGAGACCCCTCTCACCGCGCTCGCGAGCGCGCCCGTGTCCTGGCCCGGCTTGGCGACCGCAAGCGCCACGTAGGAGGCGACGTCGGTCGCGTCCTGGCCGGTGACCAGCTTCGGCGGCATCTGGCCGGAGCGGCTCGGATAGAGGATCTGCTCGCGCACGGCGCCTCTCACGACGCTGCGCTCGAAGCCGTCCTTGAGCGACTGCTGGAAGGCCTCGTCGAGGTTGGGGCCGACGGTCCCTCTCGTGCCGGCGCGCGCGAGCGTGTGGCAGGCGCCGCATCTGGCGACGAACAGCTGCTTGCCGCTGACGAGGTCGGCGTGACCGCCCTTGACGTCGCTGCCGCAGCCGGCCAGCACGACCGCGGCGGTCGCCGTGATCGCGGCGAGCGCCGCACCTCTCCTCACAAGCCCGAACATCGTGCGGCGACGATGCTATCCGCTATGGCGGCGGTTGCGCCAGTTCCTACCCCGCCGCGGCGATCACGCCGCGGGCGACGCCCTCCCACGACCAGCGCTCGCGCACGGTCGCGACGAGCGCGGCGCGCACGTCCTCGCGCAGTGCCGCGGGCGCCTCGAGCCACGCGACGAGGCGCTCCGCGATCCCTCGCACCGGATCGGCGCCGGCCGCGGTCGAGAACGCGAGCCACGGCCGCGCGGGCTCCGGCACGGCGCGCGCGAGCGCGTCGGCGACCTCGGCCAGGCCGGAGTGCCGCGCGCAGACCGGCAGCGCGCCGCACGCGGCGCCCTCGGCGGCGACCATCCCGAACGCCTCCGGGAAGGTGCTCGGCACGACGAGCGCCTCGCAGGCGGGCAGCAGGTCGACAAGCTCGTCGTGGTCGAGCCGTCCGGTCAGCACGACGCGCTCGCGCAGCCCGGCAGCGGCCGCGAAGTAGGCCTCGCGCTCGGCGCCGGCGAGCGAGGCGAGGAACGCGCTCAACAGTCTCAGCGGCGCGCGCGGACCGCCCTCCTCGGCACGCCCGGCGGCGGCGAGCCGCTCCAGCGCCGCGCCGTCCCCGTCCGCGAGCGCGTCGCGCATCCGCTCGAACGCCCCGCGGTACGCCCCGAAGCCGACGACGACGAGGCGCGCGCGCGGCTCGCGGGCGAGCACGAGCGGCCAGGCGGCGAGCAGCAGGTCGACCCCCTTCGAGACGATCAGCTTGCCGACGAACGCGACCGGCCGATCGGCGTCCTCGCGCACGCCGCGCGCCACCTCCGCGACTGCCGCCGCCGCCTCATGCAGGTCGCGGTCGAACGCGGAGCGTTCGCGCGCCTCGGCGGGAAGCGCGGGTTCGTCCCCGCCCGCCTGCTCGTCGAGCCGTGCCGCAAGCGCCTGCAGGCCCACGGGCGCCCGGTCCGGCGGCCGCGGCGCGAAGCGCGCGACGTCGACGCCCGGGGGGCCGAGCCGGATCCGCCCGCGCAGCGTCTCGTCGCCGAGCGTCGCGACGAGCCGGTCGGCGATGTGGCCCGAGCCGACCAGCAGCCCGCGGGCGTGCGCGACGCCCTCGCGCGAGGGCGGCACGAAGCGCCCGGGATGCGGCGCGACCGTGTACTCGATGTCGCTGCCGTGGACCTTGACGGCAAAGGGAACGGCGCCCTCGCCGGCGCCGAGCGCGCGCGCCAGGATCAGCGGCCCCATCACGAGATGGTTCGCGAGTGCGACGTCGGGCTGGACGCGGGCGGCGACCTCCCGCACGGCGCGCACGTTCGCGTCGACGTATGCCTCGATCTCCTCGTCCGTGCAGTCGGGATAGGGCCGCGCCTCGACGCCCTCGTAGCGATCGGCCACGTAGACCGGCAGCAGGCCGGCCAGCGCCGGGCGGTAGACCGTGCAGCGCACCGGCTCGCGCAGCGCGCGGACGGCCAGCGACCCGCCGTCCCAGTCCCCGACCGCGTCGACGAACGGCAGCTCGTCCGGGGCGCGCTCCTGGCAGAGCAGGTGCACCTCGTGCCCGAGCCGCACGAGCGCGGCCGCCAGGTTCGCGTTGTAGACGTTCGAGCCGGTGCCGTGCAGCAGGTAGCCGTGGAAGATCAGCACGCGCATGACGCGCAAGCGTACGAGAGCGCGCGGAGGCCCGCCGCGAGGGGCGGCGGGGCGCTTCCCGGGACCGCGTTGGTAGCATCCCCGCGCGTGAGGAACCACCAGCGCTATCGCATGCGGACCCCGTCGACGGGCCGCGAGGTCGTGATCGAGGCCGAAGCCGGCCGCACGTACGTCGACCGTGAGACGGGCGAGCCGCTCGAGGTCCTGGCGACGCTCGTGCCGCTCGCGCCCACCCCCTCCGATCTGCCATGGGCCGTCGAGAACCTGCGCCTGTGCAACTGGTGCGACCAGTTCGCGCAGAAGGACCTCAACGACTGCCCGAACTGCGGTCGCCGCATGGCGCCGATCGCCGCCGCCCACTAGGTCTTCCTCGTTTCGTGCCTCGTCGCACGCACCCGCCGTCGTTGATCGCAGCCCTCGTGGCCGGCGTGCTGCTGGCGCTCGGCGTCGCGGCCTGCGGCGGCGGAGGAGCCTCCCAGTCGGCCGAGACGCTCGACACGCCGCCGTTGACGGTCGGCACCGGCGCAACGCTGCCGAGCACCACCACGTCGACGACCACGACCGCCACGACGACGACCACGACCGACAGCAGCGCCAGCCCCGGCGGAGCTGTCGACACGGGCGGGACCGGGGACGCCACGGGCGGCGCCGCCGGCGGCGGGACGACCGGCGATGCGACCGGCGGCACCACGGGCGGCACCACCGGCGGCACGACGACGCCGGCAACCGGCGGCGGCGGCACGACGACGCCCGCGCAGCCCGCCAACCCGGGCGGCGCCTCGCCCAACTATCAGAGCTTCTGCAGAGAGAACCCGGGCGCCTGCTGAGCGACGCCCGGGCTCCTCGCGGCTATCTCGTCGTTCTTCTGTCGTCGGTCGGCGCTCTCGGCGCGACCGGCGTCGAGATCAGCGTCGCCGTGTAGGTCACGCGCGCCGTCTGGTACAGGCACTTGTACTGCGTGGAGTTGCCGAGCGTCGTCTGCGCGGTCTGGATCGCGAGGTTGCTGCAGTCGCTCGCGCGGCTGGCGCGCCAGCCGTTCTCCTGCGGCAGGTTGACCGCCAGCACCGGCGCCCACGTCGGCACCGTCAGCGCGATCAGATCGCCCTTCTGCGCGGCCAGCGTCGTCTTCAGCGGGAACTGCACCGTCGTGCCGAAGAACGGCTGGATCTTGAAGATCCCCGTCGTCGCGACGACCTCGTAGCTGCGCGCGGGTCTCGCCTGCTGGCGCAGCACGGTCAGCTGCACGCGCGAGGTGCCGCCGTAGGTCGAGTTGAAGAAGTGGATCTGTCTGTCGTTCAGCGATCCGAGCTGGAGCGTGAACGCGACGATCCGCCCGCTTCTGGGGACGGTCGTCGGATATCTGAGCGCCCCGGTGCGCACCTGCATCGCCGTCGTGCGCGTCACGACGAAGCAGTTGTCGGGGCAGCTGACGGTCGCGGCGTCGTTCGCCGCTCCGAGCTCGTACGTCTTGGCCGAGGCCGTGGAGGCGGCGGCGCCGAGCAGGCAGACAGCCAGGGCGACGCCGAGGGGGATGCGCTTCATGTCCCCATTCAACACGAGTCGCGGGCGGAAAGACCGCCTCGCAACGCGCCATGCAGCACCCCGGGACGGGGCGCCGGCGCCGGCCTACAGTCTCATCACGTTGACAGCCTTCGGGCCCTTGTCGCCCTGCTCCTCCTCGTAAGAGACCTTCGCACCCTCGGGCAGCGAGCGGTAGCCGTCGCCCGAGATGCCGCTGTAGTGGACGAAGAGGTCGCGACCGCCGTCATCCGGCGTGATGAAGCCGAAGCCCTTGTCGTCGCTGAACCACTTCACTGTTCCCGTCGCCATTTCGTCCCCCGCGGAGAGCTGGATGTTCGGGGCAAACCTAACAGGATCCGGTGTGGCGGCGGCAAGTATGTGCTGCGGCGTCAGCCTCGGAGCAATGTGCCGGTCGCGGCGATCTCGTCCATGTCGCCCGGCGCGGGCACCCACGGCAGCTTGAGCGGATCGTCGGCGTAGCGCGGGACCACGTGGACGTGGAAGTGGAAGACCGTCTGCCAGGCGACCGCGCCGCAGGAGTTGACGAGGTTGACGCCGTCGGCGCCGAGCCGTTCTCTCGCGCGGCCCGCGAGGCGCTGCGCGGCGAGCGCGACCGCTTGCAGGTCCTCCGCGTCGATCTCGTGCAGGTCGGCGGCGTGCGCGCGCGGGATCACGAGCGCGTGTCCGCGCGTGGCCGGGTTGATGTCCATGAACGCGACCGTGCGCGCGTCCTCGTCGACGATCGTCGCGGGCAGGTCGCCGGCGGCGATCTTGCAGAAGATGCAGTCCTCGGAAGCGGTGGGCACGGCGCGAGCATATCGGTAGCCTGCGGGCGGTCGTGGCCGACCGCACTCATCTGCGCCAGGCGATCGCGCATCTCGCCGCGATCGACCGTCCTTCGGCCTCTCCCGGCGAGCACGAAGCGGCGGAGTGGATCGCCGCCCAGCTCGCCGAGTTCGGCGCCGGCGTGCGCGTCGAGGAGGAGCGAGCCCACGGCGGCTACTGGTTCCCGCTCGGCGTGCCCAACGCGCTCGCCGGCGCGGCCGGGCTGCTGGCGCGCCGCGGCGGCAAGCGGCAGCGTGCGTTCGCCGCCGCGCTCGGCGCGTTCGCCGCGGCGGCGATCTGGGACGACGTCGGCGGCGGCAGGCTGTGGTTCCGCCGCCGCTTCCTGCCGAGCAGATCGACGTGGAACGTCGTCGCCGAGACCGGCGACGCGAACGCGGAGCGCACGCTCGTGTTCGTCGCCCACCACGACGCGGCGCACTGGGGGCTGCTGTTCCACCCGGGCGTGCTGCCGCTCGTCGACCGCCTCTTCCCCGGGCTGCTCGCGCGCACGAACACCTCTCCCCCGCTGATGGCGCCGGTGATCGCCGGGCCGCTGCTGATCGCGCTCGGCGCGCTCGCCGGCCGCCGTCGCGCGCTGTCGTGGGGCAGCGCGTTCGCGCTCGGCTCGGCCGCGACGTTCGCGGAGATCGGCGCGCGCGGCGCGGTCCCGGGCGCGAACGACAATCTCACCGGCGTCGCCACGCTGCTCGGTCTCGCGACCGAGCTGTCCGAGCAGCCGCTCGAGGGCCTGCGCGTGCTGCTCGTCTCGACCGGCGCCGAGGAGGGCTTCATGGAGGGGATGCAGGCGTTCGCCCGCCGCCACTTCCCCGCGCTGCCGCCCGAGCGCACGCACGTCGTGTGCGTCGACACCGTCGGGTCGCCGCAGCTGACGCTGATCGAGGGCGAGGGGATGCTGCGCATGCGCGACTACCCCGACGGCTTCAAGACGTTCGTGGCCGAGTGCGCGCGCGAGTGCGGCGTCGAGCTGGGCCGCGGCCTGCGCTTCCGCAACGCGACCGACGGCCTGATCGCGCTGCGCGCCGGCTACCCCACGGCCGCGATCGGCTCGGTCACGGAGCTGAAGGTGCCGGCGAACTACCACTGGCCCACCGACACCGCCGACAACGTGGACCACGACCGCGTCGACGACGCCGTCACGCTCTGCACCGCGATCGCGCGGCGGCTGGCCGCCGCCTACGCGTCGTCCGCGTCGGATTCCAGCAGCGTGCGCGCGTAGGCGATCGCGTCCTCGCGCGAGGCGACCTCGCCGGCGTAGGCCGCCTCCTCCAGCTCCGCCAGCAGCGTGCCGAGCCGGGGGCCGCGCGCGATCCCGAGCGCGTCGGCCAGCTCGTCGCCGCGCGCGAGCGGCGCGGGCGGCCCATGCTCGCGCCACGCGAGCGCGGGGCCGATCAGCTCGCGCGCAAGCTCGAGGTGCTTCGCGATCGCCGCGTCCGATCTGCGTCCGCGCGTCGCGAGGCGGTCGGCGACCGACAGCAGCGTGACGTCCACCTCGACCGGCTCGCACGCCTTCAGGTAGCGGTACTCGACGCGCGCCGGCAACGGCCGCTCTCTGACGAGGAAGCCGAGCCGCAGGTGATGGCGCGTGAGCGCCGCGACGTGCGCCCGCAGGCGCTCGCTCGCATGCAGCCGCGCGAGGATCTCGCGCGAGAGCTCCGCGCCTTGGGCGTCGTGGTGCCAGAACGAGACGCGCCCCTCGCCGCTGACGGCGCGCGTCCGCGGCTTGGCGATGTCGTGGAACAGCGCGCCGAAGCGCAACGCGCCGCCGCGCGTGATCTCGTCGGCGAGCGGCTCGGCCAGCAGCGCGGCGACCGCCGCCCCCCGCTCGGCGCCGAACACGCCGACCGGATCGCGCTGCAGCGCGACCGCTTCGGCGAGGACCGCGAGCGTGTGCCGGTAGACGTCGAGATGGTGGTAGGCGCTCTGCTCGACGCCGGCGAGCGCCGCCAGCTCCGGCAGCACGACGTCGACCGCGCCGACCCGCTCCATCAATTCGATTCCGGCCAGCGGGTCGGACGAGACGACGATCCGCTTGAACTCGGCGAACACGCGCTCGGCCGCGACCTGCGCAAGCCCCGGCGCGTGCCGCGCCGCCGCGTCGATCGTCGCCGGCTCCACGCCCAGACCGAGCTCGCACGCAAGGCGCGGCAGCCGCAGCACGCGCAGCGGATCGGCCGCGAACGCCTCCGGCGCGACCATCCGCAGCCGCCGTGCCGCGAGATCCTCTCGGCCGCCCGTCGGGTCGACCGGATCGCCGCCGCCGAGCGGCTCGGCGATCGCGTTGATCGTGAAGTCGCGCTGCGCGAGGTCCTGCTCGATCGTCTCGCCGAGCAGCGGCGAGAGGTCGGCGTGCCATGCGCCGCCGCGCGCCACGACGCGCCAGGCGCCGAAGTCCTCCGAGAGCGGGAAGACCGCCGCGCGCGCGCCGCGCCCGAGCGCCCGTGCCGCCGTCTCGACGTCGCCCGCGACCGCGAGGTCGAGGTCCGCTGTCGGTCGCCCGAGCATGCGGTCGCGCACGGCGCCGCCGACGAGCCACGCGCGCACGTCGCCGAGCGCCCCGCGCGCGATCGCGAGCGGATCGTCGCGCATGCGAGCGCTACCCCGCGGAGACGAGCGCCTCGAGCACGTCGAGACGCGTGACGACCCCGACGAGCCGGCCGTGCTCGACGACCGGCAGCCGATTGTGGCGGTGCTCGGCGATCAGCCGAGCGGCCTCGTGCAGGTCCGTGTCGGGTGCGACCGTGAGCGGGTCGCGCGTCATCATGTCCTCGACCGTCGCCGCGATCGCCTTTCTCAGGCGGTCCTCGAAGCGCTTGACCGGGCCGAGGAAGATCGTCCCGCCGAACAGGTCGATGTGCAGCGGCAGGCGCAGGTCCTCCTCCTCGTCGCGCAGGACGAGGTCCGAGTCGGTGACGATGCCGATGCAGCGGCCGCCGCCGTTGACGACGGGGATCCCCGGCAGCTCGTGCTCGCGCAGCGTGCGCAGCAGCGTCTCGACCGTGTCCTCCGGACGGACGGTCACCGGGTCGCGCTCCATGATGTCGCCGACGCTCGCCATGCGCCGGAGAGCCTACCCGTCGCGCCGGGCATACGGCAGCATCGCGATCACGTCGCGCGCCATCGCCCCCTCGACGCCGACGCGCGCGCCGACGAGCCGGCCGGCGCGGCGGTGCAGCTCGACGCCCGCGCAGGCGGCGTGGAACGGCTCGACGCCGCGCGCCAGCAGCGCGCCGACGACGCCGGACAGGACGTCGCCGGTGCCGGCGGTGGCGAGCGCCGGCGCGTCGCCGCGGCTGACCGCGACGCGTCCGTCTTCTCCGGGCTCGACGACGAGCGTGTCGTCGCCCTTCAAGACGACGACGGCGCTCGCGCGCCGGGCCGCCTCGCGCGCGCAGGCGAGCCGTCTCGCGCGCACGGCGCCGCCGTCGACGCCGAGCAGCCGCGCGAGCTCGCCGCCGTGCGGCGTCAGGACGGTCGGCGCGGTGCGTCCCGCCAAGCGCTGCAGCGCCTTGCCGGCGGCGTGGGCGTTCAGGCCGTCGGCGTCGAGCAGCAACGGCACCGGCGCGTGCAGCGCCAGCTCACGCGCGAACGCCGCGGCGCCGTCGCCGCGCCCCAGGCCCGGGCCGAGCACGAGCGCGTCGGCGCGTTCGCAGCGGGCGAGCGCCGGCTCCGCGGCCTCGACCGCGAACGCGCCGCCGCTGTCGGGCAGCGGCACGCTCATCACCTCCGCGTCGCGCAGCTCGAACACGAGGTTCAGCGACGCCGGCACGAGCGCCGTGACGTAGCCGGCGCCGGCGCGCGCCGCGCCCTCCGCCGCCATCGAGGGCGCGCCCGTCAGGCCGGTCGAGCCGCCGCAGACGAGCACGCTGCCGCCGTCGAACTTCGTCGCCTGCGCGTCGCGCTCGGGAAGGGCGGCGAGCACGCCGTCGCCGATCAGCCCGACCGGCGCGCCCTCCTCGCCCTGGCGGTCGGGCCGGTCGTCAGCCGGGATGCCGATGTCGACGACCGTCACGTCCCCGGCGTGCCGCTTGCCGGGCGCGATCCACAGTCCCGGCTTGGCGGCGTGGAACGTGGCCGTCGCGACGGCCCGTACCGCCGGACCGGCGACCTCGCCGGTGGAGGCGTCGACGCCGCTCGGCACGTCGCACGCGATCACCGGTATCCCGCGCTCGGCGGCCATCGCCATCGTCTCGACCGCGTCGAGCGCCTCGCCGCGCGGCGCGCCGGTCGACCCGGTTCCGAGGACCGCGTCGACGATCCCCGCGACCTCCGTCAGCGAACCGGGGTTGAACAGGCGCGGCGGCGCGCCCGGCAGCCGGTCGCAGTTGGCGCGGGCGTCGCCGCGCAGCTCGCGTCCGGCGCCGCCGACCAGCTGCACGTCGACCTCGCGGCCCGCCTCGCGCAGGTGCCGCGCCGCCACGAAGCCGTCGCCGCCGTTGTTGCCGTGGCCGCACACGACGGCGATCACGCCGTCGGGGATCCGCTTCGCCGCCAGCTCGGCGAGCGCGCGCCCGGCATGCTCCATCAGCTCGAGTCCGGGAACGTGGCGCTGCTCGATCGCCCACGCGTCCAGCGCGCGCTGCGCGGCGGCGTCGGGAAGCGGCTCCAGCCAATCCGGCAGCCCCGTCATCGGGGCGAGGCTACTCGACGGTGACGGTCTTCGCGAGGTTGCGCGGCTGGTCGACGTTCAGGCCGCGCAGGCGCGCGATGTGGTACGCCAGCAGCTGCAGCGGCACGACCGCCAGCAGCGGCGCGAGCATCCAGTCGGTCTGCGGAATCGCGATCGCCTGCTCGGCGTGCGCGGCGATCTCGTCGTTGCCCTCGGTCACGATCGCGATCACGTGCGCGCCGCGCACGCGCACCTCCTGCATGTTCGAGACGACCTTGTCGAGCACGGGCGAGTCGGTCGCGACGCAGACGACCGGCGTGTCGTCGTCGAGCAGCGCGATCGGACCGTGCTTCATCTCGCCGGCGGCATAGGCGTCGGTCGCGATGTAGGAGATCTCCTTCAGCTTCAGCGCGCCCTCGAGCGCGACCGGCAGGCCGACGTGGCGACCGAGGTAGAGGAAGAAGTCCGACGTGTGCGCCGCCTGCGCGATCGCCTCGATCTGCGCGCCGTCGCGCTCCAGCAGCTCGGCGATGTGGTGCGGCAGGTGCTTGAGCTCGCTCACCAGCTCGGTCAGGCGCGCGGGCGGCAGCGTCTCGCGCAGCTCGGCCAGCCGCAGCGCGAGCAGGTACATCGCGGCGACCTGGCTGACGAACGTCTTCGTGGCGGCGACGCCGATCTCCAGCCCGGCGCGCGTGTAGAGGACGCCGTCGGCGTCGCGCGTGATCTGCGAGCCCATCACGTTCGTGATCCCGAGCACGGTCGCGCCGCGCGAGCGCGCGAGCCGCATCGCCGCGAGCGTGTCGGCGGTCTCGCCCGACTGCGAGATACCCAGCACGAGGTCGCCGGGTCCGACGACCGGATTGCGGTAGCGGTACTCCGACGCGACGTCCATCTCGACCGGCACGCGCGCCCACTCCTCGATCGCGTAGCGGCCGATCAAGCCGGCGTGGTAGGAGGTCCCGCAGGCGACGATCACGATGCGGCGCACGTCGCGCAGGAACGCGTCGTCGATCGTCCCGAGGTCGCCGAGGTCGACGCCGGTGCCGCGCGCCGCGCGATCGGCGACCGTCTCGGCGACGGCGTCGGCCTGCTCGTGGATCTCCTTGAGCATGAACGTCTCGTAGCCGCCCTTCTCGGCGGTCTCGGCGTCCCAGTCGATCTCGACGACCTCGCGCTCGACCGGCGTTCCGTCCGCCGTCATGAACTCGACGCCGGACGGCCTCAGCACGACGATCTCGCCGTCCTCGATGTACTGGACGTGCCTGGTGGCGGCGAGGAAGGCCGGCACCGCGGAGGCCAGGAACTGCTCGTCCTCGCCGCGGCCGACGACGAGCGGGCACTCGCGCCGCGCGCCGACCAGCAGGCCGGGCTCGTCGACGATCATCGCGACGAACGCGAAGTGGCCGACGAGCTCGCCGTAGGCGGCGCGCACCGCCGCCGGCAGGTCGCCGTCGTAGTGCTTGGCGATCAGGTGGGCGATCGCCTCGGCGTCCGTCTCTGACGAGAAGCGGGCGCCCTCGGCCTCGAGTCTGCGCTGCAGCGCGACGTAGTTCTCGACGATGCCGTTGACGACGACGTGGACGCGGTCCCGGTCGTCGGTGTGCGGGTGCGCGTTGCGCTCGCTCACGCGGCCGTGCGTGGCCCAGCGCGTGTGGCCGATGCCGGTGCCCGGCTCGGCGAGCGCGACGGCGGTCGGCGGCTGCTGCTCCTCCGCGGCTGCCGCCGGCTGCGCGGCGATCGCCGCCCTCAGCGCCTGCAGGTTGCCGACCGCGCGCACGGAGTCGGCCCCGTCGCCGTTCAGGACGGAGATGCCGGCGCTGTCGTAGCCGCGATATTCGAGCTTTTCCAACCCGGCGAGCAGTTGCTCCCGAACCGGGCGGGCGCCGACGTAGCCGACGATGCCGCACATGGGGAAACCTCCGTGAAAGTCCCGGAGAGCGTAGTACACGCGCCGGGCCGCGCCCATGGGCCGGATGGCCTATGCAAAAACGCTCCTACGGAGCCAGTTCGACGGCCGCCGCCTGCGCCCTCTCGACGAGGCGGCCGCAGACCTCCTCCGCCTCCTCGGCGCTCGGCGCCTCGACCATCACGCGCAGCAGCGGCTCGGTGCCGGAGGCGCGCACGAGCACGCGCCCGCGGCCGGCGAGCGCGTCCTGTTCGCGCTCGACCGCCGCCGCCATCTCCTCGCCGGCCGCCGCCCGCTCGACGGCGGCGCGATCGGGCAGGCGCACGTTGACGAGCGTCTGGGGCAGCTTCTCCATCGCGTGCCGCTCCGCGAGGTCGCCGCCGCGCAGCGCCTCCAGCGTCAGCAGCGCGCTCGCGATCCCGTCGCCCGAGGGCGCGAAGCCGAGCTCGATGATGTGGCCGGACTGCTCGCCGCCGAGCGCCCAGCCGCGCTCGCGCAGCGCTTCGAGCACGTAGCGGTCGCCGACGGCGGTCGTCGCGACCTCGATGCCGGCCGCCGCCATCGCGGTGTGAAAGCCGTAGTTCGTCATCACCGTGACGGCGACGCCGCTGCCCGGCAGGCGGCCGTCGCGCTTCAGGTGCAGGGCCGCCAGCGCGATCAGCTCGTCGCCGTCGACGACGACGCCGTCGCGGTCGACCGCGAGCACGCGGTCGCCGTCGCCGTCGAACGCGAAGCCGGCGTCGTGCCCGCCGGCGCGCACCGCGTCGGCAAGCCCCTCGATGTGCGTGGAGCCGCAGCCGTCGTTGATGTTGCGCCCGTCCGGCTCCTCCGCGAGCACGTCGACGTGCGCGCCCAGGCGGCGGAAGATCTCCGGCGCGGCGCGGTAGGTGGCGCCGTTCGCGCAGTCGAGCAGGATGCGGCGTCCGTGCAGGTCGAGGTCCTTGAAGCGGACGTGCAGCTCGCGCAGGTAGTCCTCGAGCGTGCCGTGCAGCTGGGCGACCGAGCCGACCTCGGCGAATCCGCTCGCGCCCCCCGGCCCCGCGGCCGGCTCCTCCAGCAGCGCCTCGATCTGCTCCTCGACCGCGTCGGAGAGCTTGTCGCCGTCGGCGCCGAAGAACTTCACGCCGTTGTCGCGCCATGGGTTGTGGGAGGCGCTCAGCACGACGCCGAGGTCGAAGCCGTAGCGGCGGATCAGCAGCGGCGCGGCCGGCGTCGGCAGCACGCCGCCGAGCAGCGCGATCCCGCCCGCGGCGGCGACGCCGGCGGCGACGGCGGCCTCGAGCATCTCGCCGGAGGCGCGCGTGTCGCGGATCACGAGCACGCGCGGACGGTCGTTTTCGACATCCGCGCCGGCCCGCGTCGTGGCGGCGCGCCCGAGCGCGAGCGTCAGCTCCGCCGTGAGGAACTCGCCCGCGACGCCGCGGACGCCGTCCGTGCCGAACAACCGCCGGGCCACGGATGAAGACGCTAGCGCTTCGAGAACTGCGGCCGCTTGCGGGCCTTCTTGAGCCCGGCCTTCTTGCGCTCCTTCGCGCGCGCGTCGCGCGTGAGGAAGCCGCGGCGCTTGAGCTCGCCGCGCAGGTTCGGGTCGGCCTCCAGCAGCGCACGGGAGATCCCGTGGCGCAGCGCGCCGGCCTGCGCCGAGACGCCCCCGCCGTGCAGCTTGGCGACCACGTCCATGCGCGCCTCGTAGCCGACCGTCTCGAGCGGCTGGCGGATGTTGCGCTGGAGCGTGGGGCGCGGGAAGAAGTCGTTGAGCGGCTTGCCGTTGATGACGTAGTCGCCGGTGCCCGGCTTGAGCGTCACGCGCGCGACGGCCGTCTTGCGCTTGCCGGTCGCCGTGTAGCGGGCGCCGGTCGCGAGCGAGATGGCCGCGTCGGCGATCGGCTGGACGTCCGGCTCCTCCTCGCCATCGGCGGCGAGGCCGGTCGGCTCCTGGTCCTCGTCGTACGGCGAGGACTCGCTGAGCGCATCGCCGCCCTCGGGCACGATGTCCGGGATCAGGTCCGCCCCGGGGATCTCCGGCTTGACGCGCGGCGTCTCCTCGATCAGCTCCTCCTCCGCCTCGGGCGCGGCGGCGGCCGGCGCCTCGGCGGCCGGCTGCTCAGCCTCGGCGGCGGGCGCCTCAGCCGGCGCCGGCGTCTCGGCGGCGGGCTCCTCGGTCGGCGCCGCAGCCTCGGGGGCGGGCGTCTCCGCGGCGACGGGCTCCTCGGCGGGCGCGTCGGTCTCCGGGGTGCGCTGCTCGTCCTCTGGCTGCTCGACGTCGGTCACGAAGTGATCTCCATGGGTTGCGGCTGCTGGGCTGCGTGCGGATGCTCCGGGCCGGCGTACACCTTCAGCTTGGTGAGTTGTCTGCGGGCGAGGCGGTTGCGCGGAAGCATCCCCTTGACCGCGAGCCGGATGACCTCTTCGGGCCGGCGGTCGAGCATCTCCTCGAGCGTGCGCGAGCGCAGCCCGCCCGGGTAGCCGGAGTGCCTGTAGTAGCGCTTGTCCGCGCGCTTGTTGCCCGAGACCGAGATCTTCTCGGCGTTGACGACGACGACGAAGTCGCCGGTGTCGACGTGGGGCGTGTACGTGGGCTTGTTCTTCCCGCGGAGCGCGTCGGCGATCTGGGTCGCGAGGCGGCCGAGCGTGAGCCCGGTCGCGTCGACGAGCAGCCAGTTGCGCTCGCGGTCGGCAGGAGTGGCGACGTAGGTCTTCATGGCATGAGAGAAGCCACGCCCTGTTGGCGCGGCGGTCGCCCATGATAGGGAAATCGCGCGGGACGTGGCGGCTCACGTGTTCGCCTTGTCCGTCCGCAGGCCCTGGTTATACTGCCGCGCGTTCCAACAGCCAGAGCCGAGTCCCTCACGTGCCAGAGGGAGCGGGGAACCCAATGACGCCGGTGCTGCCGCGCTGTCGTCGGGGCGAATCCGAGCATTGCCGCTCGGTAGCGCAGGCCTTTCACGCGCGAGCCCGTCAGCTAACCCCGTAGGCCGCGACGAAAGGGCATCTCCCCCAGATGCTGCGCGGAATGCGGGTCCGACCCGCGACGACGACGATGTGTGCCGCCGCCGTGTTCCTCGGCGCGAGCGCTGCGACCGCGGCCGCCGGAACGGGCGGCGCGGGCATGACCCAGCCGGCTCCGAAGACCGTTGCGAGCGCACCTGCCGCGCAGGCGGCGCCGCTCCTCGCCCCCGTCGCCTCGATCCCGCAGATCGCGGCGGGCGTCGCGTTCCGCAGAGTCTCCAAGCGCGCCGTGAGCGCGGCGGCGCTGACGTACGTCTCGCATGCGCGCGGCCCGCTGCAGGTGCGCGTCGACGTCGTGCGGCTCGCCGACGGCTACTCCGTCTTCACCGACGAACGCACGGTCGCGCCTGAGGCGACGCAGAAGATCGACTGGAACGGGCGCGCGAGAAGCGGCCTCGCGCTGGACGGCCGCTACCAGCTGCGGATCGCCCTGGCAGGCGCGGGCGCGTCGAGCGCGACGGGTGCCGCTGCGGGCGGCGGCGGCGCGTCGCCGGAGGCGGCCGCACCGCCGCCGGGCTCGGCCAGCGTGAAGACGTTCACCTTCGTCGGCGCCGTCTTCCCCGTGCGCGGCCCGCACGACTACGGCCAGGGCGCCGCCGCCTTCGGCGCCGGCCGCGCCGGGCATGTGCACCAGGGCCAGGACGTGATGGCCGACTGCGGCACGCCGCTCGTGGCGGCGCGCGGCGGCGTCGTGGTCCAACGGGCGTTCCAGGCGCTCGCCGGCAACTACCTCGTGATCCAGGACCCGATCACCGGCCAGAGCAACATGTACGCGCACCTGAGAGCGCCGGCGACCGTCAAGAGAGGCCAGCGCGTCGAGACGGGCCAGCCGATCGGCGTCGTCGGCGAGACGGGCGACGCGACCGCCTGCCACCTCCACTTCGAGATCTGGACCGCGCCCGGCTGGTACCGCGGGGGCGCCCCGATCGACCCGCTGCCCACGCTGCAGGCGTGGGACCGGCTCAGCTGAGCGGCCGGCGCGTGGCTCGTCGCGCGAGCGCGTAGCCTGCGGAGCATGTCCCTGCCGGCGATTCTCGGCCTGATCGTGCTCGCCGTGGCGCTCGTCGTGCTGCTCGTCTCGCTGCTGCATCCCGAGGGCCGGCGCCGCCCGGGCGGCTACCTCGACGGCCAAGAGCCGCGGCCGGGCGACGACCACGCGGACGCGTAGGCTGCGCGCCATGGACCGCGACGAGCTGCGGGCGCTGCAGGCGCCGTTGAAGGAGCGCTACCGCGAGCAGCCGCAGGCGGCGGTCGTGACGCTCAGCGCCACAGGATCCCTCGGCGACGGCGTCTCCTGCTCGGTGCAGACGGGCACAGCGCTCGCCGAGGCCGGCCTCCACCCGGCGAGCGGCGGCGACGGCTCGCTGCTGTGCTCCGGCGACATGCTGCTCGAGGCGCTCGTCGCCGCCGACGACGAGCAGCTCGCGACCCTCCAGAAGCTCACCGAGCGCTACTGCGTCGTCTCCCGGACGCTCGCGGGCGCGCCGGCTCCGATCGGCGTGAGCGGGTCGGTGCCGGCCTACGCCGGCATCGACGACGGCATCTGCCGCTGGAGCCGCGCGTGCACGGCCGGGTCGGGAGTGGCCGCGTACGCCGGCGGGATATAGAGCGTCTGCCCAGCCGACTTCGGCGCATAGCCGAGCATCTGCAGGGTCACAGGCATGATCGTCGCCTCGCAGCCCGGCGCGATCGCCGCCTCGTAGAGGTAGACGGTGTGACCCGGCGGATAGATGCGCAGCAGCCGCTCGAGCAGGAGCGGGAAGGCCGACTGGTCGTAGCCGAGCGCCCTGAAGGTCGCGTCGCCGACGACGCCGATCTGCCACAGCACGACGCTGCTCGTCGGATCGACCTGCCGGTTGTTCGCAAGGAAGTCGGTCGCCTCGTAGGACTGGCACCCCTGCACCCCGGGGTCGACCCCGAGGTCGGCGAACAGGCAGTCCTCCGCCGAGACGCCGGGCAGCATGCGCGCCTCGAAGCCCTCGGCGCGAGCGCGACGGATCGCGTGATGCGACGGGTACACGAACACGCCGGGATGGCCGTAGCACGCCACGCAGGTGACGTTGCCCTCGCGCACGCAGGCGAGGATCCGCTCGACCATCTCCTCGTAGGTCTGCAACCGCGGCTTGCCCTCGCCGTAGAGCGTCGCGAGCGACTCGGCGCCGTCCGGGTTCAGCTCGTGGATGAGCGCCTCGCCGATCGGGTCTCCGACGACGTAGAGGACCTTGTCCGCGTCGCGGATCCACGCGATCGCCTCGACCGTCATCTGCCCGACCGTACGGATGCCGGTGCCGACCGCCACGAGCGAGCCGCGGCGGCCGCCGGCCGAGGGCGCGCTCACTGCCCAGCTCCCCAGGCGGCGATCGGACCGCCCGGCTCCTGCACGTTCCAGAGCGGCGGTGGCGGCGGGTAGACGGGCCACCGCTGCATCACGAGCGGCGGCGGATGGACCGGCCAGCGCTGGATCACGAGCGGTGGCGGGTGGACCGGCCACTGCTGGATCACGAGCGGTGGCGGTGGCGGCGGGAAGACCGGCCAGCCGCCGATCACCGGCAGCACCGGCGGTGGCGGGGGCGGAAGCACCGGCCAGCTTTCGATCACCGGCGGAGGCGGCGGCGGGAAGACCGGCCGACCGCCCATCACCGGCAGCACCGGCGGTGGCGGCGGATAGACGGGCCAGTCGGAGAGGACGAGCGGCGGGGCGTACGGAACGCCGACCGGAGCACGCAGATGCGGCTGCTCCTCGTCGCCGTCGCCCGGCTTGATGTCGACGACCAGAAGCGCGGTCGCCGCCGCCGACTGGCCGGCCAGGCGCGCATGGATCGCGCCGGCATGACCGCTGCGGACGATCGCGCGGTCCTCCTCGGACAGGTTGGCCTCCGCGAGCGTGCCGTCGGGATCTCGCACGTAGCGGCCGAGGCTCGCCGGGTCGGTCGCGAGCTCGACGAGGAATGCACGCAGCTCGTCGGGACCGTCCGCAGCCTTGCGCTGTCTGGACGTCGGCATGGCAGGCCCTCCCTTCCCCTGCTAGGGATCGGCATCCGCGCCCCATGCGCGGCTCGGCCCGAGCCTAGTTCCGGCTCACCTCAATAGTCAATATTTTTGACTGTAATGGTGAGGAGATGGCGCCCTGAAGCGCACGGGCCGGCCTACTCCCACTCGATCGTCCCGGGCGGCTTCGACGTGATGTCCAAGACCACCCGGTTGACCTCGCGGATCTCGTTGATCATGCGCGAGGCGATCTGCTCCAGCAGGTCGTACGGCAGCCGCGCCCAGTCGGCCGTCATCGCGTCGTCGCTCGTGACCGCGCGGATCACGACGACGTAGCCGTACGTGCGCTCGTCGCCCTGCACGCCGACCGTGCGGACGTCCGGCAGCACGCAGAAGGACTGCCACAGCTCGCGGTACAACCCCGCTCTGCGGATCTCGTCCTGCAGGATCGCGTCGGCGTCGCGCAGCGTGTCGAGCCGCTCCTTCGTCGCCTCGCCGCCGACGACGCGGATCGCGAGGCCGGGCCCCGGAAACGGCTGGCGCCACACGAGCCGCTCCGGCAGCCCCAGCTCGGCGCCGACGGCGCGCACCTCGTCCTTGAACAGCGCGCGCAGCGGCTCGACCAGCTCGAACTCGAGGTCCTCCGGCAGGCCGCCGACGTTGTGGTGGGACTTGATCGTCGCGGCGCCGGTGCCGCCGCCCGACTCGATCACGTCCGAATACAAGGTCCCCTGCACGAGGAAGCGCGCGCCGCCGCCGTCATGGGAGGCGAGCTTGGCCGCCTCCTCCTCGAAGACGCGGATGAACTCCGCGCCGATCGCCTTGCGCTTGGCCTCCGGCTCGGCGACGCCCTTGAGCTTCGCGAGAAAGCGGTCCTCGGCGTCGACCGCGACGAGCGGGACTCTGTAGTTGTCGCGGAAGGCGGCGATCACCTGGTCGCCCTCGTTCTTGCGCATCAGCCCGTGGTCGACGAACACGCACGTGAGCTGGTCGCCGATCGCGCGGTGCACGAGCAGCGCCGCCACCGACGAGTCGACGCCGCCGGAAAGCCCGCAGATCACGCGGCCGTCACCGACCTGGGCGCGGATGCGCGCGATCTGGTCCTCGATCACCGAGCCCGCGCTCCACGTGCGCTCACAGCCGCAGATCTCCTCGAGGAAGCGGGTGAGGATGTCCTGCCCGTAGGGCGTGTGCACGACCTCCGGGTGGAACTGGATCCCGTAGATGCCGCGCTCGACCGACTCCAGCGCCGCAACCGGCGACTCGCTCGACGAGGCCAACGCCGTGAAGCCGGGCGGCGGCGCGAAGACCGTGTCGCGGTGCGACATCCAGCAGGTCTGCTCGGCCGGCAGTCCGGCGAGCAGCCGGCCGGGATCCTTCACCGTCAGCTGCGAGCGGCCGAACTCGCCCACCTCGGCGCCCTGCACCTCGCCGCCGAGCTCGCGCGTGAGCAGCTGCATGCCGTAACAGATGCCGAGCACCGGGATCCCGAGCTCCAGCAGCGCCGGGTCGAGTCTCGGCGCGTCGGGCGCATACACCGACGCCGGCCCGCCGGAGAGGATCAGGCCCTTCGGTCTGCGCCGCGCGACCTCGGCGGCGCCGACGTGGTGCGGCAGCAGCTCCGAGAAGACGCCGCACTCGCGCACCCGGCGCGCGATCAGCTGCGAATACTGGCCGCCGTAGTCCAACACGACAACCTCTTCGGCGGCTTGGAGCGGCGCCGGCGGGTCGGCGGTCGCCGCGTCCGCGCGCGGAAGGTCGTCCGTCGTCGACAAGGTCAATCGTTCACGAGGGCAACTGCCCGCCCGTTCGACCCCATGCCCACCTGCTGGTCACGCTGGAGGTGCTTGCCCTCCGTCTGCAGCGCGGGCGCGACCATCAGCTCGGCGCGGTTGAATTCGGCGATGTCGCGGTAGCCGCACGTCGCCATCGACGTCTTCAGCGCGCCCATCAGGTTGAACATGCCGTCGTTCTCGCGGGCCGGGCCGAGGATAATCTCCTCCAGCGACGCGTTCTGCTGCGTCTTGACGCGCGTGCCGCGCGGCAGCGACGGGTGGAACGTCGCCATGCCCCAGTTGTAGCCGCGGCCGGGCGCCTCGTAGGCGCGCGCGAGCGCGGATCCGAGCATCACCGCGTCGGCGCCGCAGGCGATCGCCTTCGCGATGTCGCCGCCGTTCTTCATGCCGCCGTCGGCGATCACGCGCACGTAGTCGCCGGTCTCGAGCATGTGCTGCGAGCGGGCGGCCGCGACGTCGGCGATCGCCGTCGCCTGCGGGACGCCGATCCCGAGCACGCCGCGCGTCGTGCAGATCGCGCCCGGCCCGACGCCGACGAGCACGCCCGCCGCGCCGGTCCGCATCAGGTGCAGGCCCGTGTGGTAGGAGGCGCAGCCGCCGACGATCACCGGCACCGGGACCTCGCGGATGAACTCCTTCAGGTTCAGCGGCTCGGCGACCGTCGAGACGTGCTCGGCGGAGACGACCGTGCCCTGGATCACGAGGATGTCGAGCCCGGCTTCGAGCGCGACCTCGTAGTGCTCGCGCACGCGCTGCGGCGTGAGCGAGGCGGCCACGACGACGCCCTGCTCCTTGATCTCGCGGACGCGCTGCGCGATCAGCTCCGGCTTGACCGGCTCGCGGTAGATCTCCTGCATCTCGCGCGTGGCCTCGTCGCGATCGAGCGCGGCGATCCGCTCCAGCTGCGCGTCGACGTCCTCGTAGCGGCAGAAGATGCCCTCGAGGTTGAGCACCGCGAGCCCGCCGAGTCTGCCGATGATCCCCGCCGTCTCCGGCGAGACGACGCCGTCGAGCGCGGCGCCGAGCAGCGGCAGCTCGAAGCGGTACGGGCCGAGCGTCCAGGAGATGTCGACGTCTTCCGGGTCACGCGTGCGCCGCGAGGGCACGATGGCGACGTCGTCGAAGCCGTAGGCGCGACGGGCCTTCTTACCGCGGCCGATCTCTATCTCCATTGCTGCACCGTATGGGTCGAGGGGAAAGGCGGACGTCGGCGGGGGCGGCGACCACCGGGCATCCGATGCTACCAGCGCGCCCGGCGCTTCCCTTATGTGACCTCGGCCGGCAGCGCCAGCGCCACCGCTTCGACCGTCGGCAGCAGTCGCTCGACCGCCTGCGGGTCGATCACGCCCGCGCCGAAGTGCTGCGTCGACTCGGCGCCGCACGCGACGCCGAAGCGCAGGCACTCCTCCGGCGTGCCGCCGTCGTAGCGGGCGGCGACATAGCCGGCGAGAAACGCGTCGCCGGAGCCGACGGCGGCGCGCGCCTCCTGCTCGGCGACGCGCACGCGGAACAGCTGCGGCCCGGTGCCGCCCGTCACATGCGCGTAGCAGCCGTCGGGCACGGTCATGATCGCCTCGCGCGCACCCAGCTCGACGACCTCGGCGATTCCCAGCGCGCGCTCGTCGTCGTCGTTGAACTCGTGGCCGACGAGCTCCTCCGCCTCGCCGACGTTCGGCGAGACGACGTCGGGCTCGGCGCGCACCGCGTGCCGCAGCGGCTCGCCGTCGGTGTCGACGATCGTCGTGACGCCGAGCTTCTTCAGCTCGCGGATCAGGCCGCCGTAGACGTCGGGCTCGACGTCGCGCGGCAGGCTGCCGGCGAACACGCACAGCTTGGCGCCCTTCGCGAGGTACAGCAGCTTGTCGCGGAACAGCTCCATCTCGCGCTCGGTGATCGCGGGACCGCGCTCGTTGATCTCCGTCTGCACGCCGGTCGTCGGGTCGAGCACCGCGGTGTTCGTGCGCGATTCCTCGCCGATGCGGACGAAGTCGGTCAGCACCGATTCGGCCGTCAGCGCGTCGACGATGCGCGTGCCGGTCGAGCCGCCGGCGAAGCCGGTCGCGATCACCGGGCGCCCGAGCAGCTTGATCGCGCGCGCGACGTTGACGCCCTTGCCGCCCGGCATCGTCGCCTGCGCCACGGACCGGTGCCGCCGTCCGATGCGGAAGTTCGGCACCTCGAGCGTCTTGTCGATCGCCGTGTTGAGGGTGACGGTGATGATCATGCTGCCTCCATGTCCGCCCGTCGCCGCTCGCGACGGCGCGCGCCGCGCACTCGCAGGAACAGGGCGCCGGCACCCGCCAGCAGCGCCGCGACGGCTATCAGGCTACCGGGGCCGTCGAGCGCCTGCCCGGCCTGTTCGAGCAGGCCGACCTCCGGCACGCGCCCGCGCGTGACGAGCGGGACCCGCGCGATCGCCCTGCCGTTCGCGCGCACGGTCGCGCTGCCGACGACGGTGTGCGGCGGCAGCGGGCCCTCGAGCTCTCCGGGCACGTCGATCGCGAGCCGGATGCGCGCGTCGCGCCGCACCAGCTCGCGCGCGTCGCGGACCGCCACGACGTCGACGTGCTCGTCCGAGCGGTGCTTCACGGCCGGACGCGCGTACACGACGCCGCTTCTGACCGGGACGGCGACGCGGTAGCTGGCGAACGCCCACTTCAGCAACGCGAGCGCGTCGGCGTCGCGCGCGCCCTCGGAGGGATCGCCGAGCACCGCGGCGACGAACGTCGTCCCGCGCTGCGTGCCCGACGCCACCAGGATGTAGCCGGCCGCGTTGGTGTGTCCGGTCTTGACGCCGTCCACCCACGGCACGCGCTGGACGAGCGTGTTGCGGTTGACGACGGTGCGCGGGCGATCCCCGCTGTGCAGGGCCGCACTGCGGAGGTCCATCGTCGCGCGCAGGAACGGCTCCGCGCGCGCGGCGATCGCCAGCCGCACGAGGTCCGCCGCGGTCGAGTAGTTGCCGGGGTCGTCGAGCCCGATCGGCGTCGAGAAGTGGGTGTGGTCCAAGCCCATCTGATGCGCCCGCGCGTTCATGCGCGCCACGAACGCCGGACGCGAGCCGGCGACGCAGACGGCGAGCGTGGCGGCCGCGTCGTTCGCGCTCGGCAGCAGCACGGCGCGCAGCAGGTCGCGGACGCGCATGCGCTCCCCGGCGCGCAATCCGATCTGCGTCTCCAGCGGCCCGGCCGAGTACGGCGGCGCGGTGCAGACGCGGTCGAGTCTCACGGAAGACGCCGTGACGAGCGCGGTCATCATCTTCGTGGTGCTGGCGATCAGCCGGCGGGCGCCGGCGGCGCGGCCGAACAGCGGCCGGCCGGTCGAGCTCTCGAACACGGCGGCGGAAGGCGCCGACAGCGACGGGACGCTCGGGATGGCGGCCGTCGCCCGGGAGGTCGCCGCGCCCGCGCACAGGCAGGCGCACACGAAGACGACGAGCGCCGACGGGAGCGCACGGCGCGCCGGGCGCGCACGAGACGAGGTCACGGGGACAGCTTGAGGCGCTCGCCGGTCTGCAGCGCGTTCGGATCGACGTCCGGGTTCAGGCGCGAGATCTCGTCGAGCGAGACGCCGGTCTTGTCGGAGATGACGGTGAGCGTGTCGCCCGCCTTCACGACGTACGCCCGCGGCGCGGCTTTTCTTCTCGCTCTGGCCGGCTGCGTGACCGCCGTGCGCGTCGCCGACGACGGCACGCTGCTCGACGGGCTCGACCTCGACGAGGCCACGACCACCGCGACGGCGAGCGCGGCTGCCAGCAGCGCGAGCGGCGCTGCCAGGCGTGCGGGGTTCCGGTCTGCCATGGCGCGCCGATGTTAGCTGCGCACTCGGCGCCCCACGACAGGTCCCGTCACCGCGAGCTGCGGCGACGGGACCGGCCGAGGGCATGGCACGCAGCGCGCGCGTCACAGACGCGCGGCGAGCAGCGTCCTAGCCCTTGACGGCCTTCTTCAGGCCCGACCCCGGCGTGAAGCGCGGGACGCGGGAGGCGGCGATCTGGATCTTCTCGCCCGTGCTCGGGTTGCGACCCTCGCGCGCGCTGCGCTCGGCGACGTGGAACTTCCCGAAGCCGGAGAACGTCACCTCGCTGCCGCGCTTCAGCGCGTCCTCGATCGTCTGGAGGACCGCGTCGACGGCATCGCCTGCATCCTTCTTGCTGAGCCCGCTGTTCGCGGAGACCTGGTCGACGAACTCGGATTTCGTCACGTCTTCCTCCTTCGAGGTGTTCGGGGGAGGGCCGAAGCTAACAACAGTCGCGGACGGGAACAACGCCGAATCGCCCGTCGTTACGGGGAATCTCGTGTTTCCGGCTGATCCGGCAGCGCCTCCGCGAGGCGCGCGAGATCGTGTTCCAGCAGCGGCAGAACGGCGAAATCCCCTGCAAGCAGCGCCAAACCGCCGCCCCCGGACGCGCGCGCCACCAGCAGCGAACCGTCCGAAACGACCGCCCCGTCGGCATTCGCGAGCAGATCGCGCGCACGGTCAGCAAGCTGCCCGTCTCCGGCCAGCGGCCGGCCGTCCGCGCCGAACACGACGGCGGCGCGCACGTCGAGCGAGAGCTCCCCCAGGAAGGCGAGCGCGAGCGCGGGCGTCAGCGGAGCCGTCATGCCGGCAGGCGAGAATACGCGAGTGCCGCTTCCCCGCATCGCCTGGCTGGTGACCGTCGGCGCCTGTCTGATCGGCGTCGTGCTGCTGCTCGCCAGCGGCTACGTCGGCTACGCGGCGGTCGTCTTCGCGGTCGCCTGCTCGGCCGCGATCAACCTGCGGTAGGCGTCTCGCCCTCGGCGCGCGCCCACTCGGTCCCGGGCCGCACGCGGTCGGCCGGCTCGAGGTGGATCAGCACGTCGGCGCCGTGCAGACGCGCTCCGATCGCGTCCTGGATGGCGTGCGCGATCTCGTGCGCCTGCTCGAGCGAGGTGCCCGCCTCGAACTGCAGGTGCAGGTCGATGTAGCGGCGGGCGCCGGCGCGGCGCGTGCGCAGCTGGTGATAGCCGACGACGCCGCGGTCGCCGAAGGCGACGACCTCGGCATGGATCGCCGCGCGCTCCTCCTCCGGCAGCGCCTCGTCGACGAGCACGCGCGAGGAGCCCAGCAGCAGGCGCACGCCGGCCTGGACGATCGCCACGGCGACGATCAGCGCCACGACCGGATCGAGCCACTCGGCGCCGGTCAGCTCGACGAGCGCGAGCCCGACGAGCACGGCGATCGACGTGTACGCGTCGGTGCGCAGGTGCGCCGCGTCGCCGGCCAGCGCGGGTGAGGCGGTCGCGCGCGCGGTGCGGGCGATCGACGCCGAGACGAGCAGGTTCGCGGCCGCCGAGAACGCCACCACCGCGATGCCGAAGCCGAGGTGATCGACCGACCCGCCGCGAATCAGGCGCCGCAGCGACTCGAACACGATGATCCCGGAGCCGACGAGGATCAGCATCCCCTCGATCGCCGCCGCGAGGTTCTCGATCTTCTCGTGCCCGTAGCGGTGGTCCTCGTCGGCCGGCTCGCCCGCCTTGCGCACGGAGAAGTAGGCGACCACCGAGGCGATCAGGTCGACGCCGGAATGGACCGCCTCGGTGATGATCGCCACCGATCCGGTCACCGCGCCGGCGGCGAGCTTCAGCAGGATCAGCGCGACGTTGGAGGCGATCGACAGCGCGGCCGCGCGGCGCTTGCGCGGCGTGTCCTGCTCGTGGGCCGCGACGGCGGTCATCGCGGTCGTCAGTCGGGCAGCCAGGCGAGCAGCGCACGCACGGCGCGGCCGCGGTGGCTGATCGCGTCCTTTGCAGCGTCGCCGAGCTCGGCCATCGTCTGATCGGGTACCCCGTCGTCCGGCAGGAACGCAGGGTCGTAGCCGAAGCCGCGCTCGCCGCGCGGATCCGCCGCCAGCGTGCCGGTGCAGCGCTCCTCGAAGACGCGCTCCTCCCCACCGGCCGGATCGACGTACGCGAGCGCGCAGACGTACGCGAGCGCGCTGCCGCTCGGCGCCTCGCGCAGCAGCTTGTCGAGGTTCTCCCGATCGCTCGCGTGCTCGCCGGCGTAGCGTGCGGAGCGGATCCCGGGCCGACCGCCGAGCGCGGCGGCCTCGATCCCCGAGTCGTCCGCGATCGCGACACGCCCGGTGGCAGCCGCCGCCGCCCGCGCCTTGCCGAGCGCGTTCTCGGCGAACGTCGCGCCGTCCTCCGGCGGCAGCTCGACGTCGTCGGGCAGCGGATCGATCGTATGCGGCGCCGCCAGGCGCGCGAACTCGCGCAGCTTGTGGGCGTTGCGGGTAGCCAGCAGCAGTCGCACGACTCAGCGAGCGGGGGCCGTCGCGTCCTGGAGCTCGCGCAACCGCTCGATGCCGTCCGCCGCGAGCGCCAGCAGCTCGTCGAGGTGCGCCCGCGAGAGCGGCGTGCGCTCGGCCGTCGCCTGCACCTCGACGAGGCCGGCGTCAGCGGTCATCACGACGTTGGCGTCGACCTCCGCCGTCGAGTCCTCGGGGTAGTCGAGGTCGAGCAGCGGCGTGCCGCCGACGATCCCGACCGAGACGGCGGCGACGCTGCCGGTCAACGGCACGCGCTCCAGCTTGCCCTCGGCGACCAGGCGCTCGCAGGCGAGCCGCAGCGCGACCATGCCGCCGGTGATCGAGGCGCAGCGCGTGCCGCCGTCGGCCTGCAGTACGTCGCAGTCGACGTAGATCGTGCGCTCGCCGAGCGCGTTGAAGTCGACGACGCCGCGCAGCGAGCGGCCGATCAGCCGCTGGATCTCGACCGTGCGCCCGTCCGCACGGCCCTTGCTGACGTCGCGCGCTTTCCGCTGCCCGGTCGACGCCGGCAGCATGCCGTACTCGGCCGTCACCCAGCCTCTGCCGCTGCCGACCATCCAGCGCGGCACGCTCTCCTCGACCGAGGCGGTGCAGATCACGCGCGTCTCGCCCACCGAGATCAGCGCCGAACCGGTCGCGCTGCGCACGAACCCGGCCTCGATCTCGACCGGCCGCATCTCGCCGGGGGCGCGGCCGTAGCTGCGCTCGACGCTCGTCGCTCCACTCGTCACGCCGGTACCTCCACGGGGGTCAAGGTCACTCGCTCGACCTCGCCGAGCGGCATCTGCAGGAAGCGCGTGCCGAGCGTCCGGAAGGCCTCGACGTCGCCCGTCGTATGAAAGCGATACGCGCCCTCCGTCGTCCGCCGGCTCAACAGCCCGCGCGGCTCCAGCGTGCGTTCGACCGCGCGCACGACGCCCGCGCCCGAGCTGACGAGCCGCACCCCGCGCCCGAGCATCCGCTGCAGCATCGGAGCCACCAGCGGATAGTGCGTCGAGCCGAGGATCACGGTGTCGACGTCCGCCTCGCGCAGCGGCGTCGTATACCGGCGCACCGTCGCGACGACGCGCTCGTCGAACGGAAAGCCGCTCTGGATGATCGGCGCGAGATCCGGGCACGCGACGCTCTCGACGTGCGCGTGCGGAGCCCCGGCGGCGATCGCCTCGGCGAACGCGCCGCTCGCCACCGTCGCCGGCGTGGCAAGCACGCCGATGCGGCCGCTGCGCGTCGCCTCGACCGCCAACTCGGCGGCCGGCTCGATCACGCCGATGACATCGACACCGCTGCCATTCAGGCGCTCGCGCAGCAGCGGCAGCGCGGCGGCCGTCGCGGAGCCGCAGGCGACGACCAGCAGCTTCGCGTCGAGCGCCAGCAGGTGCTCGGCGATCTCCAGCGCGAACGCGCGCAGCTCGTCGTGCGTCTTGTCCCCATAGGGAAAGCGCGCGGTGTCCCCCAGATACAGGAAGTCCTCGCCCGGCAGCGCGACGAGCAGCTCATGCAGCACGGTGAGTCCGCCAACGCCCGAGTCGAAGACGGCGATAGGGCGCTCGCTGGGGGTCGCGGACATCGCGACATGGTGGCAGGCATGTCTGCCGGACCGTGCTCCGACGCTGCTGCGGGCGGGTCCTGTCGGCTCCGGGTGCGCGCACCCCGGTCTTGCGACCGGGGCACGTGCATCCTCACGGCCCCCCGCCCGATCGGCGGGGGCTTACTTCAGGTTTCTCAACGCGCCCTTGATCTGCGTGACGATCGCCTCGGCGATGCCGCCGGTCCCGAACTTCGTGCCCTTCGTGGCAGCGACAACGCCGGCCAGGAGCGCGGCGACGAGCAGGATGAGCGCGACGTACTCGACGGTGCCCTGTCCGCGTTGGCTGCCCCAGGGGCGCAGCACCCGCGTGTGGAACCAACCCATCAGTCGGTAGACCATTCGAACCTCCGTGTCGGTATGGACATCGGTGGCGAGTCTTCGGCTGGGCCCGTGCCAGCGCTACACGCGTTCGCGGCGAATGACGCGCACAAGTACGCTGGCGCAGCCGATGCGCGCGCTCGTCGTGACGAATATGTGGCCGACCGACGCGCGTCCTGCGCTTGGGCGCTTTGTGCGTGATCAAGTGGAGGCGCTGCGGCGAATCGACGGCGTCGAGGTCGAGCTGTTCGCCTTCGCCCCCGGCCTGCGCTCGTATCCGCGTGCGGCGCTCGAGCTGCGCCGGCGCTACCGCGGCGAGCGCTTCGACGTGATCCATGCGCACTTCGGGCTGACCGCCTGGCCCGCACTCGCGCTGCGGGGCGCGCCGCACGTGGTGACCTTCCACGGCACCGACCTCGCGCATCCGCGCAGCGGCGCCCTGAGCCGCGCGGCGCTGCGGTGCGTCGACCTCGCGGCGACGGTCTCGGCGTCGCTCGCGCGCGAGCGGCTGCCGGGTGCCGGCACACGCCGGCGCGTCGCCGTGCTGCCCTGCGGCGTCGACCTCGATCGCTTCCGTCCGCTCCCGCGCGCGCAGGCGCGGTCACGGCTCGGGCTCGACCCGAACGCGCCGTGCCTGCTGTTTCCCGCCGACCCTCAGCGCGCCGAGAAGCGCTTCGACCGCGCGCGCGCCGTCGCGGGCGACGTGCCCCTGCTGACGCTCGGCGACGTTCATCCCGACGAGGTCCCGCTGTGGGTCAACGCGGCGAACGCGGTGCTCGTCCCGTCCGAGCGCGAGGGCTTCGGCCTCGCCGTGCTCGAGGCGCTCGCGTGCGACGTGCCGGTGCTTGCGACGCCGGTCGGGGTTGCGCCGCTGGCGCTCAACGGGATCGCCGGCGCGCACTGCGCCGCGTTCGACGAGCAGGCGTGGCGGGCCGCGCTCGCGCCGCATCTCGCGGCCGCGGACCCGCGCGTCGACGGCCGCGCGCGCGCTGCGCTGTTTTCAGCCGATCGGATGGCCGAACGCGTGCTTGTCGCCTGGCGTGCCGTCACGGCGGAAAACGGAGGGACGAGCCGGACCCGCGGGTATACTCGCCGCCGAGGCGCCGTCCGTGCAGGGAACTCGGCGTCCCCCCTTCGATGAGCGGCATGTTCGAACGCATCGCGCGCCGGCAGGCGGAGCAACCCGACGACGCCCAGCCGGTCGCCGAGGGCCAGCCGACGGCCGATCCTCAAGCGACCGCCGAGGTCTCGGCCGGCGACCGCCCGACCGAGCAGATGGAGGCCGTCTCGCCGCCGGCGGACGCGACGGCCGTGCAGCCGAGCCCCGCCCCGGCGCAGCCGGACGCCGCGGCGGCAACCGCCGTCGCCGAGCCGCAGCCGCGCCGCCCCGGCTTCCGCGCCCGCGGACGCATGCGCCGGCGGCTGCGCTACCTGCGCAAGCTGCGGGAGCTGCAGGCGCGCGACCTCGGCGGCCTCGTGTTCGACCTGCGCCGCTTCGAGCGCAAGCGCGAGGACCTCGTCGCGCAGAAGATCGACCAGATCCGTGCCTGCGACGACGAGCTGCACGCGCTGGAGCAGGCGCTCGGCGAGCGGCGCGAGCTGCGCGACGTGCGCGAGCCCGGCATCGGCGGCACGTGCCCGCGCTGCTTCGCGATCTACGGCAGCGCCGACAAGTTCTGCGCGAACTGCGGCGCGGCGTTCGGCGGCGCCGTGCAAGGTCCGGCAGCGCAGATCCCGCTCGCGCCGCCGGCGGCGTCTGCGCCGCCACCGCCGCCACCGCCGCCACCGGCGCCACCCGCCGGCGCGCCCGAGGCGAGCGCGTCGGGCGGGCCGGGTTCGCCGGCGTGACCGCCGCCGGTCCGCCGCCGGCCCCGCCCAGCGTCGGCACGCTGCTGTGCCCGCGCTGCGGAACGCCGCTGCGCGACGACCAGAGCTGGTGCCTCGAATGCGGGCAGGCCGCTCGCACGCGCATCCATCCGCCGCCGAGCTGGCGCGCGCCGATCGCGCTGACGGCCGTGCTGCTGGCGCTGCTCGCCGCCGGGATCGCCGTCGCGCTCGTGACGCTGCTGGACACGCCGGAGTCCGCGCCGCCGCCCGCGACGGTCACCGTCCCGGCCGCGTCGACGCCTGCGCCGACGACGCCCGCGGCGACCGTGCCGACGACCACGTCGCCGGCCGCGACGACGCCGACCGTCCCCACGACGACCTCGCCCGCGGCGACGACGCCCACCGCCACGACGCCGAGCGGCACGACGACGCAGGGGACGTTCACGATCCCCGGCACGAGAATCACGCTGCCGTCGGGGACGCCGTCCGGCGGCGGCGCGATCAGATAGCGCTCGCGAGCGCCGGCCAGTGCCCGGCGAGGCGCGCGGCGGCCGCCTGCGCCTCGGGCGCCACGGCGACCTGGGGCGCCTTCGGCGGCTCCGCCGCCGCCAGCACGCGCAGGGTCGCGGCCGTCGAGGCGGCGAGCGCGCGCAGGTCGTAGCCGCCCTCCAGCACGCCGCCGAGCGGGACCTCCAACTCCGCGGCGAGGCGCCGCAGCGTGCCCGCCAGCGCGCCGAAGCCGTCCGCGGTGAGCTCGATGCCGGCGAGCGGATCGTCGCGGTGCGCGTCGAAGCCGGCCGAGATCAGCACGAGCTGCGGCTCGTATGCGCGCGCGAGCGGCGCGACGACGTGCTCGAACAGCGACGCGTAGACGGCGTCGCCCGCCCCCGCCGACACGGGCAGGTTCACCGTGTAGCCGGTGCCGGCGCCTGAGCCGACGTCGCTCGCCGGGCCGGTCCCCGGATACAGCGGCCACTCGTGCAGCGAGACGAACAGCACGTTCGGCGAGGCATGGAAGGCCGCGTTCGTGCCGTTGCCGTGGTGGACGTCCCAGTCGACCACGAGCACGCGCTCGAGCCCGTGCGCGTCGAGCGCGTGCTGGGCCGCCACCGCGACGTTGTCGAACAGGCAGAAGCCCATCGCCCGCGCCGGCTCCGCGTGGTGGCCGGGCGGGCGCAGGGCGCTGAAGCCGGTCGGCGCCTCCCCTGCCAGCAGCAGGTCGACGAGCCGCACCGCGCCGCCGGCCGCGCGCAGCGCCGCTTCGTAGGAGGCCTCGACGACGAACGTGTCGGAGTCGATCGCGCCGCCGCCGCCCAGGCACAGCTCCTCGATCCCGCGCACGTAGCGCTCGGGGTGGACCGCCGTCAGCGTCTCCGTCGCGACGCGCGGCGCCTCCGACCGTTCCATTCCGAGCCAGTCGTGGCGGGCCAGCTCCCGCTCGATCGCGACGATGCGCGCCGCGCGCTCCGGGTGGGAGCCGGTGTCGTGCTCGAGCGAGGCGGGATGGGAGAGGTAGACCGGGCGACCCATGCCGGCCGAGTACGGTACTGGCTCGGATGGGATCCCCCGCAACGATCGAGGCCGACGTCGCCGTCGTGGGAGCCGGCGCGGCGGGCTTGTACGCCGCGTTGACCGCCGCCTCCGCCGGCGGCCGCGTCGCGCTCGTGAGCGCCACCCCGCTCGCCCAGTCGGCCAGCTACTGGGCGCAGGGCGGCCTCGCGGCGGTGCTCGCGCTCGACGACACGCGCGAGCAGCACCTGGAGGACACGCTGCGCGCCGGTCGCGGCATGGTCCGACGCAGCGCGGCCGAGATCCTCACGAACGAGGCGCCCGCCGCCGTGCGCGCGCTCGAACGGCTCGGCGTGCACTTCGACGCCGACCGCCGCGGGCGGCTGGCGCTCGGCCTCGAGGGCGGGCACTCGGTCCGCCGCATCGTCCACGCGGGCGGTGCCGCGACCGGGCGGCGCATCACGCGCCAGCTGTCGGCGCTCGTCGCCGAGCACGAGCGGATCGACGTGCTGGAGGACTGCCGCGCGGTCGCGCTGCCGACGATCGCCGGGCGCTGCGTCGGCGTGCGGCTGCACGACGAGCGGCTCGTCGCCGCGCGCGCGGTCGTGCTGGCGACCGGCGGGATGGCGGCGCTGTGGTCGCGCACGACCAACCCGACCGGCGCGGTCGGCGCCGGCATGGTGCTCGCGCATGCCGCGGGCGCGGCGCTCGCCGACCTCGAGATGATGCAGTTCCACCCGACCGCGGTCGCGGGCGCGAACGGCGCCGACGGGTTTCTCGTGACGGAGGCCGTGCGCGGCGAGGGCGCGCTGCTGCTCGACGCCGCCGGCGAGCGCTTCGTCGACGAGCTCGCCCCGCGCGACGAGGTCGCGCTCGCGGTGGCGCGCAAGATGCGCGACACCGACGCGCCCTCCGTCGGGCTCGACATGCGCGCGGTCGACCCGGCGCTGTTCCCGAACGTCGTGTCCGTGCTGCGCCGCAGCGGGATCGACCCCACGCGCGACCTCGTGCCGGTCGCGCCCGCCGCCCACTACACGATGGGCGGCATCGCGACCGACCTGGAGGGGCGGGCGACGGTTCCCGGCCTCTACGCCGTCGGCGAGTGCGCCTGCACCGGACTGCACGGCGCCAACCGGCTCGCCTCGAACTCCTTGAGCGAGTGCTTCGTGTTCGGTCGGCGCGCCGCGCTCGCCGCGCTCGCCGAGCCGCGCCCCACGGTGCCGCCCGAGCCGGTGCCTGGACTGCCGCGCCCCGAGCTGACGGCGGCCAGCCGCGACGCGCTGTGGAATCGCGCGGGCATCGAGCGCGAGGCCGACGGCCTGCGCCTGCTGCTCGACGATCCGCATCCGCTCGTGCGGCTCGTCGGCGCCTGCGGCCTGGCGCGCGAGGAGAGCCGCGGAGCGCACCTGCGCAGGGACTTTCCGCAGCGGGACGCCGGGCTCGACGAGCACCACACGGTCGTCCGCGCGGCGGACGCGCCGGTGCTCGAGCACTGGGCGTAATCGCCTCGAAGGGGCGAAATCGCCCACCCCGCAAGCAGAAGAACGCAAGCGTTCTGTCAGCGTCCTGACAAACGAACGCAAACGTTTCAACTTAACACGGGGTTAATAGTCCCGAGCCCTGAGCTTCACACCCCGATGAGATGCTGCGCCCCGCCACAGGGGAGTCCGGCACGGGGATAGCGAAGGAGAGGCAGAGCCGTCATGTATCGCTTCAGTCGCGCGATCTATCGCGAGCTTGCGAACGAGATCGTCGAAGACAGCCCGGGTAGCGTCACCGGGGTCACCAACCACGAGCGCGTGCTGCGCGCCTGCGAGTCGGCGATCGAGCGGCTCGCCACCGACAGGCACTACTTCGCCCGTCCGGCGCGCACGCTCTTCAACGACATCCGGCCCTACTTCCCCATGTCCTCCCAGGCCCGGATATACCGCGTGATCGAGCGCTACATCGCACTCGCCGACGACTTCCTCGCGCGTCAGCCGATGACCGGCTACGACCTCGCGGGGAATCCGCTCCAGTGCCGTGCGACGACGCGCAAGGGCACTCCGTGCCAGCGCATGCCGCTCCCCCACAACGGCTACTGCCCGTCGCACCAGCACCTCGCTGAGACCGAGGAACTGACGGAACAGGCCGCGCTGGCAGCAGCCTGACCCGCCAGGCAGGCGCCGCGTAAGCTGGCGCCGTGCTTCTGGGAGTCGACGTCGGCGGGACGTTCACGGACGCCGTCCTGCTCGGCGACGGCGTGCTCGTGACGGCGAAGGCGCCGACGACGCCGGAGGATCAGTCGCTCGGCGTGATGGCCGCGGTCGAGGCGGCGTTGGCGCGCGCCGAGCGCGAAGCGGGCGACGTGACGGCGTTCGCGCACGGCATGACCGTCGCGACGAACGCCCTGCTGGAGGGCAGACACGCGCGCACCGCGCTCGTCGCGACCGAGGGCTTCGTCGACGTGGTCGAGCTCGGTCGCCAGGCGCGCGCCGAGCTCTACCGCCTGTGCGCCGCGCGCCCCGCGCCGCTGGCGCCGCCGGAGCTGCGCTTCGGGGCGCCGGAGCGGATGACGCCCGACGGCCCGCTGCGCGAGCTGAGCGACGACGCAGCCGCGGCGCTCGCCGCGCACGTCGCGGACGCCGGCCCGCAGGCGGTCGCGATCGTGCTGCTGCACGCCTACCGTCACCCGCGGCACGAGCTCCGCATCCGCGACGCGCTCGCGGCCGCGCTGCCGGATGCGCACGTCTCCCTCTCGCACGAGGTCGTCGGCACGTTCCGCGAGTACGAGCGCGCCGCCACGACGGAGATCGACGCCGCGCTCTCCCCCCTGCTCGGCCGCTACCTGCGCCGGCTCGCCGAGCGCGCCGCGGAAGCCGGCCTGCCGGAGCCGGCGATCATGCAGAGCAACGGCGGCCTGACCGACCTCGCGAGCGCCGCCGGGCACGCCGCCTGGACGGTGCTGTCCGGCCCGGCCGGCGGGGCCGCCGGCGCCGCCTACGCCGCGCGCGCCGCCGGCGTCGAGCGCGCGCTGTGCCTCGACATGGGCGGCACCTCCGCCGACGTCTGCGTCGTGCACGACGGCGCCGTCGCGGAGACCGGCGCGAGCGAGATCGCCGGCCGCCCGATCGCGCTGCCGACGCTCGACGTGCACACCGTCGGCGCGGGCGGCGGCTCGGTCGCGTGGCGCGACGCCGGCGGAGCGCTGCGCGTCGGCCCGCGCTCGGCGGGCGCCGTGCCGGGACCGGCGTGCTACGGGCGCGGCGGCGAGGAGCCGACGGTGACCGACGCGAACCTGCTGCTCGGGCACCTGCCGGGCGAGCCGCTCGCCGGCGGCGTGCGGCTCGATCGCGCCGCCGCGGAGCGCGCTGTCGGTGCGCTCGCCGAGGAGCTCGGCCTCGACCTGCTCGCCTGCGCGGAGGGGATCGTGCGCGTCGCGAACGCCGAGATGGCGCGCGCGCTGCGCGTCGTGACGGTCGAGCGCGGGATCGACCCGCGCGACCACGCGCTCGTCGCGTTCGGCGGCGCCGGCCCGCTGCATGCCGTCGCGATCGCGGAGGAGCTGGGGATCGAGCGGGTGATCGCGCCGCGCACCTCCGGCGTGCTCGCCGCGCTGGGGCTCGTGGTGGCGCCGCGCCGCCGCGACGCGCAGCGCAGCGTGCTGCGCAGCGGCGCGGCGCTGACCGCCGAGGCGGTCGCCGCCGACGTCGCAGAGCTGGCGCAGGCCGCGCGCGCCGCACTCGGCGAGCCGGACGCCGACGTCGCGGCGGTCTACGAGCTGCGCTACCGCGGCCAGGCGTTCGAGCTGGCGGTCCCCTCGCCGGGCGAGGAGCCGGCAGCGACGCCGGACGCCCTGCGCGAGGCGTTCGAGACCGTGCACGAGGAGCGCTACGGCTATCGCGATCCGGAGGCGGAGGTCGAGCTGGTGACGGTGCGCGTGAGCGCGAGGACGGCCGCGCCATCCGTCGCCGCGCCGCCGCCCGCCGCCGAGCAGGCCGCCGTCGCGGGGCCGCGCGCGATCCCGCTGCCGGAGTCGACCGTCTGGGTCCCCGCCGGCTGGCAGGCGATCGCGCGCGACGACGGCACGATCGAGGTGACGCGTGGATCCCGTTGAGCTGCAGGTGATTCTCGGCGCCCTGCGCGCCGCCTGCGAGGAGATGGGCGCGGTGCTGATCCGCTCGGCGCACTCGGCCAACATCAAGGAGCGCCGCGACGCCTCGACGGCGCTGTTCGACGCGGCCGGCGAGATGGTGATGCAGGCCGAGCACATCCCCGTGCACCTCGGGGCGATGCCGGCCGCGGTCGCCGCGGTGCGCGACGAGGCGCACGCGCCCGGCCGCGCCTGGGTCCTCAACGACCCCTACAAGGGCGGCACGCACCTGCCCGACATCACCGTGATCGCACCGGTCTTCGCCGGCGGGGAGCTGCTCGGCTTCGCCGCCTGCCGCGCGCACCACGCCGACGTCGGCGGCCCGACGCCCGGCTCGATGCCGGCCGACAGCCGCACGCTCGCCGACGAGGGCGTCGTGATCGAGCCGCAGCCGCTCGACGAGGAGGCGATCGAGCGGCTCGCCGCGCAGATGCGCCAGCCGTCACAGCGCCGCGCCGACCTGCGCGCGCAGCTGGCGGCGAATCGCGCGGGCGTCGACCGCCTGCAGCAGCTCGCCGAACGGTTCGGGCTCGCGACGCTGCGCGCGGCGATGGCGGAGGTGCTCGACTACGCCGAGCGGCGCACGCGCGCCTGCATCGCCGCGCTGCCCGACGGCGTGCGCACCGCGCGCGACCTGCTCGAGGGCGCCGAGGGCGACCTCGAGCTGCGGCTGACGGCGACCGTCGCGGACGAGCGCCTCACGCTCGACTTCTCCGGCAGCGCGGCCCAGCACGACGGCAACCTCAACTGCCCGCTCGCGGTCACGCGCTCAGCCTGCTACTTCGCCGTGCGGGTCCTCACCGACCCCGACATCCCGCCGAGCGCCGGCACCTACCGGCCGATCGAGGTGCTCGCGCCGGCGGGCTCCCTGCTCAATGCCCGCTCGCCCGCCGCGGTCGTGGCCGGCAACGTCGAGACCTCCTCGCGCGTCGCGGATCTCGTGCTCGCCGCGTTCGGCCATGCGCTCGGCCAGGGGACGATGAACAACCTCACGCTCGGCGACGAGACCTTCACCTACTACGAGACGCTCGGCGGCGGGCAGGGCGCGTGCGCGGACGCCGACGGCCCCAGCGGCGTGCACGTCGCGATGAGCAACACGCTCAACACGCCGGTCGAGGCGCTCGAGCTCGAGTTTCCGCTGCGCGTGACGGAGTACGCGCTGCGGCGCGGCTCGGGCGGCGCGGGCCGCTTCCGCGGCGGCGACGGCGTCGTGCGCGAGCTCGAGGCGCTCGCGCCGATGACGTACTCGCTGCTGACCGAGCGCCGGCGGCACGCCCCGCCCGGCGCGAACGGCGGGCAGCCGGGCGCGCGCGGCCGCAACCTGCTCGACGGCCGCGAGCTGGCGCCGAAGGCCCGCGGCAAGCTCGCTCCCGGCCAGCGCCTGCGGATCGAGACGCCGGGCGGCGGCGGCCGGGAATAGCACAAAGAGACGCCTGGTTTGTGACGAAAGGTCTGCAAATAGCAGGCAAATTTTGGAATTCCTAGGGCTTCGCGTAGAATGGGAAACCCGTGCGCGGTCGCCGTTCCACCGCGGTTGCACGGCTTATACGCACCTTCTCCCCTCCCGGAATCCAATGCCGATTGCTTTCAAAGAATGGGCCGTCACCGTGCGTGCGCTCGCCGAAGGCGAGCAGCTGATCACGCTTCGGAAAGGCGGCATTCGCGAGCCTGACAAGCACTTTGCGCTTGAGCACGATCGCTTCTTCCTCTATCCCACCTTCGACCACCAGCGCGAGGACCTCGTGCGCGAGTCGCATCAGCCCGAGCTGCTGCGCGCGCTCGAGGAGGGCGTCTGGCCGGAGGGCGATCCGCCGCTGCACGCGCTGACGCGCGATGGCGAGATCCCCCAGCCCGACCGCGTCCGCATCCGTGCCTGGGCCGAAGTCGCCGAACACTGGACCATCACCGACCCGCGCATCGTCGACGCGCTCTCCCCGTTCTACGTGTGGACGCCCGACTACGCCGAGAAGCGGCTGGCGTGGAAGCGCCGCCATCCGCTGCACGTCGTGCTGCTGCGCACCTACCGCATCCCGCGCCCCGTCACCGTGAAGGTGCGGGACGAGTTCGGCGGCTGCCGCTCGTGGCTGGAGATCACCCGCGAGCTGCCGTTCGAGGGCACGCCGGTGCTGTCCGACGACGAGTTCGAGCGCGCCTCCGAGGAAATCGCCGGGATCGTCGCCGGCGACCGCACGCCGGTCCTCGTCTGATCGATCGCCCGCGGCTTCGCGTCGCGGGCGATCCACTCCTCCGATGGCCTGGGTCGAGACCGTCACCGCGTCGTTCCGTGCCCGCCACGAGTCGGCCGACACCGACGACGTCGCCCGCGCGCTCGACTCGCTCGAGGCGACGCGCGCCCGCCTGGAGATCGTCTTCCCCAGAACGGCGGCCGACGTCACGGTCGTCTTCCATCGCTCGAGTCGCCTGCTCGACCTCGCGCACCCGCTCGTCCCGGCGGAGCGGCTGCTGACCGCACCCGCCGCGCGACGCTACGTCGTCGGCTCGACCGGCGCGCAGACGATCCACGTGCTCGCTCCGCAGGCGCTGCGCGCTCGCGCGTCCGCCGTCCCCGGCTCGCGCGAGCTGCTCGAGCGCGCGCCCGACGCGCTCTACGCGCGCCTGGTCGTCGGGCTCAACAACCGCCGCCTGCCGCCGCCGGCGACGCCGCCGCGACTGCTCGCACGCGTGCGCTGGGCGTGGGCGGTCGAGGGCACGGCCCGCTGGTTCGCGGGACAGGTCGAGCACGCGCGGCCGGCGATCGCGCGGCGGCTGCGCGAAGGCGAGCGGCCCGCGTTCCCGCCGGCGCTGCGCGACGCGGCGCTGCTCGGCCCGACGCTGATCGACCTGCTCGTGCGCGAGCAGGGTCCGGAGGCGGCGATGCGACTCGCCTGCTACCTCGATCCGCGCGGTCCTCAGGCGGCGCTGCGCGACGCCTTTCGCGGCCGCTCGCTCGTCCACACCGAGGGCGCCTGGCGCTCACACCTCGCGCGCATCGCCGGCGCCGCCTGAGGCGCGCGGGGCGAGCAGTTCGCGCGCCGCCTCGGCGCCCGAGCGCGGCACCAGCACATCCCGCGGGCCGGCCGCGAGGAAGTCCGGCACGTCGAAGCCGCCGCTGCGCTTCGTCATGCTCGGGATCCCCTCTTCGAGCAGCAGGTTCTGGATCAGCTCGGCCTCGGCCTGGTGCTGCGCACGCGCGACGTACGTCAGCTCGCCCTCGGCGTACTGCGGCTTGATCTTGCGGACTCGCTCCCGCAGGCGGCTCGGCCGCTCCGCGGGGTCCTCCTCCACGGGCACGAGCGGCACGCCGCAGCGCGCGCAGAAGCGCTCTTCGTCGCCGAAGACCTCGCCGCAGGTCGGGCAGGCCAGGAGGCGCATCCAGCGCTACTCGACCGTCAGCTCCACCTGCGTCACGCGGCCGTCCTCGATCGCCCACGTGCGCACGTCGGGCTGCTCGCCGGCGAGGCCGACGATGATCCACAGCGCGCCGGGCCAGTTGGCCGCGCCGTTGACGTCGGTCTGCGACGGCTCCGGCGCGGTGCGCGTGTGCGAGTGGTAGATCGCGCCGAGCTCGAGGTCGTGCTCGTCGATCGCTCTCCAGATGCGGATGAGGTCGTGCTCGTCGATCTCGAAGCGCAGCGGGCTGGCGAACTTGTTCGTCGCCGGGAAGACCCGCTGCGCGCCGCCGTCGCCGTTGGTGGCGACGACCCCGCAGCACTCGTTCGGCGCCTCGGCGCGAGCGTGCGCGACGATCTGGTCGTACAGCTCGCGAGCGATGCGCATGCGTACGAGTGCTACGCGACCTCGCGCTCGCGCGCGGCGGTGAGGTCCTGCTGCGGCTGCTGATCCTCGTCCTTCGTGATGCCGGCGATCGAGTCCTTGAACTCGCGCATGCCCTTGCCGATCGAGCGGCCGGCCTCGGGCAGGCGCTTCGGACCGAGGACCAACAGGGCGATCACGAGGACCAGGACGATCTCCATCGGTCCGATCTGCGAGAACATCGAGAGGCTCCGTTCCTTGCGGGTGGGGTCAGCCGATGGTAGCGGCTACCACCAAACGGTCGAGTCGAGGTTCTCGACCTCGTCGACCGGCAGCGTGTAGATCCCGGACGACAGGTACTTCCAGCCGTCGTCGGCGACGATGAAGACGACGTTGCCCTCGTCGAGCTCGTTCGCGATCCGCACCGCCACGCGCGCGATCGCGCCGGTCGAGACGCCCGCGAACAGCCCCTCCTCGTCGAGCAGCTTGCGCGTCCACAGGATCGCGTCGCGGTTGGTGACGAAGATCTTGCGGTCGAGCAGCGACAGGTCGATGATCGGCGGGATGAAGCCGTCGTCGAGCGAGCGCAGGCCCTGGACCGGCTCGCCCTGCATCGGCTCGGCCGCGACGATCTTGACCGCGTCGCCGAGCTCCTCCTTGAAGCGTCTGCCGTTGCCCATCAGCGTCCCGCCGGTGCCGAGGCCGGCGACGAAGGCGGAGATCTCGTCGAGCTCCTCGAGGATCTCCAGCGCGGTGCCGTTGTAGTGCGCCAGCGGGTTCGCGACGTTCCCGTACTGGTAGGGCATGTAGTAGGAGGCGTCGGCCTCGGCCATCTCCAGCGCCTTCTCGACCGCGCCGTTGGAGCCCTTCGAGCCGTCCGAGTAGACGATCTCGGCGCCGTACATCTTCAACAGCTGGGTGCGCTCCTGCGTGACGTTGTCGGGCATCACGACCTTGAGCGGGTAGCCCTTGCGCTTGCAGATCATCGCGAGCGAGATGCCGGTATTGCCCGACGTCGGCTCGAGGATCGTCTGGCCGGGCTTGATCGCGCCTCTCGCCTCGGCGTCCTCGATCAGCGAGCGCGCGACGCGGTCCTTGACGGAGCCGGTCGGGTTGCGCGACTCGAGCTTGGCCCAGATGCGCACGCCCGGTCTCGGCGAGAGCCGCTTGAGCTCGACGAGCGGCGTGTTGCCGATCGCCTGTACGAGGTCGCCGTAGCGGCCGCCGCAGGGTCTGTTGCGCAGGCGCTCCCCGTCCATAACTTCACTAAGTGTAGCGGGGTGCCGAGCGCGGATCAGCCGCCGGCCATCGCCGGCAGGATCACGAGCGTGTCGGTGGGACCGACGCTCGTCGAGAGGCCGTCGAGCACGCGCACGTCCTCGTCGTTGAGGTAGACGTTCACGTAGCGGTTCAGCTCGCCCTCGGCGGAGAACAGCTGCGACTGGGTCTGCGGGTGGGCTGACGCGAGCGCGTTCAGCACCTCGCCGACCGACGAGCCGTCGGCGGACACTTCCTTCTCGCCGCCGACGGACGCGCGCAGGACCGGTGGGATCTTGACGGTGGCCATGGAGCGAGACCCTAGCCGGCCGCGGCGCAGAACGCCTCGTAGTCGGGGAAGACGCCCATCTCGTCGTCGGTGATCGACTCCGGGTCGCGCGAGCAGATCGGGCAGTCCGGGTCGCGCCGCACCTTCAGCTCCGTGAACGTCGCGCCGAGCGCCTCGTACAGCAGCAGGCGCCCGATCAGCGGCTCGCCCTCGCCGAGGATCAGCTTCACGACCTCGGTCGCCTGCAGCAGCCCCATCGTCCCCGGCAGCACGCCGAGCACGCCGTTCGCGCCGCAGGAGGGCGCCAGCTCGGCCGGCGGCGGCGTCGGGTAGAGGCAGCGGTAGCAGGGGCCCTCATACGGAGCGAAGACCGACAGCTGGCCGTCGAAGCCGAGGATCGAGGCCGAGACGACCGGGATCCGCGTGCGCACCGAGGCGTCGTTGAGCAGGTAGCGCGTCGGGAAGTTGTCGAGCCCGTCGACGATCACGTCGTAGCCTTCGATGATCTCCATGATGTTGGAGGCGTCGATGCGGACGGGGTACTTGACGACCTTCACGTCGGGGTTGAGCGCGGCGATCGTCTGCTCGGCCGAGTCGACCTTCGGCACGCCGACGCGGTCGCTCGTGTGGATCACCTGGCGCTGCAGGTTCGAGAGGTCCACGACGTCGTTGTCGACGATCCCGAGCGTGCCGACGCCGGCCGCCGCGAGGTAGAGCGCGGTCGGCGAGCCGAGCCCGCCGGCGCCGAGCAGCAGCACTCTCGACTCGAGCAGCTTGATCTGGCCCTCGACGCCGACCTCGTCCATCAGCAGGTGGCGCGAGTAGCGGTCGCGCTGCTCGGCGGTGAGCGCCTTCGGCGTCGTGACCTCGTAGCCGCGGTCCTTCCACAGCGCGATGCCGCCCGTCATCGAGGCGACTCTGCTGTAGCCGAGATCCTCGGTCAGCGTGCGCGCCCCCCAGGCGGAGCGGTTGCCGGAGGCGCAGTAGAGGACGACCCAGGCGTCCTTGTCGGGCGCGGCGGCCTCGATGCGCGTCTCCAGGTAGGACTTCGGGACGTGCTTGGCGCCGGGGATGTGCGCGACGCCGAACTCGTCCGTCTCGCGCACGTCGACGAGGACCATGCCGTTGCCGAGGTGCTCGGCGACGACCGCGGGGTCGACCTCTTCGATCTGGCTCTTGACTTGGCGGAGCAGCTCCGCGCCGGACGGGCTCATGCGAGAAAACTCCTCAAAGGGGGTCGGCTTTAGCTGACTTCAGAAAGGATAGCGTGTCCGCTCGTGGTCGCGCAGCCTTGCAAGATCCCGTCTACCCGCCGATATCGGGTGCAGACCCGATGCGCTCCGGCTCGCCCCGAGCCGATGCCCGCAGGGACCGACTTCGCCGACGATGCGCAACCCTTCTCCGCTTGCACGCCTGCTGCTGCGCCGCCAGATCGCGGAGCTCGCGCAGGAATACACCTCCGTCGAGCAACTGCGCACGCGCATGGCGGCGGAGCGCCGCGCGGCCGGCGCCGCCGCGATCCGCGCACAGGAGCAGGAGCGCCAGCGGCTCGCGCAGGACCTGCACGACGAGGTCAACCAGGCGCTGACGGCGATCCTGCTGCGGCTGGAGGCGACGATCCAGGAGGCGCCCGCCGAGCTGCAGGAGGAGCTGCGCGACACGAAGCGGCTCGCCGGGCAGGCGATGGAGGAACTGCTGCGGCTCGCGCGCCGCCTGCGCCCGGCCGTGCTCGACGACCACGGCCTGATGCCGGCGCTGCACACGCAGGTCCGCGACTTCACCGAGCAGACCGGCATCCGCGCGACCTTCCACCCGCAGGGCTCCCCGTCGCGCCTCTCGCCCGAGCAGCAGCTCGCGATCTACCGCGTCACGCAGGAGGGGCTCTCCAACATCGCGCAGCACGCCTGCGCGCAGCGCGTGAGAGTCGAGCTGTCGTTCGTCGGCAGAACGGTCCTGCGCATCTCCGACGACGGCAGCGGCTTCACGCGGCGCAGAAGCGACCGCCTCGGCATGGAGGGCATGCGCGAGCGGGCGCTGCTCGCGGGCGGACATCTGTCCATCTGGTCCGAAGAGGGCGTCGGCACGCGCGTCGAGCTGACGATCTGACCTCTATCGGAACGATCGCACCCCCAGCCACGATGCGCACGCTGATCGCCGACGATCACGGAATCGTCCGCAGCGGCCTGCGCCTGCTGCTCGAGCGCCAGCCCGACGTCGAGGTCGTCGCCGAGGCGAGCGACGGCGTCCAGGCGTTCGAGCTCGCGCTCGCGACGCGTCCCGATCTGTGCGTGCTCGACGTCGGGATGCCGCGGATGACCGGCTTGCAGGCCACGCGCGAGATCCGCGCCCACCTGCCGAGAACGCACGTCCTGATCGTCTCGATGCACGACGACGAGCGCTACCTGTTCGAGGCGCTCAAGGCCGGTGCCGCCGGCTACGTGCTCAAGCGCGAGGCCGATCAGGCGCTCGTCGCCGCGCTGCACGCGATCGCTCGCGGCGAGCCGTTCCTCACCAACGCCGCCGAGCGCACGCTGATCCGCCGCTGGATGGAGGAGGGCGCGCGCGGGCCCGACGAGCCGCTGACGGCGCGCGAGCAGCAGGTCGTCAAGCTGATCGCGGAGGCGTTCACGAACACGCAGATCGCGGCGACGCTGCACGTGTCCGAGAAGACGGTCGAGTCGCACCGCGCGAACGTGCTGCGCAAGCTCGGCATGCGCGATCGCGTGGAGCTGGTGCGCTACGCGATCCGGCGCGGGCTCGTCGAGGCCTAAGCTTCGGGCGTGCCCGCCCGCCTGCGCCTGACGCTCGTCGCCGCGTCCGTCTGCCTGCTCGCCGCACTCGCCGGCGTCGTGCTGCTCGGCGGCGGCGACGGCGCGGCCGACGGCGGCGCCGGCCCGACCGGCCTGCATGGTGCGCTGCGGCCCCCTGCCGCCCGCGCGGTCGACTTCCAGCTGCGCGACCAGGACGCGACGACCGCCACGATGCGGGCGTACCGCGGCAGAACGGTGGTCGTGACGTTCCTCTACTCGACCTGCAGAGACACCTGTCCGCTCACCGCGCAGCAGATCCGCGGCGCGCTCGACCAGCTCGGGCACGACGTCCCGGTGCTGGCGATCAGCGTCGACCCCGCCGGGGACACGCCGCTCCACGTCAAGCAGTTCCTCGTGCGCCAGCATCTGATCGGACGCATGCGCTACCTCGTCGGCACCCGCGCGCAGCTGGCGCCGGTATGGCGCGCGTACGGGATCCAGCCGCAGGGGAGCGGCTACGAGCACACGGCCTCGACGGTGATCGTCGACGGCGCCGGCCGGCAGCGCGTCGGCTACCTGACCGATCAGCTCACGCCCGAGGCGCTGGCGGCCGATCTGCGCGCCCTCTCCGGCGGCGCTCGCGCCACGCGCTGACGCCGAGCCCTCCGCCCAGGATCAGGGCCGGTGCGGCGTAGATCATCGACACGTACCAGTGGCCGAAGTGGGCGAGCACGAGCATGGGCCGAAGGCTACCCTTGCTCGCGCGATGCGTCCCCCAGCCGACTTCGACGTGCTCGCGCCGCCGTTCCCGCGTCAGGCCGAGTGGGTGAACGTCGCGACGCTGCGCATGGATCAGCAGCGCGGCCGGCCGGTGCTCGTGGAGTTCTGGGACTTCTGCCGCGTCAACTCGCTGCGCACGCTGCCGTACCTGAAGGCGTGGCACGAGCGCTACGCGGAGGCCGGCCTGCGCGTCGTCGGGATCCACTGCGGCGGGTTCGCGATCTCGCGCGATGCGGACGCAGTGCGCGCGGCCGTCGCGCGGCTCGGGATCGCGTACCCGGTCCTGATCGACAACGAGCTGGAGAGCTGGGACATGTACGGCGTCCAGGGCTGGCCGAGCCGCTACCTGTGGGACGGCGAGCAGCGGCTGACGGACTTCCATGTCGGCGAGGGCGGCTACGAGGACGCCGAGCGCGCGATCCAGGAGCTGCTCGGCATCGAGTGCGAGCCGCTTGCGCCCGTGCGGCCGGAGGACGCGCCCGGCGCGCAGATGCAGGCGCAGACCGAGGACCAGCCGGGCGCCTACAGCGGGCCCTACGAGGCCGGCGGCGTGTGGGCGGTGCTGTCAGGCACGGGCACCGTCGTCGCGAACGGCGTCGAGCTCGCCGTCGCGCATCCGGGCGCGTACCCGCTGATCGAGCACGAGCGTCACACGGCCGGCGTGCTCGACCTGCGGGTCGGCGACGGCGTGGAGTGCCACGCCGTGTGCTTCACCCCCGGCCTCTAGCCGAGCGCCCGGTTCAACTCGGCGGCGCTGACGCCGTCGAGCAGCTTCAGCGGCAGCGGCGGTCCGCTCGCGTCGATGCGGATCGCGGTGCCGGGCCAGTACGGACTCTCGTAGGGCGTCGTCGAGACGAACTGGCGCTCGTAGACCCACGAGCCGCTGTTGTGCAGACGGACGCCGCGCGGCGTCGTCCAGTCGGCATCTGCGTCGAGCGGCCGCGGACCGACGCGGTGGGTATGGCCGAACAGCACGTGCGCGGCGTCGATGCCGAGCAGCTCGACCGCCTCCCCCATCGCCCTCACCCCGGCGCGCGCGAGCTCGGCGCCGGAGATGTCGGCGCGCACCGGCCCGAGGCCGGCGCGGTTGATCGCCGCGATCGTGAGCGGGAACAGCGCGACGAGCGCGCGGCGGCGCAGCGGGCGATGGCCGTTGCCCGACAACATCCGATACGCGCGCACCGAGACGTTGTGGGTGCCGGTCGAGTCGTCGTCGGCGTGCTGGGCGAGCGTCGTCGACCACGCGTAGATGGGCGCGAGCGCGCGCTCGTAGTCGTCCGGCCGCGCGCCGTCCCTCGGCAGCGGGCCGACGATCCTGCCCATCGCGCCGGCGCTGAGGCGCTCCAGCGTCGGCACGGTGATGTGGCGATCGAGGTAGTGCCCGTGCAGCGCGTAGACGTCCTCGCGCAGCCACACGCCCGGATAGGCGAGCGTCAGCCGCGCGGGGGCGGCCGCCTCGGCGAGCGTCGCGAGCGGGTCGCTCGGCTCCCAGCTCGCCGTCTCGGCGAGGCCGAGCGGGCCCGGCGCAGCGTCGCGGTGCCGGCGCTCCAGCCAGGGCGCGACGAGCGCGTGATCGTGGTTGCCCGGCACCAGCACGATCTCGCCGTCGGGCCCGAGCGCGGCGCCGGCCTCGGCGAAGAACGGACGCGCGGCGGCGAGCGCCTCGCGCAGCGGCCCCTGTCGCAGCTCGAGCGCGTCGCCGAGCAGCACGAGCCGCTCGATCCCGTCGCGCAGCGCCGCCGTCAGCGGCTCGCGGATCGACGCGTCGCGCAGCAGGTCGGCTCTCGCGCGCGAGCCGAGGTGGAGGTCGGAGACGACGAGCGTCGACACGCGGCGCGGCGACCGCCGCTACGAGGCGGCGGCCATCGCCTGGCGGATCGACTTCGGGAGCATGAAGCGCACGTCCTCCTGGATCACTTCGAGCTCCTCGACGACGTCCGTCCCGCGCGCCTGGAAGAACGCGACGAGCCGCTGCACGAGCTCCTCCGGAGCGCTCGCGCCGCTCGTGATGCCGACGACGCGCTTGCCCTCCAGCCACGCCTCCTGCACCTGGCCCTCGTGGTCGATCAGGTAGGCGTCGGTGCCGAGGTCGCGCGTGACGTCGACCAGCCGCTGCGAGTTCGACGAGTTCTGCGAGCCGATCACGAGCACGAGATCGCACGCCTGCGCGAGCTGCTTGACGGCCGCCTGGCGGTTCGTCGTGGCGTAGCAGATGTCGTCGGTGCGGGGACCGACGATCGCCGGGAACTTCTCGCGCAGCTTGAGGATGACCGCGCGCGTCTCGTCGACCGACAGCGTCGTCTGCGAGATGTACGCGACGCGCTCCGGGTCCTCGACCTCGAGCGCCTCGACGTCGTCCTCGGTCTCGATCAGGACGATGTGGTCGGGCGCCTCCCCCATCGTGCCCTCGACCTCCTCGTGGCCTTCGTGGCCGATCAGCACGATCGTGTAGCCCTCGGCCGCGAATCTCTTCGCCTCGACGTGCACCTTCGTCACGAGCGGGCAGGTCGCGTCGATCGTGTGCAGCCCGCGCGCGTGCGCGTTCGCGTGCACGCGCGGCGCCACGCCGTGCGCGGAGAAGACGACGGTCGAGCCCTCGGGCACCTCCGTCTCTTCGTCGACGAAGATCGCCCCGCGCGAGCGCAGCTGCTCGACGACGTGCTTGTTGTGCACGATCTCCTTGCGCACGTAGACGGGCGCGCCGTGCAGGTCGAGCGCGCGCTCGACCGTCTGGACGGCGCGGTCGACGCCGGCGCAGTAGCCGCGCGGCTTGGCCAGCAGGAGCTTCTCGGGGGCGGACGCCATCGGCATGACAGAGTGTAGGCGCATGCGGTACGGGCACGCCCGCGCCGCGAACCCATTACCGTGCGCCTGTGGCTCAAGCCGCCGACACCAAGAAGCGCAACCCGCTCGTCGAGATCGTCACGATCGTCGTCGCGGCGCTCGTGATCGCGTTCGTCGTCCAGCTCGTGCTGGTCAAGACGTACCGCATCCCGAGCGGCTCGATGGAGCCGACGCTCGACATCGGCCAGCGCGTGCTCGTGAACCGCATCGGGATGCGCTTCGGCGATCCGAGCGTCGGCGACATCGTCGTCTTCCACCCGCCGCAGGGCGCGGACGACGCCGGCTCGCCGAGGTGCGGCTCCCCGACCGAGGGGCTCGGCAGCAGCCGCGCCTGCTCGACGCCGACGCCGGGACGCTCGGATCAGACGTTCATCAAGCGCGTCGTCGCCGTCGGCGGGGACCGCATCCAGATACAGAGCGGTCACGTGATCCGCAACGGCAGACGCGAAGCCGACGCGTTCACGAACGCGTGCGGAGACGGGCAGGGCTGCACGTTCCAGGGCACGATCACCGTGCCGGACGGCAGCTTCTTCATGATGGGGGACAATCGCGGCCAGTCCGACGACAGCCGCTTCTGGGGGCCGGTGCCGAAGAGATGGATCATCGGCACCGCGATCGCCACGTACTGGCCGCCGAAGCGCATCGGCGTCTTCTAGTCAGCGGTCTACGGCAGCGGGAAGCCGCTCGCCGCCCAGACGATGAAGGCGCCGGCCAATACGACCTGCACCACCAACGCGACGACCAGCACCCGGACTGACATGGTCCGAGAGCATGGCAGGAAGACACTCGTGCAGCCGAGAAACAATGGTTGCGCGAGGGGCCGAGCCGGATACGCTTGGCTTTGGAACATCGACAGCGGGAGACCAGACGCGCCATGGCGCAACAGCACCTCGATCGACTGACCGCCGTGGACGCCTCCTTCCTCCACCAGGAGGACGCCGACTCGCACATGCACATCGGCGCGGTCACGATCTTCGAGGGCCCGCCGCCGCCGTTCACCGCCGTCGCCGAGCACATCCGCTCGCGTCTGCATCTCGTCCCGCGCTACCGGCAGAAGCTCGCCTACCCGCCGTTCGAGAGCGGCCGCCCGCTGTGGATCGACGACCACAGCTTCAACATCGAGTACCACGTGCGCCACAGCGCGCTGCCGGCGCCGGGCACCGAGCAGCAGCTCTACCGGCTCGCCGCGCGCATCGCCTCGCAGCAGCTCGACCGCTCGAAGCCGCTGTGGGAGTGCTGGTTCGTCGAGGGGCTGGAGGACGACCGCTTCGCGCTGATCTTCAAGACGCACCACGCGCTCGTCGACGGCGTCTCCGGCGTCGACCTCGCGACCGTGCTGTTCGACCTCTCGCCGACCCCGCAGCCGCCGGAGCCGCAACCGTGGGAGCCGCAGCCCGAGCCGACGAACGCCGAGCTGCTGGCGGCCGGCGCCGCCGGCTTCGTCAAGACGGCGGTCAACGTGGCCGAGCGCGCGATCGCGGCCGGCACGAACCCGGCCGCGGCGATCGACGCAGCGCGCGACATCGCCGAGGGCATGGGCGAGATGGTGTGGGCGATCCTCAACCCCGCGCCCGAGACGCCGCTCAACGTCGAGATCGGGCCGCACCGCCGCTATGCGGTCGTGCGCAACCGGCTCGACGACTTCCGCTACGTGAAGGGCGTCTTCGGCGGCACCGTCAACGACGTCGTGCTGACGGTCGTCTCCGGCGCGATCGCGCGCTGGCTGCGCTCGCGCGGCGTGCGCACCGAGGGGCTGGAGCTGCGTGCGCTCGTGCCGGTCTCGATCCGCCCGAGAGACCAGGGCCGCGCGCTCGGCAACCAGATCGTGCTGATGCGCGGGCCGCTGCCGGTGTACATCCGCGACCCGGTCGCGCGGCTGCGCTTCGTCAAGCAGCAGATGGACGGCCTCAAGGAGTCCAAGCAGGCGCTCGGCGCGAGAGTGATCGCCGACGTGCAGCAGATGGCGCCGCCGACGATCCTCGCGCAGGCCTCGCGGCTGCAGTTCTCGACGCGGCTGTTCAACCTGATCGTCACGAACGTGCCGGGGCCGCAGTTCCCGATCTACATGCTCGGCCGCCAGATGCAGACGTTCTTCCCGATCGCGTTCCTGCCGGGCGGACACGCGCTCGCGATCGCGATCATGTCCTACAACGGCGCGATCGACTTCGGCCTGCTGGGCGACTACGACGCGCTGCCCGACATCGACACGATCGCCGACGGGATCGAGGACGGGCTCGCGCAGCTGAAGGCCGCCGCGAGAGCCAAGGAGGCGCGCGCCGCGGCGGCGCGCGACGGCGGAGCGTCCGGCGCCGCCGCGCCCGCGAGACCGCCGCGCCGCAGACGGCCGACGACTCGTCCCGCCAGACCGGCACGCGAGACGGCGGCCGCGACCGCCGCGAGGACCGACCGGGAACCGCAGCTGCTGCCGAGCGGGCCGGCGGCGAGGCACGAGGGGCCCGGCGCATCGATGCGCAAGCGCGCGCGCAGACGTCCGCCCTCGCGCAACGGCGGCGACGCGAGGTAGGGAACGCTCAGGCGGCCGGCCGCCTCAGAAGCCGAGCGCGAACTTCGCGTCCTCGCTCATCCGATCCGGCGACCACGGCGGCGTGAAGACCATCTTCGGGTTCACCTCGGTGACGTCGTCGAGCTCGCCGACGAACTCGATCATCTGCTCCGTCACCTGCGGGCCGATCGGGCATGCCGGCGTCGTGAGCGTGAAGGTGATGTCGACCTTCCCGCCATCGATCTCGACGTCGTAGACGAGGCCGAGCTCGACGAAGTCGAGTCCCAGCTCGGGGTCGATCACGTTCGACAGCGCGTCGTTCACGTCTTCAAGCGTTGGCATGGCAAGTCAGTCTAGACGCCGGCTCTGCAAGGTCGCTTGCAACTGGTTCGAGATCCTGAGAGTTGCTTCATGTTCGCTTGCGTGCGACGGGGTGCCTTGGTTAGGTTCGCCGCCATCGTCGAGTACGCCGCACATCCCCCTACGTTGCGCTGCTGTGGCGATGAGGATCGCACCACGCAGGCGCGTCGCCGGCAGGCGCTCGTGCGCGCGATGAAGGCCCACGCCGACATCGTCGCGGACCTGTCGGAGCTGTCGTGGGCCGACGTCTCGCTGATGCTCGACTTCGTCACGCTCGCACGCCGTCTGCGCGTGCAGGGCCTCGAGCTCGTGCTGCGCCATCCGCAACCGCAGATCGCGGCGCTGCTCGAACTCGTCGGACTCGATCGCGTGCCGTCGGTGCGGATCGAGCGCGCCGAGCCGGCTTACGCCTAGGCCGACGGCTCCCGTCTTGGCGGCTGCCGGGCATGGGTAGCCTGTGAGGCGATGTTCCCGCTCTTGATCCTGCTGTTCATCGTCGTGCCGCTCGCCGAGCTGTACGTCATCATCCAGGTCGGCCAGGCGATCGGCGCGCTGCCGACGATCGGGCTGCTGCTGCTCGACTCGCTGCTCGGCTCGTGGCTGCTGCGCTCGCAGGGTCGAACCGTCTGGCGGCGCTTCCGCGAGGCGCTCGCGCTCGGGCGGCCGCCGGCGCGCGAGACGATCGACGGCGCGCTGGTGATCTTCGGCGGGGCGCTGATGCTCGCGCCCGGCTTCATCACCGACGCGTTCGGGGTCGTGCTGCTGCTGCCGCCCACGCGGGCGGTCGTGCGCCGTCTGCTCGCGCGCAACGCGCTGCGGCGGCTGCTCGGCCCGCTCGGGACCGCCGGCGCGTTCGCGGGCGGCGCCGCGTCGCGGGCGCGAACACGCCAGGATTACGACGTGGACGCGACCGCGCGCGAGATCGACCCGCCCATCCTGCCGCGATGATCGGCCCGCAGGACGAGGCGGCACGGGCGCCCGAACCCGGCTCCGCGGGGTTCGGCGACGCCGTCACGTTCGCCTTCGGCGACGTCGACCAGGGCGTCTACGGCAGCGCGCGCCTCGGCCTCGTCGCGGGTGAGCCGGTGCGCGCGAGCGGGCTCGGCCTGCTGTTCCATGACGGCGAGCTGGTCGCCGCCGACGCGACGGGCGGAATCGAGCTGGACGACGCCGCCGACTGGCAGCTGCTCGAGGCCGGCGACGTCCGCGCGACGATCGAGCGCCCGTTGGAGGCATGGGATGTCGTCTACGACGGCGACGCGGGCGGCTTCGAGCTGCGCTTCGAGGCGATCAGCGCCCCCGCGGAGCTGAGCGCCGGCGCGGTCGCGGCGAGCGCCGCCGGCCTGCGCGGCTACGAGCAGCTGTGCCGCGTCACCGGCACCGCGCGGATCGGCGAGCGACGCATGCGGATGGACTGCCTCGGCCAGCGCGGGCATCAGTGGGGCTCGCCCGACTGGGAGCGGATCGCGCTCGCCCGCACGGTGTCGGCCTGGTTCGACGGCGGTCGCGGCGTGACGCTCGCGAGCGTGCGGCCCGACGACGCCGGCGCGCACGCACACGAGGCGATCAGCGCGTGGCTGCTCGATCGCGAGGAGGTCGTGACGATCGGCGAGCCGCTGCTGTCGACGACGCTCGACGGCGACGGCCGCCAGATGCGCGCGGGGCTCGAGCTGTGGGAGGACGGCGACGAGCGCCCCTTCCCCCACCGCGCCGCCGGCGAGGCGGTCTGCGGCACGACGCTCGACCTCGGCCGTCTGCAACTCGACTGCGCGTTCTTCCGATGGCGGATGGAGGGCCGCCAGGGCGTCGGCCGCTACGACGTCCTGCGACGCGCATGAGTCGGATCGAGGCGATCGTGTGCGACTTCGGCGGCGTGCTGACCACGCCGCTGCTCGACGCGTTCCTGGGCCTGCAGGAGCAGCGCGGCATCCCGCTCGAAGCGTTCGGCGCCGCGCTCGCGCGGGCGGCGCAGCAGGACGGCGGCGTCAACCCGCTGTTCGAGCTGGAGACCGGGAGACTGACCGAGGCGCAGTTCGTCGCCAAGCTCGGTCCGGCGCTGCGCCAGGAGCTGGGGCGCGAGGTCGACCTCGCGCGCTTCGGCGAGACGTTCTTCGAGCACCTGCACCCGAACGAGGAGCTGTTCGCGTTCATGCGCACGCTGCGCGAGCGCGGTTACACGCTGGCGATCCTCACGAACAACGTGCGCGAGTGGGAGCCGCTGTGGCGTTCGATGCTGCCGATCGACGAGCTGTTCGAGCTGGTCGTCGACTCAGGCTTCGAGGGCGTGCGCAAGCCGGATCCGCGCATCTATGAGGTGACACTCAACCGGCTCGAGGTGACACCGCAGGCCGCGCTGTTCATCGACGACACCGAGGTGAATTGCGACGCCGCACGCGAGCTCGGCATGCAGGCCGTGTGGTTTCGCTCGAACGCCCAGGCGATCGGCGAGATCGAGCGGCTGCTGGCTCAGTTCTCGGAGCCGAGCCGGTCCCAGCAATAGAGCTCGACGCACTCACGCGCGAGCTCTCGGCAGCGGGCCTCGGAGAGATACGGCAGCACGAGCTCGAGCGACTGCTCTTCCGTCACCCCGGCGTCGAACGCCTCCTCCCCGCGGAAGCCGGCGGCAATTTTGAGCGCCTCGCGGCGGTTCTCGCCAAGGGACGGGAAGACGTTGACGAGAAACTCCTTGTTCGCAATTGGATGACCGACTTCAAGTGACGCATGCCATGCAGCGAGCATCGTCAGGTCGTCCTCGTCGAGATCGGCGACCGCCTTCGCGTAGTGCGAGACGAGATCGGCCTCCGGGATCTCGTCGACCCATGCGCGCACGACCTCGCCCAACAGCTGTCGCCGCGCCTCGCGACCGATCGAGTTCGCGATGACGCGAATCGCATTCTGAGGCTCGATGAAGCAGAGGGACATTGCGGCTCCGCACGTCCGGGGGACTGGAACGCGCGGGACTCTACGACCAGGTGTGGACGGCAAAGCTGCGCCGCCGTTTGCACAGGATTCTGTTGCGCGATGGACGACGTAAACGACGTTGCACAGGTCCGTGTTGCGGATGAGGGTGGCGCGGTGCCAAACACGACACGCTTCCTGCGCGCGCTCGGCATCGCCCTGCGCGAGCGACGAGAAGAACTCCAGCTCACGCAAGAGGCCGTATCGCTGCGGACCGGGGTGCCGCAGCGGCGCATCTGGGAGCTCGAGGCGGGCGCCGGGAACCCGACCGCGCGGACGCTGCTGCGTCTTGTGTCGGGGCTCGACGCTCCCGCCTCCCAGCTGATCGCGCGCGCCGAGCGGCTGGCAGCTGAGGAGCTCCGGGCCGAATCCGGCGGCTGAAGGCGAATGCCCCAGTTTGCGGCGTACGACGTTTGCGTCGCACCGGAATGCCTGCAAACATGATGAACGCCGGCGTTCCCGGGTGGGGTTCGCCGGCATCTCTCGTTCGCAGGAGGCAGAAGCGTGACGGGCGACAGATCCGGCGCCGGACACGGCGCAGACGGCGAGGTTGGCGAGGAGCTCTGGACGCCTGTCGAGCAGGCGCTGCTGGAGGCGGCCCTCGACTTCTACAACGCGGCGGGCGGCGTGATCGAGTTCGCCGACGAGCAGCACCCGCACCTGCACCTGCGCCACACCGCTGACGGGTTCAAGGCGATCCAGCAGGCGATGGGGACGCTGCAGGAGCGGGTCGTGGCCGCGCATGCCGCGGGTGCCTCGCCGGAGCGCATCGCACAGATCGCGCGCATGGAGCAGGAGACGATCGACCTCATCCTGCAGCGGCGAGGCGCCGCGCCCAGCTCCGAGGCGAGCTGAGCACGGCGCCTCGCGGGCGCGTCACGCGACGACGACGAACACGCCGGGCGAGCGGCTCTCGGCGAACGGGAAGCGGCCCTGGCGCGAGACGAGCGCGCGGAAGCCGAAGCGGCCCTGCGTCGAACGGAAGCGGTAGCGCGTGTGCCAGCGACCACGGCGGCCGGCGTGGACGGTGCGGAACGTACGCCAGCCGTAGCCCTGCTGGAACCCTTGCAGCGTCACGAGCAGACCCGCGCGCGGAATCCCGGCGCGAACGTCGATGCGGCCGAACAGACGGACGACCCGTGCGCCGGTGACCCGGCGACGGTCGGCGTGGATCGTCAGCGGGGCCAGCGCGTCGACGTGCACGACGTTCGACAGCTCGACGGCACGACTGTCGGAGAAGGCGAAGTACGTGAAGCGCACGTCACGGCTCGGGCCGGCGGGCAGCACGTACACGAAGCGGCCGTCCGAGCCGGTGCGGACGCCGGGCCGGGCGACCCAGCCGCGGCCGACGATCCGCCAGGCCGCTCCGACGCGCGCATCGGCGATCCCGGCGCCGGAGGCGTCGAGCAGACGGCCGACGATCGCGATCCGGCGTCGCGCCGGCAGCGTGATGCGGCGTGCCGTGCCGCCGTCCGCCCGCTGGAAGGCGACCTCGATGCGGGCGCGGGTGCTGGCGTTGCCGCCGTTCGCGACGTGCCCGGGGAGCTGTCCGAGGGGGTTGAGGATTCCCTGGATGCCGCCCGGAGGCGTGCCGGTGCCGCCGGTGCCGCCCTGGGTCTGGCCTTGCTGGGCTGCCGGGGCGCGGGTGCGACCGGCTGCGTCGGCGACCAGCGCGGAGGGTGCGCTGCGGGCGGCTGCGGCGCCGCTGCCGTTGGCGGCCGTGACCTCGACGAGCATGCGGTGGTAGGCGTCGGCGTCCGTGAGGGCGTAGCTGCTGCCCGTCGCGCCGGCGACGGGCTGGCAGGCGGTGCCGTCGGCGTCGCAGCGCAGCCAGCGGTGGTCGAAGCCGGTCGGCGCGCCGTCCCACTGACCGGGATCGGCGTTCAGCGTGCCGTTGACGGCCGCCTGCCCGGCGAGTGCCGGGACGGCGACGTTGATCGGGGCGTTGTGCGTCTGCACGCCGCCGTCGAACACGACCGCGCTGTTGCCGGCGGCGTCCTCGACGGTGGCGCTGAGCGTGTGGGGGCCGTCCTCGAACGCGGTCGTGTCGAGCTGGACGCTGCCGTCGACCGAGAGCGGGCAGGGCTGGGGCGCGCCGAACTCGTACGGGTCGTCGTTCGAGGCCTCGACGTCGGCGCAGGCGCCGCCGTTGCTGTCGAGCGTCTCGCGCGAGACCTCGCCGCCGTCGACGGCGAGCGCGACGCGGTACACCCCGCCGCCGGCGTCGAACGCGTGCAGCGCCAGGTTCGCGGTGCCGCGCACCGGATCGGCTCTCGCCAGCGTTCCGCCGGTCGCAAACCCACCCGGCGCGCTCGCGTCCGCAAGCCCGATCTGCGCCCTGGAGATGGCGACCTGGGCGGGAAAGGGCCCGCAGTCGAGACTGCCGACGAGGGCCCAGCAGCTGAGGCTGACGTGGAGGGAGTTCCAGTTGGTGTTGGTGGCGCTAACCGGCGAAGGAAGAGCCTGTTCGAGCGTCTGGCCTGCTTGCAGGGGCTTCTTGAAGTCCAACAAGCCAGCATTGACATCGTCGTCATGCCAGATCTGCATGAGATAGGGACGATTCGCGACTCTGCTGATGACTGGCCAACCCAGGTTGAAAGCGCGGTGAATCTCGTAGGAATCGATCACGGTCCCGGTCGGGGCGGTGAAATCCCAGCTCAGCCAGCTGCCTGAGGCCACCGGCAAGCCGGTGCCACTGAACTGCAAGGAGCTGGCGGCCCCTGGATCTGCACAAGCGCTAGCGGACCCGGCTTCATACCCGGCGAGTGGCGCACTCGCTGCGCTCGTCCATCCCGCGTTGCCGGTGAACGTGCCTTCGGGCGTGGTGCAGGTGTGCACCGTGTACGTGCCGGCGAAGGCGATCTGGGGGCGGAGCAGGATCGTGGCCACGACCGTGAGGGGGACGAGGATGAGCAGGACGAGCCCGCGGCGGGCTCGTCCGATACGGGGGATGTGCATCGCGTGCGATCTCCTGATGCGAATTGACGAGGACTTCACGGCGTGCCGAACTCGGACGGCGGCGTCGGGGCGGCCAGCGCCGGCGACGCAGCGGATGCGGCGCTCGCGCCGGCAACGAACTCGACGCGTGGTGCGGGCTGCGGTGGCGGCGGCGCGAACTCGGACGGATCCGACGGATCGCCGGCGAACTCGCCGCCGCTCGCCGCCGTCCGACGCCGTTCCCGTCTCGCGGCAGCCGAGCCGGTGCCTGACGCCGACGGGAACGCGATCGTCATGAGACCGGCGCCGGCGACGCGTGCGGACGCGTCGACGGGCGCACGGCTCATGGCGGACCGCGCCGGCTGCGCATGCCCCGCCTGTTCGAGGGCCACCCCGCTCCCGGCGAGCGCCGCGGTCGAGGCCGCGATCGCGGCCACCTTTGCGCCCGGGAGCGCTTCGACGGCGCCCTGGACGCGGGCTGCCCACAGCGTGAGGCGGTCGAGCAGCGCATGCAGTCCAGCCTCCGCGTGGCCGATCATCCCGCCGGGAGCGACCTGCGCCGCGACGCCGACCGCAGCCGGCGGCACGAGCGATGCGACCTGCGCCGGCACCGCGTGCAGCTCGCGCAGCGTCGCGCGACACGCAGGGCACGCGCGCAGGTGCGGGCGCAGCTCGGCGACCTCCTTTGCCGAGGCCTCGCCGTCCGCGAGCGCCGACAACGCCGGCAGCCAGCGCGCGCACTCGGCGCCGGACTCGATCGCGTCGAGCCGCCCGAGCAGCGCGCGGCGCCCCTCGGTGACGCAGCGGTTGACCTTGGTGTAGGTCCACCCCATCCGCGCCCCGATCTCCTCGTACGACAGGCCCTCCGCGCGCAGCGCCAGCGCCGCGACCTCCTGCGGCTTCAGGCGCCGCAGCGCCTCCGCGGTATGGCGAAGGCGCTCCTGCCCGACGGCCCGCTCGGCGGGGTCGTCGAGCGCGCGGTCCTCGTGGCGGTCGAGGTCGAGCGCCACGCGCCCGACGAGCTGCTCCCGCTCCCCGCGCACCGCGAGCGCTTCATGCCGGACGACCGTTCGCAGCCACGACAGCGGCTGCGCGGGCGGGTCCGTGCGCATGCGTCTGACGAGAATCTCGATCGAACGCTGATACGCGTCATGCGCGTCGTCGGCGCAGTGCGAGAAACGGCGCGCGAAGCGCAGCAGCTCGGCGGCGTGCTGCTGCACGAGCCGCAGCGTCGCATCCTCGGCGTGCGTTCGGCGTGTCCTGCTGTGCATCCCTGCTCCTCCTCCCGGCGACCAGGCCCGGCGTCCATGCCGGGCGCTCACAGCTATCGGCCGGTGGAGGTCGGGAGCCGCAGGCGTTTCGCCCCCTCCCGCACGCGAAATGTCCGCTAATTGCGGCTTGAGACAGCGATGTCTGTCAACAGATGTATTGAGCGAAATCCCCGCTACAACGGGGATTGCGCGTCGGACTCCCTAGAGGCCGAGCGCACCTGCGACGCGTGCGTACGCGTCGGCGTCCGCCTCGATGCCGCCCGCTCCGAGCGTCGCGCGATCGCGCTCCCCCGTGCCGGGGCGCGGCGGGCGGTTCCAGTTCCACAGGCCGAGGTCGAGCGCCGCGAGCGGCAGTTCCGCCGCCGCCGCGAGCTCGCCCGCGCGGCGCTCCAGCAAGAGCGTGTCGGCGATCCCGAAGATGCGCTTGGCGGCGACCGTCGTGTCGTCCGTCCCGCCGAGCTGCAGCGCGTCGGGACGCGCGTCGTGGACGCCGAGCTGGCCGAGCGTCGCGAGCAGGTCGAAGCGCGCATCGTGATGCAGACCCGGCAGCGCGAGCCGTTCGTACACGCGCGCGAAGCGCCGCTCGGGCGTCCACGAAGGCTCTCCGGCAAAGGCGGCGTCCTGCGTCCCGGCCCGCTCGGCCCAGGCGCGGTACGCCGCAAGCGTCGCCGTCCCGCGAGCGGGATCGTGCGCGCTGCGCGGGCCCAGCGGAACGTCGTCGAGGTTCGGCAGCTGGCCGCTCGCCCACGACGTGCGCGCGGCGCGCACGCCCGCGAACGCGTCCTCGGCCTCGAGCGGACACAGATAGGCGGTCAAGAAGGCGAGCCACAAGGCCTCCTCGCGTTCGCTCGAACCGATCGGCGCGCGCGCGGCCGACGCGATCTCGCCGTAGAGCCCGGGCGGGTCGTCCGCGAGCAGCGCCAGCCGCGCCGAGGCGAACGCCAGCTCCTGCGCGAGCCGCTCCGCCGCCGCACTCGCCTTCACGCCCGGGATCAGCTCCGAGCGGAAGCCGTCGTCCTGCTCGCGCGCGATCTGCCGCACCCGCACGATGTTGCTGCCGCGACCGCCGCGCGCGGTGGCGCTGCTCCGCGCACGCGTCTGGGCCGCTCTCGGCTTCGCGGCGCCGGTGCGACGGTTGGAGACGACCTCCACCTGATCGCCCGAGCAGATCGGACAGTTCGCGAGGAAGCGGTTGTGGCGGCAGAAGGTCGGCACGGGTGCCGCCAGTGTAGGCGCGCGCGACGAGCGGCGGCGTGCGGGCCGTCAGCGCGAGGAGCGGCGCCTGAACAGCCCGCGCCGCGGCTTCGCGTCGGCGCCCTCGGCGCGGGGGGCGGCCGCATCCGGAGCGGCGATCGGACGCGGCACGATCGCACGCGAGCGCGCCCCGCCGTTGCCGCCGACCGGCGCGGGCGTCGACGGCGCGCCACCGCGGCCGGAAGACGGGACGCTCACGCTTCTGCCGGCACGCCGCGCCGCCTCGGCGAAGACGGCCTCCCACTCGTTCACGTTGGCGGCGGCGGTCTGGGTCCGCCCCCATGCCGCCGCGCGCTGCGCCAGCGCGCCGCGTCCCTGCGCGTCGGTGACGAGGTCGGTGAGCGCCTCCGCCCACTCATGCGCCGCCACGAGCCGTCCGCCCTGCTCCTCGCCGAGCCCGCGATAGGGGCCTATCGCCGATGCCAACCATGGCACCCCGCCAGCCGCATACTCCTTGATCTTCACGTTCGACCGCACCCGGTTGAACGACACGTCGGCGATCGGCGCGAGGGCGAGGTCGAAGCGCGCGATCGTGTCCGGCAGCTGGGGGAACGGGACGTTGTGGACGTGCGTGTAGCGATCGCTCTGTACGCCGACGTCGACGCCGACGCTGACGAGCGACACGTGCGGCTGCTGCTCGAGCAGCGCTTCGAGCGTGCGTCTCAGGCGCAGCTCCTTCAAGTCGCCCCGGTGCTCGGCCGCGGCGATCCAACCGAGCGTGACGCCGTCGCCGCCGCCGTGACGCTCGCGCACGAACCCGGTTTCGACGTAGTTCTCGACCACGCGCGTGTCGCCGCCGAATCTGCGCAAGCGGGCGGCCAGCTCGCCGCTCGTGGTCGTGACGAGGTGGCAGAGTCTCAGCATCGCGGACAGCTCCGCGGCGACCTGGTCCTTGGCGGCCTTCATTTCCTTGTAGGCCGGGCTGCCCTTCGGCACGCGCGTCATGTCGTCGTCGTTGTCGAACACGACCGCGACGCCGGCGTCCCGCAGGGCTCTCGCGAGCTGCCGCGCGGGAGCGCGGAACAGCCGCCACATGTGCACGACATCGGCCTGACGCAGGTATTCGAACGGCGGCGGCTCCGTGCGCTGGTCCCACACATGGAACTCGGCGCGATGGCCCGCGTCGCCCAGGGCGCGCATCGGCAGTTCCGCCCGATAGGCGGCGCCGACTGACGGTTCGACGGCGAGGGCGATGACGTGCATCGGGCTACTCTGCCCGAAGCGCGTCCGCTTAATCAAGAATCAAGCGCGGCTCTGGAGCACGAGCCGCTCCATCCCGCCCAGAAACAGCTCGCTCGCGAAGCGGGCCGTGCGCGCGACGTCCGGCGCGTCCTGCTCGCTGAGGCGGATGCCGAGCTCGAAGGCGACGCCGCCCATCGCGGCGGCGAGCGCGTCGAGGTCGAGTCCGGCCGGCAGCACGCCCTGCGCCGCGAGATCCTCGCGCAGCTCGGCGATCCCCAGCTCGACCGCCGGCGTGTCGAACAGCTCTCGGACGGTGCCGGCGTTGCGCCGCAGCATCTCGAACAGCGGCAGGTCCTCGACGATGAACGAGAAGTACGTGTGGAAGCCCTCGCGCACGATCGTCTCCGCGTCGCGCGCGCGGGCGCGCGACTCGCGCAGGCGACGGCGCAGCTCGGTCGTGTGCTCCTCCAGCACCGCCTGGAAGACCGACTGCTTGTCCGGGAAGTAGTTGTAGAACGTGCCGGCCGCCAGGCCGCTGCGGCGCACGACGTCGCGGATGCTCGCGGCGCCGTAGCCCATCTCGGTGAAGATCTCCTGCGCGGCGTCGAGGATCGCGCGGCGGTTGTTCGCCTTCGTCTGCGCGCGCTTGCCGGTGCCGCCGCCGGTGGCGGTCGGCATCAGGCGGCGACCTGCGCGCCGGCGCGTGCCGGGACCGGCAGGCGGAAGCCCTGCTCGCGCATGCGCCGCGCGCCGGCGCGGCGCTCGCGCCCGAGCGCATAGAGGTAGTTGTCGAAGTCGACCTGCATCGTGTGGCGCTTGGAGGCGACGTAGCGCTTGAACATCTTCGCGCGCTCGTGCTCGATGTCCTGCCGCAGCGCCTCCCGGCCGGGCAGCGCGTACTCGCCGCGCAGGTAGGCGGCGATCCACCGCCCCTGCGCCTCGGCGAGCGGCATGATCGCTCCGAGCGGCTGCAGCAGGCCGACGAAGAAGACGTTGTCGATGTCGGGATGGAACACGCGGCGGAACAGCGGCAGGTCGTTGTCGGGCGCGCTGACGAGATCCGCGTCGAAGAACGGGAACGTGACCTTGTAGCCGGTGCACCACACGATCGCGTCGACCGGCTCGATCGAGCCGTCCTCGAAGCGCACGCGGTCGCCCATCAGCTCGGCGATGTTCGGCTTGTAGGCGATCTCGCCGTGCGCGACGCGGTTGAGGAAGTCGGCGGATATCGTCGGATGCGCGTCGCCGAGGTCGTGGTCGGGTCTCGGCAGCCCGTAGTCCTCCATCCGCCCCACGCCCGCGCGCAGGAAGGCCGTGAAGAGGCGCTTGCGGAAGGCCCACGGCAGCATGCCGGTGAAGCGGTTGACGCCGATCTGGTCGAGCGGCCGGCCGAACAGGTACTTGGGGATGATGTGCGCTCCGCGGCGCGAGCTGAGGATCGTCTGCTGCGCGACGAAGCTCGACTCGACGGCGATGTCCATCGCGCTGTTGCCGATGCCCACGACGAGCACGCGTCTGCCCTTGTACGGCTCGTTGTCGACGTAGTGGTGGGCGTGCGTCTGCGTCCCGTCGAAGCTGCCGGGGAACGGCGGCTCGGGCCAGCGCGGGTCCCAGTGATGGCCGTTGGCGACGACGAGCGCGTCGTAGCGGCGCGTCTGCCCCGTGTCGAGCCGGATCGTCCACGTGCCGTCCGCCTCGCGCGCGGCGTGCTCGACGCCGGTCTCGAAGCGGATCCGGTCGCGGAAGCCGAAGTGCTCGACGTAGGCGTCGAAGTAGGCGGCGATGTGCGAGTGGTGCGGAAAGTCGGGATACGACGCCGGCATCGGGAAGTCCGTGTACTCCATGCGCTCGCGCGAGGTGTTGATGTGCAGCGAGCGATAGGCCGAGGACATGCCGTTCGTGTTGCCGAAGACCCAGTTGCCGCCGACGCGGTCGGACTTCTCGAAGCAGTCGAACGGGATCCCGCGCTCGTGCAGCGCCTTCGCGGCCGCGATGCCCGACGAGCCCGCGCCGATGACGCAGACGGACGGCAGCTCGGGCATGTCGGAACCTCCTCCTGGCACTAAAAAGATGACGCCGGCGTCACCTTATCAGGCGCCTCTTCCTCCGCCCGCCGGTGCTCGCGGCCGCGGCGCACGACCTCCTTGAAGCTCTTGAAGCGGAAGATCACGACGAGCGCGCCGAAGCCCATCGCGACCGCGCCCGCCGCCAGCGCGATCTGCTGCCCGACCGAGAACGCGGCCACCTCGGAGGCGCTCGCCGTGCCCGCGAAGACGGTCAGCAGCAGCGCCTGCTGCACCCCCGCCCCGCCCGGCGTGAAGGGCACGAGCATCGCGACGACCTGCACGCCGAGCACGAGCAGCACGTTGCGCACCGATCCGCCGATATGGAAGGCGTCGAGCAGGAACCAGTAGGCCGCGAAGCGCGCCAGCCAGGCCGCCGCCTGCCAGCTCACCATCTCGCGCACGTACCGATGGCGGTCGGAGAGGATCGTGAAGCCCTGGCGCACGCGCGCCCAGAACGCCTTCACGCGGGTGGACAGGAGCGCGAAGCCGACGAGCACGCCGATCGCGAGCGCGGTCAGGAAGAAGAGCGTGAAGCGCGGGTGCGAGGCGAAGAAGGCGAGGTCGAACGCCGGCAGCTTCGAGAAGTCGGGCGGCTTCGGGAAGACGCCCTGCGTGAAGGCGAACGCCAGCACGAGCGCGTTCACGCCGTAGTCGAAGACGAGCCCGGTCCAGATCGCGGCGACGATCGCCGGGTAGCTCGACGCGGGGATCGAGATGCGCGTGAGGAAGTACTGCACGAGCGTGCCGCCGCCGAGCGGGAAGACCTGGTTGACGCCGACGCCGGAGACGTAGGCGCCCCACACGTCGCGCCAGCGCACGTGCTCGGTCGGATAGGCCGCCTGCAGCGCGTTGAAGAGCGCGCGCGAGCGCAGCGTGAGATATGCCGCGAAGCACAGCAGCGCGAGCAGCAGCGGGCCCCAGCTGAGGCTCGCGAGGTTGGAGAAGAAGGTCCCGACGGAGTCGAAGAACTGGCTCAGGTCGGAGCCGAGCGAGGCGTGCGGCGGGATCATCGCCGGACAGTTTGCTCCTTAACGCGCGGAAGGGCCCGAATCCATCCGGGCCCTCCGCAGCCGGGAATCGTGGGGGAGACGATTCCGGCGGAGCAGGACGCAATGCGCCCTACAGCTTGAGGATACCTCGCAAATCCGAGGATCGCGGTGTGGTCGGCACGAGAGCGCACAAGATTCCTTGTGCGAGATCGTGCACGATGCGGCGATTTCCTGGGGCGTCGATCCTAGGGTGTCTCCGTGATCGGGCCGCCCGGGCCGCTGAAGAAGTCGTCGCCGAGGCGCACGCTGCCCGCCGCCTCGGCCTCGTGACGCAGCGTGTGATCCTCGTCGCCGCTCCACGCGCCGATCGCCAGCTGCTCGCGATCGGCGTCCATCGGGCTGCCGCCGAGATCCTTGTTGACGATGCGCGCGCACTTGCGCCCCTCCGCGATCGCGGTCACGACGAGCGACTGCCCGACGCGCGCGTCGCCGCAGGCGTACACGCCGGGCTGCGTCGTGCGGTACGTCTGACGCGTCCTCACGTTGCCGCGCTTGTCGAGCTCGAGCTCGAGCGGCGCGATCACGCCCTCCTGCTCCGGGCCGGTGAAGCCGATCGCGATCAGCACGAGGTCGGCCGGCTCGGTGAACTCGCTGCCGGGGATCGGCGTGAGGTCGCGCGAGGAGGTGCCCGTGACGCGGCGGGCGTGCACGTGCGTGACGCGGCCGTCCTCGCCGGAGAAGCCGGTGACCTCCGTGCCCCACCAGCGTCTGCCGCCCTCCTCGAGCGCGTACGTGGTGAGCGTGCGCTTGGGCGGCAGCGGCCACGGCGTGCGCGCGTCGCGCCCGCTCGGGTCGAGCTGCTGGTAGACGTCGAGGATCATCGCCTCGACCGCGCCCTCGCGGTTCGCGTTGGAGATGCAGTCCATGCCGGTGTCGCCGCCGCCGATCACGACGACGCGCTTGCCGGTCGCGCTGATCTCCGTGCCGGGCTCCGGCGCGCGGCTCGGACGCCCTTCCTGCGCGGCGACGAAGCGGTTGCGCTGGTAGAGGTAGTCCATCGCGAAGTGCACGCCCTCCAGCTCGCGCCCCTCGACTTCCACGTCGCGGTGCACGCGCGAGCCGATCGCGATCACGAGCGCGTCATGGCGCTCGCGCAGCTCGGCGGCGGTGACGGCGACGCCGACGTCGACGCCGTACTCGAAGCGCACGCCCTCGGCCTCCAGCAGCGCGGCGCGGCGGTCGATGATCGACTTCGGCAGCTTCGCGTCCGGCACGCCGAAGCGCATCAGGCCGCCCGGTCCTTCGTCGCGCTCGTAGACGGTGACGGTGTGGCCGCTCTTGTTCAGCTCGGCCGCGACCGCGAGGCCGGCGGGGCCGGATCCGACCACGCCGACGGTCTTGCCGGTGCGGCGGTCGGGCGGCTCGGGCACGACCCAGCCCTCGTCGAACGCGCGCTCGGCGATCGCCATCTCGATCTGCTCGATGGTTACGGCTTGGTCGTTGATCGCCAGCACGCACGCCGACTCGCACGGCGCCGGGCAGATGCGGCCGGTGAACTCGGGGAAGTTGTTCGTCGCGTGCAGCTGGACGATCGCGTCCTCCCACTTGCCGTGGTAGACGAGGTCGTTCCAGTCGGGGATCAGGTTGCCGAGCGGGCAGCCCTCGTGGCAGAACGGCACGCCGCAGTCCATGCAGCGGGCGCCCTGTCTGCGCAGCTCCTCCTCCGGCTGGAGGTCGAAGTACTGCCCGTAGTCGTTGACGCGCTGTCTGGGATCGCGCTTGTCGAAGCCGACCCGATGGATCTTGAGGAAGCCGCCCAGTTGTCCCATGCTCAGGCTCCGGCGGGCTCTGCGGTCTGGCGGGCGGACCCGCTGCCGGCGGCGGCGGCTTCGGCCTCGCGCGCGGCGCGCTCGGCGAGTGCTCGCTTGTAGTCGCGCGGCATCACCTTCACGAAGCGTCCCACGGATGCGTCCCAGTCGTCGAGCATCCGCTCGGCGACCGGGGATCCGGTGCGCTCCGCGTGCTCGGCGATCAGGTCCTTCAGCTCGGCCTCGTCGTGCTCGCTCAGCTCCTCGAGATCCACGAGCTCGGTGTTGCAGCAGGCGGCGAAGTGCGCGCAGTCGTCGTACACGTACGCGATCCCGCCGCTCATGCCGGCGGCGAAGTTGCGCCCGGTCGGCCCGAGCACGACGACGCGGCCGCCCGTCATGTACTCGCAGCCGTGGTCGCCGACGCCCTCGACGACCGCGCTCGCGCCCGAGTTGCGCACCGCGAAGCGCTCGCCCGCGAGCCCGCGGAAGAACGCGCGCCCGGCCGTCGCGCCGTAGAGCACGGTGTTGCCGACGATCACGTTGTCCTCGGCTCTGAAGGCCGCGTCCTCCGGCGGGCGCACGGTCAGCACGCCGCCGGCGAGGCCCTTGCCGGCGTAGTCGTTCGTCTCGCCCGCGAGCGTGAACGTCACGCCCGGCATCAGCCATGCGCCGAAGCTCTGGCCGGCCGACCCGGTCAGCGCGACCTCGATCGTGCCCTCGCGCAGGCCTCTCGGTCCGTGGCGCCGCGCGATCTCGCTCGACAGCACGCCGCCGACCGTGCGGTTGACGTTGCGGACCCCGGTCGTCAGGCGCACCGGCTTGCCGCGCTCCAGCGCCTCCTCGGCCTGTTGGAGCAGCTTCCAGTCGAGCGCGTCGTCGAGCACCGGGTCCGGCGGGCGCACGCGGTGGCGCGGCGCTCCGTCGGCGACCTCGGGCATCGCGAACACGCTCGTGAGATCGACGCCGCGCGCCTTCCAGTGCTCGATCGCCGGGTCCATCTCCAGCAGGTCGGTGCGGCCGATCAGCTCGTCGTACGTGCGCACGCCGAGCTGCGCCATCAGCTCGCGCGCCTCCTCGGCGACGAAGAAGAGGTACTTGACGACGTGCTCGGGCGTCCCCTCGAAGCGCTTGCGCAGCTCCGGGTCCTGCGTCGCGATGCCGACCGGGCAGGTGTTGAGGTGGCAGACGCGCATCATGATGCAGCCCATCGCGATCAGCGGCGCGGTCGAGAAGCCGACCTCGTCGGCGCCGAGCAGCGCGGCGATCACGACGTCGCGGCCGGTCTTCATCTGACCGTCGGCCTCGACGACGATGCGCGAGCGCAGGTCGTTGAGCAGCAGCGTCTGCTGCGTCTCGGCGAGCCCGATCTCCCACGGGATGCCGGCGGCTTGGATCGAGCTCTGCGGCGACGCGCCCGTGCCGCCGTCGTGGCCGGAGATCACGACGTGGTCGGCGTTCGCCTTCGCGACGCCGGCGGCGACCGTTCCGACGCCGACCTCGGCGACCAGCTTCACGGATACTTCGGCGCGCGGGTTCGAGCAGCGCAGGTCGTAGATCAGCTGCTTGAGATCCTCGATCGAGTAGATGTCGTGGTGCGGCGGCGGCGAGATCAGCCCGACGCCCGGCGTCGAGTTGCGCAGCCAGGCGATGTAGTCGTCGACCTTGCCGCCCGGCAGCTGGCCGCCCTCGCCGGGCTTCGCGCCCTGCGCCATCTTGATCTGCAGGCGGTCGGCGTTGACGAGGTAGTGCGGCGTCACGCCGAAGCGGCCCGAGGCGATCTGCTTGATCGAGCTGCGGCGCTCGTCCTCGAAGCGCCCGGGGTCCTCCCCGCCCTCGCCCGTGTTCGACTTCGCGCCGAGGCGGTTCATCGCGATCGCCAGCGCCTCGTGCGACTCGCGCGAGATCGCGCCGAGGCTCATCGCGCCGGTCGAGAAGCGCTTGACGATCTCCTCCGCCGGCTCGACCTCCTCCAGCGGGATCGGGTCGTCGAGCGTCTTGAGTCTCATCAGCCCGCGCAGCGACGCCTTGCGCGCCGCCTCGTCGTTGACCGCCCTGGAGAACTCGCGGTAGGTCTGCAGGCCCTCCCCGTTCTGCGTGCGCACCGACTGCTGCAGCAGCGAGACCGTGTCGGGATTCCAGATGTGCAGCTCGCCGTCGCGGCGCCACTGCAGCACGCCGCCGACCGGCAGCACTTCGCGGCCCGTGCGCGGGTACGCGCGGAAGTGGCGCTCGAGCGCCTCCTTCGCGAGCACGTCCAGGCCGATGCCGCCGATGCGCGAGGCGGTGCCGGTGAAGTGCTGCTCGACCAGCTCCGGCGCGAGCCCGACCGCCTCGAAGATCTGCGCGCCGCAGTAGGACTGGATCGTCGAGATCCCCATCTTCGAGAACGTCTTCAAGAGGCCCTTGCCGATCGCTCTCACGATCCGCTGCTCGGCCGTCTCGCGGTCGAGGTCGACCGGCAGCAGGCCGCGGTCGGCCAGCTCGTCGAGCGACTCGAACATCAGGTACGGGTTGATCGCGGCGCTACCGAAACCGATGAGCGTCGCCATGTGGTGGATCTCGCGCGGCTCGCCCGTCTCGATCACGAGCCCCGCGCGCAGGCGCGTGCCGGCGCGCACGAGGTGGTGGTGCACCGCCGCGACCGCCAGCAGCGACGGGATCGCGACGCGCTCCGGGCCGAGGTTGCGGTCCGACAGGATCAGGATGTTCGCGCCGCGCTCGATCCAGGCCTGCGCCTCGGCGCAGATCGCCTCGACGCGCCACTCCATCCCCTCCGCGCCCAGCTCGATCGGCCAGGTGAGGTCGATCGTCGCGGCGTGGAAGACGTCGTGCGAGACCTGGCGCAGCTTCTCGAGCTCGTGGTTGCGCAGTATCGGCTGGCGCATGAACAGCTGGTGCGCGTGCTCGGCCGACTCCGTCAGCAGGTTCACCTCGGCGCCGACCGACGTCGCGAGGCTCATCACGACCTGCTCGCGGATCGGGTCGATCGGCGGGTTCGTGACCTGCGCGAACAGCTGCTTGAAGTAGGCGAACAGCGGCGGCTGGCGGTCGGACAGGACCGCGAGCGCGGCGTCGTTGCCCATCGAGGCGGTCGGCTCCTCGCCTCTGGCCGCCATCGGCGCGATGACCAGGCGCAGGTCCTCCTGCGAGTAGCCGAACGCGAGCTGCTTGCTGCGCAGCGGCTCGACGCGCGGCGCGCGCGGGGCCCGCTCCGGCAGGTCGTCGAGGTGGACGACGTGCTCCCTGTACCACTCGCCGTACGGACGCTGGGCGGCGACCTGCGCCTTGACCTCCTCGTCCTCGACGATGCGGCCCTGCTCGAGGTCGACGAGGAAGATCTTGCCCGGCTGCAGGCGGCCCTTGCGCACGATCTCGCTCGGCGCGGCCTTCACGACGCCCGTCTCGGACGCGAGCACGACGTAGCCGTCGGCCGTCTGGACCCAGCGGCCCGGGCGCAGGCCGTTGCGGTCGAGCGTCGCGCCGACCTGGCGACCGTCGGTGAAGGCGACGACGGCCGGCCCGTCCCACGGCTCCATCACGCACGAGTGGTAGTCGTAGAAGCCGCGCACCGACGGCGGCAGGTCGACCTTCTCGCGGTAGGCCTCGGGCACCATCATCATCACCGCGTGGGTGATCGGACGGCCGGCGAGCACGAGCAGCTCGAGCACGTTGTCGAACGTCGCCGAGTCCGACCCGCCCTGGCGCACGACCGGCATCAGCTTCTGCAGGTCGTCGCCGAACAGCTCTGAGGCCAGCTGCGACTCGCGCGCCCGCATCCAGTTGACGTTGCCGCGCAGCGTGTTGATCTCGCCGTTGTGCGCGATCAGGCGGTACGGGTGCGCGAGCTCCCAGCTCGGGAACGTGTTCGTCGAGAAGCGCGAGTGGACCAGCGCCAGCCGCGTCGCGAAGCGCTCGTCCTTGAGGTCGGGGTAGTAGCCCGACATCTGCGGCGCCGTCAGCATCCCCTTGTAGACGATCGTGCGCGAGGAGAAGCTGGGCAGCGCGAGATCGGCGCCGGCGGCCTTCTCGATCAGCCGGCGGATCACGTACAGCTTGCGCTCGAAGGCGTCCTGGTCCGCGCACTCGTCGCTCGCGGCGACGAAGACCTGGCGGACGCAGGGAGCGGATCTCCCGGCGACGACGCCGACATGCGCGCCGTCGACCGGCACGTCACGCCAGCCCAGCAGGCGCTGGCCCTCGCGCGCGATCACGCCCTCGATCAGCGCGACGAGCTCCTCGCGCCGCGCGTCGTCGTGCGGGAGGAAGCACATGCCGACGCCGAAGAAGCCGGCCTCCGGCAGCTCGAAGCCGGCGACCGCGCGCAGGAACGCGTCGGGCAGCTGCACGAGTATCCCGGCGCCGTCCCCGGTCGTCGGGTCCGCCCCGGCCGCGCCGCGGTGCTCGAGGTTCTCGAGCGCGAACAGCGCGCGGTCGACGACGCCGTGGTCGGCCCCCTCGGTCAGCTTGGCGACAAACGCGACGCCGCAGGCGTCGTGCTCGTTTTCGGGGTGGTAGAGGCCAGCGGCCTGTGGGGGCTTCATCTCGTACATGGATCTGGTGTTCCCGTTGGGCGGCGTGAACACTGAGAGGAGCGCACAGGGTACCAGTGGAAGGCCGCTGCGCATTGCGCCAGCGACCGGTCCCTCGCCTGGACGGGGATCAGCTGCGCGTCTTCGCTCTGGCTCTGGCTCTGCCGGGGCCAGTTGGCGCCTTGGCGCGCCGCTTTCTGGCGGGCGCCGGCGCGCTTGCGGGGCCGCCGTTGCCGCGCACCGCCGCGACGCTCGCCTCGAGCGCGGCCATCAGGTCCGGAACTGGCGCCGGAGCGGTCGCCGCGGGCTGCACGGCGACCTCCTCGCCGGCCGCCTTGCGGTCGATCAGGTCGAGCACCTGCTCGCGGTATTCGTCGCGGTAGGCGGCCGGGTCGAAGTCCGTCGACAGCTGCTCGATCAGCTGGCCGGCCATCGCGACCTCGCGCTCGTTCGCCTCGATCTCCTGGACGTCTTCGAGCTCGTCGAGCCGCTCGGGGGAGTTGACCTCGTCGCCGTAGAGCATCGTCGACAGCATCAGCACGCCGTTCGCGGGCCGCAGCGCGCACAGCTGCTGGCGCGTGCGCAGCACGAAGCGGCCGATCGCGACCTTGCCCGCCTGCTCCATCGCGGACAGCAGCAGCGCGTACGGCTTCGCGCCGCCCTGCGCGGGCGCGACGTGGTAGGCGCTGTCGTAGTAGACGGGATCGATGTCGGCCAGCTCGACGAACGCCTCGATGTCGATCGTCTTCGTGTGGCGCGGATCGAGCGCGTCGAGCTCCTCGGGTCTGATGACCACGTAGCGGTCGGGCGCGATCTCGAAGCCCTTGACGATGTCCTCGTAGGGCACCTCCTCGCCGTCCGCCGGGCAGAAGCGCTTCTGCTGGATCCGCACGCCGTCTCTCGCGTGCAGCTGGTGGAAGCGCACCGTCTTCGGCGAGGTGGCGCTGTAGAGCTTTATCGGGACGTTGACCAGCCCGAAGCTGATCGCGCCGCTCCAGATCGCGCGAGGCATGGGGCGTTTCTACTACCCGTGGCGAGCGGGGGCAACCCGCGAACGAAGGATTGCGCCGATGCCGTCCGGTCAGATGCCCAGCGCCGAAGGGCCCAGCGAGTCCGCCATCCGCTCGAGCGAGCGGCGCAGCAGGCGCGAGACGTGCATCTGCGAGATGCCGACGCGCTCGGCGATCTCGCGCTGCGTGAGCCCGGCGAAGAAGCGCAGCAGCAGGATCCGCCGCTCGCGCTCGCTCAGCGTGCTCAAGCCCCGCCCCAGTTCGACGCGCTGCTCGGCGGCCTCGAAGGCCGGGTCCTCCGCGCCGATGCGCGCGACCGGCTCGCCTTCGTCGCCGAGCGGCTCGTCGAGCGGGACCGTGCTGTACGCCTGCGCGCCCTGGAGCGCTTCGAGCACCTGCTCGGGCGTCGTGCCGGTCGCCTCGGCGAGGTCCTCGATCGTCGGCGAGCGGCCGAGCTTCGTCGAGAGACGGTCGACTTCGCGGGTGACCTTGGCGCTCAGCTCCTGGAGACCCCGGGAGACGCGCACCGACCAGGCGCGGTCGCGGAAGTGGCGCTTGATCTCGCCGAGGATCGTCGGTACGGCGAACGTCGAGAAGCGCAGCTCGCGCTCGAGGTCGAAGCGGTCGACGGCCTTGATCAGGCCGACGCAGCCGACCTGCTCGAGATCGTCGAGCGGCTCGCCGCGGTTCGCGTAGCGGCGGGCGAGGGAACGGACCAGCGGCATCATGCGCTCGATCAGGAGGCGGCGCGCGTCCTCGTCGCGCTCCTCGTGCCAGCGACGCAGCAGCTCGTGCTCGTCGATGAGCGGATCGACCGGCAGGCGAACGACCGTGGCGGACATGTCGTGCCTCCTTCTGGGCGGAGCCGGCTTGTGGCGGGGAACCGGCCGAGCGTCATCCTCTCTGGCCAATGCGGCATGACAAGGTGGACAGACGCGGTCACTGGTGCATTCGCGACGGCTGCGGTACAACAGGCAGGTGGACAAGGGCGGTCAGACGGTCAGTGCCACGGAGTTCGCCGAACTGACGGGGGTCTCGCGCGAGCGGCTTCGCACCTGGGAGCGGCGCTTCGACTTCCCGCGACCGGCGCGCGTGCACCACGGCCCGCGCCGCTATGCGCTTGCGGATGCGGCCCGCGTCGTCGCGGTGCGCCGCGCCGCCGAACAGGGGGTCCCGCTGCCGCGCGCGATCGACGACGCGCGGGAGGCCCCATCCGCCGCGGTCGTCTCCGAGGCGACGCTCGCCACGACGGCGGCGGTCGCACCGATCCCGGTCGTGTTGGTGACCGGGCCGGAGCCGTTGCAGGTGGTCTATGTCAACGCCGCCCTGCAGGCGCTCGACGGCGCAGTCGTGGCGGGCACGGAGCTCGACGCGCTGCCGTGGTTCATGGGAAGCGACCTCGAGCGGACCGTGCACACGCTGTTCGCCGGAACCACCGCGGCGCTGGAGTGCGCCCACCCCGCGTGGTCCGGAAGCGGCGTGCTCGAGCGCTCGATCGCGTACCGCGTGCCGACCGGCGCCGGCGAACCGCCCACGGTCGCGCTGGTCGGAATCGATCGCGACGAGGAACGCCGTGCGCGGCGCGAGCTCGGCGACCTGCAGCAGGAGCTGACGCGCGTGCGCGTGCGCGAGCAGCGCCGCCAGCGCTGGCTGGCGCTCGCCGCGTCGCTCGCCGAGCGCTTCCAGCGCGATACCGGCGAAGCGCTGCTGGGCGCGACGGTCGACACGCTCGTGCGCCGGCTCGGCGCGGTCGACGCGGGCGTGGCGCTGTACGTCGCCGGCCAGCTCGCGCTCGGCAGCACCAGCCGCGGCCTGCTCGGCCCGCACATGGTGACGGTCACGCGCTACGACGACCTGGCGGCGCTGATGCAGCGCAGCGCGCCGGAGTGGCTGGCACCGGCGACCGCGAGCGCCTTCGGCGTGCACGCGGGCCTGCACTGCCTCGCCGTGCCGATCGGCGTCGTGGGCGAGCGGCTCGGCGTGCTGCTGATCGTCTTCGACGAGCTGGCCGCGCTCGACGAGGACATCCGCAACGTGCTGACGGTCGTGGCCGCGGGCCTCGGGTTCGTCGTGCTGCGCGACCGGCTGGTGGCGGGCGGGGGCGAGGGCGAGAGCGCCACGCCCGGCCGCGCGACGCCCTAGAAGAGACGACCCTCGGGCGCGTCGAGCGTTGCCTCCAGCGGCCACGAGCAGAGCGAGCCGCGGCCGGGGCAGCCGTCGCAGATGCGCGGCCTCGGGTCGGGCGCGACGGCGAACTGGCGCTGCTGGATCGCGTCGGCGCGGGCTTGCAGCTCGACGGTCAGCTGCGGCAGGTCCTGCGGGCGGTAGGTCGCGCTCGCGGGGACGTCCGGGCGTTCGAGGAAGACATGCAGCACCTCGACCTCGGTCGCGCCGTCGCGCAGCGCGGCGAGCGCATAGGCGGCGCGCTGAAGGCCGTAGCGGGCGTCGGCGAGCTGGCGCGGGTCCGCTCCGGGATCGAGGCGATCGCTTTTCCAATCGACGACGAGCGTACGAGCGCCCTCGCGGCCGATCAGGTCGAGGACGCCGACGAGCGGCAGCTCGCCGAGCGCCAGCACAAACGGCTGCTCGCGGCGGAGGTCCTTGAGCGAGGCGAGGCGTCTCCGGAGGTCGGTGGCCACGAGGCTGGCGATCAGCTGCGCGATCTCGTCGGCGGTCGCCCCGCTCAGCTGCGTACCCGCGCGCGCGGCCTCGGCGTGGACGGCGTTCGCGTCGGGCGGCGTCGGGCGCCCGAAGTCGATCGCCTCGAGGAGGGAGTGCACGATGCGTCCGCGCACGCGCGGGTCGACCTCCGCGGGCGGGCGCTGGGCGGAGCCGAAGCGTGTCTCGTCCGTCGGCGGCAGGCCCAGGACCCGCTCCAGGTAGAAGCGGTAGCCGCACGCAGCGTGCTGCGCCAGCGCGGTGTAGCTGAGGGCGTCCACCGGAGCCCCAGCGCTGCTGCGGGCGGGTCCTGTCGCCTCCGGGCGCGCGCACACCGGCCTTGCGGCCGGCGCACGTGCGTCCTCAGCGCCACCCGCCCGATCGGCGGAGGTGGTGGACCTCGCAGACTCAACCGGCTGCAGGGTCGTCAGCAGCTCTTGCCGCGCGATGGTGACCGCGACGGCGACGCCGTCCTGCTCGGCGACGGTGCAGGGCTCGGCGTCGGGCGCGCAGCGGGACGCGATGTCGGGGACGAAAGCGGGAGCGAGCCATGAGATCGGGGGCGCGCCGGGCTTCTGCTCCGGCCACGGGTCGCAGGGCGCTGCGCCGCTGAGGATCAGCTGCTCCTGGGCGCGCGTGACGGCGACGTAGAAGAGGCGCGCCTCCTCCTCGGCGTCGCGGCGCTTTGCCTGCTCCACCAGCGCGCGGTACGCGAACGCGTCGCGCGGTCTGGCGCCGCCGAGGCGCTTGAGCCGCAGTCCCACACGACCGTCGTCCCCCACCCGCACGGGCTCGCGGCCCGCGGCCGGCGACTCGCGGCCGAGGTCGGCCACGCACACGACCGGGAACTCCAGGCCCTTGGCGCGGTGGATCGTCATCACGCGCACGGCGTCGAGCGCCTCGCCCTCGACCGGCGCTTCGCTCTCGCGCTCGTCGCCCGAGGCGTCGGCGCCGCCGACGAGCGAGCCGACGAGATCGGCGAAGCCGCGCAGGTCGCGGCCGTGCTGGGCCTCGTGCTCGCGCGCGAGCCGCATCAGCTTGCGGACGTTGGCCATCCGCCGCGCGCCGCCCTCCATCCGCAGCAGCGTCTCGTCATAGCCGGTGCGCGCGAGCGCGCGGTCGATCAGGTCCTCGAGCCCGTGGCGGGGCGCGGCGCGGCGCTCCTGCGGCAGCCAGCCGCGCAGCCACTCGACGCGCGTACGGTTCGCGGTCTCCAGGCGCTCGAGCAGACCGGCATCCTCGATCAAGGTCCACCACGGGTCGCGCTGGCTCGCGCGCGCGGCGGCGCCGAGCTGCACGAGCCCGTCGCTGGAGAGGCCGACGAGCGGCGAGGCCAGCAGCGTGTAGAGCGCGACGCCGTCGCGCGGGTTCGCCAGCACCGAGAGGTAGGCGACGAGGTCGCGCACCTGCTGCTGGGACCAGTAGCCGCGACCGCCGATCACGTAGGTCGGGACGCCGCGCTCCACGAGCGCGCGCTCGTAGACGGCGAGGTCGCCCGTCGCGCGCAGCAGCAGCACGATCTCGCCGGGCGGGCGCCCGGCGTCGACCAGCTCGCTCACGCGTGCGGCGAGCAGGCGCGCCTCGGCCAGCCGCCACAGCGGCGCCGGCGGGACCGCGCCGGGCGCCACGAGCCCGGCTGCGTCCCAGTCGGCGGCGCGGTCGACTATCAGCAGCTCGACGCGCGCGCCGGCCGGCGCCGCGTCCTCCTCCTGCGCCCCGCCTCCCGGTCTCAGCGGCGTGAAGCTCTCGTCGAAGCGCGGGGCGAACGCGGCGTTGAAGGCGCGCAGCAGCGCTGGGTGGCTGCGGAAGTTCGCGGCGAGCGTGGCGGTCGCGCCGTGCTCGGAGAGCCGTGCTCGGCGTGCCCGGAAGAGGCGTACGTCGGCGTGGCGGAAGCCGTAGATCGACTGCAGCTCGTCCCCGACCGCGAACAGGTCCTCCCCCGCGATCCGCTCCAGCAGCTCCAGCTGCAGCGGGTTGGTGTCCTGGAACTCGTCGACCATCACGTGGCGGAAGCGCTCGGCGTAGCGGGCGCGCAGCGGCTCGTGCTCGCGCAGCAGGCGGTTCGCGCGCAGCTCCAGGTCCTCGAAGTCGAGCGCTGACGCGGCTTGCTTCGCGTCCGCGTAGCGGCGGCCGAACGCGTGCAGGAGCGTGTCGAGCAGCGCGTGGGTCGGGAGCGCCGCCACGTCCGCGCAGGCGTCGGCGAAGGCGGCCGACGCCGTTCTGTACGCCTCGCAGCCGCCGCCGTTCAGCGCCACGCCGTTGCCTCTGAGCGCGAGCGCGTCGACTTCCTCGAGCGTCGGCGGCGGGTCGAGCGGGCGATCGAGCAGCGCCGCGCAGGCGGCGAGGCGCTCGCGGGCGCGCTCGACCGTCTTGCCGTCGTTGGCCGCCTCCAGCTCTGCGGCGGCCTGCGCGCGCGCGAGCGCGAGCGCGCTGTGCGCGGGGCCGAGCGGGCGCGGCTGCGCCGGCGGCAGCCGTGGCTGCTCGTGGCCGCGGCTGCGCAGCTCGCCGTGCAGCGCGACGACCGCGTCGCGCAGGTCGGCCGGACGGTAGGCGGCGATCAGCTCCAGCGCCGCGTCGCCGCGGGCGTGCACGAGCTCCTCCAGCGCGGCGGCGAACGCGTCGGCCGCGAGCCGCCGCGCCTCGCGCTCGTCGAGCACCGCGAAGCGCGGGTCGAGCTCGGCGGCGAGCGCGTGCGCGCGCAGCAGCCGCGCGCAGAAGCTGTGGATCGTCGAGATCCAGGCGCCCTCGGTCGCGCGCGCCCGCTCGCCGTCGCCGAGCGCCGCGAAGCGGGCGCGAACGCGCGCCTTCAGCTCCGCCGCCGCCTTCTCGGTGAAGGTGATGGCGAGGATGCGGCCGACCTCGGCGCCCTCCTCGCCGCTCCGCGCGATCCGCACGTAGCGCTCCGCCATCACGGACGTCTTGCCGCTGCCGGCGTTCGCGGTCAGCAGCAGTCCGCCGGCGCGGTCGATCGCGCGCCGCTGCTCGTCGGTGAACGGAACCGTCGCGCTGCCGCTCATTGGTCGGCCGCCCGGCAGATCCCCGGATACGCGCAGCCGTTGGGCGAGCACGTCTCCGGCGTCGCGCACAGCTCTCCCCCGCGCAGCCGCGCCGCCAGCTCGCACGCGCGCGCCGCGGCGGCATCGAGCTCGGCCTCCAGCTCCTCGCGTGCGCGGCGGTCTCTCTCGTGCACCGCGGTCCCCGTATCCGCATCCTCGGCCACGACGCCCCGGGCGCGGAGGTCGCCGCCGCGCAACGGCTGGTAGACGCCGCCGACCGGCTCGCGTCTGAGCAGCTCGCGCACGGCGATCATGTAGAGCGCGACCTGCAGCTGATCGTCCGAACGCCATCTGGCGACCGGCCAGCCGTCCTGCTTGCGGCCGCTCTTGTAGTCGCGCACGAGCGCGCGGCCGGCGCGGTCGAGGTCGACGCGGTCGATCACGCCGCGCAGACGCAGCTCGGGGCGGGTGGGATCCGGATCGCGCAGGACGAGCGGGCCGAGGCCGCCATCGTCGGCGAAGCCGAACGCCAGCTCCAGCTGCGCGGGCGTGAAGCCGCCGCCGCTCTGGGCCTCGTGGCGCAGGAGGCGCGTCACGTCGGCCGCGATCTCGTGCGCCGCGGCCGCCTGCGCGGCCGAGCCGCGGCCGAGCACGAGCCGCGCCGCCTCCTCCGCCACCGCCTCCCGCACGACCGCCTCGGCGGCCGGCAGCGCCTCGGGTGCGAGCGGCCACTCGAGCTGGCCGAGCACGCGCTCCAACACGCGGTGCACGCAGCTGCCGCGCGCGATCGCCTCCGGGTCCGGCTCGAAGCGCTCGGGCGCAAGCTCGCGCTCGACGAGCCACTTGACCGGGCAGCGCGCGTACGCCTCGATGCCGCCCGCCGACAGCACCTCGCGCTGGCGCAGCGCAGCCTGGGCGTCGGAGCCGAGCGAGGCGAGCGGGGCGGGCGTCTCGCGCGGCGCCGCGAGCGCCTCCGCGCGAGCGTGCTCGGCCGCGGTCGGCGCCTGCTCCAGCGGCCAGGTGACGTCGGACAGCGGGCGGTGGCGGGCCGGCAGCTCGTCGAACAGCGCGCGCACGTCGTCGACGAAGAACGACGGCAGCGCCGGATTGCCCTCCTCGTCGGCGTCGCGGCAGCTGAGGATCACGCGGCGGTCGGCGCGCGAGACGGCCGCGTAGAAGAGGTAGCGCTCGTCCGCGAGGCGGTCCTCGCGCGCGGCGAGCCGCAGCCCGGCGGCCGCGTTGAGCGCGCGCCGCTCCTCGTCGGACAGGAACGGCTCGGGAACCGCCGGCTTCGGGAACGCGCCTTCCTGGAGGCCGCAGACGACCACCGTGTCGAAGCGGCGCGCGCGGATCGCGAGCGGATCCGCGATCAGCACCGCACCCGCGCGCGCCGGCGCCTCGATGCGCAGCTCGAGCCGCTCGACGGCTTCCAGCAGGTGGTCGGCGGTCGGAGCGCGGCGCGGGTCGGCTCGGACGAGCTCGGCGAGCTCGTCCAGTGCGCTCACGAGCGCAGCGAGCGCGCGCGCGTCGATCTCCTCGTCGGCGTCGAGCTGGACGGCCCGTCCCTTGTAGGGGGCGGCGAAGAGCGTGCGCGCCTCGCGCGCGAGGGCGGAGAGCAGCGCTTGCGGGCCGTCCGCCGCCGCGCCGCGCAGGCGGTCGAGCTCGCGCAGCGGCCAGCCGCCGGGCGCCTCCTCCCAGACGCGCCGTGCGGCGGTGACGTCCGTGACGGCCCGGCGCCGGACCGTCAGCTCCAGCCGGTCGGCCAGCTCGGGGCGCTCCAGCCGGCCCGGCGTGCGCAGGTAGGCGAGCAGGTCGGCCGGTCTCGCGGTGTCGGCATGCAGCGCGCAGCGCGCGAGCGCGAGCAGGCCGCGACCGAGCGCAGTGTGGGCGAAGCGGACCTTGCGCTCGCGCGCGTAGGCGATCCCGTAGGCGGCGAAGACCTGCTCCAGCAGCGCGGCAGCTCCGTCCGGAGAGCGCAGCACGACGGCGATCTCCTCCGCCGGGACCGCTTCCTCGTGGATCAGCTGCAGCACTTCCGCCGCGACCAGCTCCGCCTCCGCGCGCGCGCCGCCCGCGACGAGCAGCCTGACCGCGTCGCCGGGCGGCCGTCGGTCGGCGCCCGGCTCGAACAGGTTGCGCTCGAGGTGGTGCAGGGCGGCGCGCGAGGCGGGCGCGAAGAACGCGTCGTCGGGCGGCAGCTCTCTCACGTCCTGCGCGAGCTGGACGAGCTCCCCGACCAGCGTCGCCGCACGGCCGAACGCCGCACGGCCCGCCTCGTACGTGAGCGAGACGGCGACCTCCGCGTCGGCGACGCGCGCGAGCGTCTCGACCGCGTCGCGCTCGAGCGGCGTGAGGTCGTCGAAGCCGTAGAGGAAGACGGGCGTCGCGCCCCAGGCGGCGGGCCGCGCGCGCAGCGCGTCGAGCGCGCGCCAGGCGAACAGCTCGGCGTCGACGCGGTCGAGCCGCTCCAGCGCGCGGGCGTAGCGGTCGTAGATCGCGGCGGCCTCGTGGGCGGCGCGCGGCGCCTGCGGCCACGCGCGCACGGCGGCGGTGAAGCGCTGCGGCGCGATCAGCGAGCGCTGCAGCTCGGCGATCAGCACCTGAGCGGAGTGGAGGAAGCCGGGCGTCCCGGCCACTCCCGCGAGGGCGTCGAGGGGAGCGTCGGAGACCGCCTGGGCCACGAGCCGCTCCTGCTGCAACGGAGCGATGCTGCGCTGCCACCAGCCGGCGCGGCGCGCGATCTCGCGCGTAAGGCCTGCGAAGGTCGCGATGCGGCCCGGCTGCGTGGCTTCCTCGCCGAGCAGCTCGCGCTCGAAGACACGCACGTCGCCTCTCGTCGGGAGCACGAGCCACGGCTCCTGGCGCCGGCGGGCGCGGAAGGCGTCGAGCACGACGCCGGCCTTGGCCGAGTTCGCGGGACCGGTGACGAGCGTGAGCGGCACGGGTCCGACATGGTGGCGCGCGCCGGGGACGGCGTTATCGCGCCAGCAGGGTCCGCAACGTGTCGGCAACCTGTCTCGGTCGCTCGACCACTTGTCCGTGCGTGAAGCGCACCGGCGTCCAGCCCGCTCGCGCCAGCCGCGCCGAGCGCGCCCGGTCCTCCTCGAAGGCGGCGCGGTCGTGGTGCCAGGCCCAGCCGTCCAGCTCCACGGCGAGCCGCTGCTCGGGCCAGACGGCGTCCACCTTCATGCCGAGGACGGGGTGGTTCGTCAGCGGCCGCGGCAGGTCGTGGTCGTCGAGGAGAGCGAGAAAGCGGTCCTCGAGCTCGGAGAGGGTGAGGGACGCGGCGTGGCGTTCGCGCTGCTCCAGCGCGGCGCGCAGTGCTTGGCGGCCCGCGCGGCCTCCGCGTTCCAGCGCGGCGCGGAGCGCCGTGGCGTTCAGCTTGCCGAGGCGGTCCGTCTCGCGGAGCAGCTTCGCCACCTTCGGAGCCGGCAGGATCGCCGCGAGGTCCACGAGCGTGCGTTCGAGCGTGGTGGTCCGGACGCCCCGCCGCGTCGTGAGGTCCTCGGCGTCGAGGCGCGTCGTGCGGTGGACCACGACGCCTCGCACGGCGGCTCGGCCCGTGGTCGTCACGTCGAGCGCGTCGCTCTCGCGGATCCCATGGAGCGCCGCCGCGGAGCGGTGGCTCAGCGCGGCTCCCGGTCCGGCCGCCAGCACCGCCGCGAGCCACCGCCCCTCCGGGCGCAGCTGGGCATGTCCGACGGCGTAGACGCCGCGGTGCAGCGGCAGCAGCTGCTTGCGAGCCACGCGCCCCTGCACCATCCGGCTCGTCATTCCGGCATCGAGGAGCTGCCGCCGGGTCACCACGCCGTGCTGGCCTGCCGCGAGCCGGCCGGCCACGTCAAGTTTTGTACCTCTGAGGTACACAACTTGCAGGTCGCCGGCCATGCGAGCCAGCGTGGCAGGGAAATTGCGGCGGCGGGGGCGCGGAGTGCGGCGGAAGCGCGGAGCGGCGCCGCGCTACGCGACGGCTTCGGCGGCCGGGGCGGCGGCGCCGTCGGCGGCGGCGGCGTCCGGAGCGGTGCCGTCGCTCTCGGCCTCCGGGGGCTTGGCCCCCTCGCGGGCCCAGGGCTCGTCGAACTCGACGCGCCAGCGGCCCTCGTCCGCCTGCTCCAGCGCGAGGCGGGCGCGGAAGGATCTGCCGGCGCGGGATCTGAAGCCCGTGACGGGCCGCTCCGTCCGTCCCGTCCGGATCAGCTCGCGCACGATCGCGGCGGTCAGCGTCTTGCCGGCCTTCGACTTCCAGATCACGAAGCCGCAGCCGGGATCCTCGCGCGACCAGCACGAGTAGCCCTTGCGGTTCTCGACGATGTCGTGGCCGCAGACGGGGCACGGGCCGAGGTTCGCGCGGGGGATCCGCACGTCTCTGAGCTTCTCGTCGAGCGTCGCGACGGTCGCCTCGGCGAATCTGACGATGTCGGCCATGAAGGCGGGGCGCGTGTCGTCGCCGGTCTCGATCCGCGCGAGGCGGTGCTCCCAGTCGCCGGTCAAGGACGGGGACGTCAGCTGGTGGCCGTCGAGCAGCCGCACGACGTTGAGCCCCTTCTCCGTGACCACGAGGGCTCGGGCGTCGCGCTCGATGTAGCCGACCGCCAGCAGGCGCTCGATGATCGCCGCGCGCGTGGCCGGCGTGCCGATGCCGGAGTCCTTCATCGCCTCGCGCAGCTCCTCGTCGTCGACGAGTCTGCCGGCCGTCTCCATCGCCGCCAGCAGCGAGCCCTCGGAGTAGCGCCGCGGCGGTCTCGTCTCCTTCTCCTCCGAGCGCACGTCGCGGGTCTCGACCGTCTCGCCCTGCTCGAGCTTCGGCAGCCGCTGCTCGCGCCCCTCGTCCTCCTCGCCCTCTCTCGGCTCGGCGTCGACCTCCTCGCCGTACACGCCGCGCCAGCCGGGCACGAGCATCACCTTGCCGCGGGTGCGGAAGACATGCCCGGCGACCTCGGTCTCGACCTTCGTGTTCTCGAACACGGCCTCGGGATGGAAGACCGCCAGGAAGCGGCGCACGACGAGGTCGTAGATCTTGCGATCGTCGTCGCTCAGCTTGTCGACGGGATGCGGCGCATTCGTCGGGATGATCGCGTGGTGGTCGGTGACCTTCTCGTTGTTGACCACGCGGCCGAGCGGCAGCATGTCGAGGCCGGTCACGTACTTCGACGCGGCGGCGTACTCGCGCTGCTGCCCGACGATCCCGGCGATCGGCTTGATCTCGGGGATCATGTCGCTCGGCAGGTAGCGCGAGCTCGTGCGCGGATACGTGAGCGCCTTGTGCTCCTCGTAGAGCCGCTGGGCGGCGGCCAAAGTGCGCCGCGCCGAGAAGCCGAAGCGCGAGTTCGCGTCGCGCTGCAGCGAGGTGAGGTCGTACAAGAGCGGCGCGCGCTCTCTGCGCGTCGTTCTCTCCAGCTTCGAGATGACCCCGGCCGTGTCGCGGCAGGCGGCGACGATCGCCTCGGCCTCAGCGGCGGACGCGACGCGCGGCTGAGCGCCGGCGTGGTAGCGGCCGTCGTAGGCGCGGGAGCTGTCGGCCGCGAACGACGCGTCGACGATCCAGTACGGCTCCGGTCTGAAGGCGCGGACCTCCTCCTCGCGGCGCGCGAGGATCGCCAGCGTCGGCGTCTGCACCCGGCCGAGCGAGACCGCTCCGTCAAACGAGGAGCGCAGGCGGATCGTCGCCGCGCGCGTGGCGTTCATGCCGACGATCCAGTCGGCCTCGCTGCGCGAGCGGGCGGCGTCCTCCAGCGAGCGCATCTCGGCGCCGTCGCGCAGGTGTGCGAACGCGTCCTCGATCGCCGACTTCGTCATCGAGGACAGCCACAGCCGCTGGACCGGCAGTCTCGAGCCGGCCTTCTCGTAGAGGTAGGCGAAGATCAGCTCGCCCTCGCGGCCGGCGTCGCAGGCGTTGACGACGACGGAGACGTCGTCGCGGCCGAGCGCGCGCTTGACGACGTTCATCTGTCTTCTCGAGCGCTCGTCGCGCACCACGAGCTTGAACTTCGGCGGCACGATCGGCAGGTCCGCCATGCGCCATCTCTTGAACTTGTCGTCGTACTCGTCCGGCTCGGCGAGCTGCACGAGATGGCCGACGGCCCACGTGATCACGTGCTCAGGGCCCTCGAGGACGCCCTCCCCTCTCTGGAAGGGACCGGGCAGCACGCGCGCGAGGTCTCTGCCGACCGACGGCTTCTCAGCGATGACAAGGGTCTTGCTCATGAGCGCGAGAGGGTAGCGGTCCGGTCAACCGACGCATGCGCCGCTGGACACCGGGCCGCTGCGACGCGCCGCCGCGAGCGCGTCCGCGACGACCGCGTTCGCGACGCCGTATCCGGCCGGACGACCGCTTGTCGTGGCGGCGAAGACGGTCGTGAGCACGCGTCCCCGCGCATCCACGACCGGTCCGCCCGAGTTGCCGCTGCGCACGCGCCCGCGCAGCGGCGTGATCGTGCGCCGCACCGGTCCGCGGCCGTACGCGTCCTGCGAGATCGCCGCGCGCGTGGCGCCGATCCGCCCCGCCTCGACGGCGAACGGGCCGTTGAGCGGATAGCCGAGGATCGCGCCGGCGGTGCCGGACGCGGGATCGCGCGCCAACGCGAGCGCCGGGGCGCCGAGTCCCGCCACGCGCAGCACCGCGACGTCGTCGCGCACGTCGAGATGGACGACGGTCGCGTCGCGGCTGCCCGCCGGGTCGCCCGGCGCCTGCACGATCGTGTCGTGCTCGCCGGCGACGACATGCGCGTTCGTCACCACGAGCCCGGCGCCGCCTGCGGCGCCGGCGACCCAGCCGCTCCCCTCGATCCCCAGCCCGCACGCGTTGCCGAGGATCCGCACGACGCTCGGCGCCGCCGCGCGCACGCCGGGCTCGCGCAGCACGGCGCGCGAAGGCGGAGCGACGGCGGCATCCGGGCCGTCGATCGACGGCAGCGGGTCGAAGCGCGCGAGCGCGTTGAGGATCGGACCTGACGGCGGCAGCACCGCGTTCAGCTGCCGCAGCACGAACGAGCGCTGCACGTCGCGCCGCAGCTCGTGCAGCCCGGGCGTCTGCAGCACCACGGCGCCGGCGAGCCAGGCGAGCCCCAGGCCGATCGCCATGCTCAGCGCGGCGCCGAGCAGCCCGTCGAGCGGCCCGAGCCCGGTGATCCACAGCCCGTTGCGCAGCCGCGCGCCCAGCCGCTCCAGCGCGCCCGCGAGCAGGCCGCCCAGCATCAGCGCGCCGGCCAGCGCGAACAGCGGCGCATAGGGCGAATGCGCGCCCTCCGGCAGCAGCAGCGGGCCGATCCGCGCCCCGGCGACCGCACCCGCGGCGAAGCCCGCCAGCGCCAGCGCACCGACGACGAAGCCGCGCCGGAATCCGGCCAGCCCGAACAGCGCCACGAACCCCAGGACGATCCAGTCGAGCGTCGTCATGCCGGGCGACAGCATGCAGGACGCGCCGGGCGCGGCGTCAAGCGGCATGCGGCGGCCGCTTCGTGGTCTACCCTGCGCGCCGTGGCGGCAGGTGCACGGACGGGCGACGCGGAGCGACGCTGGCGCCTGCTCCACCGCGGCGTGCCCGCACTCGTCGGGATCGCCCTGCTCGCGCTCCTCTTCGGCCTGCTGGTCGGGGGCGGCGACGGCGAGCGCGCGACCGCGAAGCGCTTCGCCGGCTACTGGGCCGACGGCGACTACGCCCACATGTACCAACTGCTCGACGAGGCGGCGAAGGCGCGCGTCTCCTTCGAGCGCTTCGCCGCCGCGTATCGCGACGCCGCGGCGACGGCCACCATGCGCTCGCTCGCGGTCGGCAAGGTCGGCGACCGCAGCGACGGCGCGATCCCGATCCACCTGACGGTCGACACGCGCCTGTTCGGGACGATCCACGCGGTGCTCGAGCTGCCGGTGAGCGGCGACGGAGACCAGCTGCGCGTCGCGTGGCGGGAGAACGCGGTGTTCCCCGGCCTGCAGCCCGGCGAGCAGCTCACACGCCGGACCGCGCTCGCGCCCCGCGCGGCGCTGCGGGCGCGCGACGGCAGCCTGCTCGCGGGCGGGAGCGACCGCAGCTCCGACAATCCGGACATCGCGGCCGAGATCGCCGGGCGGCTCGACCTCGCGCCCCCGGAGGAGGCCGGGACCCTGCGCGCGCTCGGCTATCCGCCCGACGCGCAGGTGGGCGTCTCGGGGCTCGAGCGCGTCTTCCAGCAACAGCTCGCCGGGCAGCCTGGCGGCACCCTCCTGGCGGGAGGCCGCACGATCGCGCAGACGCAGCCGCAGCCGGGGAGCGACGTGCGCACGACGATCGACCCGAAGATCGAGCGCGCCGCGATCGCCGCGCTCGCCGGTCGCTACGGCGGCGTGGCGGCGATGGACCCGCGCAGCGGCGAGCTGCTCGCGCTCGCGGGCGTCGCCTTCTCGGCGCTGCAGCCGCCGGGCTCGACGTTCAAGATCGTCACGCTCACCGGCGTGCTCGAAGCGCACGTCGCGAATGCGCGCTCGAGCTTCCCGGTGACCGACGCGGCGACGCTCTCGGGCGTACGGCTCGAGAACGCGAACGGCGAGTACTGCGGCGGCACGCTGGTCGACGCCTTCGCGCATTCGTGCAACTCGGTGTTCGCGCCGCTCGGCGCCAGGCTCGGCGCGCAGCGGCTCGTCGACGTGGCCGAGCGCTTCGGCTTCAACGCGGCACCGCAGATCCCCGGCGCGTCGACGAGCACGATCCCGCCGGCGGATCGGATCGGCGACGAGCTGGCGGTCGGCTCGAGCGCGATCGGGCAGGGACTGGTGCAGGCGACGACGCTGCAGATGACGGTCGTCGCCGCGACGATCGCGATGGACGGCCGGCGCCCTGCCCCGACGCTGCAGGTCGGCACGCGGCCGCGCTTCACGCGCGTCACGCGGCCGCGCGTCGCGCAGGCGGTCGCGCGCATGATGCGCGCCGTCGTGGCCTATGGCACCGGAACGGCGGCAGCGATCGCCGGGGCCGATGTGGCGGGCAAGACCGGGACCGCGGAGATCGGCAACACGGTGCCGGCGAGAGCGCAGGAGGACCAGACCAGCGACGCGCCGCAACCACAGGCTCCCGAGACGGATGCCTGGTTCGTCGCGTTCGCGCCGTCGAAGCGGCCGCGCATCGCCGTCGGCGCGCTGTTCCCGGAAGCCGGCGCGGGCGGCGACGTCGCCGCGCCCGCCGTACGCGGCGTGCTGGCGGCCGCGCTTCAGCACGGCCCGGGCGAGTAGCCGGGCCGCGCCCGCGACCCTGCCGCCCTACAGGTCGAGCACGACGCTCGAGGACTCGCCGCCGTCGGGCGGCGTGATCTCGAGCTCGAGCGGACGGTTGGCGTAGACGTCCGTTCTCAGCTTGAACAGCAGCATCGAGCCGTTGATCGGGCCCATGCCCGCGCCGCTCTCCGGATCGGGCTGCACCGGTGCGAACACGTCGTTGCTTCTGACGGACACCGGCTGGTACGAGAACGGATTGGTCGCCGGCAGCGAGATCGGCGTGTACTCGGCGCCGGTCGTGTCGACGATCTTGAAGTCGCTCGCGCTGACGTGCGCCTGCTTCGTGTCGTTCTGCACGCGCAGCCAGACGCCGAACCACTCCTCGCCCTGCGCCGGATCGCCGGCCGAGAGGCCCTGCAGATACTCGGCGTCCTCGACGTTCGCGGGGTTGAGCTCCCGCGACATCTCCACCTGGTAGATGAGCGGACCGGCCTGGATGTAGGAGCCCTCGCTCTCACCATGGACAGCGGGCTTGTCGCCGGTGCCGCCGCAGGCGGCGAGGGTCAGCGCGGCAACCAACGCAACGGCCGCGAGCAGGGGGAGTCGGAGCAGTCGATTCGTCATGAGGGCGCGGAAGTCTAGTGATCTAGCGGGCGGCGATCGTCGCTCGTCTGCCGCGAGCGCGATCCTCCTCGAAGATCGCCTGCAAGCGTCGAAGAGCGCGCGAGAGCTTGCGCTTCCACCATGCGCGCCCGGCGATCAGCTCCATCAGGCGGTCGCTCGGTCTGGCCGGCTGCGTCTCGTAGCGGTACTCGACGCGCGTCATGCCGCCGGGCGCGTCCTGGAGCGTCCACTCGCCGATCGCGCGGACGCGGTTGAACTTGCCGCTGCGACCGCGCTCGAGGATGCGATAGGGCGGATCGACCTCGACGAGCGTGTAGTCGCCCCAGCCGAAGCGGCTCAGCGGCAGCTGCTCGCGAAAGCGCACGCCGGAGCCGCGGCCGGCGCTGTCCTCGCGCGTGAGGTGCCAGTCCGAGAGGTAGTGATCCTTGAACTCGGGATGGTTCGCGACGTCGGCGAGGTAGTCGAACAGCTCCGCACGCGGGCGGGCGATGTTGACGCTGACGACGACGGGATCCACGGCGCGGCGGATTGTAGGGAACGGCCGGCCCGGCGGGCCGTCACGTCCCGGTCAGGCCGCGCGCCTGACGGTGATGCCGTGCTCGCTGCCGTGCACCGCCTCCGAGCGCAGCGGCGCCTCGCGGCGCTCGCGGCGGCACAGCTCGCAGAGCGTGCGGCCGCCGTCATAGACGTGGACGCGCTCGCCGACGAGCGGGGTCCGGTGGCAGCCGTCGCAGCAGTCGCGTCCGGCCGCGAGCGCCATCACGCTCCGGCGCAGCAGCTGGCGTTCGAGCTCCGGCGCGTGATGTTCGGTATGCGGCATGACATCGGGGTTCGCTGGCCGACGCTCGGGTCCTTCTCTCCCCGGTTGTGGCACCGGAAACCGGTTCGCGCCCAGACCGCGGACGTGCGTTTCAGTCCACATCCTGCTTGGGTAAGAGGAGCCCGGGCCGCCCCCGCGGCCAGGCGAGTTCGCCGCGCCTGGCGATCTCGTCACATCGTCTGCACCACCGCTCCCGCCCCGCGGTGGTCGCATCGGAGGTTGGGGACATGGAGTCACATACGTCAGGGACCCTCGTCGGCACCGGCACGTTCCGCTGCGTCGCCTGCGACTACGTGGTCTCTCTCGCGGCCGCCGACACGCTCCCGCCCTGCCCCAGCTGCGGCGGCGAGTCGTTCGTGCGGGCGTCGCTGTTCACCGCCGCGCATGTCCCCGCTCCCGCGCTGCCGGAAGCGAGCGCAGCCGACGAACTGCGGCTCGCCGAGATGCGCGCCGAGCTCGACGCGCCCGGCCAATACCTCATCTACGACGACGGCGAAGCGGTCGCCGTGCACGAGCTGACGCGCGAGTGGACGCGCATCGGGCGCAGCCTCGCCGCCGACGTGCGCTTCGACGACCCGACCGTCTCGCGCCGGCATGCGCTCGTGGTGCGCCAGCCCGACGGCGTGCGCGTGCTCGACGACCGCAGCCTCAACGGCGTGTTCGTGAACGGCGAGCGGATCGAGTGGCATCCGCTGCGCGACGGCGACGAGCTGGTGGTGGGGCGCCACCGCCTGTCGTTCGTCGACGTGCCCGCGTTCGGCGGCGACGGCGACGAGCTGGTCGCGCCGGAGCACGAGACGCTCGTCGGCTGATACCGGCGGACCGCCCGCGCCGCGGCGGTATCGTCCGCGGCGCGCAATGGCGATCACGATCGCAGTCCTCTCCCAGAAGGGCGGGACCGGAAAGACGACGATGGTGCGTACGCTCACCGACGTCTTCCGGCGCATCGGGCTGTCCACGCTCGCGGTCGACCTCGACCCGCAGGGCAACCTGTCCGACTACCTCGACGTCGACCCGGAGGCGCAGCCGACCGTCGGCGACGTGCTGAGCGGCCGCGCGAGAGCCGCCGAGGCGGTGCACGACGGCATCATCCCGGCGAACCTGGGCCTGGCCGAGTCGGAGCTCGCGATGAGCGGCAAGATGGGCCGCGAGCTGACGCTGCGGCGCGCGCTGCGCGAGGTCAGCGACGGGTACGAGGTGGTGCTGATCGACTGTCCGCCCGCGCTTGGGCTGCTGACCGTCAACGCGCTCGTGGCGGCCGACTACGCGCTGCTGACCGCGGAGGCGCAGTACTTCGCGATGCAGGGCGTCGAGCAGGCGCTGGAGGTGATCGACCTGGCGCGCGAGAACCTCAACCCGGACCTCGAGTGGCTCGGCGTCGTGCTGAACATCGCCGACATGCGCACGCGCCACTCGCGGGAGGCGTACGACTCGTTGAGAGAGCACTTCGGCGAGAAGCTGATCGAGCAGACGATCCGCTCCTCGATCGCCTACGCCGAGTCGGCCGAGCGGGCGCAGTCGATCGTCGACTACCGGCCGGACCTGGGAGTCGACTACCTGCGGGTGGCGGACGAGCTGCTGGACAGGTTGCGGATGTCGGATGCGCGGGGGCGTCTGCAACCCTTGCTGGATGACGTGGCGGCGTAGCCTCGCGCTGGTCCTCCCCCTGCTGGTCCTCCTTGGCTGTGGCGACGCCGCCCGGGAGAGCGCGAACGTGGATGGCGGGCGGGTCCTGTCGCCGGTGAAGACGATTTCGCGGGCGGAGCCGCGAATATCGTCTCACCCGCGCCACCCGCCCGATCGGCGTTTGCGGCCCACCGCTTCCACTCCGGTCCGCCGCTCCTCCCCCTCTCCCGGCCGCCTGACCGTGCAGGTGACGCGGGCGACGGCGCTGCGCTCTGCTCCCAATGGGCAGATCGTCGGCCGCATCTCGCCGAAGACCGAGTTCAGATCGGACACGATCGTGCCGGTGGTGGCTCAGCGGCCCGGCTGGCTCGGGGTGATCTCGAAGGAGCTGCCGAACGGGCGGATCGGGTGGATCTCGACGAGTACGGCGCTTGTGGCGTGGCGGACGCGCTGGTCGATCGCGGTGTCGCTCGGGAGGCGCGAGGTGGTCGTGCGGCGGTCGGGGCGGGTGATGCAGCGGTTCCGCGTGGCGATCGGCGGGCCGGGGACGCCGACGCCGACCGGGCGCTTTGCCGTGACCGACAAGCTGCTGACGAACGATCCGGCGTCCGTCTACGGCTGCTGCGTCCTCGCGCTGAGCGCGAATCAGCCGCACACGCCGCAGGGCTGGGGCGGCGGCGACCGCATCGCGATCCATGCGACGAACCTGCCCGAGACGATCGGCAGCGCGGCGAGCCTCGGCTGCCTGCGCGCGCCGGCCGAGGAAGCGAGACGGCTGGTGCACACCGTGCCGCTCGGCACGGTCGTGACGATCCGGGCCTGAGGCCCAGCCGCCGCTCAGACGTCTACGACGTCGGCGCCCTGCGGCTCGAACGGCACCCGCAGCACGTCCGCCCAGCCCTGCGCGCGCTCGCGCAGGCGTTCGGCGACCGCCGCCGTCTGCTCGTAGTGGGTCCAGACGAGCACGGTCGGGCCGGCGCCGGAGATCGTCGCGCCGAGCGCCCCGAGCGCGCGGGCGTCGCGCACGAGCTCGGCCGAGCGCGGATAGAGGTGCGCGCGGTGCGGCTGGTGCAGGCGGTCGTCGAGCCCGCGGCCGACGAGCTCCCAGTCGCCGCGCGCGAGCCCGAGCGTCAGCAGGGCGGCGTGCGCGACGTTGTGGACCGCGTCGGCGATCGGGACCTCCGCCGGCAGCGCGGCCCGCGCCTCGGCCGTCCGCACCGGCTCGTACGGCACGACGATCAGCCCCTCCAGCCCCGTCGGCGGGTCGAAGCGCGTGACGGCGCCGCCGGCGCAGATCACGACGCCGCCGTGGACCGCCGCGGCGACGTTGTCGGGGTGGCCCTCGATCTCGGCCGCGAGCGCGAACACGTCGCTGTCGAGCTCGAACAGGTGGTCGGCCGCCATCACGCCGGCGACGATCGCCGCGGCGCTCGACCCGAGCCCGCCTGAGAGCGGGATCCCGGACGAAATCCGGAACGTGAAGTCGTCCGGCGGGTGCAGGCGCTCGAACGCGCGCACGACGAGGTTGCGGCGGTCTCTCGCGATCTCCAGATCGGTCTCGACCGCGAAGCGGCCGGTCTCCTCCACCTCCACCTCCAGATGCAGCGCGAGCGCGGCCGCGAGCACGTCGAAGCCGGGGCCGAGGTTGGCCGAGGAGGCGGGGACGCGGACGAGGCGGCGGCGGACCACGGGGCCGATGGTGGCGCTAGCCGAGGACGGCTTCCTCGACGGCCGCCAGCTCCGGCTCGCACGGCACGACCGCGCCCGCCTGATCGAGCGCCGTCGAGGGGTCCTTCAGGCCGTGGCCGGTCAGCACGCACGCGACGCGCTCGGCGCCGCCGGCGCCGTGCACCATCAGCCCGGCGACGCTCGCCGCCGAGGCCGGCTCGCAGAAGACGCCCTCGCGCGCGGCGAGGAAGCGGTAGGCGTCGAGGATCTGCGCGTCGCTCACCGCTCGCACGGCGCCGTTGGAGGAGGTCATCGCGTCCATCGCCTCCTCCCAGCGGGCCGGATTGCCGATGCGGATCGCGCTCGCGACCGTCTCCGGGTTCGGCACCGGTCTGCCCTGCACGAGCGGCGAGGCGCCCTCGGCCTGGAAGCCGAACATGCGCGGCGCGACGCCGAGCTCGCGGAAGCCCTTCCAGTAGGCGGTGATGTTGCCGGCGTTGCCGACCGGGATGCAGAGCGCGTCGAGCGGGCGCTCCTCGCCGAGCGCCTCGACGATCTCGAACGAGGCCGTCTTCTGTCCCTCCAGGCGGAACTGGTTGACGGAGTTCACGAGCGAGATCGGGTGCTTGTCGGCCAGCTCGCGCACGAGCTGCAGCGCCTCGTCGAAGTTGCCGCGCAGCACGATCACGCGCGCGCCGTGCATCAGCGCCTGCGCGAGCTTGCCGGTCGCGATCTTGCCGTCGGGCACGAGCACGGCGCAGCGGATCCCGGCGCGGGCGGCGTAGGCGGCGGCGGAGGCGCTCGTGTTGCCGGTCGAGGCGCAGATGACCGCCTTCGCCCCCTCGCGCACCGCCGCCGAGACGGCGCAGGTCATCCCGCGGTCCTTGAACGAGCCGGTCGGGTTGAGCCCCTCCAGCTTCAGCCACACCTCGGCCCCGACGCGCTCGGACAGCGCCGGCGCGTGCACGAGCGGCGTCGAGCCCTCGCCGAGCGTCACGACGGGGTCTCCGGCCTCGAACGGCAGGCGGTCTCGGTAGCGCTGGATGAGTCCCGTGCCGTCGCGATTCACGCGAACTGCTCCTCGATCACGCGGATCGCGCGCGGCGCGGTCCGCAGCAGGTCCAGCTCGCCCAGCTGCTCCAGCGCCGCGAAGAAGCGCGACTCCAGCACCGGGTGCACGACCATCACGAGCCGCGCGTTGTCGCCGAGGCCCTTCTGCACGACCGACTTCACGGAGATGCCGTGATCGCCGAGCACGCCGGCGATGCGCGCGAGCACGCCGGGCGTGTCCGGCACCTCCAGGTGCAGGTAGAAGGCCGAGACGACGTCGGGGACGATCTCCAGCCGCCCGCTCGTCGGCGGGGTCGAGGCGGGCGGGATCATCGCGCTGACGACGTCGCCGAGCACCGCGCTGGCCGTCTGCGGACCGCCGGCGCCGGGACCGGACATCGTGATCTCGGTGATCGCCTCCGATTCCACCGTCACGGCGTTGAACGGCCCGTTGACGGACGCGAGCGGGTGGCCCGGATACAGGAACGCCGGGTGCACGCGCACCGACAGCCCGCCGTCGACGCGCTCCGCGGTGCCGATCAGCTTCAGCCCGAGGCCGAGCTCTCTCGCGTACTCGATGTCGTCGGGCTGGATCTGCTCGATCCCCTCGTAGACGACCTGGTCGAGATGGACCGGCGTGTCGAACGCGAGCCGCGCGAGGATCGCCATCTTGGCGGCCGCGTCCTTGCCGTTGACGTCGTCGCTCGGATCGGCCTCGGCGTAGCCGAGCTGCTGCGCCTCCGCGAGCACGTCCGCGTACGACGCGCCGGTGCGCGCCATCTCGGACAGGATGAAGTTGGTCGTGCCGTTGACGATCCCGTGGATGCGCTCGACGTGCGCGGCGGCGAGCGACTCCTGCAGCACGCGGATCACCGGCACGACGCCGGCGACGGCCGCCTCGAAGCGCAGCTGCACGCCGTGCTCGCGCGCGCACGCCCACAGCTCCTCGCCGTGCTGGGAGAGCAGCTGCTTGTTCGCCGTGACGACGTGCTTGCCGGCCTGCATCGCGCGCAGCACGTAGTCGCGCGCCGGCTCGATCCCGCCGATCAGCTCGACGATCAAATCGCTGTCGGCGAGGATCGCATCGAAGTCACCTTGCGAGCGCGTCAGCACGCCCGTGATCTCGGGCCGCAGGCCGGTCACGGCAGCGACCGCGCCGGCGCGCTGCGGCAGCAGCTCGGCGAACGCCGCGCCGACCGTCCCGTGCCCGAGCAGGCCGACGCGGAAGGGCTTCCCAGCCTCAGCCGACGTCACGAGCTGCCAGATCGTCGTAGGTCTCGCGCCGCACGACGACGCGCGCGTCGCCGTCCTTGCAGAAGATCACCGGCGGGCGCGGGATGCCGTTGTAGTTGTTCGCCATCGCGTGCCCGTAGGCGCCGGTCGCGGGCGTCACGAGCACGTCGCCGGGCTTGGGGTCCTCGAGCGGCACGCCGCGCACGATCACGTCGCCCGACTCGCAGTGCTTGCCGGCGACGTGGCAGCGCTCGCCGCTGCCGGCGCGGTCCGCACGATCCGCGAAGAAGGCCTCGTAGACGGAGCCGTAGAGCATCGGGCGCAGGTTGTCCGACATGCCGCCGTCGACGCCGACCCAGGTCGAGACGTTGCGCTTGACGGTCTGCACGGTGTAGAGCGTCACGCACGCGTTCGCGACGAGCGAGCGGCCCGGCTCGATCAGCAGCTTCTTGCCCCGTCCGAGCAGCTCGTTCGCCGCGTCGATTTGCGCCTGCACGTAGTCCTCGATCGACGGCGGCTGCTGCTCGGCCGTGTAGGCGACGCCGAGCCCGCCGCCGAGGTTGTAGACGGGGAAGTCGCCGAGCGTCGCGATCGCCTCGACCGCCGGGCGGTAGGCGTCGAGCGAGAGCAGCTGCGAGCCGATGTGCATGTGCAGGCCCTGGAGGTCGAGGTGCTCGCAGGCGCGCGTGCGCTCGATCGCGACGCGCGCGTCGTCGAGGCCGAAGCCGAACTTCGAGTCGGCCTGGCCGGTCGAGATCGAGGCGTGCGTTCTGCCGGCGACGCCGGGCGTGACGCGGATCAGGACCGCCTGGCGCACTCCCCGCTCGGCGGCGACCCGCTCCAGCCGCTCGACGTCGTCGAACGAGTCGAGCACGACATGGCCGACACCCGCGGCGATCGCCTCCTCCAGCTCGCCCAGCGACTTCGCGTTGCCGTGCAGGTAGATGCGCGCCGGGTCGAAGCCGCCGCGCAGCGCGAGCGCCAGCTCGCCGCCGGAGGCGACGTCGCAGGCGATCCCCTCCGCCGCGAACAGGCGGTAGGCGGCGGTGCAGGGGAACGCCTTCGAGGCGAACAGCACGTCGAAGTCGTCATGGCGCGCGCGCATCGCCTCGACGTAGGCGCGGGCGCGGGCGCGCAGGTCGTCCTCGGCGTAGACGTACGCCGGCGTGCCGAACTGCTTCGCCAGCTCGACCGTGTCGCAGCCGCCGACCTCCAGATGGCCGCGCGCGTCGACACGGCTCCCGAGCGGGAGGACGTGTGCCAGCTGCGGCTGTGCCTCGGTCGCGGCCATCGCCGCGTGATTATGCCGGCTCGCCTGGTCTCGACGGGCTCATGCTCCGTGGAGACGACCGCGCCGCCTATCCGCCGCCGGTCAACCCGCCGAGCAACCCGCCCGCGCTCGAGCCGACGCCGGTGACGACCCCGCCGACGGTGCCCGTCGTCCCGGTCACGACGCCGCCCACGGTCTGCCCGGTCTGGGCGACGGTCTGGCCGACCGCCGGGCTGACCTGGCCGACCGCGTCTCCGACCTGGGTCGTCGCGCCCTGCACCGCGGTGCCGAGCTGCTGACCGGTCTGCGTGACCGTGGAGCCGGCGCCGCTCGTGACCTGCGTGACGGTGCCCGCGAGCGTCGTCGAGCCGCCGCCTTCGCTGCCGCCGCTGCCGGACGTCGAGGGCGGCGTCGCGGTCGACCCGCCGCCGGCGCCGGCGGCCGGAGCCGGCGATGCGCCGCTTGCGGCCGAGCCCGAGGCGCCGGCCGCGCCCGCGGCCGGAGCGCTCGCGGGCGTCCCGCCTCCAGTCGCGCTCTGCGTCATGCCAGAGCGGTCCCCGCTCGCCGGCCCGAACGCGCTCGCGACCGGCCCCGCCGGTTCGGCGTGCCGCGTCCTGGGGGATCCGCCGGCTCCGGCGATCGCATGCCGCACGCCGGGTGCGCCCGCGGCCGCCGCCGTCGAAAAGATGTCGAGCGACGGGAGCCCGGTCTCCCCCGCGGCGGCGGCGCCTTCGACCGTCGAGGCGCCGGGGGCGCCGAACGCCAGCGGCCAGCCGTGCACGGCCACGACCGCCGACAGGATCGCGAATGCACACCCGATCGCGCCGACCAGCGCGCTCGTCGTGCCGACGCCAGCCACGTACCCCTTCGTCGCGCGCATGCGCACCCCCAGCTGAAGATCTCCCCCGCCGCATCCCCCGGCGGCTTGACGTCCGTCGCATCCATGCGACGGCCAGACCGGCGCATCCTTACCGATGCACCGGACGGAAGCCAAGTGCCGCTTGCACCCGATGACGCAAACTGGGCGCTTCGGCGCCCAAAGCTGCGGTCAAGCGGTCGCCGGCCGCGAGCGCCCGGCGCGCGGCGCGGGCGCGCCCTCGGCCCGCAGCGTCCCATGCCTGCGCCGCAGCACGAGCAGCCAGACGCCGCCGGCGAGGATCAGCGTGAGGCTCTCCAGCTGCGCCGCCGTCAGCACGCCGAGCACGTGCTCGTTGCGGCGCGCGAACTCGACCAGGAAGCGCTCGATCCCCGCGCCGACGAGGTAGATGCCGAACAGCGCTCCGGCGCGGAAGGCGTCGCGCAGGCGCCACAGCACGAGCGCGAACAGGCCCATCGCGAGCGTCTCGTACATCGGCGTCGGCTGGACGGTCACACCGGGATCGGTCGGCACCGCGCCGTGCGGATAGCCCATCGCCCACGGCAGCGCCGACGCCTTGCCGTAGTCGCCGTCGCCCGACACCTGGCAGCCGATGCGCCCGATCGCGTAGCCGAGCGCGAGCGCCGGCGCGGCCATGTCGAGCAGCGCGAGTCTCAGGAAGTCGCGCCACCGCGCCCACAGCAGCACGGCGACGACGCCGCCGAGCAGTCCGCCGTACCAGATCAGCCCGGCGCCGCCGAAGACGTTGCCGACGAGGTCGCCCTTGACCTCGTCGTAGTTCTGCAGCAGGTAGTAGCCGCGCGCGCCGACCAGGCCGCCGATCAGCGCCGCGAAGAGCATCTCGTACGCCCAGTCGACCGGCTTGCCGATCTCCTTCAGGCGCTTGGCGACGACCGCGGCCCAGCAGAGGAAGTTGAGCGCGAAGAAGATCCCGAACGTCTGCAGGTGCACGCCGGCGACGTCGATCTGCTTCAGCACAAGGCGCAGGCTACCGTCAGCCGAGGTAGTTCAACGGGTTCGTCACGGCCCCGTTGATGCGCACCTCGAAGTGGAGGTGGTCGCCGAAGCACAGGCCGGTGCAGCCGGACAGGCCGATCACCTGGCCCTGCGTGACGTGCTGGCCGACGCTGACCTCGATGCGCGACTGGTGGCCGTAGCAGGTCGAGACGCCGCCGCCGTGATCGATGCAGGTGTAGTTGCCGTAGCCGCTGACCCAGCCGGCGATCACGACGCTGCCGCTGCCGGCGGCGCGGATCGGCGTGCCCGAGGGGACGCCGATGTCGATGCCGGGGTGGCAGGCCTCCCACGCGCGCCGCTCGCAGAAGGGCGAGGTGATCGGGCCGTTGACGGGCCAGATGAAGCGCCCGCCGCCTCTGATCGGGCCGACGGGGATCCCGCCCTGGGCGGAGCGGATCCGCGCCTCGATCTTCGCCTGCTGGTCCTGCAGCGCCTTGATGTCCTCGTCGATCTTGTGCGCGTGCGTGCGGACCGAGCTCAGAACCGCCCGCTTCTGGCCGCGCACATGGTCGATCGCGTCGCGCTTGCCCTGCACGTCGACGCGCACGCGCGCGACCGCGTTGCGCCGCGCGGCGATCTCCATCGTGATCTGCTGCTGTCTGCGCTCGAGCGTCCCAAGCCGTCTCGCGGCCGCGTCCATCTGGGACTTCGCGTCGCGGACGGCGGTGATGATCGCGCGGTCCTGCTCGCCGATCCGCTGCAGGTAGGCGCCGTTCTCGAGCAGGTCGGCGAAGCCGTTCGCGTCGAGCACGACGCTGACGATGTCCGGCTGGTCCGACTTGTAGAGCTCGACGAGGCGGTCGGCGAGCACGGCTCTGGCGCGTCTGAGCCGCGCGCGCAGCTCGACGAGGCGGGCGCGCACGCGGCGCAGCTCGTCCTGCGTCCGCCGCAGCTCGGCCTGCTTGGCGTCGAGATCGGACTGGATCGCGTCCTCGCGCCGCTGGAGCGTCGCGATCGTGCCCTGGAGGCGGTCGATTCTCTGCGTCAGGGCGGAGATGTCGGTGCTCAGCACCCGCGCGCGGCCGTTGACCTGATCGAGCCGGCTCTGCTTCTGCTGGATTCTGCTCTGCAGCGAGCTGACGCTCGCCTCCGGGCTCGCGCTGGAGACGAGCGGCAGCGCGGCCCACAAGGCGAGCGGGGCCAGGACCAGGAGCACGAGGATGCTGCGACGACGCATGCGCGGCGCGCGAGTCTAGGCTCGCGCCTCCCCAAGGGTCAACCAGAGGTTCACAGTTATGGATCGCATCTTGCAGTGCCTGCGGGGTTAGCTGTCGGGCTCGCGCGGATTGCGCTACGCGGTCAACAGACCGCGATTCGCCCCTCGGGAACGTGTGGGTCCCCCGCTCTCCCGCGCGCACGCAGGAGATTCGGCGAGCCGGAGCCTACCAGGTCGACGCTCGAATCGCCCAGAAAAACCGCTTAGACGCTGGGCTTTTGCCGCCTCCGCTGTCATACTCCGGCGCGAACGGCATGGGCGCCCTCCCCCCTGACAGCTCGTCCGGCCCGGCAGGAGGCCGGCTCGGCGCAGACCTCGCCGCGCACGTCGAGGCGATCGTGCACGCGGCCGAACGGGAGGCGCGCGCGGCCGAGCAGGCGATCGCCGAGCACCGTCGCAGCGCCGAGGAGGAGGTCCGCCGCTACCTCGCAGCCGCCCGCCTGCAGGTCGACGCCGAGACGGCGGCGCGCACCGCGCGCATCGAGACGCTCAGCCGCGCCGCCCGCCGCCTCGCCGACGAGCTGACCGACGCCGTCGCCGCCCTGACGCGCGAGCTGCAAGCCGCCGACCCGGCCGCCGCGGCGCGCATGCCGCGGCCGCCGTGGCCGGCAAGCGCGCCGGCCGAGCCAGCCCCTGCCGCACCGGAGCCGGTGAGCGCCGCGCCACCGCCGCCCGCGCCCGAGCCGACCTGGTCCCGCATCGAGGGGGAGGAAGCGGCTGAGCGCCCGGCCGAAGAGCCAGCCCCAGCCGCCGCGGCCGACCGGGCGCCGGAGCCCGAGCCGGCCGCCGCCAACGCCGATCGGGCGGGTGGCGCGGGTGAGACGATTCCCGCGGCCCCGCCCGCGGAATCGTCTTCACCGGCGACAGGACCCGCCCGCAGCGCGGCCGAGCCCGAACCCGAGCCGGCCCAAGGCACCAACGGAGCGCCGCCCGAGATCCCGGTCCCCAGCGCCGCGCGCCTCGTCGCCATCGAGATGGCCGTCGGCGGATCCTCGCGCGCCGAGGTCGAGCAGCACCTGCGCCGCGAGCTGGGCGTCCAGGAGCCCGAGCCCCTGCTCGACGACGTCTTCGGCGCCGCCTCCACGGCGGGCAGCCGGCTCGCCTGGGGCGAGCCTTAAGAAGCGCTCATCGCGTCTGCCATGATGGGATCTGGAACCTAGATCCCAGGAGGATCACGCACCATGGCCCGCCCCACGTCGTTCGGCAAGGACACCGGCCTCCAGCTCCGGATGACGCTCACGCTGTTCCTGCTCGGTCTCGTCTACGCCGTCCTCGTCGGCGTGGTGTTCGCGTCCGGCCAGACGTTCCTGCTCGTGTTCGTCGGAGGCATGCTGCTCGTGCAGCTGTTCGCCTCGGACAAGCTCGCCCTGCATGCGATGGGCGCGCGCGAGGTGACGCCGCAGGAGGCGCCGCAGCTGCACGCGATGGTCGAGCGCCTGTGCGTGCAGGCCAACCTGCCGAAGCCGCGCGTCGCCGTCGCGAACACGCGCATGCCCAACGCGTTCGCGATCGGCCGCTCGCCGAAGAAGGCGACCGTCTGCGCGACCACCGGGATCATGGAGCTGCTGTCCCCCGCCGAGCTCGAGGGCGTGATGGCGCACGAGCTCACGCACGTGCAGAACCGCGACGTGATGGTGATGACGATCGCGAGCTTCTTCGCGACGGTCGCCGCCTACATCGTCCAGTTCGGCTTCTTCTTCGGCGGCGGCGGGATGAGCTCGAACGACGACGACGGTCCGTCGGCCGCCGTCGTGATCCTCGTCTCGATGCTCGTCTACGTGATCTCGTTCCTGCTGCTGCAGGCACTCTCGCGCTACCGCGAGTTCGCGGCCGACCGCGGCTCCGCCGTGATCACCGGGCGACCGAGCGCGCTCTCCTCGGCGCTGATGAAGATCGCCGGCACGATGGACCGGATCCCACAGCAGGACCTGCGCTCGGCCGAGGGCATGGCGGCCTTCTACATCTTCCCGCCGCAGGCGAAGCAGTCGCTGATGAACCTGTTCTCCACGCACCCGCCGCTCGAGAAGCGGATCGCGGCGCTGAGCCGCCTCGAGGCGCAGCTGCAGGGCGTCGCGTAGGGCGGTCGGGACCCGGTGGGCCTCTTCGACATCCTCGCCGGCCGGCGCAGACTCGCCAAGCCTGCGCCGGATCGGCTGTTCGCGATGAGCACCGCGTACGTGACGTTCGAGACCGAGCTGTCGATCAGAACGCGCGGCGTCGCGGGGATCGTCTTCCAGGCGCTCGCGACCGCCGACTTCGAGCAGATCGCCAGCGACATGGTCGAGGTCGTCCAGGGCACGTCGAGCGACAGCGGCACGACCGTCGAGACGCGCGACGACGAGTACGACTACCGCTGGATGATCCTGCGCGACCCGGACTTCGACGACCTCGTCGTCGGCGTCAACGCCGTCAGCGGCGCGCTGGAGGCCGGCGGCTACGGCGAGCGGATCCTGTGCGCGGTGTTCGCGTTCGAGGACGCCGGAGGCCGTCCGCTCTACTGGATCTACAACTACAAGCGCGGCGCCTTCTATCCGTTCGTCCCGGCCGGCGACCACGCGCGCGACAACGAGCGCGAGCTGCGGCTGAAAGCGCAGGTCGGCGCCGAGCTGCCGCTCGAGGCCGAGCTCGAGCGCTGGTTCCCGCTGTGGGGCATTCCCATCTAGCAGGCACGTAGAAGTCCGCAGCGCGCGCTGCGGGGCTCCCCCCGATGTCCACGGCGGCGCACGGTGGGCGGCGCCATGCGCCTCCTCGACACTCCTCGAAACCGTTTCTCACCTTCGAGGAGGAGGCCCACAATGCGCAACACGATCTTCCGCTACGGCGGCGTCGCAGCCAGCATCGTCCTGATCGCTCTCGGCATCGGCGCGATCGTCATCGGCTTCGCCGGTCGTTCAGACGTCGGCGACCAGCTCGCCAAGGAGGCGATCGTCGGCACGCCGGACATGACGCCGGCCGCGATCAAGAAGGAGGCGGCGGACGCCGGGTTGAAGAACGTGTCGCTGCCGACCTGCTCCGTCGCGGGCAAGTCGATCGACACCGGCAGCGAGGCGCGCTGCTTCGCCTCCTACATGCGCATCCACGCGCTCGAGGCGACCGGCGGGCAGACGTACGCGCAGATGCCGCGCTACGCCACCGCCGACGGCAAGGGCACCAACGACGCCGCCCAGGCGCTGATGAGAGAGGGCCGGCCGGTCGACAACGCGGCCCGCAACGTGTGGGTGACGGAGACCGCGCTCAGCACCGCCCTCAACACCTCGTACTTCGCGCAGTCGGTCGCGCTGTTCGCGATCGTGATGGGTGCCGCGCTGCTGCTGACCGGGATCGGCTTCCTGCTGCTGACGAGCGGCCTGCTCGCGGCGACGGGCGAGGCGATCCGCGTGCGACGCCACGCGCACGAACCCGGCACGACGGCGCACCCCGCCGCGTCGTAGACCTCCTCGGGAGCGGAGAAGGGAAGCGCCCCGGCACGCCGGGGCGCTTCGCCGCGTTCAGTCCGGGATCAGGCCGTCGCCGGTGAACTCGTGCCGCGCCTCCTCGAAGGAGGTGTCGGGCGGCGGGACGATCACGTCGGAGCCGTGCAGCTCGTCGTCGGGCAGCGGCTCCCCCTCGGCGCGGATCAGCGCGACGAGCTGTCCGAACAGCTCGGCGAAGCGCGCCTCGTCGCCGGCCTCGACGGCGGCGACGGCGTCGTTGTCGAGCGCGTTGACGCGCTCGACCGCGTCGTCCGCGAGGCGGTACTGCCCCTCGGTCGCGATGCGGACGATCATGCCTGCCCGCCCTGCTCGCCGCTGCCGAGCTCGCCGGCGCTGCCGCCGCCGGCCGCCAGCTCGGCCTTCATCTTCTCGAGCTCGCTGTCGACCTGCGTGCCGCCGCTGAGCTCCTTCAGCTGGCGGTCGATGTCGTCCTCGCCGCCGCCGAGCTGCGTCAGGTCCTCGAACGCCCCGGCCTTCTCGAGCTCGTCGACCGCCTGCGCGCGGGCGCGCATGTTCTCGGTCTTGTCGAGCGCGCGCTGCATCGCCAGGCCCACGTCAGCCATCTCCTCGCCGACGCCCGTCGCCGCCTCGGAGATCCGCACCTGCGCCTCGGCGGCCGAGTACTGCGCCTTGATGACCTCCTTCTTGCTGCGGAAGGACTCGATCTTCGACTGCAGCTTCGCCTGGTTCTCGGTCATCGACTGCTGCTGGGACTCGAGCTCCGATATCTGCCCGTCGAGGCCCTGCAGCTCGGCCTGGATCGCCGTCTTGCGCTCGAGCGCCGTGCGCGCGAGCGCCTCGTTGCCGCCGGCGAGCGCCTGGCGCGCCTGCGTGTCGAGCTTGACGACCTGCTGCTCCAGCTTCTGCGACTGCAGCTGAAGGCGCTTCTTCGCGGTCACGACGTCCGCGAGCCCCTTCTTGACGTTCTGCAGCAGCTCCATCTGCTTCTGGTAGCTGTACTCCAGCGTCTCGGAGGGATCCTCGGCGCGGTCCAGCAGCTTCGAGATCTTCGCCTTCACGACGGTGGAGAAACGCCCGGACAATCCGGCCATCGCATCCTCCTAGGGGCAGCTTCGAGGGGCAGGTCGCTCAAGCCTACCGAGCGGGCACCGACGCCCCTGGCACGCGCCGGGCTCAGAACCCTTCGGGGTGGCGGACCCTGTACCCGCCGAAGGAGCGGGCTTCGGTGCGCCAGCGCGGACCGGACTCGCCGGGGCCGCTGGTGTCGAGCCGCATGCCGGCGATGATCGCCCAGGCGTGCCCGGGATTCGTGTAGACCGTGATCCACTGGCCTCTGCCGCGCTCGCCCCAGCTCATGAAGCTGCTCGAGTCGAGCGGGGAGTCGAGCAGTCTGCCGCCGTGCAGCGCGAACGAGACGGTGCCCGAGCAGTCGTAGCCGCGCGAGCGGAAGCTCTGGTGGCCGCCGCCGTAGATGTACGGCTTGTGCCGCAGCTTGTTCGCCGCCCAGATCACCTGCTGCACCGCCAGCGGCGCGTTCTCGGGCGCGTAGGCGATGCCGTCTCTGATGACGCCGACGTCGCCGGGGACGGTCGGACGCAGCGCTTGCGGGATCGCGCCGAACGCGGCGCCGCCGGCCTGGTCCTGCGGGGCGGGAGCCGTGTCGCCCGACGTCTTCGCCGGGGACGTCTTGCTGGGCATGCCGGCGCCGCCGGTCGCCGCTGCCGAGATGGCGGGGGCGCAGGCGAGGCCGAACGTCGAAAGACCCAGCGCAACCAGGGTCCGTGCGCGCAACAGCTTCCTCTTTCGTCGGCCTCCGGGGTTAGCTGACGGGCTGGCGCGGAAAGAGCCGGCGCCTCTCGCGGATGCACCGCGGGATTAGCCCCATGGGACTTTTTGGGTCCCCCGGTCCACGGCTTCTGGCCATGGATTCGGCGTTGGCGCGGCATCCTAGACGATGCGGCGGCGGATATGTCAAGTCGTCTGCCGGAACGGCCCAAAGACCCCGCACCCTGCGTAGCATTCAGCCGATGCTCGACCGCCGACTCCCCCCCGGCGTGCGCATCGCCGCGCTCGCCCTGCTGCTCGTCCTGCTGTCGATCGCCGCCGGCTGCGGGAGCGAAAGCTCGTCGTCCACGAGCGCGCCGGGCCCGGATCCGGCCTCGGTCGCTCCCCCCGGGGCGATCGCCTACGCCGAGGCGACCGTGCGCCCGCAGGGCGACGTGCGCGACGGCGCGGTCGCGGCGGCGAGAAAGGTGCTGCGCATCGAGGATCCCGGCGCCGAGCTGCGCAGACTGCTCGACAAGAGCACGAGCGGCGACACGCGCTTCTCACGCGACGTCGAGCCGTGGCTCGGCCCCCGCGTCGGCGGCTTCCTGCTCATGCCCGGACGGGGCGCGAGCGATCCCGACTTCGGACTCGCGCTCCCGATCGCCGACCGCGGCGCATTCGAGGCCGCGCAGGCGCATCTGCGCAGCGGCCAGCACAAGGCAGGCAGCTACCGCGGCGTGGCGTACGACGTCGACGACAAGGACCCCACGCTCTACGGCGCCGACCTCGGCGACTTCTACGTCGGCGGCTCGCTCGCCGGCCTGAGAGCGGCGATCGACGCTGCCAGAGGCGGCAGCCTCGCGGACGCGCCGCGCTATACCGACGCCGTCGACGCGGTCCCCGACGATGCGCTCGCGTTCGCCTACGCCGACCCGAAGGCGATCGCCGCCGCCGTCGACAGAGCGCGGAACGCCCCGCCCGCGGCGCGGAGATTCTTCGCGAGATACCGCGACGCCGACCCGGTCGTCGCCAGCCTCACCGCGAACGCCGACGAGATCGCGCTCGAGGCGACCGGACCGTCACAGCCGGCCGCGACGCCGAGCTCTGACGCCGACGTGACCGTCGGCCAGCTGCCGGGCGACGCGTGGCTCGCGCTCGCGACGCCGCCGATCGGACCGCTGGTCGAGAGCGCGCTCGACAGCTCCGGCGTCCACGACGAGGCGGCGGCGCAGGTGCGCGCCGACCTCGGGCTCGACCTCGACAGAGACCTGCTCCAACCGCTCGGCGGGCTCGGCGTGTTCGCGCGCGGCGAGTCCCCGCTGGACCTCGGCGGCGGCGTGCTGCTGCAGCTGACCGACGCGGCCGCCGCGCAACGGCTGCTGACGCGCATTCAGACCGTCGTCGCCGCCAGCAGCGACGTGCTCGTGCAGCCGGCCTCAGGAGCCGGCGCACGCGGCTTCCAGGCGCAGATCCCGCAGTCGCCGCAGCCGATCGTCGTGCTGGCGAAGGGCGACAGACTCGCCGCCGGTTACGCCGCATCCTCGGCGCAGGACCTGCTGGAGCCGCAGCAGCGCTTCGACGCGAGCAGCACCGGCAAGGCGGCGATCGCCACGCTCGGCGACGGCTACCAGCCGTCGCTCGTCGTGATCGTGCCGCCGATCGTCAGCCTGCTGAGAGCGCTCGACGAGCTGCAGGTCGCCGACCTCGCGCCGGCGATCCCGTATGTCGACGCGTACCGCTCGCTCGCGCTCGGCACGAAGCGCGACGGCGACCGCATGACGGTGCGCGTCGTCGCCGCCCTGCGCTGAGTCGATGCATCGCCGCGCGCCCGCCGTCCTGCTGTCGCTCGTCGCGCTGGTCGCGCTCGCGAGCGCGTGCGGCAGCAGGCCGGAACGGCTCGACAGCCCGCATCTCGGCCGCGCCGGCACCGAGCCGGACGCGCCGCAGCAGCTCGGCTTCCCGACCTTCGCGACGAAGAACACGACGCGCGTCGGCGGCGCCGACGCGGTCGCAGACGCCGCGGCGGTGGCGCGCGCGGTGTATCCGGGCGGCGGTGGGGTCGGCGGGGCCGGGTCCGGCCCGCGCGCCGTCGTGCTCACCGACCAGCGTTCGTGGCAGGCGGCGCTGGCGGCGGCGGTGCTGATGAGCAGCCCGCTGCGCGCGCCGCTGCTGCTGTCGGATGGCGGCAGCTTGCCGGCCGCGAGCGCGGAAGCGCTCGGGCAGCTGGCGCCGACGGGCGCACGCGAGCTGGGCGGGACGCAGGTCGTGCGGGTCGGCGACGCGCCCGCGCCGGGCGGCTACCGCTCGACGTCGCTCGCGGGCGAGGACCCGAGCGCGCTGGCGGCGGCGATCGACCGTCTGCAGGCGGCCGCCGTGGGGCGCGCGAGCCGCGCGGTCGTCGTCGTCTCCGAGGACGAGCCGGCGTTCGCGATGCCGGCTGCCGCATGGGCGGCGAAGACCGGCAACCCGGTGCTGTTCGTCAGCAGATCGACGATCCCCGGACCCACGTTCGCCGCGCTGCAGGCGCACCGCAGACCGCGGATCTACCTGCTCGCGCCGCCCAGCGTCGTCGATCGGGGCGTCGAGCAGGCGCTGAGAAGCCTCGGCCCGGTCACGCGCGTCGCCGCTCCAGACCCCGTCCGCTCGGCGATCGCGTTCGCGCGTTTGCGCGACGGCCTCGACGGCTGGAGCGTGGTCGACCCCGGTCACGGGCTCGTGTTCGCGAACGCGAGCCGCACGCTCGACGCCGCCGCCGCCGCGCCGCTGTCGGCGAGCGGGACGTACGGGCCGCTGCTGCTGATCGACAACGCGGACACCCTGCCGCTGCCCGTGGGCTCCTACCTGCTCGACATCCAACCGGGCTACACGCGGGATCCGTCGCGCGCGCTTTACAATCACGGCTGGCTGATCGGGGACGAGTCGGCGATCTCGCTTCCGGTGCAGGCCCGCATCGACCACTTCCTCGAAGCCGCCCCCATCCAGTCCGACACGAGCGCGATCCGATGAGCCAAGCCGAGCATCCCGACCGCCTGCGCCCCGGCCACGACGTCACCGTGGAGGACGTGCGCCAGCTGATGGGCGCCTCCACCCCGCACTTCGCGCTGCAGCTGCGCGAGCGCATCCGGCGGCTGATCGCCGAGCTGCCGGCCGACCACCCCGCGCGCATCGAGGGCGAGCGCGAGGTCGCGCGGCTCAACGGCCTGGCGCGCGCCGGCGAGGTGCGCGGCGAGCAGGCGGACATGGCGACGCTC
>Ga0308176_10000020_pt1 | contig 105187 bp, 74 predicted proteins | sample PhyCR2_3_FD_203890 | JGI IMG/M metagenome (GOLD analysis project Ga0308176, IMG submission 203890) | Soil microbial communities from UC Gill Tract Community Farm, Albany, California, United States - DLSLS.C.R2 | ecosystem: Environmental > Terrestrial > Soil > Agricultural land | place: USA...
GCATCAGTGGTTGTTCGGAGGGTTATTTTGGCGATTTGGCGGCCATCTTCTTCGATGATTTCGGCGATTTCTCCGCTGGAGACGACGGTTGCGTGCAGGCCGCGCGATTCTTTGCGCCGCCGCGCGCTCTCGATGATCAGGTGGGCGACGAGCGCGAGGTTGCGGAGCTCGATCAGATCGCTCGTGATCTTGAAGTCGATGTAGTACTCGCGGATCTCGTCGCGCAGGATCTCGATGCGGCGGCGGGCACGCTCGATCCGCTTGTCGGAGCGCACGATGCCCAGGTACGACCACATGAAGCGCCGGATCTCGTCCCAGTTGAGGGTGACGACGATCGCGTCGTTCGAATCGGTGGCGTTGCCGGACGACCACGGCGCGACGACGGCGGGGCGCAGCCGGGGGGCGTCCTTCACGGCGGCCGCGGCGCGCGTCGAGTACACCATGCCCTCGAGCAGCGAGTTCGAGGCGAGGCGGTTGGCGCCGTGGAGGCCGGTGAACGCGCACTCGCCGATCGCGTAGAGGCCGGTGATCGTGGTCTTGCCATCGAGGTCGGTCTTGACGCCGCCGCACATGTAGTGCGCCGCCGGGACGACCGGGATCGGCTGCCGGGTGATGTCGATGCCCAGGCCCAGGCAGCGCTCGTAGATGTTGGGGAACCGGCCGCGGACGAACGCGGCGTCGAGCCCGGTCATGTCGAGGAACACCGCGTCGGCGCCCGACTTCTTGAGCTCGTTGTCGATCGCGCGGGCGACGATGTCGCGCGACGCGAGCGACTTCATGGGGTGGTAGTGCTCCATGAAGGTCTCGCCGGTCGCGAGCCGGAGCACGCCGCCCTCGCCGCGCATCGCCTCGGTCAAGAGGAAGTTGCGCGCGTGCGGGTGGTAGAGCACCGTGGGGTGAAACTGGACGAACTCGAGATCGCAGCACGCCGCGCCCAGCCGGTACGCCATCGCGATGCCGTCGCCGGTCGCGACGTCGGGGTTCGACGTGTAGACGTAGACCTTGCCGGTCCCGCCGCTGGCGAGCACGGTCGCGCGGGCGAGGATCGTCTTGACCTCGCCGCTCCGGCGGTCGAGGACGTAGGCGCCGAAGCACGCCGGATCACCGCCGTACTTGGCCATGCTGAGCAAGTCGACCGCGATGTGCTCGTCGAGCACCGTGATGTTCGACTGGTGGGCGATGGCCGCGAGCAGCGCGCGCTGGATCTCGCGGCCGGTGACGTCCTGCCAGTGCACGACGCGGTTGTGGGTGTGCGCGCCTTCGCGGCCCAGATCGAGCTCGCCGTCCGGCCTGCGCGCCAGCCGCACGCCGAGGTCGAGCAGGCGCTGGACCTGCGCCGGGCCGGCGGTGACGCAGCGCTCGACGACGTCCCGATCGCACAGGCCGTCGCCGGCGACCAGGGTGTCCTGGATGTGCTGCTCGAAGCTGTCGCTTTGCGACAGCACCGCGGCGACGCCGCCCTGGGCCCAGTTGGTGTTGGTGTCGTCGGGCTGCTTCTTGGTGATCACGACGACGCGGCCGTGCTCGGCGGCGGACAGCGCGAAGTTGAGCCCGGCGATCCCAGATCCGATCACCAGATAGTCGGTCTCGAGCGGCTCGATCATGTAAGGTGCGACCATACAGCTTTTGCGCTCCCAATGTAGGCAGGCTACGATTTCCCGGCGTGCGGCGCTTCCTTGCTGTGATGCTCGTGCTCGGTGCCGGCGTTGCCGCGCGCGCGGACGTCTACTCGTGGACCGACGCCGAGGGCGTCGTGCACTTCACCAACCTCCGGCCGGCGGGCAACGCGTGGAAGAAGGTGCTGTCGTCGGAGCCCGAGCACGGCTCGAAGGCGAGCGCGAAGCGCGGCAGCTGCGAGCGCTGCGACAAGATCGCGGCGACCGATACGTCGCCGGAGCGCTTCCACCGCTACGATCAGTACATCCTCGAAGCATCCCAGCTGTATCGCATCCCGGTCCCGCTGATCCGCGCGGTGATCAAGGTCGAGAGCGACTACGACACCCGGGTGGTATCGTCGATGGACTGCAAGGGCCTGATGCAGGTTCACCCGCAGGTCGAGATCGACATGGGCGCGCAGGGCGACATCTTCGATCCGCGCACCAACATCATGACGGGGACGCGGCTCCTGCGCTGGCTCGCGAACCGCGTCGACGGCGATCTGGTCCTCACGATCGCCGGCTATCACGCCGGGCTCGGCTCGCTGGCGAAGTTCGGCTACACCGTGCCGCCGTACGCGTACACCCGCCAGTACCTGAAGATGGTGCTCGAGCGCTACTACCAGTACAAGGCCGAGGAACAGCGCGCGCAGGCGCCGGCCCCGTGACCGGCCCCCGGGGCGCGGCGGCACCGGAGCGCGAGCCCTAGATGCTGCGCTTCGAGATCACCATCGCGGATCATGGCGCGCTGCCGGCGATCGATATCGCCGATGACGCGATCGTGATGGGGTCGGGCGAGGCGGCGCGGGTCCGCTTGCCGGCACAGGTCGCGCGCGAAGCGCACGTCCGGTTCGACGGCCAGACCTGGACGCTGCTCGCCGAGGCCAAGGTCGGAGGCATGGTGCGGGCGGCGGGCGACAGCGGCTCGGTCGGCCACGGCACGATCATCGAGCTCGGCACGTACTGCGTGCGGGTGCGGGCGGCGCCTGCGGGGGCCGTGGCCACGTCGCGGCAGCGCACCGAGAGCCTCGCGCGCGAGCTGATCCGCAGCTTGCTCGGCGAGGGTGCCGCGCCGTCGCTCGAGATCGAACGCGGCGCGGGGGCCGGGACCACGCGCGCCCTGCCGCCGCCCGAGGCCACGCTCGTGATCGGTCGCGGCGACGAGGCGACCTGGGTGATCCTCGACGAGGATCTGTCGCGCGCCCACGCCGAGATCCGGCGCGGCTGGGATGGCGTGACCGTGATCGACCTGGGCTCGAAGAACGGTACCCGGGTCGACGGGCGCAAGGTCTCTGCCGAGCCGGCCCCGCTCCGCGACGGCGCCACGCTGACCCTCGGCCACCTCGTGATGAGGTTCCACGATCCGGCCGAGCGCCACCTGCGCGGCGAGCCCGCGGCGGCGCCACCGGCACCTCCCGGCGCCACGCCGGGGCCGCACGCGGCCCTGCTCGCGGCGACCCCGTGGTCGTTCTACGCGTTCGCCGTCATCGCCGGCCTGGCGCTGCTCGCGCTGATCTGGATCCTGCTGGGCTGACGCGGTACGAGCGCCACTCACCGCGCGCGGCGATCCGGCGGTCGCCGCGCCGATCACAGATCCTGGCGAGCCGGCGCGTCGCGAGCGCCACTCACCACATGTCGGCGGCGACTCGGTGGTACATGGTCGCTGTTTGATCAGTGTCACTCCCGCTTCTCTGAATTATCACTCCCGTGTACATGGTCTATTCGATGTTTGTTTCGCACTAGACATCTGCATGTCAGGTTCAGCGGCCTCGCTGTTCCGGTGACCGCAACGTCAATATCGCTCGATTCAGAGACACTCGCAGACAAGCCGGGTGGCCGGGAGTGACTCAAATAACAGGGTGCGTCATCGGTGAGTTCGGTCGGCTAAGGCAAGGAATGAGAAATCACCTCCCTCCAGTCACTCCCGTCGTCGACGTGACGCTGGAGCGGCGCCGTGTGCAACGTGCGGCCATCGCGGCAGGTGGGACGATAAGGCAAGGTGTACCGCTGTCATTTGCGCAGCAGCGGTTATGGTTCGTCACCAAGCTCGATTCCGGTACTCTGTCTTACAACGTTCCGCTCTGTCTCCGACTCACGGGCGAGCTCGATATCGCCGCACTCGAGCGCAGCCTTGGCGAGATTATCCGTCGCCATGAGGTCCTGAGAACGACGTACCCCGAGGTGGCCGGGCGGCCGGAGCAGCGGGTCGCCGCCGAGCTTCCGATCGAGCTGCGGGTCGATGCACGAGATGGGCGACCCGAGCACGCATGGGCCCACATCATCAATGAGTGGGCAAACCACGAGGCGCGCCGGCCGTTCGATCTGGCCCACGGGCCGATGGTGCGGATCCGGCTGCTGCGGCTGGCGGCGAGCGAGCACGTGCTGCTCCTGGTGATGCACCACATCGTGTGCGATGGCTGGTCGATCGCGGTGCTGCTCCGCGAGCTCGGGACGTTTTATGGTGACTTCCGGCGCGGCTCCCGGCACAGCGCCCCGGCCGCCACGCAGCCGGCGTTGCCCGCGCTCGCCGTCCAGTACGGTGACTTTTCGGTCTGGCAACGCGGGTGGTTGCAGGGCGAGGTGCTCGACGCTCAGCTCGCCTACTGGACGCGGCAGCTGGCAGGCGCGCCGCCGGTCCTCGCGTTGCCGACCGATCGACCCAGGCCGCCGGTGCGGCGATCGCGCGGGGCGAGCGTGCGCGCGACCATCCCGGCCGGCGTGGTGAGCTCGCTGCGGGAGGTGTGTGCCGGCGAGCGCGTCACGCTGTTCATGGGGCTGTTCGCGGCGTACGCCGCGCTGCTGTCGCGCTACAGCGGGCAAGCCGATCTGGTGATCGGCTCGCTGATCGCGGGGCGCAATCGCCGCCAGCTCGAGCCGCTGATCGGGTTCTTCGTCAACTCGATCGCGTTGCGCGTCGAGGTCTCGCCCGATCTCCGGTTCCGGGACCTGCTGCGCCGGGTGCGCGAGACCTGCGCGGGTGCCTACGCCCACCAGGATCTGCCGTTCGAGCGGCTGGTCGACGCGCTCAAGCCGGAGCGGACGCTGAGCCACACACCGGTGTTCCAGGTCGACTTCGTCCTGCAGAATGCGCCGCCGGCCGCCCTCGATCTCCCGGGGATCTCGGCCTCGCTCGTCGACGTCGATCTGGAGACCTCGAAGCTCGATGTCTCGGTGATCGCGCAGGAGACGCCGGCCGGCGTGGTCACGACGTGGACCTACGATGTCGATCTGTTCGACGCGGCCACGATGTCACGCATGGCGGCGCATTACGTGCATCTCCTGGCCGGTGCCGCGGCGGACCCGGCGGCCAGGGTCACCGACCTGCCGCTGGTGTCCGCGCGCGAGCGGCGTGATCAGCTCGTGGCATGGGGCTCTGCGGTAACGGCGTATCCCAGGGAGACGCTTTGGCCCCAGGTGTTCGAGGCCGCGTGTGCGCGCCACCCGGACCGCGTGGCGGTCGAGGCCGAGCACGCCCAGCTGACGTACCTCCAGCTCAACGAACGCGCCAACCAGCTGGCGCACCGCCTGCGCGCCCGTGGGGTCCGGCCGGATGACCGGATCGGAATCTGCCTCGAGCGCTCGCTGGACATGTTCGTGGGGCTCCTGGCCATCCTGAAGGCCGGCGGCGCCTATGTGCCACTCGATCCGGGGTATCCCGAGGAGCGACTGGCCTGGATGGTCGAGGACAGCCAGGCGGTGCTGATCCTGTCGCGAACCTCCCTGGTAGCCAGGCTGCCAATCGCCCTCGCGAAGGTCCCCTGGCTCGAGCTCGCCGATGACGCGCTGGCCGGCGAGCCACGCGGTAATCCCGAGGCGCTGAGCGCGGCGCTGGCCGGCGACGCGCTGGCATATGTCATCTACACATCCGGGTCGACGGGCCGGCCCAAGGGGGTCGCGCTCAGCAACCACGGCCTCGCGTGCTCGACCCTGGCGCGCGCCGACTACTACGGGGTTCGCGGCGAGCGGTTTCTCCTCCTGTCGTCGCTCTCGTTCGACAGCTCGGTCGCCGGCATCTTCGGGACGCTGGCGCGGGGCGGGACCCTGGTCGTGGTTTCGGCCGAGACCCAGCAGGATCTGCGCGGCCTCGCACGCGGGATCGCCGCCCGGCGCGTGTCGCATTTTTTGTGCGTGCCGTCGCTCTATGCGGCGCTCTTGCCCGAGCTCGAGGCGCTGCGGCCGCCGGCGCTCGAGGGCGTCATCGTGGCGGGCGAGCCATGCGGGCCGGCGCTGGTCGCGCGGCACCACGAGATGTTTCCCGACGCCGCGCTGTGGAACGAGTACGGGCCGACCGAGGCCGCGGTGTGGAGCAGCGTTCACAAGACCGATGCCCGGCGCGATCGGGACGTCGTGCCGATCGGCCGCGCCGCGCCGCACGTGGCGCTCTACGTGCTCGACCACGCGCTGGAGCCCGTGCCGCAGGGGCTGGCCGGCGAGCTCTACGTGGGAGGGGCTGGCCTCGCGCGCGGCTACCTGGGCCGCCCCGACCTGACGGCGGCGCGCTTCCTTCCGCATCCGTTCTCGGACGAGCCGGGGGCGCGACTCTATCGGACCGGCGATCTCGTCAAGTACAACGCGGCCGGTCAGCTCGAGTTCCTCGGGCGCGCGGACGGCCAGATCAAGCTCCGCGGGTATCGCATCGAGCTCGCGGAGGTCGAGGCGGTCCTGACGATGTGCCCGGGGGTCCAGGTGGCGGCGGCGACCGCGGCGAGGGAAGGCCAGGCGGGGAACGCGCGGCTGATCGCGTACGTCGTCCCGGCGCCTGGGGAACCGCCGCCGAAGGCGACGGCGCTGCGCGCCTTTTTGGCCGAGCGGTTGCCGGACTACATGGTGCCGTCGGTGTTCGTCGTGCGAGACGCGCTCCCGATGCTGCCGAACGGCAAGCTGGATCGGGCGGCGCTGCCGGCGCCGCGCGGCGACGAGGCCGCGGCAGACGAAGCGAACGAGGCGCCGGAGACGGCGCCGGAGATGGCGCCGGAGACGGCGCCGGAGATGGCGCCGGAGACGGCGCCGGAGATGGCGCCGGAGACGGCGATCGAACTGGCGCTCGCGGAGCTGTGGGCACAGCTCCTGGGCGTTCCGCGCGTGGGCGCGCGCGAAAACTTCTTCGAGCTGGGCGGGCACTCGCTCCTGGCCATGCAGCTCGTGTCGCGGGTGCGCGCGGTGCTCGGCTTCGAGCTGGCCGTGCGCACCGTGTTCGAGGCGCCGACCTTGGGAGAGCTGGCCGGGCGGCTTTCCAACCAGCTGGCCGGTGGGGCGACGCGGCCGCCGCTGGTGGCGAGCCCGCCCGGCGCCGAGGCGCCGCTGTCGTTTGCACAGCAGCGGCTGTGGTTCCTCTCGCAGCTGGCGCCGGGCGAGTTCGCGTACCACGTGCCGGTGTTCCTGCGGCTCGAGGGCGCGCTCGACGCCGCCGCGCTGGCGCACAGCCTCGACGATCTGATCGGCCGGCACGCGGTGCTGCGGACGACGTTCGTCAGGCGAGCGAATCAGCCGGCAGCGCCGGTCCAGCACATCGCCGGCGCGGCTCCGTTCGCGCTGGTGGTCGAGGATCTCGAGGTGGTGGCCGAGGGGGTGCGGTGGGCGGTGGTCGAGGAGCGCGCCCGGCAGGAGGCGCGCGTGCCGTTCGATCTGGAGACCGGGCCGCTCGTGCGCGCGCGGCTGCTCCGGCTGGCGGCGCGGGACCACGTCGTCTTGCTGGTGGTGCACCACATCGTGTGCGACGGCTGGTCGATGGGGGTGCTGTTGCGCGAGCTGGGCGCGCTGTACGCGGCGCACGTGGCGGGCACGCCGTCGGAGCTGCCCCCCCTGGCAGTACAGTACGCTGACTTTGCAAGCTGGCAGCGGGAGCTGCTCGGCAGCGCGGCGGCCTCCGACAGCCTCGCCGCACGGCAGCTGTCGTACTGGCGCGAGGCGTTGCAAGGCTTGCCGGAGCGCGTGGCGCTGCCGACCGACCGGCCGTATCCCGCGGTGGCGGACTACCGCGCCCAGACGTTGCGGTTCGAGCTCGATCCGGCGCTGCACGCCGGCTTGCGCGAGCTCGCCCGGGAGGCGCGCGCGAGCTTGTACATGGTGCTGCAGGCGGCTCTGGCGGCGCTGCTCACCCGCATGGGCGCGGGGACGGACATCCCGCTCGGCAGCGCGGTCGCGGGCCGGACCGACGCGGCGCTCGAGCAGCTGGTCGGGTTCTTCGTCAACACCCTGGTGCTGCGGACCGACACGGCCGGCAACCCGACGTTCCGCGAGCTCCTGGGCCGCGTGCGCGCGACGGATCTGGCGGCGTACGTCCATCAAGAGGTCCCGTTCGAGTGGGTCGTCGAAGCGGTGCGGCCGGCGCGCTCGCTCGCGGGTAACCCGCTGTTCCAGGTCATGCTGGTGCTCCAGAACACGCCGGAGGCGGCGCTGCGCCTGCCCGGTGTGGCGGTGAGCGCGCTCCCGGTTGCGCTCGAGCACACCAAGTTCGACGTGACGGTGGATCTGACCGAGCACCTGCGCCCCGACGGGGCGGCCGGCGGGCTGACCGGCCGGATCGAGTACCGCTGCGATCTGTTCAATGCCGAGACGATCGAGGCGTTCGCCGCCCGGCTCGTGCAGCTCTACCGCGCCATCGTGGCGGATCCGGGCCAGCGGATCGGCCAGCTCGACGTGCTGCTCCCCGCGGAGCGCGCGCGGCTCGTGGCGCCGGCGGCGCAGGCGGGCGGGCCGGACGAGGGTGCGGCGTTGCCGGCGCTGTTCGAAGCGCAGGTCCGGCGAACCCCCGATGCGCTGGCGCTGTCGGGCCCCGGCGGCGAGCTCACCTACGCGGAGCTGAACGCGCGGGCCAACCGCGTCGCGCACCGGTTGATCGCGCTGGGCGCCGGCCCCGAGCAGCTGATCGGGCTCGCGATGCCGCGCTCGGTGGAGCTGGTGGTCGCGCTCCTGGGCGTGCTCAAGGCGGGCGCGGCGTACCTGCCGCTGGACCCGGACTACCCGGCGGAGCGGCTGGCGTTCATGCTGGCGGACGCCCGGCCCCTCGCGGTCCTGGGCAGCGCCGAGCGCGCGGTCGCGCTGCCCGCCGAGCGCGTGATCGTGCTCGACGCGCCGGGCGTTCTCGCCGAGCTCGCCGCGCTGCCGGCGAGCGATCCGACCGACGACGATCGCGGGGCGTGCCTGTGCGCGGCGCACCCGGCGTACGTGATCTACACGTCGGGGTCGACGGGCCGGCCCAAGGGCGTGGTGATCCCGCATCGCAACGTCGCGCGGCTGTTCGCGTCCACCGAGCCTTGGTTCGGGTTCGGCCCGGACGACGTATGGACGCTGTTCCACTCGCCCGCGTTCGACTTCTCGGTCTGGGAGATCTGGGGGCCGCTCCTGCACGGTGGTCGCCTGGTGATCGTGCCGCGCGCGATCGGGCGGTCGTCGGGGGAGCTCCTGGACCTGCTCGCCCGCGAGCGCGTCACGGTGCTCTCCCAGACGCCGTCGGCGTTCTTCCAGCTCGCGCAGGCCGACCACGACGAGCCGGCGCGCGGGGCCGAGCTCGCCCTGCGGACCGTGATCTTCGGCGGCGAGGCGCTGGAGCTCCGCAAGCTGGCTGGCTGGTACGCGCGCCATCCGGTGGTGCCGGCGCTGGTCAACATGTACGGCATCACCGAGACGACGGTCCACGTCAGCTATCGCGCGCTGGATCGGGACACCGCGGCGAACGCGACCGAGAGCCTGATCGGCGCCGCGATCCCGGATCTCCGGATGTACGTCTTGGGCGGCGATCTGGCGCCCGTGCCCACCGGGGTCGTCGGGGAGATCTTCGTGGCGGGCGCTGGGCTGGCGCGCGGCTACCTGAACCGGCCGGCGCTGACCGCGGAGCGATTCCTGCCCGACCCGTTCGGTCCACCGGGCAGCCGCATGTACCGCACGGGGGACCTCGCGCGCCTGCGGGCGGACGGCGAGCTCGCCTACCTCGGGCGACGGGACGATCAGGTGAAGCTCCGGGGGTTCCGGATCGAGCTCGGCGAGGTCGGCGCGGCGATGGCCGCGCACCCGGAGGTCGCGCAGGCCGGCGTGATCCTGCGCGAGGATCGGCCGGGCGATCCGCGCCTGGTCGCCTACGTGGTGCCGGCGACGGGAGCTGTGCTCGACCCCCGCGCGCTCCGGCGCCACGCGGCCGAGCGGCTCCCCGAGCACATGGTCCCGTCGGCCGTCGTCGTGCTCGATCGGATGCCGCTGACCGCGCATGGCAAGCTCGATCGCAAGGCGCTCCCGGCGCCGGCCATCGACGGGACGGCCACGCGCCGCGCGCCGATCACGCCGGTGCAGGCGATCCTCTGCGATGTGGTCGCCGAGGTCGTCGGGGTGGCCGAGGTCGGGGTCGACGACAACTTCTTCGAGCTCGGCGGTCACTCGTTGCTCGCCACCCGGCTGGTCAGCCGGATCCGCACGGTGCTCGGGGTCGAGCTCGGCGTGCGGGCGGTGTTCGAGGCGCCGGTGGTGGGGGAGCTGGCGAACCGGCTGGACGGTTCGCGTGCGGGGACGCGGCCGGCGCTGGTCGCGAGGCAGCCCGGCGCGGAGCTGCCGCTGTCGTTCGCGCAGCAGCGGCTGTGGTTCCTGGCGCAGCTTGCGCCCGGCGGGATCGCCTACAACGTGCCGCTGGTCCTGCGGGTGGAGGGCGCGCTCGAGGCCGGGGTGCTGGCGCGATGTCTCGATGATCTGATCGCGCGGCACGAGGTGTTGCGGACGAGCTTTGCCGGGCGCGATGGCCAGCCGGTGCAACAGATCGCCGCGGCGGGGCGATGCGAGCTCGTCGTCGAAGATCTCGACGGTGTGGCCTGTGCTCTGCGGTGGGCCGCGGTGGAGGCGCGGGCGCGGCAGGAGGCGACGGGGCCGTTCGATCTGGAGACCGGGCCGCTGGTGCGCGCGCGGCTGCTCCGGCTGGCGGCCCGGGACCACGTGGTGCTGGTGGTGATGCACCACATCGTGTGCGACGGCTGGTCGATGGAGGTGCTGCTGCACGAGCTGGAAGCTCTGTACGCGGCGCACCTGACCGGCGTGGAGCCGGCGTTGCCGGCGCTGGCGGTGCAGTATGCCGACTTCGCGCGCTGGCAGCGGCAGTGGCTGGTGGGTGGCGAGCGCGACGCGCAGCTCCGGTACTGGACCCAGCAGCTGGCGGGCGCACCGGCGGTGCTGGAGCTGCCGCTGGACCGGCCCAGGCCGCGCACGCAGAGCTTTCACGGCGCGTACCTGACCGTGCCGATCGGGGGCGACGTGGCACGCGGGCTGCGCGCGCTCGGCCGCGCCGAGGGCGTGACGCTGTTCATGACGCTGCTGGCGGCCTACGACGTGCTCTTGTGGCGCTACACCGGCCAGCGAGACGTGGTTGTAGGGTCGCCGATCGCCGGGCGGATGGTGAGCGAAGTCGAGCCGCTGATCGGCTTCTTCGTCAACACGCTGGTGCTGCGCGTCCGGCTCGCCCCCCAGCGCAGCTTCCGCGCGCTGCTCGGGCGCGTGCGCGAGGTGTGCCTCGGGGGCTACGCGCACCAGGATCTGCCGTTCGAGCAGCTGGTCGATGCGCTCAATCCGGTGCGCAACCTGAGCCACCCGCCGGTGTTCCAGGTCGCGTTCACGCTGCAGAACCTGCCGCCGGCCGGGCGGGAGCTCTCCGGCGCCCGGGTGACCGCGATGGACATCGATCTGGGGATCGCCAAGTTCGATCTGACGCTGACGGTGCGCGAGACCGCCGGCGAGCTGCTCTGCGCGTGGGAGTACAACACCGACCTGTTCGACGCGGCGAGCGTGGTGCGGATGGCGGGCCACTACCTGCGCCTGGTCGAGGCGGCGGTGGCGGAGCCGGACCTGCCGGTCGCGCGGCTGCCGTTCATCGACGCGGCCGAGCGTCACCAGCTCGTCGTGGCGTGGAACCCAGCGCCGGCTCTTGTCGGCGAGCTGTTCCCGCACGAGCGGTTCGAGCGCCAGGCGCAAGCGACCCCGGAGGCGCCGGCCGTCATCGACGGCGCGACCGAGCTGACCTACGGCGAGCTCGATCGCCGCGCCAATCGGCTCGCGTGGCACCTGGCAGAGCTGGGCGCCGGCCCCGACGTGGTCGTCGCGCTCTGCCTCGATCGATCGGCCGACATGCTGATCGCGCTGCTAGCCGTGCTCAAGGCGGGCGCGGCGTACCTGCCGCTCGATCCGGGTCATCCGGCCGCGCGCGTGCAGTTCACCCTCGACGACTCCGCGGCGGCGATCGCGATCGTCCATGCGCGCCACGAGCCGCTCGTCGCCGGCCCGCCCGGCGGGCGCGCCCGGATCGTCTGCCTCGACCGCGATCGGATCGCGAGCGGACCGGGCGACGAGGTGGCCCCGGCGCGCCGCGCGACCGGCGAGCACCTCGGCTACGTGATCTACACGTCCGGGTCGACCGGCACGCCCAAGGGCGCGGAGCTCCGGCTCACCAGCCTCGCGAACGTGGTCGGCGACATGGTCACGCGGCTGGGCCTCGGGCCGGCTGATCGCTGGGTGGCGGCGACGACGCTGGCGTTCGACATCGCCACGCTCGAGATGCTCGCGCCGCTCGTGTCCGGCGGCACGCTGGTCATCGCCACGCGCGAGCAGGCGACCCGCGGCAGCGAGCTGCGCGCGCTGATCGAGACCAGCGGCGGTACGATCTTCCAGGGAACGCCGTCGACGTATCGCTTGCTGCTCGAGGCGGGCCTGGGCCGGCAACCGTTGCAGGTGCGGCGCTGGGTGTGCGGCGGCGAGCGCGTGCTCGCCGACCTGGTCGACAGGATGGCGGCGTGCGGCGGCCAGCTCATCAACGGCTACGGCCCGACGGAGACGACGATCTACTCGACGGTGGGTGAGCTGGATCCGTCGGCGATCACGATCGGCCGCCCGGTCGCGAACACCCGGATCTACATCCTGAGCGACGATCTCGCGCTCCAGCCGATCGGCGTCGCCGGCGAGATCTGGATCGGCGGCGAGGGGCTCGGGCGCGGCTACCGGCACCGGCCGGCGCTGACCGCCGAGCGCTTCGTGCCCGACCCGTTCGGCGCGCGCCCCGGCGCGCGCATGTACCGCACCGGCGATCTCGGCCGGTGGCGCGCGGATGGCCGGATCGAGTGCCTCGGGCGCACCGACGACCAGGTCAAGGTGCGCGGCCACCGGATCGAGCTCGGCGAGATCGAGTCGGCGCTGGCGAACCACCCGGGCGTCGCGGCGTGCGCCGCGGCCGTACGCGAGGACGCGCCGGGTGATATGCGCCTGATCGCGTATCTGGTGCCGCGCGACGGCGTCGCTGCGCCGGGCGCGCCGGAGCTGCGCGACCTGCGCGCGTGGCTTCGCACCTCGCTGCCGGAGTACATGATGCCGTCGCGGTTCGTGACGCTGGCGGCGCTGCCGTACACGCCCAGCGGCAAGGTCGACCGCAACGCGCTGCCGGCGCCGGACGCCGAGCGCGATCAGGCGACGTTCGTCGCGCCGCGCGCCGGGCTCGAGGCCGAGCTGGCGGCGATCTGGGCCGAGGTGCTGCGGCTTGGCGAGGGGGGCCGGGTGGGCCAGGTGGGCGTGACCGACAACTTCTTCGACCTGGGAGGCAACTCGCTGCTGCTCCAGACCGTCCACACGCGGATCGAGACCCGGCTGGGGCGCCAGGTCCCGCTCGTCGAGCTGTTCGAGTTCTCGACGATCGCTGCCCTGGCGGCGCACCTGGCGCCGGGGCCATCGGCTCCGGGGGCCTCGGCCACCGGCGACCCGGCCGCGGGCGACGCGAACCCGCCCGGCCACGGCGACGATCGGCGCCAGGGGCTGCGCCAGCTGGCCGCGAAGCGGCGCGGCGGAACGGACGCGAGCCGATGACGACGCGCGACGATCATCCCAGCTCACCGTCCGGCGCACGCGGCGAGGCGAACCGCGACATGGCGATCGCCGTCGTCGGCCTGGCCCTGCGGTTCCCCGGCGCGCGCGACGCCGCGGCGCTATGGCAGAACCTCGCCGCCGGGATCGAGTCGATCACGATCGGCGAGGCGCCGGAGGGCCACGTGGCGGCCGCCGGGGTGCTCGACGAGATCGACGCCTTCGACGCGAGCTTCTTCCGCTACACGCGGCCGGAAGCGGAGCAGATGGATCCGCAGCACCGGCTGTTCCTCGAGACGGCGTGGGCGGCGCTCGAGGCCGCGGGTCACGCCCCGCGCGGGACCGCCGTGCGCGCCGGGGTCTACGCGGGCTGCACGGCCAGCACCTACTTGCTCTCGAACGTCCTGCCCCGGGCCGCCGCCGACGGCATCGGCGCGCTGGAGCTCACGCTCGGGTCCGCCGGGGACTTCCTGGCGACCCGGGTGGCGTACAAGCTGAACCTGACCGGGCCGGCGATCACCGTGCAGACGGCGTGCTCGACGTCGCTCGTCGCGGTGCACCTGGCGTGTCAGGCGCTGCTCGCGGGCGAGTGCGATCTGGCGCTCGCCGGGGGCGCCTCGATCCGCGTCCCGCAGCTGGCCGCGCAGCGCTACCAGGCGGGCGGCGCGCTGTCGCCCGACGGTCACTGCCGGGCGTTCGATGCCGGCGCGGCGGGGACCGTGGCGGCCAGCGGGGTCGGCGTCGTCGTGCTGAAGCGCCTGTCCGACGCGCTCGCCGATCGCGATCCGATCCGCGCGGTGATCCTGGGGACGGCGATCAACAACGACGGCAGCGCCAAGACCGGGTTCACGGCGCCGTCGGTGAGCGGCCAGGCCGCCGCGATCCGCGAGGCGCTGTCGATGGCCGGCGTCGCGCCTCACGCGATCAGCTACGTCGAGGCCCACGGGACGGCGACGCCGCTGGGGGATCCGATCGAGGTCGCCGCGCTCAAGCGCGTGTTCGCGGGGACGCCGCCGCGGTCGTGTGGCCTCGGCTCGGTGAAGACCAACCTCGGCCACCTCGACGCGGCGGCCGGGATCGCGGGGCTCATCAAGACCGTGCTGGCGCTCGAGCACCAGCTGTTGCCGCCATCGCTCCACTTCGTTCAGCCAAACCCCGGGCTCGGGCTCGACGACAGCCCGTTCTTCGTGGTGGCGGCGCCCACGGCGTGGCGCGGGCCCGTGCCGCTGCGGGCCGGGGTGAGCGCCTCGGGGATCGGCGGGACCAACGCGCATGTCGTGCTCGAGCAGCCGCCGGCGGTGACGAGCGATCCGCCGCGGCGCGTCAGCGAGCTGATCCTGGTGTCCGCCAGGACCCCTGCCGCGCTCGACCGGATCACCGCGGCGCTCGCGGATCACCTCGGGGACTGCGCCGATCCGCTCGCCGACGTCGCCCACACGCTGCAGGTCGGCCGCGCCCGGTTCGGCGCCCGGCGCTTCGTCGTGGCGAGCGACCACCAGGGTGCCGCGGCGAGCCTTCGGGCCGACGAGGGTCACCGTACCGAGCACGCCGCCGTGGAGCGCCGGGGAGCGGTGTTCGTGTTCCCGGGCAGCGGCGTGCAGCGCGTGAACATGGGCGTCGAGCTGCTCGCCGAGCCGGCCTTCCGGGAGGCGATCGGTCGCTGCGCCGAGCTGCTGGGCCCCGAGGTCGGCGGCGATCTGCGCGACGTCATGTTTGCCGGCGCGGATCGGGAAGCCGCGATGGTCGTCGAGCTCGACCGGCCGTGGTGGTCGCAGCTGGCGATCTTCGCGTGCGACTGGGCGATCGCGCAGCAGTGGCTGGCCTGGGGCGTCCGGCCGGAGGCGCTGCTCGGCCACTCGCTGGGCGAGTACGTCGCGGCGTGCCTGGCGGGGGTGTTCTCTCTCGAAGATGCCCTCGCGCTGGTCGTGGCGCGGGCGCGCCTGTTCGAGGCGATGCCGGCCGGCGGGATGGTCTCGATCCTCGCCGCGCCGGGGGACGTCGCGCCGCTGTGTGGCGAAGCGCTCTCGCTCGCGGCGGTGAACGGCCCGGCGAGCTGCGTCGTGTCGGGACCGGATCCGGAGCTGGCGTCGCTGGAGGCCGCGCTCGCGACCCGTGGCGTCTCGTTTCGCCGGCTCCGCACCCAGCGCGCCATGCACTCGGCGATGCTCGATCCGTACCTCCCCGGGTTCGCCCGCGCCGTCGAGCGCGTCCGGTTGCGCCCGCCGGCGCTGCCGGTCGCCTCCTGCGTCACCGGGAGGTGGCTCGCCGCCGCCGACGCCACAGACCAGGCGTACTGGTGCCGGCACCTGCGCCAGACCGTGCAGTTCTCCGATGCCCTGGCGTGCCTCCTGGCGGGCGGGTCGCGCGCCGTGATCGAAGCGGGACCCGCGGCGACACTCACCGCGCTCGCGCGCCAGCACCCGGCGAGCACCGGGCACCAGATGATCGCCACGCTGCCGGCCACGCCCGGGCACTCCCGCGTCGGCGTGGCGGCGCTCGGCGAGGCGTGGCTCGCCGGCGTCGACATCGACTGGGAACGATTCCGCGCCGGAGAGCGCCGCCGCCGGGTCGTGCTCCCGACGTACAGCTTCGAGCGCGACCGCTACTGGCTCGAGGCGGCCGTGCCGCCGGCGGCACCCGCCGGGGCCGAGCGTCGGGTCACCGCGCCGTCATCGTGGTCACCGGTGCCGGCGCAAGAGACCCGCACGCCGGCGCTGGCACCGAACGCACCGACTGAGTCGACTGATTCGACGGAGCTGACGGAGCTGACGGAGCTCGAGCAAGCGCTCGCGGCGTGCTTCCACGATCTGTTCCGGGCGGGCCAGATCGGGCTCGACGACGACTTCTTCGCGCTCGGCGGCGATTCGTTGCTCGGGCTGCGGCTTCTGGCGCAGATCGAGCGCCGCCTGGGTTCGGGCCTCGCGCTCAAAGACCTCGTCGAAGCACCGACGGTGCGCGCGCTCGCCGCGCGGATCGCGCCGAACCGAGGAGCGGGAGGAGCGGCAGGTCATGGAGGTCCAGCAGGTCCCGGAGATCCGGCAGGCCTGGCAAGTCTCGCAGGTCTCGCACGCCCGGCGGGATCGCTCGTGACGCTACACCCCGGGTCACGCGGCGCGCCGGTGTTCTTCCTGCACGCGGTCGGCGGACACGTGGTGTTCTATCGCGAGCTGGCGCGCGCCATCGACCCGGGCCGGGCCGCGTACGGCGTTCCGGCGCAGGGGCTCGAGGACGGGCAGCGCTGCCATCGCACCGTCGAGGACATGGCCGCGCACTACCTTGCGCAGGTGCGGTCGGTCGCGCCGCGCGGCCCGTATCTCCTGGTGGGCTCCTCGTTCGGTGGCGTGATCGCCTACGAGCTGGGCCGCCGGCTCTCGCTCGAGGGCCACGCGGTCCCCCTGTGTGCGCTGCTCGACTCGCCCGGTCCGGGATACCTCCCGCCGCCGTTCGCGGACGAGGCGGAGGAGGTCGCGGAGTTCGTGCGGGACTGGCTCGCGATCGCCCCGGAGCGGCTGCGCGGCGGATCCGTGGCCGAAAAGCTCCGGCGCGTGCTCGATGAGGCCGCGCGCGGCGATGTGCCGATCGGGTTCTCCCGCGTCGACGAGGGCCTTCGGCTGCTGGCCGTCTGGCGCGCCAACATCGAGGCGCTGCGCTCGTATGACGCGCCGGCCTGGCCGCACGGCGAGCTGCAGTACGTTCGCGCCGCCGAGCGCGATCCGCGCAACACGAGCCACCCCGAGCTCGCCTGGATCGGGCGCTGCGCGCGCGTGACGGTCGAGGTCGCGCCGGGCGGACACACGAGCATGCTCCTGCCGCCGCATGCCGAGTCGCTGGGCGCGCGCCTCCGGGCCTACCTGGAGCGCGGCCGTGCGGCCATCGATTTGCCGATGGGGTCGCCGATCGGGCCGCCGGTGGCGCGCTGGGCGGCCGAGCCCATGCCACCAGGCGGCGTGCAGGCGGCTTCCCACGGGCAAGGCCAAGGCCAAGGCCAAGGAGTGAGCGGATGAACGAACCGAGCACGTCACGAAACCTGACCGTCGTCATCGGCGCGTACTGGCGCGAGCTCCTGGGTATCGAGGCACCGTCGCCGGGCGACGACTTCATCGCGCTCGGCGGCAACTCGATGCTCGCGACCATGCTCGCCAATCGCCTCGAGGACGAGCTGGGCGTGCGTCCGGAGGTCGTGGACCTGTTCACGACGCTCGCGGGAATGGTCGCGCTGTGCGAGGCGATGCTCCGCGAGGCGGGGGAGGCGACCCCGTGACCGCGCGGTTCCAGAACCGCCCCGCGCGCGTGCACGGCGAGCGTTACCGCGCGAACGGCTGGTGGCGCGACGCGACGTTCCTCGCCGATCTCGGCGCGGCCGCGCGAACCAACGCGGCGAAGCCCGCGATCATCGCCACGCGCGCATTTGCGAAGGACGTCCGGACGATCACCTACGGGGAGCTCGCGGCCCACGTCGACCGGTTTGCGTCCGGGCTCCTCGAGCTGGGCGTCGGCCGGCAGGCCATCGTCGCCGTCCAGCTGCCGAACTGGTGGCAGTTCACGGCGCTGGCGCTGGCGTGCGCGCGCATCGGCGCGGTGATCGCGCCCCTGCCGGTGGACTACCGGCGGCGCGAGGTCGAGCTCGTGCTCGGCCGGACCGAGGCACAGGTCTACATCGGGCCCGCGGCGTGGCTCGGGTTCTCGCACCAGCAGCTGCTCCGGGAGCTCGCGCCCGGCCTGCCGGCGCTTCGTCACCGCGTGTTCCTCACGCCCAGCCCCGAGCCGAAGGCCGGGCCGCGCCTCGAGCTCGATCGCGGCGAGCTCGACTTCGAGGCGCACTTCCTGGCCGCCGGCGCGACCCCGCGGCACGCCGCGGGCGAGCTCGACCGGTTATCGGCCGGGGCCGATGACGTGTTCCTCGTCATGTACACGTCCGGCACGACGGGCGAGCCCAAGGGCATCGTCCACTCCCACAACACGCTCTACGCGATCACGCGCGCGCTCGTCGAGACCGCTGGCCTCGGATCGGACGACGTCATCACGACGCCGTCGCCGATGACCGGCCTCGTCGGGTTCCTCTACGACTTCCTCGTGCCGCTGCTCGCGAGGGCCACGGCGGTGTACGCCGATCTGGGCGACCCGGAGCTCGGGCTCCGGCTGCTCGAGGACCACGGGGTGACGTTCACCTACGCGATCCCGAACTACCTGCTCGGGCTCATCGCCGTGCACCAGCGCCGGCCCCGCCGCATCGAGCGGCTGCGGGCGGTCGTGACCGGCTCGGCGCCCGTGCCTCCGCACCTGATCGCGTCGGCGCGCGCGGTGCTCGGGGTGCGCGTGCAGGCGCTGTGGGGCATGACGGAGATGGGCGGCGCGACGTTCACGTGGCCGGACGACCCGCCCGACTGGCCGGCCCACAGCGATGGGCGGCCGATCGCGTGGATGGAGATCAAGATCGTCCCCGAGCTGGGCGACGACGGCCAGCCGCTGCCCGGCGGCGCCGGCCGGCTGCGCGTCCGCGGCGCGAACCAGTGCCTGGGCTACTTCCAGCGCGACGACGTCTACGCGGCCGCGGTCGATGACGACGGCTGGTTCGACACCGGCGATCTGGTGCGGAGCGACGGCCGCGGCGGGATCCGCATCGTCGGCCGGGTGAAGGACATCATCGTGCGCAACGGCCAGAAGGTGCCCGTGGCCGAGGTGGAGTCGGCGCTGTCCGCGCACGCCAAGATCGCGGCCGTCGCGCTCGTGCCCGACCCCGACCCGGAGCTCGGGGAGCGGGTCTGTGCGGTGGTCGTCCCCCGCGAGGCGCCGCCCACCCTCGCCGAGCTGCGCGATCACCTGAAGGGCCTCGGCATGGCCGCGCAGTACTGGCCCGATCGGCTCGAGCTCGTCGGCGAGATGCCGATGACGTCGACCGGAAAGATCCAGAAGTTCGTGCTGGCCGAGCAGCTGCAAGCGCGGCGAGCGCCCAGGACCTGACAGGCCGACTGCCCTCTTCGCGAAAAAGGAGTTTCATGGCGAAGCCCATTCGAACGACACCGTGGCCGACCTACGACAAGGGAGACGTGTTCGTGGATCACGAGGATCTCCACGCGCCCAGGCGCGCCCTGGAGAACCGCCTGTACTTCCGCTACGACTATCGCCGGCACGACGATACCGAGGCAGGCCGCTTCGAGGCGGCGCTGCAGCGCCAGCTCGACGTGAGGCACGCGCTCGCGGTGTCGAGCGGCACCGCGGCGATCGCCCTGGGGCTCATGTCGCTCGAGCTCGGGCCGGGCGCCGTGGTCGCGTGCCCCGGGTTCACGTTCGCCGCGACCCCGAGCGCGATCTTGCTCGCGGGGTGCCGGCCGCTCCTGGTGGAGTGCGACGAGAACCTGCACCTCGACGTGGTCGATCTCGAGCGCAAGCTGTCGAGCGCGGTGCGCGCGATCGTCGTGGTCCACATGCGGGGGTTTGCGAGCGACATGGCGGCGATCCTCGCGGTGGCCCGCACGTGGAATATCCCGGTGATCGAGGATGCCGTCCCCGCGCTCGGCGCTCAGCTCGCGGGCAAGTTCCTGGGCACGTTCGGCGCCGCCGGGGCGTTCAGCACGCAATCGGACAAGTCGCTCAACACGGGGGAGGGCGGCTTCCTGGTGTGTGACGATCCGGTGCAGTTCGCGAAGGCCGTCGTCCTGTCGGGCGCCTACGAGGGCCGGTTCAAGCGCCACTTCAGCGGCCCCGTTCCGGACGTCTGTGATCTGGATTATCCGATCTACAGCTTCCGGATGGACGAGATTCGCGCGGCGCTCGCGTGTGCGGAGCTGACCCGGTTGCCGCACCGGCTGGACATCCTGCGGGCCAACTACGAGTACGTCGTGGCGAGCCTGTCGGACCTCCGCCAGATCGCCATTCGCGAGCCGGTGAGCCCCGGCGCCATGCTCGGCGATTCACTGATCTTCCGGATCCCGCGAGCCTCCGTCGATGAGGTCGTCCAGGTCGCCGCCGCCCTCAAGCAGCACGGCATCGACGCGCGGGCGCTCGGTGCCCCCGACGACACCAACGTCCGGTGCTTCTGGAACTGGAAGTTCCTGTTTCAGGGCATGCGGCCGTCCGAGATCAAGCAGCTGTTGCCCAATACCGTCGATCACCTGTCGCACGCGATCGATATCCCGATGTCACCGACCCTGAAGCGCGCGGATTGCAACGATCTGATCGCCGCCATTCGCACGGTGATGAGCCACGCCCGCCACCCCCACCATGAGCAACCCCATGCAACCCAGCTCGATTGACGATGTGCCCCTGTCTCCAGGTCAGCAGTTTGCGGCCGCGTTCGCGGAGCACGGCCGAGCGGCGCGGGTCGAGTTCCCGGTGACGATCACCGATCAGTTCCCGGGGTTCTCCCGGCGGCCCCGGATCGCGATGCGCAGCCTGTTCAAGGTCAAGCAGACCAGCGACGCCGCCGCGAGCTACTGGTTCGAGACCCACCCCACCCGGGGAGCGAGCGGCGTGCGCGACGAAGAGCTCCGCTCGGAGGCGGGCTTCGAGTTCCACTTTGGCACCATCGCGCTCGCCCCGATCACGGCCTGGGTGCAGGTGCCGCCGCCGCTGCTCGAGCATCGCGACGCCCTCGCGAGCTTCCTCGACTTCCGCCTGCTGGTCCGGCTCGGGACCGCCGAGAACCAGGTGCTGGCGCTCGGACGCGGCGGCCTGTTCGCGGCGCCGGGGATCCGGCGGCTTTTGCCTGGGCCCGATCCGGTCACCTCGCTGGTCTCGGCGTGTAACCAGGTCGAGCTGATGGGCGGGTCCGCCGACGGGATCGTCATGAACACCACCGACTACTACCGCTACCTCGTGCCGCGCGCCGACCTCCTGGCCCACCTCACGACGCTCGGCATCCGCATCGTGCGGACGCGGATGGTCGGAGCCGGGACGATCATCGTCGGCGACTTCTTCGCCGGGGCGACGATCTTCGACAGCGGGCGCTCCGCGATGGCGTTCGGGCAGCCGCCGGAGGGGACCTTTGCCCGCGAAGGGATCGCCGTGCGCGCCGAGATCCAGACGGCGCTGGCGATCCACCTGCCGACGCACTTCTTCGTGGCCGCCCTGGCCCTACCCGGCGCGGCGTCATGACCTCGCCTTCGATCAAGGTGCTGTCGATCAACGGGTGGTGCAGGAGCGGCAGCACCATCATCGGCAACCTCCTGAACGAGGCGAGCGGGTTCTTCCACGTCGGGGAGCTCCACTTCCTGTGGAAGAACGCGTACGGCAACGGCTCGAACACGCGGTGCGGGTGCGGCGTCGACCTCGTGCGCTGCCCGATCTGGTCGCGCGTGCTCGCCGCGGAGCTCCCCGCGGGCGCGGACCCGGAGGCGCACGCCGCGGAGGTACGGCGCCGCCAGCAGGGCAGCCTGCGCACCCGGCACACGTGGAACGTCCTGCGCCACGGCGTGGACTCGGGCGCCCGGCGCGCGCACGCGGCCACCCTGGCGCGGACGTATCGCGCGATCGCGGAGCTCACCCGGTGCCGGGTCATCGTCGACAGCACCAAGATCCCGGGCGAGGCGGCCCTCTTGCCGGAGGTCCTGGGCATCGAGCCGCTCTATCTGCACCTGGTGCGCGATCCACGCGCGGTCGCGCACTCCTGGTCGCGGCGCAAGGACTACGCCCACACGATGTCGGCCGCGCGCAGCACGGCCTACTGGGTCGGGTTCAACCTGGCCTCGCAGGCGCTGGTCGAGCGCCACCCCGGGCGATCGCGGCGGCTCCGCTACGAGGACTTCATCCGCGAGCCCGGCGAGACGATCCGCGCGCTGATCGAGTTCTGCGGCGAGCCGGCGGCAAGTCCGCTCCGCGGACGGACCGCCGAGCTCCACGCGAACCACACCGTCACCGGCAACCCCGATCGGTTCCGGACCGGGGCGACGCTGATCCGGCCGTTCGACGGCACGTGGCGGGCCGAGCTCCCGATGCGCGCGAAGCTCGCGACCCTCGCGCTCGCGTGGCCGCTGTTGACCCGCTACGGCTATCCGCTGCGCGGCGGCGGCGAAGCCACGGACCTCACCGATACCGCGGGCGACGCGGACACCACGGAGGACTCCCATGGATCTCGGGCTTACCAGTAGGGTCGCGTTCGTCGCCGGTGGGTCGAGCGGGCTCGGGCTCGCGATCGCGACCGAGCTTGCCCAGGAAGGCGCCGACGTGGTGATCGGCGCCCGCGATCCCGACAAGCTCGCCGCCGCCGAGGCCGCCGTGAAGGCGCGGGCGCGGGGCCGCGTGTTCGCGACCCGCCTCGACGTGGAGGACGAGGGCTCGGTGCGGCAGGCGATCGCGGCCGCCGTCGCCCACATGGGGCGGCTCGAGATCCTCGTGACCAACAACGGCGCGCCGCCGCTGGGGCCCGCCACCGCGTTCGACGTCGCCGAGTACCGCGCGGCGGTCGACAAGGTGCTCTTGCCGGCGATCAGCCTCGCGCTCGCGGCGCTGCCGCACCTGAAGGCGGCGCGCTGGGGCCGCCTCCTGTTCATCGCGTCCGAGACGGTGCACCGGCCGGTCGAGAACCTCACGCTCTCGGGCGTGGGCCGGACCGGGATCGTGCGGTTTGCCGAGGCGCTGGTCGCCGAGCTCGGCGCCTCGGGGATCACGGTCAACGTCCTCGCGCCGGCCTACCTGCGGACGCGGCCCGTCGACCGCGCGGCGGCCGAGCTGGCGGCGCGCCACGGCGGCACCGTCGAGGATCAGGTGCGCGCGATGGCGGAGCACATCCCGCTCGGCCGCGTCGGCGATCCCGGGGAGCTCGCCGCGGTCGCGGCGTTCCTGGCGAGCGAGCGCGCGGCGTTCGTCACCGGCACGGTGCAGCTCGTCGACGGCGGCGCGAGCGTCGTCGGGGCGCAGCCCAGGCACCACGCCCTGCTGAGCAAGAACGCGTTTGTTTGACACCCAGGAAAGGGACTTCATGCCGAATGCAGCCTTCACGGAGCGCGACGTCGAGGAGTTCTTCGACGGCAGCACGCAGACCTACCTGAGCTTCTGGGACAGCGAAGGGGTCCTTCACACCGGCTACTTCGCCGATGGCGACGACCGCGACTATCAGGCCGCGGCCGAGCGGACGTCACGGCTCGTGGCCGACGAGGCCAGGCTCGACGGCTCGTCGTCGGTGCTCGACGCCGGCTGCGGCTGCGGCAACTTCGTGTTCTACCTGGCGCGACGCTTCGGGGGCCGCTGCGAAGGGCTCGACCTCAGCGCCGAGCGCATCAGGTTCGCCCAGGGCAGGCTCGCCGGGGACGTGGATCGGTTCGGCGCCAACGTCACGTTTCGCCACGGCAGCGTGACGCGCATGCCGTATCCCGATCGGACGTTCAGCCATGTCGTCAGCCAGGACGCGCTGTTCCTGGTGCCCGACAAGGCGCAGAGCCACGCCGAGATCCACCGGGTCCTCGCGCCGGGCGGAACCTTCGCGTTCTCCGACTTCCTGCAGCCCAGGCCCGAGGTCAGCGCGCGCGCGAGGAAGCACGTCTACGACCGCGTGCGGTGGAGCTCTGGATTCTCGCTCGTGGGCTATCAGGTCGCGCTCGAGCGGGCGGGCTTCGAGATCCGGCTGGCGCGGGACCTCTCGTCGCACCTGAAGCAGACCTACGCGGTGCTCGGGGTGACGGCGCGCGCGCGGGCCGAGGTCGCCCCCAGCCGCGCCGCCGGCGAGTGGATGCTCGCGTTCGCGACGTCCTGCCAGGAGATCGGCCTCGCGATCGATGACGGCGAGTTCGGCTGGGGCGTGTTCGTGGCCCAGCGGCCGGGCCGGTGACTGGCGCCCTCGAAGATGCTCGCATACGAGTAATTCTGGCACTGGAACGTGCGGAAGTCGGAGTGCGCCTTGCGCCAGAAGGGCGCGATGTCTCTGGCACGGTTTCAGGTGTAGACATCGTGAATGAGGCTGCACGAGGTCCTGGAGCTCAAGTCCGACGAGGTGATGGAGTGTTGGAAACGGAACGTGCAGGGAACGCTGGCCCCGGAGGCCATGGCCCCGGTCGAGCTCCTCGATCACCTGCCCGCCTTTCTGAACGAGATCATCGGATCCCTGCGCGAGCGCGCGGGCCTGAGGCCCGCCAGCACACGGCCCGTGCAGATCGCCACGGCGGAATCGCACGGCAAGCAGCGGCTCCGGCTCGGGTTCAGCCTCGATTCGGTGGTGCGTGAATACGGCGCGATGCGAAACGCGATCGTCGCGACGGCCATCGACCTCGGGGTGCCGGCGAGCTTCGACGAGCTGCAGATCGTGTTCGATTGCACGATCGAGGGCATCGCCCACGCGGTCGTGCAATACACGCAGGAGCGCGACGCCGAGCTCCTGCGCCACGCGAACGAGCACTTCGCGTTCATCGCGCACGAGCTGCGGAACCCGCTGTCGTCGGCGATGACCGCCGTCGAGCTCCTCAGCGTGCAGGGCAAGCTCCCATCGAACAACCGCGCGGTCGCCGCGCTCGAGCGCGGGTTGCACCGCACGAACGAGCTCATCGAGCAGACGCTCAAGGTCGCCCGGCTCGCCTCCGGGATCGAGCTGGACCGGCAACGGACCACGTTGCGCGTGTTGATCGCAGATGTCGAGATCGACGCCCTCCCGACCGCCGAGTCCAAGCAGATCGAGCTCCGGATCAAGCTGGAAGGCGACGGCGAGCTCGACGTGGATACCCGCCTGGTCCGCTCGGCCCTGGGCAACCTGCTGCGCAACGCGGTGAAGTACAGCCACCCTGGATCGGTGGTGGAGGTTCGTGGCTTCGTGGTGAACGGGCGAGCCAAGATCGAGATCGAGGATAGCTGCGGCGGCCTTCCGCCCGGCAAGGTCGAGGCCGCGTTCGCGCCGTTCGTGAGGCTCGACTCCAGCCAGGACGGCTTCGGGCTCGGGCTCGCGATCGCCAGGCAGGCGGTCGACGCGCACGGCGGGAGCATCCGCGTCCAGAACGTCCCCGGGAAGGGCTGTATCTTCATCCTGGAGATTCCGCTCGGCGGCGTGCCCCTGGCAACGCGCAAGGTGATCACCGAGTCGTGAGCACGAGCGGCCCGGAGGAGGGCTACGGATGGCGGCGGTGCTCGCCGTGCTCGCCCGCGCGATCGTGCGGCTTGCGCGATGGGGCGCGCGAGCTTCGCCGACTCGGTGGACCGGTGCGCGCCGAGACAACACCGTGGTCGGGCGCGCGCGCGGCTCCTGCGTGAGCCGGCCATCATCGCGCTGCCGCGAGCACCTGGACCCTCGTCCCTGGGCCGTCGCGAACGCGACCGGCCGCAGCTCACGCAGGGAGCAGATGTTGCACGAGCTACCGCCGGAGGTGACAAACATGACGACCCTGTCTTCTGCAGCATGGATGGCCCACGACGTTGGGCTTGCGACCGCGATCGGCGGCACGATGTTCGGGCGAGAAGCCCTTCAGCCCGCGCTCGGGGAGATCTCCGATCGCAAGGAGCGCGAACAGGTCTCCAGCACCGCGTGGCGGCGGTTCTCCTGGATCAACCTCGCCGGTCATGCCGCCTTTGCCGCGACCTGGTTCGTCGGCCGCTCGATGTTGAGCGGGCGCTCGGTGAGCTCCACGGCTCGCCGCCTGACGGTCGCCAAGGATGTGCTGGTCATCGCGAGCCTGGCCACCGGGATCGGCAGCATCATCCTGGGCCGCGTGCTCGGCGCGCGCGTGTGCGGCGATCGCGGCGGCGAGCAAGCAACCAGCGGCGGATCGCGCGAGGGCGAGCAGGGAACCCAGAAGCTGCGTACCGCCGTCAATGCCCTGGGGATGGCCAACCTGGTGGCCAACCTCGGGATCGCGGGCGTGACGACGGCGCTCTCGATGGAGGCGAGCAAGTCGCTGCCGTTCTCGCTGACCAGCCGCCGCTTGCCCTGAGGCTTGCCGGCCGCTCGCCGGATCAGAACAGCGAGAGCTGCCGGGTCGGCCTGGCCGGGCGGCAGAACGTCGTCGCTGCGTCGGCCTCGCGGAACATCGAGCCTTCGCGGTTCCGGTGATCGAGGCCGAGCCGGCGGACGGTGGCGTCGAACATGGTCTGGATCATCTGGGCGTAGACGCCCTCGCCACGGCCGCGCGTGCCGAACCGTGCGTCGTAGAGCTTGTCGCCGCCACGGGTCTGCCGGATGCGATGCAAGATCTTGTCGGCGGCGAGCGGCAGCGCGACCCGCACGCGCTCCTCGAACACCTGCTTGACCGCGCCCGGCAGGCGCAACAGCACCCAGCCGGCCCAGCTGGCGCCCGCGGCGGCGGCGCGCTCGAGGACGGTGACCATCTGGCTGTCGTTGACGCCCGGGATGATCGGCGCGCACATGACGCCGACCGGGACGCCCGCGGCCGCGAGGGTCTCGATCAGCTTGAACCGGCGATCGGGCGACGGCGCCCACGGCTCGATCGCGCGCGCCGTGGCGTTGTCGCTGAACGCCAGGCTCACGCTGAGGCCGAACCGGGCGTGCTCGGCGAGGGCGCGGAACAGGTCGAGGTCGCGCTCGACCAGGGCGCTCTTGGAGATGACGCTGACCGGGTTGCGATACTCGAGGCAGACCTCGAGGCACCGCCGGGTCAGCTCGAGGTCGCGCTCGATCGGCTGATAGCAATCGGTCACGCCGGAGAACATGATCAGCTCGCCCTGCCAGCTCGGCTTGTCGAACGCCTCGCGCAGGAGCGCCGCCGCGTCGCGCTTGACGACGATCTTGGTGTCGAAGTCGCTACCGGCGCCGAGGTCGAGGTACTCGTGGGTCGGGCGCGCGTAGCAGTAGGCGCAGGCGTGCTGGCAGCCGCGGTAGGGGTTGGCGCTCCACCGAAACCCGAGGTCGGGCGAGTCGTTGTGCGACAAGATCGATCGCGCGTGGTCGTCGATGACGGTGACCTGTGACGGGGGCGGCGCCTCGCCGTCGTCGTAAGCGACGACCTGGTCATGGAACCGGTTGGGCGGGTTCGCCGTGGGGCGCGACTTCACGCCGAAACTATACTGAACCGATGTATAGTTGTCAGCTCGCGACGTCAACGATTCGCGCGACGCGATCGGACCATGGAGACGATCGCGGACGGATGCCAGTGCGTAGGGCTGGCTGAGGGCTGGCTATCGAGAACGCGACGATCGCCGGACAGCCGCGCGTGCGGGGCACAACGGGGTTCCAATACCACAGGCGTGAACCGTACGACGGCTCGAGCTCGCCTCCCTCCCCAGCCCGGACTGGGTACCCCACGATCGGCACCGACGTGGAGGACACTCGTGGTCCGGATGGCGAACGGAGAACCTCGTATGGGAGTACACGCGGCTGGTCAGCGATCGCCGCGGTGGATCTTCTGCTTAGTCGAGGTGCTGAGGTGGCCGGGCTGGTTCGCTATTCGGTGTTGAGGCCGATCGTGCGAAAACGCTCGGTCACCCCAGCACGGGTGCGCTCAGGCGCGCCCTGCCTCCGAGCACGGTCCGGACCAATCTCGTGGATGGACTGGCAATATGCAATAGCTTACCGTGCACCGAAAATTGCTACATTACTTTTGGGAGAAAAGGAGACTCCTGATGTACCTACCTGCCTTCACCGCCGAGGCATCGCTCCGCTCGGCGACCTCATGCAAACAGCGCGCCGCGTCATCCCACAAAAGCGTCCATGGCGAGGTCATCCCGCAAGCCTACCAAGTAGTGTGCTCCATCAACGCCGATAACGAATTGCATTGTGGCATACACGATTTCAGTCGCGGCATCAGCATTCCACTCTTCTGACCTTGGAGGACATGATGAGGCAGAACCTATGCAAGATGCCCGGCTTTACAGCAGCGGTTTCTTTAGAGAAAAGTGGTACAGCCTACATCGGGCATCCTCTGCAGATCCGTGCCGATGCACACGTCATACAGGCAGCACGCAGGGTTTATTGTTATGTCTCATCGAGAGAAGGCGTCGTGTGCATCGTCTACTAGCCGTGTACTGACCCGCGCGTCGGACCTCTATGCGACCCATCGCTGACGGTAGGCCAACCTCACACTCGAGCGAAGCGGGGCCTAATGGATCGTGGCCCTCAGCCCTGAGCCTCGTCGGACTGCCGGAAATCATGGCGTTGACCCGTGGGCACTCCAGCGTATGTCTTGCACTGATCGATGGCCCCATCGCCTTGGGCCTCGATCTACTGCGCGAGGCGAACTTGCGCATCGTGGGTACCAGCGGAGCTGGTTGCCACGTTGCGTCAAGTGCCGCGTGCACGCACGGTACCTTCTTGGCGACGATGCTCGTAGGCACCCGTGGCATGGGGGTACCAGCCATCTGTCCAGGGTGCACCTTGCTCGCACGACCGATCTTTCCTGAGATGAGTGGGCGTGGCCCGTCCAGTGCGACGCCGGAGGCGCTGGCGCTGGCGCTGCGCGAGTGCATCTCGGCCGGTGCCCGGGTGATCAATTTAAGCATCGCACTTGTGGAGAGTAAAATATGGGGGGAGAGGCAACTTTCAGCCGCCCTTGATGAGGCGACCGATCGCGAGGTCCTCGTGGTGGCCGCAGCGGGAAATCAAGGTGCTGTGGGCTCGTCGCTGCTTACTCGCCATCCGGCTGTGCTACCAGTCGTTAGTTGCGATCTCGACGGTCACCCCACGGCGGAGAGCAACCTCTCGCGTTCGATCGGAGAACGCGGCCTGCTTGCCCCTGGCATCGGCTTTCAGAGCATGGGCGGCGACGGGAGCCTGATGGCGCTCGGAGGCACAAGCGTTGCCGCCCCATGGGTAAGCGGCACCGCCGCGCTGCTCTGGTCGCTGTTTCCCGCCGTTTCGCTCCAAGAGCTGCGACGAAGCTTGCTCGATAGCAGGCAACAGCGAGGTCTGATCCCTCCACTATTGAGTGCCTTTGGTGCCTACCAGTTCTTGTCCAAGAGAGGAGCGAGATTGATGAGCGAACCCAACTCCGAACCCGCCACTCAGACGGGAACTCGCCCAGCCGCAGTTGCCCCCGACGCGAACGGCGTCGCGCGTCTTGCGAGCTGTGGATGTTCAAGTCGTTCCGGGGAGAACTTCGGGGACCCAGCGACGCCACCGGCGTATGTGTATGCGCTCGGTCGCATCGAGGCACGCTTTCCGTCCCTGTCGGTCGAGAAGGAGTACGCCCAGGCAATAGCGCGGAACAGCAACTCCGGCAGGACGGACAGTCGTACGTTGCAGGAGACGCTGGCGGATCGCAACAACAGGTATCTCGCGCGATCGATGTGCTGGGTATTCTCGATCGAGGGATTGCCAACGTACATCGTCAAACTCCGCGATCCTTCCGATCTGGATCTCCTCGTGAGTGCGCTCCGGCCAGCTCCACGAGCGACCGACGTCGACGTGGTGATCGGCGTGCGCGGCCCACTCGCAACGTTCGAGATGTGCAATGGGCTGATCGTGCCTGTCGTCTTCATCAGCCAGATCTACTCGTTTGATATCGACTCGTTGATCCAGTCCATCCCAAGGCCCGAGAAGCTCGCAGCGGACGACTTCGCAGCGGCGGCGGAGGAGGTCTTCGCCCGCATCCAACAGATGGCGGACAATGCCGGATCCACTGACGAACACAGGGCGTTGAACTATCTGGCGCTGCGGTACTCGGGGATCTATACCCAAGCTGCCGTGGCATTCGCACAAAACTCATCTCTGACCGCTGTGGAAACGCGCACTTCACCGCTCAGTGGAACGCGTCGTATCATCGAGGTGATCTTCACCTATACTAGCCGCACAACGGACGTCGCCGACAAGTACTTCGCGCGCGTCGATGTGACCGAAGAATATCCATTCCTGGTTTCGAAGCTTGGCCCCTATTTCGACCGGTGACGGCTGCGGGCGCGCCTCGAAACCAACACGTGCTGCCGATCACGGCCCGGCAGGCGATCTATCCGTTCCTCGTCAATGAACGTCGTGCAGGGCTTCCAGGCATCCTCCGCACCGCGCTGGCGCAGCTTCGCGTCGATCGCGCCGACCTCGTCGACGTGGGCGAGCAGCGTCGACCACCCGAGTGCGCGGGCTGAGTATGCTAACGATCGCGATGGCGCTCACGTTGTGGGCATCGGCCGGGAGTTCGTCGCGGTGGTTCGTCGGTTAGGGCCACGACCCGGTGGCCGAGACGCCGGCAGCCGCGAGAGTGGGGTGACGCGATATCCTGGAAGGGTGGAGACCCAGTTCGTCGACTCAGACCCCAACATCATGATGGGCCAGCCTGTGATTGTTGGGACGCGAATCACGGTGGAGTCGATCCTCGAGCGGCTCGCAGCCGGCGAGTCCATCTCGGACATCGTCGCATCCCATCCGCGGCTCACGGAAGCATCCATTCGGGGTGCGCTTGCGTTTGCCGCACAGGCGCTGCGCGCAGAGGTCGCGTACCCGATCGCGGGCTGACAGGCTCTCGCCGTGTTTGTTGCTGGCGAGAACATCGATTCGGCGATGGTTCGCCGGCTACGTGAAGATGGTCACAACGTCGTCTGGATCGCCGAGTCGGATCCAGGCATCACGGATGATCGCGTCTTGGCCATCGCAGAAGACCAGTCACGCGTGGTGATCACGAGCGACGCAAATTCGGGGAATTCGTGTTTCGCCAGGGACGAGCGAGTGCGGGCATCTTGTTGCTTCGCCTGGCCGGCCTCGCACCCGAGCGGAAGGCGATGATCGTTTCCGAGGCGATTTCGAAGTACCTGTCAGGCCTGAACGGCGCGTTCTCTGTCGTCGCTCCGGGTCAGATTCGGATTCGAAGACATTAGCGTAGGGGCGGAAACAGCCGAGGTTGTCGAGCGGACCACATCTTGCCAAGCGCGGCATACCACCAGTGGGTGCTGTCCGTGAAGCGTTGTGGAAAGCGTGGTCGAGCGGCCTGCTCGCCAGCTCGCCGCCGAGGTGGTCGCGATAGACCGCGCGACGGTCGCGTACCCGGCTCGAAGCGCGCCAGCGCAGGTCGGTCATGGCGCGACGATGTCACCGGTGCGGGAGCTTGTCGAGCTTGGGCGGACGCGTGCCGCGACGGACCGCGCCCGCGACCATAGCGTAGTCAAGTTCGTTGCCGCTCCGCGCCGCGCGCAGCATCAGCCCGCCGCGGCTCATGTCGCCGCGACCGACGAACGACGCCGGGAACAGCAGCCGGCCTCCGAACACGTCGATCAGCGTGTCGACGTACTTGCCGGTCGCGATGCTGCCGAGCAGCACGACGCGCATATCGGCGCGCGCCTCGGCGTTCGCGCGCTGGGCGTCGCGCCGGACCGCGGTGACGAACGCCTCGCTCTCGACGGCGATCTCGCCCATCGCCTCCAGCATCGCCGCCGAGATCGGCGCGTGCGGCGGGCGCAGACCGAGCCCGGGCGCCATCACGAGCGCGCCCTCGGTGCCCGGCGACGGATCGGCGAACGCGCGCGCGTAGGCGAGCTTGCCGCGGAAGTACAGCGCCGACAGCCACGCGAACACGTCGCCGAGCGGGGCAGTGCCGGCGCGGAGCTTCGCGCCGAGCTCGGTCTTGGATCGCGCGAGCTGCTGCGCGCGGGGACCGCCCGCGCGCGCGGGGGACAGCAAGAACAGCGTCGCCACGCTACGCCGTATCATCCTCGAGGCCGGCGAACTTCCAGGCGCCGCCGTCGAGCGAGAGCTGGAACAGCGATCTCGGTGATGCAGCGGTCATTCAGCTCGTCGCGCTGGACGGTCGTCATCTCCCGCGTGAGCCGCTCGACCGGCGCGCCGCTGATCGTGACGTCGACCTCCTTGCGCTGCTCGGGCACCGTCACCCCTTCGGCGGCGTGACGAGCGCGAACGCCGCGCCCTGCGGATCGATCAGCTGCACGATGCGCTGGCCGCCCGGCACCTCCATCGGGCCGTTGATCAGCTTCGCACCCTTGTCGGTCGCTCGGGTCATCGTGCCTTCGAGGTCGCTCGCGGTGAAATAGAACATCCAGGTCGGACGCGGTATCTCCTTGGGTTTGGGCATCATCCCGCCGAGCTGCTTGCCCTCGCGGCCCCAGAGCAGATACGTGCCCATCGGGCCCATATCGAACGCGCCGAGCCGCTCCCAGCCCGCGATCGCGGCGTAGAACCCGAACGCGGCCTCGCAGTCGGTCGTGTACAGCTCGTTCCACGACACCTCGCCGTCCCTGGTGATGTCGTGCGACGAGCCGCTCTGCTCGGGCGTGTACACCGCGACGACCGCGCCCTGCGGGTCGGCGATCACCGCGAAGCGGCCGACCGCCGGCACGGTCTCGACGACGTAGATCTGACCGCCGAGCTGCTTCACCTGCTCGACCGTGTGGTCCACGTTGGCGACCTCGATGTTGACCTGCCAGTACGGCGGAGCTCCCATCTGCTTCGCCGCTTCGGGGAGCACGCTGACGCCGCCGAGCGGGCCCTGGCTACCCACGAACATCGTGTAGTCGGCCCCGAACGGCTCCATCTTCCAGCGGTTCACCTCGGTGTAGAAGGCGATCGCCGCCTTCGGCTCGGTCGTGAGCAGCTCGTACCAGACAAGTCGGCCGGTGTTCGTCATGCGCGGAGCATGGCGTCGGTTTCGGCTGCGTACCAGGGGCGCGATGGCCAGAACGCCTTCGCGGCCTGCTGAAAGGCTCAGCCGCCAGGCCAGAGGCACAAGCCCCTGAAGCTTTCGCTCGGCCTGGACGTCAATGCTGCCCTGATAGGGTGATCACGTAGGAGCGCTCTCCGGCGAAGAGGCCACTCCGGAGCGGCCTCTCTTGCGTTCCCCATCGACGACGGCGACAAGATCCGCGTCGACTGCACCGTGATGGAGACGAACATTCATGAGGCCACGGACTCGTCGTTACTCGTGGACTCGGTTCGCGTCCTGACGCGGCTGATGGCGCGAGCACAGAAGTACGCCGAGGCTCCGTTCACGAGCCATCATCGTCTTGCGAAGCGTCGAGGGCAAGGGGATCGAACGCGGTTGCGTGCGAGCCCTCGACGCTGACCGCGCCGGACATGATATCGCGTCCCAGCTGGGACGTTGAACAAGAGGGACGCCAAGGTGGTGGCTGTCTTTGACATGTGTGTCAGTGTCGTCACGGGACACAATGCGAGCTTTGTTTTCACAGAACAGCAACGAATCGCTGCAAAGCTCCCTCTCAGCGCAGTCCGGCGGATCGTTGGCCGAGCTCGCCACATTGCCGTTGCGGACATCCTGCGAACGCACTGGGATCAGCTCAAGGGCGATGGCGTCGACGTCTGGTTGCTCCGGCCCTCGACACAGGCCGAGGCTTTGTGTTGTCAGCATCTCGCCGCCCGTGATCGCAAAGAAGTAGCCTACGACCTGAGCGCGGAATCGGTTCGGAGGGGTCATCGTGGGGCAAGACTTCACGGCGACATACCTGAACCGATGTATGGCTGTCAGCTCGCCATGTCGAGGATTCGCGCGACGAGATCGGCGGACAGCGGGGGGGCGGCGGCGGCGGCGATCGCCGGAAGGAGGTGCTCGCGGCGATGCAGGCGCGGCAGCGCGATGGCGCCGCGATCGATGACGAAGCGCAGCGCCAGCTCGGCGACGTCGTCGCACTCGACGTGATCGAGGCGCCGGGCGCCTTCAGGGCGCTCCATGATCCGGCGGGCCGCGTCGCATGACCGCGCGGCAGGCGGCTCGCGCTTCACGAGCTGGGCGAGCCTGGCGATCGCGACGGCGATCCGCTCGAGCGCGGCGTCGTCGAGGTCGTGGCGATCGTCGCGCGGTGGCAGGCGGACGCCGGGGCCGAGGCGACCCGCCAGGGCGCCGCCGGCGAGCGGTTGACGCGCGAGGATCGGCAGCTCGCGCTTGGCCGCGGCGGCAAACAGCGGCTCGGCGCCGCGCTCCCCGAGGTGATACACGACCGACAGCGCGGCGAACCACGGCTCGGCGGCCAGCGCGGGCGCGGCGTCATCGCCGGGCGCATCGATCATCGCGCCCCACGCGAGGACCTTGCCTTCGTGGATCAGGCGCGCGCAGGTGCCGGCGAGCTCCGGCCACGCCGGCGACGCAAGCCAGGCCGGGCGCAACGGCAGCTGTGCCAGGGGCAGCACCTCGAGGCGGGTCGCCCGCAGCGAGGCCTCGACGTGGCCCTGGACATAGGCCGCCGGCAGGCGCTCCGGGAGCACGTCACGCCTGGGCGCACCCGGGCGCTCGGCGAGGATCGGCACGCGGGTCGCCACGACCACGCGGTCGCGTGCATGCTGCGCGCGTATGGACTCGCCGGCGAGCCGCTCGCTGTCGGGATCACCGGCGACGTCGAACAGGGTGATGCCGAACTCGATCGCCTCGTGGAGCGCCCGCTCGACGTCGCGCGCCGCGAGGCCGCGCGAAGCCGAGGTCGCGAGGCAGAGGTCACCACCGCCGATCGCGGTCACCGTGTGGTCGCCGAGTCGTCGTGTCCGCACGCGCGAATGGTACTCGTTCATCTGGTAGCACGCCGCCAGACACGGCGGAGTTACGTGTGCTTATCCCACATGATAATATGCTAACATACACCAAACATTGCCCAAACCTGGGTATCATGCCCCAAGATGACGTACCCCCGTTTGGCCATCTTGGCCACGTCCTGGGTTTTGTGGGCGTGTGGCCACGACGGAGGGCATGGCAATAAGCCCGACGCGCCGGGCATGCCCACCGCGCTGACGGTCACGCGGAGCGGAAGCCCGGTCGCCGGCGTCCACACCTACTTCCTGAACGCGGACAGCTCCCTCGTCGCGACGGTCGACACCGACGCGGCGGGCACCGCGAGCGCGGTCGTGGGAGCCGGTGGATCGGTGACCGCGCTCGACCCGTTCACGAGCGCGAGCGCGGCCGCGATGGAGGGCGACGATCTGCGCACGTTCCTGGGGGTCCAGCCCGGCGACCAGCTCGCCCTGACGCAGACCGACGCGAAGTCGACCACCTTCACGCTGAAGGTGGCGGCGGCGAGCAACGCGAACACCTATGACGTCCTGACGAGCTGTGGGGCCGCATCGGTCGTGCCGGGCGGGGGCGCGGGGGGGCGGGTCACGCTGTTCAATTGCCATGGCGCCGCCGATATCGTGATCCTCGCGAGCGCGCTGAACGGCGTGATCAAGGTGCCGGTGTCCGGACTGTATCACCCCAACGTGGCGCTGACCGACGGTGGCACGGTGGACCTGACCGGCGATACGTATCGCGCCCTGACCGGCGTGACCTTCAATTACGCGAACGCACCGAATGCGACGATCTCGATCTCGCACACGCTCGTCTCGGCGGCGGGCGGGCTCGCGCCGTTTGTCACCGCGTTCACCGGCAAGCCCGCCACGCTCCAGGAGCCCACGATCGCCGGCGCGACGGAGGTCGTCGACACCACGGTGGGCTTGACCAGCAAGCATCACGTGGTCGAATGGGGCCCGCTGGCCGCCACGTACATGCTCGACCTGGCCAACGTGCTGCTCCCCGACCTGACCGCCGCCCCGTCGTTCAGCGCCGCGACCAAGCTCGTGTCGTGGACCGAGGGTGCGGCCGGCGCGGCGCCCGATCTGACGACGACCACGATCGACGTTGCGCGCAGCGATGGCTCCCGGCACTGGCACTGGACGGTCGCGGGGCCGTACACGGCGGGGACGCTGGCATTTCCGGTGCTGCCGACCGACGTCACCGACTGGGCGCCGGCGGCAACCGATCGCGTCTCGGTGACGGCGCTGACGAACGCGAAGGTCCCCGGCGGCTACGCGGCCGTCCGTGCGCACGTTCACGACGTCCGCGACCCCACCGAGCTCATCGCCGGCCCGAGCGGACGCGTGGTCACGGTCAGGTCGCCCTGAGGCGTTCGCGGGCGCACGGGCTGCTGAGGAGTCTTCGTACCTGGTCGCGGCGGTGCGGTGCGGCGGTGCAGACGATCTCGCGCACGTTGTCGCGCCGGCGTTTTACTCTGCATGTTCACTGGGGTTAGATCGGTCGATGGAACGTCCTCGCCCTCCGGTGTCCCCTGTGGGGGCCTCGGTGCCACGCGTCGATGGGGTCGCGAAGGTCACCGGCCGCGCGCTGTACCTCGATGATCTCGACGCGGCCTCCGCCTGGCACGGCGCGACCGTGCGCTCCCAGGTCGCCCACGGCGTGCTCGAGGCGATCGAGCTCGATCCCGCGTTCGACTGGTCGGCCGTCGTCGTGGTCACGGCGGCCGATATCTGGGGCAAGAACGCGATCGTCTTGATCGAGGACGATCAGCCGGCCCTGGTCCCGATCGGCGGGCGGGTGATGCACCGCGACGAGGCGCTCGCGCTGGTCGCGGCGCCGACGCGCGCGCTGGCGTTCGCCGCCGCCAGGGCCGTGCGGCCGCGGATCGCGCCGTTGCCCGCGGTATTCGACGTCGACGAAGCGCTCACCGGGGCCGAGCGCCTGTACGGCGCGACGAACGTGTTCAAGCAGTTCTTGATCCGCAAGGGCCACGCGACCGACGCCGAGCTCGACGCGGCGTTTGCCGGCGCGGCGCAGGTGATCGAGGGCACCTACACGACCTCGCCCCAGGAGCAGATGTACATCGAGCCGCAGGCGATGATGGCGGACTGGCGCGACGGGCGCTGCCACATCGTCGGCTCGATGCAGTGTCCGTTCTACGTGCACAAGGCGATGAAGGCGCTGCTGGCGTGCGGGCCCGACGGGGTCGTGATCACGCAGGCCGTGACCGGCGGCGGGTTCGGCGGCAAGGAGGAGTACCCCTCGATGATCGCGGCGCACGCCGCGCTCCTGTCGCACAAGGCCGCGCGCGCGGTGAAGATCGTCTACGACCGCGACGAGGACATCGCGGCGACGACGAAGCGCCACCCATCGCGCACGCGGCATCGCCTGGCGGTCGCCGCCTCCGGCGAGCTCCTCGCGATCGACATCGACGTGGTGATGGACGGTGGGGCCTACCTGACGCTCTCGCCCGTCGTGCTGTCGCGCGGCGTCTTGCACGCGGCGGGGCCCTACCGCTGCCCGATCGTCCGGGTGCGCGGGCGCGTCGTGGCGACCAACCACCCGCCCCACGGCGCGTTCCGCGGGTTCGGCGCGCCGCAGACCACGTTCGCCTACGAGCGCCAGATGCAGAAGCTCGCGCGGCGGCGAGGCGAGGATCCGCTGGCGCTGCGCAAGCGGCTGGCGCTGCGGCCGGGCGATACCACGGCGACCGGCCAGCTGCTCCAGTTCTCGGTCGGCACCGACGAGGTGATCGCCGCGATCGAGGCCACGGCGGGCGCGCCGCCGGTGCGTGACGGGGTGAACGCGCAGGGCGCGCCGGTGCGCCGCGGGCGCGGCGTGTGCTTCTACTTCCACGGCGCCGGGTTCACCGGCTCCGGCGAGCAGCACCTCGCGGGCCGCGCGGCGGTCGCGGTGGCCTCGGGCGGCTTCGAGGTGCGCTCGAGCTCGAGCGACATGGGCCAGGGCTCGATCACGATCTTCACGCAGCTCGCCGCCGCGGCGCTCGGGGTCGACCCGGCGCACGTCACCGTGATCGATCCGTCGACCTCGCGGGTGCCCGACAGCGGCCCGACGGTCGCCAGCCGCACGGCCATGGTGGTCGGCGGCCTCGTCGAGCGCGCGGCACGCGCCGTGCGCAAGAAGCTCGAAGCCTGGGCGGCGGAGCAGAACTTGACGGGCTCGCTGGTCGAGATCGCGCGGGCCCACGCGGCGGCCACCCAGGCCGAGCTCGTCGAGACGGCCACCTACGAGCCGCCGCCCGGCATCCACTGGGACGACGCGACGTATACCGGGTCGGCCTATCCGGTGTATGGCTGGGCGGCGTGCCTGGTGGACGTCGAGGTCGACCTCGACAGCTACGAGGTCGCGATCACGCGGTGCGTGCAGGCGGTCGACGTCGGCAAGGCGCTGAACCCGGCGATCGTGCGGGGGCAGATCGAAGGCGGCACGTTGCAGGCGCTGGGCTGGGCGGTGCTCGAGAACGTCGTGTACAAGGAGGGCAAGGTCGCCAACGCGAACATGACCAACTGCATCGTGCCCACGTTCGCCGACGCGCCCGAGCTCGAGACCATCCTCGTCGAGGTGCCGTATCCGTTCGGCCCCAGCGGCGCCAAGGGGGTCGGCGAGATCCCGATGGACGGCCCGGCGGCGGCGGTCGCCAACGCGGTCGAGGACGCGCTCGGCTGCGCGTTCGACGCGCTCCCGATCTCGCCGGAGGCGGTCGCTCAGGCCCGGCCGCGCTGGGAGGTCTCGTGAAGGTCACGCTCGAGGTCAACGGCGCTCCGCGCACGGTCGAGTGCTCGCCGTGGAAGCGCCTGCTCGACGTCCTGCGCGAGGATCTGCGGCTGACCGGGACCAAGGAGGGCTGCGGCGAGGGCGAGTGCGGCGCGTGCACCGTCGTCCTGGACGGCGAGGCCGTCAACTCGTGCCTGGTCGCGATCGGCCAGTGCGATACTCGTCGCGTGACCACGGTCGAGGGGCTCGCGCGCGGCGAGGCGCTCCATGCCGTGCAGCGCGCGCTGGTCGCCTGCGGCGGAGCACAGTGCGGGATCTGCACGCCGGGGATCGCGGTGTGCGCGGCGAACGTCGTGGAGCGCGGCCTGATCGGGGACACCGATGATGCGACGGCGCGCGCGCGGGTACGCGAGCTCCTGGCGGGCAACATCTGCCGCTGCACCGGCTACCAGCTGATCGTCGACGCGGTGATCGCGGCCGCGCGCGAGATCGAGGGCGGCGCCGCTCGCCAGGCCGAGCAAAGGATCGACCCGGTATGACCGGCTATGTTCGCCCCCGCGATCTCGACGAGGCGCTGGCCACCCGCGCCGCGCACCCCGACTGGATGATGCTCGCCGGCGGCACCGATCTGATGGTCAACGCACCCCATCGCGAGGCTCCCGCGGGCATCCTCGACCTGTGGCGGCTCCCGGCGATCGACTTTGTCCGGGTCTCGGACGAGGTGATCGCGATCGGCGCGGGCACGACCTGGCACGACGTCGAGCGCCACCCCGTGATCCGGGCGCGCATGCGGCCGCTCGCCGCGGCGGCGCGCGAGATCGGCGCGCTGCAGATCCAGGCGCGCGCGACGCTCGGGGGCAACGTCGGGACGTCGTCGCCGGTCGGCGACAGCCTGCCGGTGCTGCTCGCGCTCGACGCCGAGCTCGAGGTCGCCTCGGTGCGCGGCCGGCGGCGGGTCCCGTACCGGCAGTGGTGCACCGGCTATCGCACGACCCAGCTGCTACCCGACGAGCTGATCCTCTGTGCGCACCTGCCGGTGCCGGGGCCGGCGACGCGGACGACCTGGCGCAAGATCGGCACCCGCCGGGCCCAGTCGATCTCGAAGGTGATGGGCGCCGCCGCGATCACGCTCGATGGTGATCTCGTGACCTGTGCCCGCGTCGCGCTCGGCGCGGTCGCGGAGCGCCCGATCCGGGTCACCGCGGTCGAGGACGCGGTGCGCGGCCAGCGGCTCGGCCAGGCCGCCGAGGCCGCCCGCGCCGCCGTGCGCGCCGCGATCCGGCCGATCGACGACGTGCGCTCGACGGCCGCCTACCGCCGCGAGGTGGCCGAGAACCTGGTCGCACGGTTCTTCTCCATGGCATGATTCGGCGTGTCGATCGATCGCGGCAAGGACGGTGACAAGGCCGGCGGGGCCGCACCCGGCGAGTCCACGCCCGGGGACTCGGGGTCGATCGAGGTCCACATGTCGCAGCCCTCGGGCGCAAAGCTGCCCGGCATCGAGGCGATCGCGGAGGCGGTGCCGGGGGAGGCCGCCCACGACGATTCGCGGCCGATCGCGAGCGGCAAGGTCACCGCGGCCGCCACCGGCGATCTCCCGGAGCCGCGCGGCAAGCGGATCACCGGCGCGGCGAAGGACGCGCTCGACGCCGGGGTCGGAAGGCTCGGCAGCGGCATCGGCACGCTGGGCGACGGGGTCTCCAGGCTCGGCGAGGGCGTCGCCAAGCTCGGCGATCTGTCGCGCAACGTCCCGGTCGTCGGATCGAGCGTCGCGGCGCTCGGGGAGGGCCTCACCCACGTCGGCGAGACGCTGCACGAGCTCCCCCAGGTCGCGCGGACGCGGCGCGGCCGGCTCCTGATCCGCAGCATGATCGTCGGGTTCATCCTGGTCGCCGCGTGGATCACCGTGATCGTCGCGCTCCAGCTCCACGGCAACGATACGCCCGACTTCCGGCCGAACGCCGAGCGCATCCTCGTCGATCTCAACAAGGGCATGATCGACGAGATCTACGAGCAGGCGTCGCCGCGATTCCAGGAGACGGCGCGCAAGGAGCGGTTCATCGACGACATGACGGATCTGAACGAGACCGTCGGCAAGTTCCGCGAGATCACGGCGGTCAACGACTCGCTGGTCACGACCGGGCCGACCGGCCGGATCGGCCGGGTCTCGCTGACCGTCGCCTACGCGAAGGCGACCTGCAAGGTCTCGGTGAGCCTGCACTACGACCAGGACCGCTGGAAGCTGCTCGGGATCGGCGTCGAGCTCCCCAACGAGCTCAAGATCACGCAGGCGCAGCGCGAGGAGCGCGTGAAGGTGTGCAACGACCCGATGGATCTGAAGCACTGCGAGGTTCACCAGGCCGCCGACGCGATCCTCCGCCGGCTCAAGGACGGCCAGGCGGACCGGGTGTGGGACGACGCGACCGCGGTGTTTCAGAAGCTCGAGCAGAAGGCCAAGTTCGTCCAGCTCCAGCTCGAGCACCAGATCGCGCTCGGCAGCTATCGCCGGATCATCCGGGTGTCCGAGGCGAAGGTGATCGGCGGCACCTCGGCGACGTTCGACGCGCTCGCCGAGTTCGACAAGGCCAGCGGCGTGCGGACGGTGTTCGGGTTCTTCCGCAACTCGAAGCGCAACCCGTGGAAGCTGCGCAGCTTCAAGATCGTGCTGCCGATGCCGCGCGGCGCCGTCGACGCCGTGGCCCTGTCGGCGAGCCCCGAGCCCGTGCCGCCGCCGCCGCCCGCGCATCCCGCTCCCCGTGACGCGGGCACGAAGTAGCCGCGGCCGGCGGCGATCCCGCCGCAAGCAGTGCGCGTTACCGTTTGCGTGTGGTCGGCCATCCGGCGACTCTTCTCGCCCATGAAGCGCCATGCCGGTCTTGCCTTGATCGCGAGCCTCGTCGCCGGAGGCTCGGTACCTCCGAGCGCGGCGGAGCCCGCTCCCCTCGACGCGCAGAAGCTCACCCGTGACGTCTACAAGGAGCTCGTCGAGATCAACACGACGGCCTCGGTCGGCGATACCTACGCCGCCGCCAAGGCGATGGGCGCCAGGCTGGTCGCCGCCGGGTACCCCAAGGCCGACGTCCAGGTATTCCAGTCCGGGCCCAAGCGCGGCAACCTCGTCGCGCGGCTGCGCGGCACCGGCAAGCGCAAGCCGCTCCTCCTGCTCGCGCACATCGACGTCGTCGAGGCCAAGCGCGAGGACTGGACCACCGACCCGTTCAAGCTGGTCGAGAAGGACGGCTACTTCTACGGTCGCGGCACCAGCGACGACAAGTACCAGGCGACCGCGTGGCTCGTGAACATGATCCGGTGGAAGAAGGAGGGCTACAAGCCCGAGCGCGATCTCATCCTCGCGCTCGAGACCGACGAGGAGGGCGCGGACCAGGCCGGCGTGGGCATCACGTGGCTCATCAAGAACCACCGCGATCTGATCGACGCCGAGTACGCGCTCAACGAAGGCGGTGGCGTCGACGTCAAGGACGGCAAGCCGTTCGTCAACAGCATCCAGACCGCCGAGAAGGTGTTCCAGAGCTTCACGGTCGAGGCGCGCAACCCGGGCGGCCACAGCTCGCTGCCGCGCAAGGACAACGCGATCTACGAGCTGGCCGACGCGCTCGGCCGGCTCGAGAAGTACGACTTTCCGGTCCAGCTGAACGAGACCACGCGCGGGTTCTTCGAGAAGATGGCGGCGCTCGAGCACGGCCCGCTGGCGGCGGATATGAAGTCGCTCACGAGCGCCAAGCCGGATCCCGCGGCGATCGCGCGGCTGTCGGCCCAGGCGCCGTACAACTCCCAGATGCGCACGACCTGCGTCGCGACCCGGCTCGAGGGCGGCCACGCCGAGAACGCGCTGCCCCAGCTCGCGCGGGCGACGGTGAACTGCCGGATCTTGCCCGGCCAGCCGGTGGAGGACATCCAGAAGCAGCTCGAGAAGGTGTTCGCCGATCCCAAGCTCACGATCACGCCGATCACGCACAGCACCGGCAGCGAGCCCTCGCCGCTCAACAAGGAGCTGTTCTCGGCGATCGAGAAGGTCACCCAGAAGTTCTGGCCCGGGATCCCGGCGGTGCCGATGATGGTAGCGGGCGCGACCGACGGCCGGTTCCTCCGCAACGCGGGGATCCCGACCTACGGCCACAGCGGCCTCGCCGCCGACATCTTCGACGTCCGCGCGCACGGCAAGGACGAGCGCGTCGAGATCAAGGCGATGTTCGAGGGCGAACAGTACCTCTACGAGCTGGTCAAGCTGCTGTCGGGCGGCTGAGCTGCGGGTCTCGCCGGTCGGCCGCCCGGCGGCCGCGGGTCACCGGCGGAGGATCCGGTTCTGCCGCCAGTTTGACTTCGGGATCACCTCCGCGCCCCGGGTGGCCAGCGCGGGCGCGGCCGGGCAGGCCTGGTTCGCGCGAAAGCCGAGCGCGGCGGCCAGGCGGCCCTCCGCCGGATCGCCGAGCGGGTGCCCGAAGTCGTCGGGGACCACGCAGCCCGTGTTTACCCCGCCGGGCGTGAAGCCGTCGGCGTAGTCGCCGAAGCCCTTGTCGTTCACGCCCTCGAACTGGATCGAGAAGTAGGTCGTGCCGCAGTTATCGGCGGGGAAGAACCCATACGGCTTGCCGCAGGTCGTCGCGCCGATCTGGATGACCTGAACGCCGACCCCGGCGAGCCCGTTCATCACCGCCTCGCTCGCCGAGCAGGTCCCCGGGCCGGTCAGGACGAACACGCGGGACAGATCCAGGTGAGGCAACGCCTGGCCGGGCGGCAGCGTCGAGAAGCCCACGGTCTGGTCGACGAAGAACGAGGGCTCCAGCGGCCGGCCGCTGAACGGATCGATCGTCTGGTGCTTGTCGTTGAAGCTCTCGCGCTCGAACACCTTGCCGGTGGTCCGGGTGGGCCCGGCGATCATGTAGGCGAGCTGGGCGGCGATGTCGAGGTAACCGCCGCCGTTGTAGCGAATGTCGAGCACCAGGTCGGTGATCTGGGCGTCGCGCAGCTGGGTCACCGCATCGAACAGCCCCTTCTCGGCGGTCGCGATGTGATCGTTGAACAAGAAGTAGCCGACCTTGTCGTTGGGCGCCGGCAGGGTGTGGACGTTCTGCACCGGCACGCTCGTGATGCTGGCCGAGGTCAGCATGACCGTCCGGGGCGTGGTCGACCCGCGGTCGACGACGACGAAGGTGTGGGTCTCGTTCACGTTGGCGGGCGAGATCCCGTTGTTCAGGGTGTCGACGTCGGAGCCGTTGACGAGGTCGACGCCGTCGATCGACTTGACCTCCGCGCCGCGATCGAGGCCGGCCGCAGCCGCCGGGGAGCCCGGCTCGACGAACGCGACCACCAGCTCGCGCGGCGGCCTGGTGGCGAGCAGCGCCCACTGCACGCCGTAGCTCGCCTCGACGCCCGATCCGGCCAGCGCGATCCAGTCAGAGGTCTTGTAGGTGAAGTGGAACTGGTCCTTGGGCTTGCCCGACGCCGTGGTCGCGCTGGTCTTCATCACATCGAAGTAGTCGAGGGAGGTCGCGAAGCCCTTCACGTCGGGGTCTGGCACCTCGCGGTACCAGAGGTAGAGGTCGTTGGTCCACGCCCGGATCCAGAGCTCCTCGTCGAGCACGCTACCGGCAACGTCGGTGTAGGCCTTGTTCGTGGTGGGATCAATGCCCGACCGCGGCGACGCACAGTGGGCGGCATAGCTGCTCTCCGGCAGGTCGCTCGGGACGTCATCGGAGCCGCCGCAGGCCGCCAGCGCGACCCCCAGCGAGAGCAAGTGAAGTGGGAACGAACGTGCGCGATTCATGGATCCTCGTGCTCCTCGGTGTGGCGAGCATACACCGGGCGAGGAACCGTCTGGACGAGAGAGTTGGGTCGCGACGAGATCGTGGCGACCTCGGGAGCCGCGTCGGTGTGAGTTGGGGCACGCGTCATTCATGATTTGATCGAGGGCGCGGCGAGCCAGATCACGCGTTCCCGTGGTCAGTGGCGTCGAGCGGGGCGCCCGTGGTTCGGGCGCGGCGGCTACGGCTTGACGGGTCGCGGATCGCCGAGGAGACTACCCTCCAGCTTGATCGGCCACATCATCGGGAACTACCGCGTCGTGTCCGAGCTCGGAAAGGGCGGCATGGGCGTGGTGTATCTGGCCGAGCACGTCCAGCTCGGCCGGCCGGCGGCGATCAAGATGCTGCTGCCGCAGCTGTCGAGTGACGCTGGAATCGTGCAGCGGTTCTTCAACGAAGCGCGGGCGGCGTCCGCGATCGATCACCCGGGCATCGTCGAGATCTACGATTACGGGACGCACACCGACGGACGCGCCTATCTCGTGATGGCGCGGCTGTTGGGCGAGACCCTCGAACAGCGGCTCCGGCGCGGTCGGATGGATCCGCTCGAAGGTGCGACGATCGTCGCGCAGGTCGCCGGGGCGCTCGCGGCCGCCCACGCGCAGGGCATCGTCCACCGCGACCTCAAGCCCGACAACGTCTTCCTCGTCCCCAACGAGCTCCTGCCGGGGGGCACCCAGGTCAAGCTGCTCGATTTCGGGATCGCGAAGCTGGCGGGCGACCAGTCGGCGGGCGTCAAGACGCAGACCGGCGCGCTGATCGGGACGCCAGCGTACATGAGCCCCGAGCAGTGCATGGGCCGGTCGGATCTCGATCATCGCACCGATCTGTACTCGCTCGGCTGCATCCTGTTCCACGTGCTGTGCGGCCGGCCGCCGTTTCTGAGCGAGCACGGCACCGGCGTGATGATCGCCGCGCACATGCGCGATGCGCCGCCGGACCCTCGGACGCTGAACCCGCGGGTACCCGAGGCGCTCGTGACGATCGTCTTGCGCCTGCTCGAGAAGGAGCCGTCTGCGCGGTACCAGACGGCGTTCGAGCTGCGCAACGCGCTGGTCGCGGCGGGCGCGAACGCCCCGATCACGCGGCTCCCCGCCGCCCAGCCGTACGCCGCGACGGTCGCGCTGGGGCCGCACGCGACCGGGCTCTCGACGGTCGATGGGCCGCCGGCTCCGACGACGCGCGGCAGCTCGGCCGCCCAGGTCGCCGCCCCGATCCAGGCTCCGCGCGGCAAGAAGCTCGGCGTGTGGATCGGTGCCGGCCTGGTCCTCGCCGGGATCGCCGGTGCCGGCGTGTTCGTCGCGAACCGCGGCGATCGGCCCCCGGCTCCGGCCGCACCCCAGGCCGCCTTGCCTGCGCCGGTCGCGCCGGCGGCCGTCGTGCCGGCGGTGCCCCCCGACGCGGTCGCGCCACCGCCTGCGGTGCCGGCGGCGCACACCGATGGCGTCACGCCACCATCTTCCGACGCTGCCGCCGAGGCGGCGTGCGCGCGCGGGCAGGCGCGGGGCGATGATACCCAGGGCCATTGTTGCTGGCCCGAGCAGGCGTGGTCGACCTCGAAGGCCCGATGTGTCGGGTTACCGCGCTGTCCGCCGGGCACGATCGGTCATGGCGAGCAGTGCGTCGCGGAGCCCGCGCGCATCGCGTCGCACCCGCCGGCGGTGCCGGTGCCGGCGGCGAGCGCCCCGCAAGCGGTCGACCTCGCCGCCCCCACGTTTCGGCTCACGGCGAGCTCGTACGCGCCCGGCGCGGCGATCCCGCTCCGGTTCGCACAGGCGATCAGCTCGACGCCGGATCATCGCGCCTGGATCACGGTCGTCGAGCGCGGCGCGGCCGAGTCGGCGTATGGCACCTGGAAGTACGTCGACGATCATGCCAGGGCGATGACGCTCGAGGCGCCCCGGAAGGACGGAGCCTACGAGGTCCGCTTGCATACGGACTACCCCGCGAAGGCCTACCACGTCGTGCACGCCGAGCCGTTCAGCGTGACGACGGCCGCGACCGCCGACCCCGGCGAGACGCCGCTGGCCAGGCAGCGGTTCACGCTCGGCGGCAAGTCGGTGAGGGGCGGCGCGCGCATCGACGTGCGGTTCGCGGCGCCGATGCACGCGGCGTCCGGCGAGCGGTTCTGGATCACGATCGTCGCGCGCGAGACGCCCGACAGCACGTGGGGGACGTACGAGTACGTGCCGGAGGGTGCCCGGGGCATGAAGCTCGAAGCGCCCGCCGCGGCAGGTGACTACGAGGTCCGCCTGCACGCGAACTACCCCAGGAAGACGACCAACGTCGTGCATCGCGCCGCGATCCGCGTCGAAGGCGGGTGAACACCAAGACCTCGTGGAGGCCTGTCGCCGCGGGGGGCCGGGCCAACTCTGTAGCCCGCCCGAGGAGCACCGCGAAGCGGAAAGAGTGAAGCATCTCAGGTAGTTGACTTCTTGGCTATGCTAGCTAACTTGGTTCGTGAAGATTGTCAACATGCACGAAGCGAAGACCACGCTGTCACAGCTCGTGGAGCAAGTCGAGAACGGCGAGGAGGTGATCCTGGCTCGCGCCGGCAAGCCCGTAGCGCGTGTCGTGGCGATCCGGAGCACCGGCAGGCGGACGCTCGGGCAATGGCGTGGTCGAGTCCGCATGTCTGATGATTTCGACGCACCGTTACCCGAGGCTGAACTTGCGGGGTGGCTCGGGGAGCACTCGTGATCGTGCTGCTCGACACGCACGCGCTCATTTGGGCGCTCGAAGCAAGCCCGCGGCTGTCGGCCACTGCGCGAGACGTCATTGAAGACAACGACAACGTCATCCGGTGAGCACGGACTTGGCGAGCGTGTCCTTCGTGAGCGGGTCCAGTTCGGAGGGGACCGGCCTCACCGATGTCCAGGGGCGGGGACCGGTGTCAAGACGTCTTCGCCGGTAGCGCGAGGAGATGAAATTTCAAATAGCTTGTGCGCAGTTGGATAGAAGAACTCGAAGCAAGCTTGGCACCTCGACGCACCTTGTCGTCCAGGCGTGGAATATTGCTAGCCATGTCGTTGACCACCCGGGTGTTGCTGGGCTTGCTCGCGGGCCTCGCACTGGGCATCGCGCTGGCCTCGTGGCTCCCCGCCTCGTGGCAACCGCTGGCCGGGTGGCTCGAAACGATCGGCACGATCTGGACGCGGGCCCTCCAGATGATGGTGATTCCGTTGGTGGCGACGCTCCTGTTCACGGGGGTGAGCTCGGGCGGGGCGGGCCTCGGCAGGCTGGGCGGCAAGGCGATCGCCTTGTTCGCGATCGTCCTGGCGGCGGTGGCGGCGTTCACCCTGGTGGTGGCGCCGGTGATCTTCGCGCGGATCCCGTTTGACCCCGACGCGGCGCGCACGCTTCGCATGGCGAGCACGCTGCCCCCGGACGCCGTGCCCTCGTTCCGCGACTGGCTGGTGTCGCTGATGCCGAACAACCTGGTGGCCGCGATGTCCGCGGGGGCCATGCTCCCGATCATCGTCGGGACGCTGGTGTTCGCGATGGCGGCGACCCGGCTGCCCACGGAGGCGCGGCAGCGGCTGGAGCGCGCGGCAGAGGCGATCCGCTCGGTCACGATCATCGCGGTGCGGGGGATTCTCTCCCTCGCGCCGTACGGGGTGTTCACCCTGGCGGTGCCGCTCGCGCTCCGGCTCGGCACCACGGCGCTTGGCGCCGTCGCGGTGTACGTGGTGACCGTGGCGGCCCTGACGTTCCTCGTGATCGCCGCGATGTACCCGCTGGCCGTGCTCCGCGGGGTCTCGCTGCGGCAGTTCGCCCGCGCCCTCGCCCCGGCTCAGGGGATCGCCGTGTCGGCACGTTCGTCGCTGGCGGCGCTCCCCGCGCTGATCGATGGCGCCTCCGCGCTCGGGATGCCGGAGCGCGTCACGGGCTTCTTCCTCCCGTTCTCGACGGCGCTGTTCCGGGTGGGGGCCGCGGTGGGCCTCCCGGTGGGGGTGATCTTCATCGCGGCGCTCCACCATGTCGATCTCACCGCGACGCAGCTGGTGATCGCCGGCGTGTCCTCGGTGCTGCTCAGCTTCTCGGCGCCCGGGATCCCCTTCGGCTCGATCCTGATCATGGCGCCGGTGCTCGTCGCCGTCGGCCTCCCCGTGGAGGGGGTCGGGATCCTCCTCGGCGTCGATACCGTCCCCGACATGTTTCGCACCGTCGCCAACGTCACCGGCACGATGGCCGCAGCGGCGGTGCTCGACCCGCCGAAGCGGTGAGCGGCGGGAAGCCGCCGGCCGAGCCGCGCTCGATCGCGTTCTCCCTAGTTGGTCGCGCCGCGCGCCAGGCGGGGGGCCAGGATCGACTGGTAGAGCTCGCAGGAGCGGATGTTCTGCAGGCGGGGGTCCGACGACAGCGTCCGGCGTAGCTCCTCGTCGTCGAAGAACTCCGCCTCGACCAGGGCGCGCAGGGTGGCTTCGACGATGTCGGCCCGCCGGGTTCGATCCGCGATGATCAGGAACAGCACCCACATCCGCGGATCCGCGCACAGCCATACGCTCTGCAACACGAGGCGCAAGGCGCGCTTCTTGCTGCCGCGCTGCATCGCGAGCAGGGCCCGCACGTGGAGGACGAGCGACTTCTCTCGGGCTTTCCGGGCGCACGCGCCGGCACCCTCGAGCAGCGCCTCGGCGTCGTCGAGGTGGCGGTCGGCGATCTCGATGCAGGCGCGCACGGCGAGGCCTTCTGAGTCCGTGAGCTTGTTCTTGATCTCCAGATCCTCCAGCTCGGAGCGAAGGTCATCGAGGTTGCTGGACTGCGTGAAGTGTTCGAACAGCATCAGCGGAAGCGCCTTCTTGCCAGGCTGCAGGTGCTTGCGGTCAGCGGTGCGACTCATGAGTTCTCCTTTGGGCCGTCAGGTGCCCGTCAGATGGATAGAGATGTACGTGCCGGATGGGCTTATTCGCGCCTCAAGGTGCGGAGTCGAATGTGTGCGTAATGAACGCGCCGTCGAAACGTCGCCGGGCTACACGGCCACCGGGATTGCTTGCATGCGACCTCATCAGAGAACCCCTGGGCTCGCAGGGTGAGTGCCTCGACGCACCTCGGGCTCAGCTCGAGCAGCTCTTCCAGGCGCTGGATGATCTCGAGCCTGCGGAGCTGGGGTGGACCTTCCTCGGTCGAGACGTCGGTGAGATCATCGTGGTATTCGACGGTCTCGTGCGTGATCGCACCGCCGCGCTCGCGCTTGAGGATGTCGAGGAAGGCATTGCGCAGGACTTGCTCGATATACCCGCGGTTGAGCGGCTTGCTGAGCGCTTCGAGCCGGGTCCCCAGCGCCGATAACAATTCGCCCTGCGGATCGGGCACGCGGTTGCGCAGCTGACGGACCCAGTAGCCGAACCTCCCCTGGAGCCAGCTTTCGTATTCCGTGTACGATCCGTCGTTCTTGGTGAACCAGTGAGCGAGCACCTCGGCGATGCGAGCCGGCGTGGTCGTGGTGCCGCCGCGGTCGTGGTGCGATGGTTGCGAGTCGGTCTTCGGGCACTCTGGAGGCGGCTCTGGTTCGGGGCGTCTGTCTTCGGAAGAGATCACGTTGGCTCCTTCGCTCGAGGAATCACGACTCCAGCGTGCTGGCTGTGAACGCATTAGCGACGCAACGCTGTGATTTGTGAGGTGGCCAGCCGATCTTTTGACCGGGCGCCGCCGGGTCTGGCGCGCATAGCCAACCGTTCAAGATTACAGAAGAACCACCCACGCTTCGGGCACGATACGACGGCAGACATGGCGGCAGTCAGGGCTGCGCCATCAAGCCAATCCGGAGCGATCTCTCTCCGTGAACGGACCCGGGAGATGGGGCGGCTGTTCTCATGCCGGGGCTCTTGCCGGGACTCTCTCGCTCGTAGTAAGCAACCGCGGCGGAGCTTGCATGGTTTGATGTGAGCACTGTGCGGCTAGCGCTGATGCGAGCGCTACTGGCCGAACACCATGCCGACGCGCAGGTAGGCCTCGCTCGACAGCGCGACGCGCGACACGCGCCCCTCCCGGGTGAGCTCCGGGGGATTGTGGCTGAAGTCGTACCCGGTGAACACCTTCTCCCGGCCGCGCTCGTAGCCTGCGGAACCGCCGGCGCTCAGCGCGAGGAACCACCAGTCCGACAGCCGCCACGTCCAGCCGACGAGGGCGCGCGCGCCGTAGATGTTGGTGAACTGCTCTGCGCTCGCCACGTTCATGCTGTCGATCCGATCGCGCAGCCGGTTGAGCCGCAAGAGCGCGCTGACCTCGAGCGTGGCGCCGTCGAGCAAACGCCGTGGGAAGTAGTCCCAGCCGACGCTCAGGTCGGTGGTGTGGCCGAAGTCGGGCGGGATGTCGCCTTCCTCGGGGCCGTCCGACTCGAGCATGCCCGGGATGATCGCCCACAGCGGGCCGCGGTACCTGGCGTAGTTTGCGCGGATCGCGTTGTGGTCGTTCATGCCGACCCACGCCGAGAAGGCCAGCGACCACGGCCACGCGAACGGGACGTTGACGGCGAAGGCGACCGGCAGCCCGGGCCCTGGGGCCGGGCCGCGGTCCGACGGTGCAGCTGGCTCGCCACGGGGGGCGCCCGACGGCGGAGCTGGCTGGGCGGGAATGCCCCACGGCGGACCTGGCTCGGCGCGGGCCGTGCCGGTGGCGACCGCGGCGAAGGCGAGAAGCAGCACGAGGCGTCGCATCGGCGACTGCTTCTGCATGTGGAGAGCCAGCCTAGATCGCGCAAATCATTGCATCGCCGCGCCCCGGTTACCGGGCCGGCACGCAAGCACGACAAGAATGTCCGGGCCCGGGCGCGTGGCCGGCGCCATCACATCAGGTCGATCCCCTCGCCGTGGTCATCGAGGTCACAGCCACTTGGTGCATTCGGGGAGCGCGGTGAACCAGGCGGGTGGGTCGCCCTGGCCTCGGACGTACGTGCCGAGCGCGGTGAGCGTCACGGGATCGCCGCCGGTGGAGAAGCCCCAGTATTGATGGCTGATGCAGCCAGCCGGGCAGTCGCCGGAGCCGGCGTCGAAGATGTAGTTGTATTTGGTGTCGTTCTCGATCGAGACACAGACGTCGTTACCGTCGCCGACCAGGCCGTTGGGCTCGACGTGGTCGGCGTGGGGGAACATCGAGTACTCGCTCGCGAGGAGAGGCGCATTGAACAGGTGATCGAAGTGGAGTACGACGAACGATGAAATAACCTCTGTTTTGAGAAATCCGTAATAGGTATTGGCGCAGTTCCAGTCGGTGTACGTACCTGCCTGGACGGCCGACATGCCTTCTGCGTCGAAGCTCATGAGGAGCTCATCGGGAAGCCAGCTCTCCGTCGCTTGGATGTCCTGAACAGCGGGGTTCTGACCGCGAATCAGGGCCAGGTCGGAGACAATGTGTTCGTAGACCTGCGTGGGCGCGACGAACTTGCCCGAGGCCTCGATCGCGAGGATCTCGGCCTCTTTGTCGGCGAACGGGGAAAGCGCGATGGCGGCGACGGTATCTTGTCCCTGGTAGTGGGGGCAGGCCGGGTTACCAGGGGAAGGCTGATTGTCGCCGCAGCCTACCGAGACCACGGCGAACAGGCACGCCGTACCCAACCAACCACGTGTCGTGATCATGCTGAGATCGTAGCCGGTCGCGGACCCAGGCGCCAATCAAGTAACGTGCGGCGGCGCGTTCCCTCGGGTGTGTGGCGTTGGCTACATGAAGTTGCGGGTGTGAAGCGAGGACAGGTGCGCGGCGTGCGCGGCGTCGAAGCCGAGGCGGCAGAGTCGCAGGCGGCGTCCGTCGTCCATCGCACGCTGTAGCTGGACAACCGCGGTGTGGCCTCGGCGCAACGCGTCGGGGGCCCAGCTCCCGGCGGCCAGGAGGATCAACGAATCGAACACCTCGGCGTTGAGGCCGGCGGTGTGCGCCAGCGTCGTGTGGCGGCGCTCGATCGCGGCGGCCAGGCGATCGCGGAGGCCGGGATCGTCGCCGGCGTGGCGCTGGAGGTGGGCGAGGCCGAACGCCACGTGGCGCGCCTCGTCCTGCGCGGCGAACCGGGCGACGTCGGCGGTGCAGGCGTCGGGGGCGTGGTCGCGGATGAACCACAGGAGGGACAGGAAGCTGCCTTCGCCGAGGACGGCGAGCAGGAACGACGCGACGGCCCACTCCGGTTCGTCGAACAACGTGGCGAGCGACGCCTGACCGCCGGCGGTGGACAGGCCGAGGTCTTTGCGGCGGAGGGTCGCGCGGCGGGTGAACACGGCGATGTGGCGGGCCTCGTCGGCGGCCTGGATCGCGAGCAGCTGCATCACCTCGCGAAAGTGCGGATGGAGGCGGCCCAGGAAGCGGACCGGGACGAGCAGCGCCGCGGTCTCGTTCTCGATCAGGTACGTCATGATCTGGACGATCGCGTCTTCGACCTCCGCGGGGTGATCGATCGGCGCGTCCCAGCGGATCGTGGTCTCCGGATCCCACTGCGCGGCGGCGGCCTGCGCGTACAGCCGCGCGGCTTCGTCGGCCCACACGGCGTGCTTGTCCGCGAGCGGGAGATCGAGGTCGGGCGCGCCGGCTTCGACGAGCGCGCCGCGGGCGGCGAGCCCCCAGCGCGCCGGCGCACGATCGGCGACGGCGGAGGCGCTGCCGGCACGCTCCGCGCCGAGCCAGCGGTTCGGGCCGCGCGTGATCGCGAAGCCGCCGCCGCGCGCCTCCAGCGCGTGGCCATTCGCGCGGCACCAGGCCGGCAGATCGATCGCGAGCGTCGGCGCGGAACCACGGACCTCGATCGCCGGCTCCTGCGCGAGCGCGTGCTTGATGATCAGGTGCGCGCCTTCGTCGAGGCCGAGATCGCCGAGCTCGATCATACAATACGATCGAAAGGCCCGGCTTCGCCGGGCCGCGCAGCAACGCGAAGCGTTGTGGAGATACGATCGACCGCGCGCTCCAGCAGCGCGTATCCGGTGGTACGGCCGGGCAGCCACACCTTCAGGCCCTCCATATCGAGCAGCGGGCGCACGGCCGGATCGTCGTACGACATCGCGAGCAGGAGCTCGCGGAGCTTCGCGATCGCCGGCGTGTCGTCGAGCGCCGTCACGTTGCAGTGGTCGTAGGGGCCGGTCTGCAGCACGACGCGCAGCGCGTTGGTCGCGAACAGGCCTTCGCGCGCGAACGCGAGGCGATTGCCATCGATGATGCAGGCGGCGTCGACCTTGCCCGCGACCAGCGCCGCGACCGCGTCGCGTTCGCCGCCGACGTGATCGCCGTGCTTGCCGACGAGGACGTCGTGGCGCACGACCTCGAAGTCCTGGCCCGGCGCGAGGCCGGCGGCGGCGATCTCCGACAGCGGGATCAGCGTCGCCTGTGGAGAATCCGCGGCGCCGCACGCGACGCGGCGTCCGCGCAGGTCGCCGACCGTGGCGATCGGACCGTTGGCGCGGACGAGCACGACGCTGGTCAGATCGCGGTCGGTGTCGCGCATCGCGATCGCCTTCGCGCGATCCGGAGCCGCGCGCTGCGTGTGGATCCACGCGAGCGGCGAGTTCCACGCGACGTCGATCTGGCCGGCGAGCTGCGCCGCCACCTGGCGCTCGTAGCTGGAGTACAGGACGAAGTCGAACGGTAGACCGCGCGCCTCGAAGTACGCCTTGAAGCCGTCCCAGATCGGAACGACCTTGGCGTCGTAGGCGACCGCACCGAGGATGAGCTCGCGCGCCATGGTCAGAACAGCGGGAGGCCGCAGACGGCCTTGCCGATGAAGTCGTAGAGGATGTCGGTGGTCGGGCTCATCACGAGCGCGGCGCGCGAGTCGCGGAAGACGCGCTCGACGCCGACGTCCTTGCGGTACGCCGCGCCGCCGCACACGCGCATCGCGAGGTCGGTGACCTCGGCGGCGGCCTCGCCGGCGGCGGCCTTGCTCTCGAGGACGCGCAGCATCGTGTCGGGGCGGTTCGCGACGATCGCAGCGAGCGTGTCCGCGAGCAGGAGCTTCGTGAAGTCGGTCTTGATCTGCATGCGCGCGATGAACGCGCGGATCGTCGGCAGCTCGGCGAGCGACGACGACGCGTGCTCGAACTTCGCACCTCCGGCGTGCGCGGCGGTGCGTGCGACCGCGGTGTCCATCAGCCCGGCCGATACGGCGGTCGTCAGCACGTTGAACCACGGCAGGACGACGCCCATCATGATGCCGAACCCGGCGCCGTCTTCTCCGAGGCGAGCGGATTGCGGGACCATGGCGTCCTCGGCGGTGATCGGCGCGGAGTCGTTGCCGCGCAGCCCGAGCCCGTCGAACGGCGTGGTCGAGGTGCGCATGCCCGGCGTGGTGCGGGGCACGAGCCACAGCGTCGACAGCTCGCCGCCCGCGGTCGGCTTGCTCGACCACACGTAGCTGTCGGCGTTCGTCGCCGAGGTCGCCATCGACTTGCGCCCGGTGAGCTTGACGTTGGCGCCGTCGATGGTCGCCGTGCCGACCGGAACCCAGAAGGCGCTGCGCGAGCCGACCTCGGAGAACGCGAGCGTCGTGAGGTGGTTGCCCGCGGCGATCGCCTTGCGGACCTCGACGGGGCCGTTCGCTTCGATCACGGCGGTCGCACAGTAGTGCATGCACACGACCATCGCGGTCGAAGCGCACTCTCGCGCGATGCGCCCGACGACCTGCGCCGCAGCGGGCAGGCCGAGGCCCTTGCCGCCGACCTCCGTCGCGCTGATGAGACCGAGCAGGCCCGCGTCGCCCATCGCGCGCAGGGTCTGGGTCGGGAAGCGGCCGCGGTCAACGTCGGCCGCGTGTTGCGCGGCGGTCGCCGCGATGGTCTCCAGCACCTTCTCGTATTCGAACGTCATGGCTTCTCCCAGGCGAGCGCGTCCAGGCGCCCGCCGAGTTACGTGGACCCGGGCCCGCCGGGTCTCGGCTACGTTCAACACATCACCGCGACCACCGTACTCCGATCGCAGCGCTGAGACATCGCGTCAGCCCGGGAAACGAGTCGCGCGCTCGTCAACTATCCCGAAACACGTCGCCGACCGCGGCCTCCGTGACCGCAGAGCCACGATTCGATCCGGGCGAGATCGGGTTCGCCATCGATGCGCGCTCGCACATTAGGAGCCACCGGCAACGACCGTGCCGCGAGCACCTTCAGGAGCAGCGAGCGCACCTCGTCGGCGCGGCCCTCGGTACGGCCTTCGGCGCGGCCCTCGTCTTCCCATTCATGGATGAGCTCCTGAACGTTCGGATCCTGGATGATCGATTCCACGTGAAAAATCCTCCTGGCCGTCTCACTTCCGAGGATAACGGCCGATACGATGTACAGCAACTGGATCGTGGTTCGCCGGTCGTGAACACTCCTCGTTTTCACGTCGCACGACGTTGATTCGCCTTATCGATGACCGTACCTTCGTGCTTGCACGTCAACCTCAGAGGGGCACATGAGCAACGAGAAGACCTATAAGGGAAGCTGTTTCTGTGGAGCTGTCGAGCTGACCGTGACAGGCGCGCCAGCGGCCATGGGATTCTGCCACTGCACGTCGTGTCGCCAGTGGTCTGCGGCTCCGGTCAACGCGTTCACCCTCTGGCAGCCGACCGCGGTCAAGATCACCAAGGGCGCCAGCGACATCGGCACGTACAACAAGACGCCGGTGAGCTTTCGCAAGTGGTGCAAGACCTGCGGGGGGCACGTCTTGACGGAGCATCCGACCTTTGGATTGATCGACGTGTTTGCAGCCACCATTCCCGAATTCCCGTTTCAGCCGGGGCTCCACGTGCACTACGGCGAGGTGGTACTCCACATCAAGGATGGTCTCCCCAAGCAGAAGGATATGCCGAAGGAGATGGGGGGCTCAGGCACCCTGCTCCCCGAGTAGCCCCGGATCCGTGGCACGAGCACCGGGCACGCGGAACTCGGCAAGTCCACCTCCTTGCCAGCACGCCTCCGTACCCACCTGTTTCATGCGTCGGGTACTTCTCCTCGATGAGAAGAAAAAGACGAGAAGATGCGGAACTAGCTAGTACCACTCGGCGGCGAGCGAGGACTCGGGGAATACACCCTGCATCGGCTCCCAGTCCAACCGCACGCCGTCGTTCGTCACCCAGTCGCGCGCGCGGAACCCCGTGGCGTCCGGATCGACCCCGAACGTGCCGCCCGCGGCCCGCGCGGCCTCGCCGACCGCCGCCAGGAAGGCGTTCAGCCGCGGCGTGTGCTGCGCGCACAGCTCGCGGTTGTCGAACATCCGCTTGTGATCGGCTTCGGGATGCGCCGAGCCGAAGACCCACGGAAACCAGACGTCCGAGTGAATCTCGATCCGCACGCTCACCGGCAGCGGATGCGCGCTGCGATCCAGGAGTTCGCCATCGCGCACGCCCTCGAACCGCCGCCCGAGCACTCGCACGGCGGGGTAGTGCATCATGAACCCGTCGGGGATCACGTCCTCAACGGGCTCCGTCGCCTTCAGCTCCGCGCCGAGATCCGAGACCGCCTTTTCGACGACGCGGTCCTCCCGATCGTACAGCGCGAGCAGGGTCTCCACCGTCGACGACCGCGCTGCGCCGGGCAGCATCGCCGAGCCGACGAAGCCGAACGCGTCCAGCACGTGTTGCTCGGCGAACAGGCGCGCGAGCACCACGCCGAGCGCGCCATCCCGCTCGCGCCGATACCCGATCAGCGGCGCCTCGACGACTTCGTACATGCGATGCGCCGCGCCTGCGGCCAGCACCGCCTGCACGAGCCCCAGCACTGCCTGCGGCCGCCGCTGCACCGCCGTGAGATCCGCGCGCCAGGTCACGAACGCGTTGTCGGTCTGTATCCACAGGTTCTTCATGATGCGCGTACCCCAACCCTACACGCTTACTGCAGCTCGGACACCTGGAAGATAAATGTGGAGATCGCGTTCTTCACGCGCACCACGCCGGGGGTCGCGCCCTTCGGCGATAGTTTGTCGAGGCCGTGGATCTTGCCCTTCAGCGCCGCGGCGATCTGGTCACGGCTGGCCTGGAACAGCTCGTTCTTCGGGCCCTCGATGATGATGTCGGCGATCCGCTGGTAACCTTCGGGCGGCAGCTCGCCATGCTCGCCGTTCAGCTGGTCGACCGCCTTCTGCAGGTTATCGATGACGTTCTCCAGCTTCGGCCCGGTCACGGTCTTCGACTGCAGCGCTTGCTTGGCGTCATAGTCGATGACGTCGGCCTTGCCCGCCGGCTTGCCGCCCTTCGCCGCGGCGTTGCCGCCCAGCGACACGTCGTGACCTTGCTGGACGGCGCGCCGGTATGCCTCCATCAGCTCGTTGAACTTGCCAGTGTGCCAGTTGCCCGGCGCCGGGTCCATCTGGCTCAGCTCCTGGCTGATCTCGGTCATGAACTTCTTCAGGCCCTGGAGGCTCTCCAGCTTCCCCGAGTTCACGAGCGCGATGACCTGATCGCTGATGCCCATGTCGCGCGCCATCGACAGCACCGCCATCGCGGCCTTCGGCTGCACGTTGCCCTTCACCATGGTCTCGATCGCGCGCAGGCCCTCCCCGCCGAAGTCGAGCGCGGTCTCCGCGATGTCGAACGGATTCATCTTGTTCGCGAGCAGGCGCTCGACGAGCGCGGGATCGATCTTCTGCTCGCGCAGGATCTGGGTGACCACGTCGTCGACGGCGTGCTTCTCGGCGAGCTGGTCGTACGCGTCGCCGGTCTTCGGCGGCGTCTCGCCCTTGTCACCCTTGCCGCCCTTCCGGCGCAGCTCGAGCAGCTTGCGCAGCGCCTGCTTCGGACCCAGGATCGGCGCCTCACCCGCGTTGTAGCTCTTGATCCGTGCGTCGAGCCACTCGCTGAGCTTGGTCTTGCCGAACGCGCGGCCGATCGGCGTCTCGGCGATCTTCGGCACCGCCGCCTTCACGCCCGCGCTGATCGCCCACATCACGAGCGCCTCGAGCAGCACGCCGACCAGCGTGCCGATCGCCTCCGCGAACGCGCGCGCGGCGGTGTCGATCGCTTGGTGGTCGCCGCGCGCGTTCCACACCGCACCGAAGAACGTGGCGAACGTCGAGCCGATGCGCGCGATCGCGCTGCCGATCCACTTGACGAGGAACGCGAGGCCGATCCAGTCGAGCAACGCGAGGCCGACCTCGAAGCCGGCCGCCGCACCGGGGGCCGCCCCCACGCCGCCCGCGAGCGCGCCGATCGCGGCTCCGACCACCGTGGTGATCGCGAGCAGCGCCACCGCGCCGACCGCCATCCACATCAGCGACTCGAGGATCCCGAGGATGCTCTCCTCGGCGTGCTTCGAGATCGCGCCCCGGAGGTACTTGCCCGACAGCGCGATCGCATCCTTGAAGTCGCTGTAGAGCTGCCCGGCGCGCTCGAGGAAGCCCGCGATGCCGAGCGCGCTCGCGACGTTGTACGTCAGCGAGCCCGAGTTCAGCACGCTGTGCAGCGACTTCGCGAACTCCGCGCTCGGGATCCAGATATACGTATCCGCCTTGAACTGGACGGTCTTCCAGCCGCTCGTCGTGTCGGGGATGTCCTGGTGGTTCACCGCGCCGAGCACGTTCACGAAGAACCGCAGGTCGGTGCCCCACTTGTTCGCGATGTCGCCGTAGTAATGCTGCGCGATACTGATCGCGAACCCGGCGGTGCCACCCTGGACCTTGTGGAGCTTCGCGTTTGGCTCGGGGAGCTTGTGCTCGGGCGCATACCAGATGTATTGCCGCGCGCAGTAGCCGAGCCGGCCGTCCGCCGTGGCGATGAGCAGCCAGTCGCCTGGGAACGCCTGCATCACCTGCACGCGGGTGTTGAACGGCAGCGTGGCGAGGATGTTGCTGTCGTTCGCCGTCGACATTGACGAGCGCATCCGCAGCTGGGGCTCTTGATCGCGCGCGACGAGACCGATCTCGTTCACCGGCTTGCCACCTGCGGGCACGACGAGGGGGTTCGCGCCGCTGCCAGTCGCCGGGGCGCGGAACACGGCCGCGCCGTGCGCGAGCGCGGGGGTGGGTGGGAACGCGGTGGCGACGAACACGAGCGCCGACTGCGCGAGGTCGCGGCGCGGCGCGCTGCGCACGTGATGGGCGACCTGCTCGGCCTCGCGCTCCGCCGCCTCGTCCGGATCGCTGATCCGCAGCCCGCCGCCGGTCGCGACGCGGCCGTCCTGCGCCTGCACGGCGTGCGTCAGCTCGTGGGCGAGCAACTCGCGGCCCGAGTCGCTCGCGGGCTCGAACGCCCCCGGGGCGAAGAAGATGTCCGCGCCGATCGTGAACGCGCGTGCGTGGATCGTGCGAGCCGCTGTCCCCGCGACGGCATCCGTGTGGACGCGCACGCGCGAAAGATCGGCGCCGAGCACGGCCTCCATGTCGCGGCGGAGCGTCGCGGGTAGCGCGTCGCCCGCGCCGCGGCGGGCGAGGGCGGCGGCGATGGTGGGATCGTGCGCGGCGGCGTCGTCGACGGGCGCCTCACCGCTGCGGTGGAGCGTGGCCGCGGGAAACCCGAGCGCCTCGGGCGCCTGGAACGCCGCGCGTGCGGGTACCAGGTCGGGCGCATCGCTTCCACCTCCGCCGTCGCCGACGCTACCCTTGCCAGGGTACCTCGCAGGGGAACGTCCGGCGAGGATGTCGTTGGAGGCTGGGTCGGTGCTGGTTCGCACCGCGGCGGCGTTGCCGAGCTGGGGCGCGGTGCTGGGCCGTGCCGGGCGGGCCTCGGCGGCGCGAGCTTCGGCCTCGGCGGCGCTCGACTCGGCGACGAGATCGAGGGTGCCATGGGCGGCGAGTTCGCCGCGGGAATGCTGGGCAACGTGGGTGAGCTCGTGGCGCAGCAGGCGATCTCCGGCTTCAGTACCGGGCGCGAACTGGTCGCGGGCGAAGTAGATGTGATGGCCGACGGTGAAGGCCTGGGCGCCGAGTAGCTCGGCGGCTTCGGCGGCGGCCTCGTCGGCGTGGACGCGCACGTGATCGAATGCGATGGCAGGGTCGGCGCCGGCGAGGGCGGTGGTCATGCGGGCGGCGAGCTCACCGGGCAGCGGCGCACCGTGGTCGGCGGCGGCGAGGATCGCGAGGACGCGCTCGAGGAGATCGCGGGAGGACGCGCGTGACTGACCGTCGCGACCGCGTGCGGCGAGGCGGGCGCTGGGGCTCGCCGTCGAACGCGCGTGAGCAGTGGCGGGGTTGGCCGGCGGGGTGGGGCGACGGCGAGCGCTGAGTTCGTCGATGGAGGGCGCGGTGTCGGCGTCGTGGATGGCGCCAGCGCCGAGCTGGGCCCGGCGGCGGGCGTCGGCGGCGACGAGGGTGGTGCGGCCGGGGACGCGAAGGGCGAGCGCGTCGGCGGGGGCGGGAGCGGTGTGGAGCTCGACGCCGACGCGGGTGACGCGGCCGGGGACGCGGGGGGCGAGCGCGCCGGTGGGGGTGAGGGCGCCGTCGAACTCGGTGGCGACGCGGGTGAGGCGGCCGGGGTCGGGGCGCAGGCGGCCGCCGCGGGCTGCAAGGCGCGCGGCGAGCTGGTAGAACCGGCGGCGCGCGAGGTCGTCGTCACGGCGACCGCTGGCGTCGGTGGCCTCGGCGCAGGCGTGCTGCCATAGGGTAAGGGCAAGGTCGCGGGACAGGCCGTGGCGCGCACCCTCGAAGACAGGGTCGAAGGGGCCGCGCCCAGGTTCGCGATCGCGCAGGGGAGGGTGGATCCAGTGTGTCATCGCGGGACTCGATGGCGCGACGGAGCAGTGGCGATTTGGCCGGCTTGGGTTCCCTGCTGCGGTTCACGCACGATATCGCGCTCTGCGTCGCCATGCTCATCAACAGAATCGCCATTCCGACGCATAGCTGCCTCCGGCGGTCTCGCCGCTCGCGAGAGCCGCCACCTCATACGCCGCTCCCCAATTACTCTGCTATGCCGCTAAATGCTGCGGGCTGCCAAATATGACCGCATTGCATTCGTCCAGTACAGCTATTCTGTAAAACGCTACAACTAACTGATGCGGAGCCCGCATGCAGCATTGAACCGAGATCGGCACTGATCGTTCGGTCACTCCGATGTGCACGCCAACTCAAGGAACAGATTTTCAGTGGTCGTGAGCTCCCAGGCTTCGCATCTCCTTTGGGTCAGGTTGAGTCAGGGCCTTGCGCGGCGGGAGCAACGGAGCGACCCACACAAAGGGCGGGCAAACGGGTCGCTCCCGTTACGACTCGGCTGCAGGTCAGGGACCTCAGGTCGGTCCTGCCGGGTAGTCACCGAAGGAACCGGTTGGACTCACTCCACGACGCGCCAGCGCCACGTGGGCGCAACCGTTGCTCGGCGGCGGCGCCCGACGAGCCAGGCGCGGGCGATCCGGCGGTGCCAGCTCTCGCGCGCCATGAAAGTAGTCGTCTCGGTGACGTCGACCTCGTCGTAGATGTCGGCGTCGTCGCCAGGGGAGTCTTGCCGGAAGGCGGGCGCGACGGTGCCGTGCGGCTCGGGGCAGGGGTCGCCGAAGCCGTCGTAGACGATGACGCGACCTTTGGCAGGTCGATCTTGAGCCAGGCGATCGCGGCGGCGCGCACGGGTTTGCGACTCTGCGGCAGGATGCCGGTGATGTGGACCGGTGACACCAAGCCCGGCGAGGGCAGGCGGCGCGCTTGGTCGGTGGCGAACGCTTGCGCGCTGGCGTGCAGCTCGAGCGAGAGCGTGATGCCGGCACACTTGCAGTTCATGGCTGCACTCCCGCGACCCACCGAGCCGCGGCTGCTTTTCGCCATAGCTGCTGGCCCGAGACACCGCTTGGCGTTCTGTTGCGACCGCAACCCAGGCCGGTGTACAGTGTGCAGGGAGGAGGATAGTTGCTGCGTATATCGGGGTGGTCGCGGCAGGATGCGGCAGTGTCGCAGGCGTCTCTCATGACGCTTCGATCGATACCGTCGTCGACGGTCTCCGCTGCAACTCTCGCAACGACTGCTCAAGCGGAGACAACTGCATCACGGGCTCCTGTGTCGCTGCGGGCACGAGTTGCTATGCGATCCTCGCCGCATCCAAGGATCTCCCCGATGACGACTATCTCGTCGATCCCGACGGCGAGGGTGGTGCGTCGGCGTTCGTTGTGCACTGTGACATGACCACCGCTGGCGGCGGCTGGACAGTACTGCCGCTCAGGTTCGGAGACGCGGCGTTCTGGGATCTTCCGGCGACAGGAGCGGCCTGCACTACGCTCCTTGCACACGACAATCTCGGACACTTCGAGTCGTTCCAGACCAGCGCAATCAGCTCGTTCATGGCGGCCTACCAGTCGCTCCGGTTCGTCCCGCCGATCCCCGTCAAGGAGGTGCGCTTTTCGCAGTTGACCTTCCGAGCCGGCGGCAGCGGGAACTCGATGGACATCTATCCCAACATGGTCCCGAGCCAGTCCTCCAACGAGGGCTGGTACTTCACCAGCACGGATCCGACCACAGCACTTGGCTTCGTCTATGGGCCCTGCGACACACCGGGCTATGGAATGTCGGGCCCGGCATGCAACGGCCAGCCCGGGGACGTCGTTCTTGGAGATGCACTGACGACCATCGATCGTTCGATGACGCTGAGCTCGGTTGCGCCCCGGTTCCACATGGTGGTCGGTCAGGACTGCAGGTCTTCGATCGTGATCCCGCCGGAAAGCGGCGAGGGACTCGAGATCAAGACCTCGCCGGATACCGACGGGGTCTGGCGCAAGGGCCTGCTTGTTCGCTGACCCTAAGCTGGGCTTATAGGGCGCTGCGTCGGTGTTCGAGCACGAGGTGGGTGGCGAGCAACGCCGCGCCTAGATCGAGGGCCACTGGGGAATTTGCGCGCAAAGGTCGTCTTGCCGGCGCCGTTCGGTCCGGCCAGGATCAAGATACGCATGTCCATTGCGCTAGGGCGGAGATCCTACCGCTGGCCAGATGCTTGTCCCGCACGGGCTCGATCAACAGCGATCGCTCGCACCCGGCACAGGTTAGTGATGCTGGTCGCGGGCGGGGGCGATCTCCGCGGCGGTCATCGACGGTTGCTTGGTCGCGAGCGCGAACCCGACCAGTTGCATGATCGCGAAGCTACCGGCGTAGACGAGGCGCCGGGAGACTGGGTGCCAGCGCTAGGCGGGCGCAGCCGTCGCCCGGTTCCGGCGCCTGACGAGCCAGGCGCGGGCGATCCGGCGGCGCGGGCGTGTGACGAGCCAGGCGAGGAGGGGGACGAGCGGCCAGGCGAGCCAGGCGGCGTGCATCCACCACGGGCGCTCGAAGCGGAAGGCGATGACGTGAGGGCCGGGCGGGACGTCGACCGCGGGGAAGTCGGGGGTCACGCGGCGGACCGGGATCTCGACGCGGTCGAGGTAGGCGTGCCAGCGCGGGTGCCAGCTCTCGCGCGCCATGAAGGTGGTCGTCTCGGTGACGTCGACCTCGGCGTAGATGTCGGCGGCGTCGCCGGGGGAGTCTTGCCGGAAGGCGCGCGTGACGGTGCCGTGCGGCTCGGCGCCCGGTCCGCCGAAGCCGTCGTAGACGAGGACGTGAGCTTTTTGCGGCAGGTCGGTCTTGAGCCAGGCGATCGCGGCGGTGCGGGCGGGCATGCGGCCGGGTGGCAGGGTGCCGGTGATCTGGACCGGTGACACCAGGCCCGGCGCGGGCAGGCGGCGCACCTCGTAGTGTTTGGTCTCGAAGATCTGGTCGCCGGCCGGCATCGAGCTGGCGTTGGTCTTCTCGAACACGAGGATCGGCGCGTCGTAGACCCACGCGTTCTTCGTGAAGTCTCTGACCGTCCAGAGAAAGTCGTAGTTCGGGCTGGCCTGCAGTCCGCCGCCGCCCATCATCAGGAGCGAGGGCCGGCGGCCGTATTCGTAGGTGAGGAGGTTCCACCAGTGGTTCTCGGCGCCGGTGCCGACCTGCTTGCGCCCGGGGGGCTCGCGCTGCAGGCGCTGGGCGATGTCGTGGAGCTCGTTGCCGTGGCTGCCATCGAAGTCGGGCAGGACCCGCACTCGCGAGGCGAGGGCGCGCGCGCCGGGCAGGGTCAAGAGCACGACCAGCGCGGCGGCGATCGCGGCGATGCCGGTCCGCACGGCGTATTGCAGCGGGACGTCGTGCGCCCACGCGCGTTGCTTCGCCGGGGTCACGGCGGACAGCAGGGCGCGGATCGGACGGTGGAACGCCGAGCCTTCGGGCGCGTCCCAGAGCTGCTTGCCGAGCCCGAGCGCGCCGGCGCCGATCGCGAGGCCCAGGACGACCTGCATCGCGCCGAGGAAGCGCACGGCCGGGATCAGATCGTCGTCGGTCTTGCCGAGGTGCGGCCCCATCCCGAGCCACACGGCGTAGACCACGGCGGGGGCCCACAGCCAGCGCATGAACCGCGCGCGCGCGAACAGCGCGACGAGCGGCAGCGTCCAGGTCAAGACGACGGGGCGCGCGTAGTCGAAGATCGAGCCGTATGCGTACCACTTGAGCAGGGTCTGAAAGCCGGGGCCGATCTCGTCGTTGACGCGATGCGGGAAGCCGCCGAAGCCGGCGTAGTCGATCCAGAGCGGGAGCCAGATCGGCATCCACGTGACGACCAGGCATGCGGCAAGAATCGCGAGGCGGATGAGCTCGCCGAACCACGGCCGGGGCGGTGGATTGCGCCAGCGTTCGCCGAGCGCGGCCCTGGCCGCCGACAGCACGCCGTGGCTTGGATCAGCGATCATGTCCCGGCCGATCGCGGCGAGGAGCTGATCGACGCCGGCGAGCACGAGCTGCGCGATCCAGCCGGCGACCAGCGCGACGGCGAGCGAGACGCCGGCGAACGGGTGGCACAGGGTGACGAACGCGCCCCAGGCGACGGCGGGTGCAAGGCCCTTCTGGTCGGTCGCCCAGCGCACGGCGTGGCCGAGCGCGAGCGGAAACGCCGCGAGCGCCCAGGTCTGGGTGTAGAGCCCGACGTTGAACGTGCCCGCGTTGCCGGTGCCCCATCGCGACTCGCCGTTGAGCAGGCCAATGGCGAGCGCGGCGACGACGGCTTGCCACGGGGTCGCCCCGATGAGGCGGATGCCGCGGTACGCCGCCGCCGGGGCGAGGACGAGCGGCAGGAACACGCTGAGCTCGAAGAAGAACAGGTGATGGCCGAACACCGCCGCGGGGATGGCGGACATCAGCTGCGGGATCACCTGATAGTAGTAGGCCGACGCGAAGCCGCCGTTGGCGCTCGGGTTCCAGAAGTCGTAGTCGCCGGCGCGCAGGCAGTCGGCGAGCCGCGCGCTCTCGGCCATGTGGAAGGTCAGGTCGTCGCCGGCGAGCTCGCCGCCGAACATGTGGCCGTAGATGAAGATCATCGCGACCGTCAGGACGCCGAGCGCGGGCAGCGCGCCGTGCAGCGCCAGCCAGTCGGCGCAGTAATCCCATAGATCCTTGACCACGATCTCGGGCTCGTCACCTGGGACATGTTCGTGATCCTGCTCAGCCTGGTCGCCGTGGTCAGCTTGCGGCTCCGCCGCCGGAGCTGCCGCTGCCGGCGGCTCGGTCCCGTCGGGGGCGTCGTCGGTCATGCCTCCTCCAGCAGCTCGGCGATGCGATCGTCGTCGAACAGGGGCGTCGCGCCGCGCACGCCCGCGACCGCCGCGGCCCATCGGCTCGCGATCCGGCCGGACATGGGGAGATCCCAGCCGCTGATCATGCCGAACAGGAACAAGGCAAGGTACGCATCGCCGCACCCGACATTGTCACCACCGGGCTCCGCATGCACGCCCGGAATCTCGATCGGCGCGGCGTCGAGCGGATAGATCGTCGAGCCCGGCGCGCCGTGGGTGATGACGAGGATCCGCGGCTTCGCCGCGCGGAGCTGCGCGATCGGATCGTCCCAGCCAAGCAGCGCGCGGAGCTGCGCGACCTCGCGATCGTTGAGCTTGACGACGTCGGCGTGCTCGAGCGCGCGGGCGATCGCGTGCGTCGCCTGATCGTTGGGCCGCAGGTTCGCGTCGTAGACCTTGAGGGCGGGGTGTTTCGCGGCCTCGATCGCGCGCTGCCAGGCGGCGAAGCCGTCGGCGGTGCGCAGGGCGAGCGTCCCGTAGACGAACACGCCGGCCTGCCGGATCGCGTCCAGGACCGCGCCGGTGCACTCGATGCGCTCCCAGGCCCGGCCCGGGTGCAGCGTGTAGCGCGGCTCGCCCGCTTCGATCTGGATCGTGACCTCGCCGGTGGCGCGGGCCGGATCGATCTGGATGAGCGAGGTATCGACCAGGCCGCCCAGCTGGGCGATCGCGCGGCGACCGTCCGCGTCATCGCCGACCCGGGTCACCAGCTGCGCCCAGCCCCCTGCCTGCCCGAGGTGCCAGGCGACGTTGGCCGGCGCGCCGCCGAGCTTCTCGCCGGTTGGAAACCGGTCCCACAAGAGTTCTCCCCAGATGACGACCGCGTCCGTTGACATCGTGCTACTTGGTGTAAATAATACACTCAAACAGTGCCCGACCCCCAACACCTGTACGGCGGCTCTCTGGCGCTGCTCACCGACTTGTACCAGCTCACCATGGCCTACGGCTACTGGAAGGCCGGTACAGCGGATCGGGAGGCGGTGTTTCACCTGACGTTCCGGCGAGCTCCGTTCGGGGGCGGCTACGCGATCGCGTCGGGGATCACCCCGGCGCTGGGCTACCTCGAGGGCCTGCGGTTCTCGGCAGGCGACCTGGCGTACCTGGCGACCCTGCGCGACGGCCGCGGGGAGGCGCTGTTTCCGGCCGGGTTCCTCGATTACCTGCGTGGCTTCCGGTTTGCGTGCACGGTGGACGCGGCGCCCGAAGGCAGCCTGGTGTTCGCCCACGAGCCGATCGTGCGGGTCACGGGACCTATCGCGCACGCGCAGCTGGTCGAGACGACGCTGCTCACGATGATCAACTTCGAGACCCTGGTCGCGACCAAGGCGTCGCGTGTCGTGCAGGCGGCGCGGGGCGCCCCGGTGATCGAGTTCGGGCTGCGCCGCGCGCAGGGCATCGACGGCGGACTGTGCGCCTCGCGCGCGGCGTACATCGGCGGCTGCGCCGGGACCTCGAACGTGCTCGCCGGCAAGACCTTCGGGATCCCGGTCCTGGGCACCCACGCCCACAGCTGGGTCATGTTCTACGGCGACGAGCTCGCCGCGTTCCGCGCCTACGCCGACGCGCTGCCCGGCAACTGCACGCTCCTGGTCGACACCTACGATACGCTCGAGGGCGTCCGCCACGCGATCACGGTCGGCCACGAGCTCCGCGCGCGGGGCCACGAGCTGGCCGGCGTCCGGCTCGACTCCGGCGACCTCGCGTACCTGTCGATCGAGGCGCGCCGCATGCTCGACGCCGCCGGCTTCCCGCGCGCCAGGATCGTCGCGTCCAACGATCTCGACGAGACGGTGATCGCGTCGCTGTTCGAGCAAGGCGCGCGGATCGATACGTTCGGCGTCGGCACGCGCCTGGTCACCGCCTACGATCAGCCCGCGCTCGGCGGGATCTACAAGCTCGGCGCCGCGCGCGACGAGCACGGCACCTGGCGCGAGGCGATCAAGCTGTCCGAGCAGCCGATCAAGATCTCGAACCCGGGCAACCTGGCGGTCCGCCGGCTCCGCCGCGGCGGCGAGCTGGTCGCCGACATCATCTACGACAGCGAGGCCGGGTTCTCGAAGGCCGCGCTGCACGACATCGACGATCCGCTGCGCCCGCCGATCGCCCCGGTGTTCGACGAGGCATCGGACCTCCTGGTCACCTACCTCCGCGGCGGTACCCAGGTGCGCGCGGCCGATACCATCGAGGTGGCCCGCGCCCGCGCCGCGCGCGAGCTCGCGCAGCTGTCGCCGCGCGCCCGCCGGTTCCTGAACCCGCAGCCGTACCCAGTCGGGCTCGATCCACACGTCCATACCCGCAAGCAACAGCTGGTCGCCGAGGCGCGCGAACGAACCGCGATCGCCGCGCGATCATGACGGTAGCCTGGGAGCCGTCATGACCGAACCGATCGTGTTCTCGACCCTGGCGTACGACTACCTCGGACGCGCCGTCGCCGCCCGGACCGGGTGGGAGGTCGGCGTGGTGGCGCGCAAGACGTTCCCCGACGGCGAGCACTACCTGCGGATCGAGACCGATCCGGCCGATCGCGACGTCGTCCTCGTGGGCGGTACGACCGACGATACGTCGACGCTCGAGCTCTACGATCTGGCGTGCGGCCTGGTGACCGGCGGGGCGTACCGCCTCAGCATGGTGATGCCGTTCTTCGGCTACTCGACCATGGAGCGCTCGGTGAAGTTCGGGGAGGTCGTGACGGCGAAGACCCGGGCGCGGCTGCTGTCGTCGGTGCCGATGGCCAGCCGCGGGACGCAGGTGTTCCTGCTCGATCTGCACGTCGCGGCGATCACGCACTACTTCGAGGGCGGGATCCGGCCGATCCACATGTACGGCAAGTCGCTCGTGGTCGCCGCGGCTCGGCGGCTCGGCGGCGACGACTTCGTGCTGGCGTGCACCGACGCGGGGCGCGCGAAGTGGGTCGAGTCGCTCGCCAACGACCTGAACGTCGCGGCGGCGTTCGTCTACAAGCGGCGGCACGACGACGCGACCGAGGTGACCGGCGTCTCGGCGCAGGTCCGCGGCAAGCGGGTCGTGATCTACGACGACATGATCCGCACCGGCGGCTCGCTCCTCAGCGCCGCGAAGGCGTACCGCGACGCCGGGGCGGTGGCGATCGACGCGATCGCGACGCACGGGCTGTTCCCGGGCGATTCGCTCGCCAAGCTCGAGGCGAGCGGCCTCCTGGGCCGGATCATCGTCACCGACAGCCACCCGCGGGCGGTCGCGCTGCAGAACCACTTCCTGGAGGTCGATAGCACCGCGAGCCTCCTGACGGAGCATCTGATCTCGAACCGCTGAGTATTTCCGGAGAGCAGGCCGTCATGAGACTCGTCAAGGTCGCCGTTGCGTGTGTCAACCAGACGCCGCTTGCGTGGGACGCGAACTACGCGCACCTCGCGAGGGCGATCGAAGCCGCGCGCGCCGAGCGCGTGACCCTCCTGTGCTTGCCGGAGCTCGCGGTCACCGGGTACGGCTGCGAGGACGCGTTCTTCATGGACGGTCTGCAAGACACCGCGTTCACGCAGCTCGAGGCGCTGGCGGCGCTGACCGCCGGCATGGTCGTCGCCGTGGGCCTGCCGATCTATCACGAGAAGGCGCTGTACGACGCGGCGGCGCTGCTCGTGGACGGCGAGATCGTCGGGTTCGCCGGCAAGCAGTTCCTCGCCGGCGATGGTATCCACTACGAGCCGCGGTGGTTCAAGTCGTGGCCGACCGGGGAGGTCGACGTGTTCGAGCGGACCGCCCCGGACGGCACGATCCGCCGGTATCCGATCGGCGACCTCCTGTTCGATATCGGCGACATCCGGATCGGCTTCGAGATCTGCGAGGACGCGTGGGTCGCCAACCGGCCCGGCACCGATCTCGCGCTACGCGGCGCCGACATCCTGTGCAACCCGTCGGCGAGCCACTTCGCGTTCGACAAGTTCGCCGTGCGCCAGCGGTTCGTGACGGAGGGCTCGCGCGCGTTCGGCGTGGTCTACCTCTATGCCAACCTCCTGGGCAACGAGGCGGGGCGGGTGGTCTACGACGGCGGGGGCCTGATCGCCTCGAACGGCGAGCTCGCCGCGCGCGGCCGGCGGTTCTCGTTTCACGACGTCGAGCTGACCTGTGCCGTGGTCGATATCGATACCAACCGGCGCGAGCAGGCTCGGCGCGGCAGTAACCGCCCGCGCCACAACGCCGAGGCGCTGACCGTCGAGTGCGCGTTCGTGTGGCCGGCGAAGAAGCCCGAGCCGCTGACCCGGCCCGAGCCGTCGTGGGAGGATCGCGTGAACCTCCGCGAGGAGGAGTTCGCGCGCACGGTCGCGCTGGGCCTGTGGGACTACCTGCGCAAGAGCCGGGCGCAGGGCTATGTCGTCTCGCTGTCGGGCGGCGCCGACTCCGCGGCGTGCGCGGTGCTGGTCGCGCTCGCGGTCGGCCTGGCGTTCCACGAGCTCGGCGCGGGCGGCGTGCGGCAGCAGCTGCCGGCGTGTCGCCGGCTCCACGAGGTGATCGAGGCGGGCGGCCCGGACGTGGTGACCGCGGCCGTCGGGGCGCTGCTCGCCTGCGCGTACCAGCCCACCGAGAACAGCGGCCCCGTCACGCGTCACGCCGCCGAGCAGATCGCCCGGGCGATCGGCGCCGAGTTCCACGTGATCGACGTTGGCGCGCAGGTCAACGCCTACATCGCCTCGCTCGAGGCGGCGATCGGCCGCAAGCTTCTGTGGGCGACCGACGACGTGACCCTGCAGAACATCCAGGCCCGCGTGCGCGCGCCGTCGATCTGGATGCTGGCCAATATCCGCGGCGCGGTCCTGCTCACGACCTCGAATCGCTCGGAGGCCGCGGTGGGCTACGCGACGATGGACGGCGATACGGCCGGGGGGCTCGCCCCGCTCGGCGGCATCGACAAGACCTACCTGCGCGCCTGGCTCCACTGGATGGAGACCCAGGGCCCGGTCGGGCTGGGGCCGGTCGGCGCGCTCGGCCTCATCAACGCGCAGGAGCCCACCGCCGAGCTGCGCCCGCCGGACCAGGAGGGCAAGCGGCAGACCGACGAGGCCGACCTCATGCCGTACGAGTTGCTCGAGGCGGTCGAGGACGCCGCGATCCGCGACAAGCACACGCCGGTGCAGGTCCTCCAGCAGCTCCTGCCGCGCTATCCCGACAAGACGCCGCTCCAGCTCGCCACGTGGATCGAGCGGTTCTTCCGGCTGTGGTGCCGCAACCAATGGAAGCGCGAGCGGATCGCGCCGAGCTTCCACCTCGATGATCGCAACGTCGATCCACGGTCGTGGTGCCGGTTCCCGATCCTGTCGGGCGGCTTCGAGCGCGAGCTGGCGGAGCTACGGAGCTACATCGCGGCCGGGAAAGCAGATCGCGAATGACCTATACCTACGAATATCCGCGCGCGGCGCTGGCGGTCGACTGCGTCGTGTTCGGCCTCGACGAGACCGATCTCAAGGTGCTCCTGATCCAGCGCAAGCTCACGCCGTTCCAGCACGCCTGGGCGTTGCCGGGCGGGTTCGTGCGGCTGGAGGAGACCGTCGACGAGGCCGCGCAGCGCGAGCTCAAGGAGGAGGCCAGCGTCGACGACGTCTACCTCGAGCAGCTCTACACGTTCGGGGCGCTCGACCGCGACCCGCGCGAGCGCGTCGTGACCGTGGCCTACTACGCGCTCGCCAAGCTGAGCGATCACCGGATCCGCGCGGCGACCGACGCGATGGGCGTCGGCTGGTTCGCGCTCGACGATCTGCCCAAGCTCGCGTTCGATCACGAGGAGATCGTCGCGCGGGCGCACGAGCGGCTGCGCGGCAAGGTCCGCTACGCCCCGGTCGGCTTCGAGCTCCTGCCGCCGCGGTTCTCGCTGACCCAGCTGCAGCGGCTCTACGAGATCATCCTCGGCACCGATCTCGACAAGCGCAACTTCCGGAAGAAGATCCTGTCGATGGACCTGTTGGTCGAGACCGACGAGGTCGAGCAAGGCGTCCGCCACCGCGCCGCCCGGCTCTACCGCTTCGATCGCCGCAAGTACGAGCGCCTCCTCAAGCAAGGCTTCGAGCTCTCGATCTAGGTCGCCATCTAAGTCGCTTCACCGCGCGTTGAATTCCTGGAAGAACTTCTTCTCGGACTCGATGAGCTTCTTGTGCCACTGGGCCTTGCCGCACGGCGGCTTGACCCCGAGATCGCTGATCAAGAACCGGAGGATATCCTCGACGAGAACGAACCCGCACGGTGTGTGTGCCTTGTCGAGATCGAGCTTTCCCTTCGGCATTGGCATCTCGTGGGACATCTGGACGTGTCGCCAGCACCATCGGTTCCCATGGTCGGCGTATTCGTCGAGCGTAGGCGAGATGTATTCCCATCGAACTAGAGCGTCGGCGGTCCCTCCGGGATCGCGCTGGATGCGATACCAATACTTCCGCGTCCGTAGCTGGAAGCGCTGATTCGTCGATCGCTTCTTGTCTTCGGTGCACTCGAGCGATTGACCCAGATGCATGTGGATCGTTCCGTACGTCGAGGCGAGCGGGATCGTGTAAACCCCCTGGAAACCCAGCACCGCGAAGTTGGGCCTTCCTTCGAGTACCTCCACGTAGAGCGGCGCTTTGGTCGGTAGCGTCGCGTGAACGAGCGGGTTTAGATGGCCGACGAACGCATCAAAGCATGCCCGCGCTGACTTGCTCAGGATGGGCATCGTGGACTACCTGAGGAGATCGCGGATTGGGGAGAGCGTCGCCTCGGCGAGCGTGCCGCGGAGCTTGCCCTGGTCGAGCATCTTGAACGCGCGTTGGCGCGACTTGCCCAGGAGATCCTGCGCGACCTTGTCGGCGCGAGCCTCAAGCTCAGGGCGCGTAACGACGACAACCCCCCCGACGCCGTTCCCGTTGACACGCTTCTCTGTGCTCGTCCGCCTCATGAGCTTACCCTAGCACCGAGGGCTGACTCGTTGCGAGAATTCGTAAGATCTCGGAGGTTTATCGCGTAAAGCTGCGTCCGACGCAGGGGCCGCGCGATAGCGCGCGGCGAGGCCCGCCACGTCGCACAGCCACACGCCGAACTGCTCGGTCTCCGACAGGGCCGGCAGATCGATCACGACGTGGCCGGCGGGCAACGGGTGCTCTCGCCCGGCGGCGAGAGCACCGCGAGCGGCCCGGGTGCGCGGTGAGGGTCTCGTTGCCGCCGCCTTGAGCTCTGACTCCGGGCGGCCTAGCACATACGGATCCGCCCACTTCTCGAGGGTCTTCAGGCTCCGGCCTGGCTCGCGCATGAGTTCGAGGTTGCGGTTTCGACGGTTTCTCGGTGGGCGAAGGGAACGGCGCGACCGCATCCGCTCCTCCAGAGGCAGATCGTCCGGGCTCTCCTTCGTCGGGTCAAGGGGATGACGGCTCGCCGAGCTGCCAGTTCGCCGGGCCCCGATTTCGTAGCCTCCATCCCAATGAGCGCGAAGCGCGAATGAGTGCCCTTGGGAACACGGAGCTCCTGCTCTGCATCGTCCTCCCCATCATCACCGTCTGGGTCCACGAGGTCGAGGGGGCCGCGTGCGTCATCATCGGAATCTTCCCATCTGGCTAGCCTTGAACGGTTGCGGAGCCGACGCTGCTGCTCCAATCGCTGGCCTCGTCGAGTGCTTCTCCGAGCGTGAACGGGATTGCCTACCAGGTAATGTCGAGCCAGGCGCGATCGCGCAGTGGGATACCGCCGACGAGGAGCTCGGCGGGATAGCCGGCCGCGGGCGTGAACGCATCGCGCTCGATCCGCAGCAGGCGAAAGCCGAGGCGCTGATAGAACTGGAGCACGCCGGTGTCGGCGGCAGCTGTGGCGAGCACGACGCGCGACGCGCCGTGGCCGCGGACGTGCGCGAGGCCGGCTTCGACGAGGCGCCGCCCGAGGCCGTGCTGGCGGTGGCTGTCGGCGACCGCGAGGCTCTTGAGCTCCCACGCCGTGGGCGCATCGATCGGGCCGCGCCGCTCGCCGCTCGGCTCGATCATCTGGACGTGGCCGACCAGCGCGCCGCTGTCGGTTGCGGCCAGCACCGTGCCGCGGTGGAGATAGCTCGCGATCTCCTGCTCCGAATCGTCCGCGATGCGAAACAGCGGCAGCAGCGCCGCCCGGTCGCCCGTGTAGGCGGCGATCACCGGCGGAGCGGCGGTGCGCAGCGCGCCGGCGACGAGGCCGCGCAGGCGATCCGGCGGCCAGGCCTCCAGCGCGAGCAACACCTCGTAGGGGTCTCCCGCGAGGCCGAGCACGTGCGCAAAGGCGGGCTCGGTCCTGGTGCCGGCGCGCTTGAGATCGCGGACGCGCGCGGCGAGCGGGGCGCCGCCGATCACCAGGAGCCGGCCCTCGATCACCATGTGGCGGAAGCCGCGCTGCATGGTGACCGGCAGCGCCTGGCCGAAGATCTCGACGGAAACGTCGCCGAGCTCGAACGCCGCGACCACCGCGGGGATCGGTGAGCGTTCGAACCGCGCCGCGACGCCGAGCCCGGCCAGCGTCGCGCGCAGCGCATGCTCGAAGCGATCGAGGTCGTCGCACGCGCACGCGATGTCGAGGTCGCTGCCATCGACGGCGAGGCCGAGCGGGTAGGTCCCGATCAGCGTCGGCTGGAACGGCGCGAGGTCGCGGAACAGGCGGGCGAGCATGGGCGGCGTCAGATCCCGAGCAGCCGGAGGGTCGTGTCGAGCACGGCCGGCTCCTCGGTCGCGTTGAAGTGCTGGCGGCCCGGGACGATCTCGACGTGGGCGCCGAGCGCCTCGACGAACCGGCGCCGGGTCTCCTCGACGTCGCGCGTGAACGGATCGTCGTCGGACAGCAGCACCTCGATGCGGGCGCAGCGCGCCGCCGTGCGCGCGTGATCGAACGGGGTCTCGATCCAGGGGCGGATCGTGTCCCACGGCCGATCGACCGTCCACCAGCCGGCAACGCAGAGGAGCGCCGGCGCGCGGATCTCGGCGTCCAGGCGGGCGAGCGCCCGGAGCAGCGCCTGGCAACCGACGCTGTGCCCCATGAGCAGCGTGCGCGACGGGTCCAGGCCGGCGAGCTCCTCGAGGCAGGCCTCGATCTCGGGGCGGTCGGGCACGGGCCGGAGCGACGCTACCTCGACGCGCACCTGCGGCACCCGCGACGCGAGCTCGCGGGTGAGCCACGGATAGAAGTCGCTGGCCGCGGTCCCGCTCCAGCGTGGCATGATGAGGATCCGGTCGATTGCTTGTGGCGGCATGGGGCGCCCAAGGATTGTCCAACAACGAGTGCGGGCGCGCTCGCGGTAGGCGGCGAACCTCGCGCCAACGTTCCTCCGGCGGCCGGGGTTCCTCCAGGAGCTGCTGTTCCATCCAAGGTCGAGAACGGGGCGCCCGAACCCACTCGAAGCGCACCTGGGTTGACGGGTTGTCTACCGCGTGAGGCGGTCTGCGCGCAGATCCCGGCGGGATTTCATGAGGTTCGACGCGGCACGGCTGCTGCACAGGAGTCGAGCACAAGGAAACAACCATGAACGCCATCACCATCCAGAACGACATCTTTCTCACCGTCAACACCGAAGAGCTCGCGCTGGTCGCGGGTGGATTCGACTTCGGCCACGCGGTTCAGGCGGGCAACGCGGCGGCGCCGGCGGGCGCCGAGGCGGGCAAGAACCTCGGGCCGCTGGTCGGCGGCCTCGGCGGCGCCGCCATCGGCGGGCTGTCGAGCGGTGGCGTCGGCGCGGCGGCGGGCTTCGCAGGCGGCTACGCGGCGGGGTCGCAGTACGGCGAGGGCGTCGGCCGCGGCCTCGGCTTTGCCGGTGGGTTCGCGTCGGACGCGTACAGCCAGCTCACCCAGTAGGCGCGGTGGGCGAGCATCGCGTCGCTGTCGCTGAACAACGCCGTCACGCCCGGGGCGCGGTGCGCTCACGCATGCGCCGGAACAGCTCGCAGGTTCCGTCGATGCTGTGCAGCAGCGCCTCGGTGATCCGGCCCTGCTTCAGGAGCTGGGTCGCACTCGCGGTGAGGGTGTCGAAGCTATCCCCCCACTGCCCCCACAGGTTATCGGTAGCGCACACGCTGGCCTGATTCTCTGCCGTGCTGAGCGCGGTCACGAGATCCGCGCACGGCTCGTAGTAGACATAGGTTCTGGTCGCGGAAGGCTCCGCCGGCCCGTCGGTCAGAACGATCGCCAGTCTCTGCTCCTCGGCTCCGATCTCGCGGACGGCGTGCAGGAACCGGCGATCGGCCTCCGTCAGGTTTTCGTCGGGCAGCAGGCGGCCGGTCTCGATGCCGCCGCTCCGGGCGAACAGGCCACCGCGGCCCGCGTACTGTGCGGCGTCGCTGCCGGCGGTGAACACACGCGAATGAGGCGAGCTGCCGCCGGGCCAGAACGTCCACAGGCCGGTCCACAGATAGCAGGTGGTCGTCCCTCGGCCGCGGACCCCGGTGAACAGGCGAGTGGTCAGCTCTTGCAGGACCGCTTTCAGCGAAGGCCAGCGCGCGACCACGCCGGCCTCGCTCAGGTGCACGACCGCCAGCTCGCCGTCATCGGCAGCCTGGGATGGATCGAACGCCAGGGCATCGCGAGACTCGGTGCCGCAGGCGAAGATCCACCGCCCGTGTGCGGGAGACGTGGCCTCGAACGCGCGCCTCTCGCGACTCCCGCCGATGATCGTCTCGACCGACAGCAGCGCGACATCGAACCACAGCCTGGGGATCCCGTTGTGAACGCCCAGCACGCGGCGATACAGCGGCGGCAGCCGTCGTCCCCAGTGTCGCTCCAGGGCCGCGATCTGGTCGTCCGAGGCCGGCGATCCGGGCGCGCTCGCGGGGGCGTCGCCGCCGGCGCACGCGCGGAGCAACAAGCTGAGCGAGTGTTCGAACGATCCGCGGGTCATCGCAACGCTCCTCGAGGCTTCATCGCTGGGCCGGCCGCGATGTTGCCACGGCCGCAGGATCGGCGGACCTGGGCTTTGCGGCGTTGGGTTGACCAGGTCTCCCAGCACTTCGCCAACCGACCCGGCGGACACCGCTCGCACGATCCATTGATCCAGCGTTTCTGTATCCGTGCACCCCTCGATCGCCGCCGCTCCTTGGCCGTCATCGAGAGCCCGCGGGTGCCCAGCAGCATCAGCAGGGCTTTCCGCTCGCCTTGGGCCAGCCCCTTTCGCTCGCCTTGGGCGAGCAACGGGCCGGTGGGCGGTGAGGACGATGACGTCGCCGAGCACGCCCGTCTGGTCGAGGAGTACGCCGGCTGCCAGGAGCCACCGGCGTTGCTTGTCCTGATCGATGTCGTTCTGGACCTCCACGAGCGCCCACGTGGGGGCTCGTGCGAACAGGAGGTCGGGGTTGAACTCGGCCACCTTGACGAAGCGCACCGTCGAATCGATCGGCTCGAGGCCCGGGGGCATCGTCCGGCCCGTCAACGCATGGGACGAGGGTGGGAAGGAGCGTGGGTTGCTCGCGGAGGGCCGTGACCATGACCTCGTGCGGGGTGCTGGGCATGCGGGCGCCTACCCCGAGCGTGTAGCCGAGGCAACTGTTCACCGCGTCGCGATCTCCTCAATCTCGGCACAAAGGATGCGGGAGCCCACGATCGAAGGGCTCAGCGCCCGTCCATGTGAGTTAGCCTCCTGCCTGGCTCGTGTGCGGGGCTGAACGATCGGCGCTGCTGACCGCGTACGCGCCATCGAGATCGAGCGCGCGGCCGAGCGAGGGCGCACCGGGCGTCGCGTGCTGGGGCGACGCGCTGTGCTAGCTCTCGCCTTGACTCGTCGACCAGCGATATACGCGTCGACCGCGGCCACCGCCTCGTAAGGTGACACACAGAAGTAGCGTAGGCAGTGGCGATGTCCCCGCGGCCCGGGGGCGCAAGTTTCACCGTTCCTCCGAACAAACTCCGTGCGGGTTTCCTATTGGGTTAGCTGTCGTCTGGGAGCCACGTTTCGGCCTGCGCTACGGTTCTGAGGCCCCAACCGGGTGGCTGCCCGGAACGTGCGGAGCCCGGGTGCCCAAGCCCCCCCGCAGGGCACGCGGGCCGTGCGAAGGTCTCGACAGAAGCTAGCCCGAGGAGTGAGAATCCCACCTTCTCTGTGCAACCTCCGTGGCCTTCGTGTCTCTGTGATGCATCCGACGTCGCTAGACCATCGCGACGGTCGGGCTGCATGGTCACGCCGACGACCATCGGTCTGGCGCGATCAAGGCCGCAACGACCTGCTGGAGGGCGTAGATGATGTCGAATTCTCGCTTACAGCTGGCGGGCAACTTCGCTGCGCGGCGCGCACTTCGGCCGCGTCGCTTGCTCAGGATGCGTGCAGCTAAAGCGACTGTCTGGGCTGACCACAGTCCGACGTACTCAAAGGACCTACGCGCTATGGATCTGCAGACTGTGTTGGAATTCGTTGGCAAATCTGGCCCTCGATCTTACTACCTGCTGGAAACCTTCATCCTAAAACTCCTGACCAAGCATCAGGAGATACAGGGAAAACCCTTCGAGACCTACGTTCGCCTCGGCGACGGCGCCTCTCGATTGGCGCAGGCGTCTCTGTTGGCGTAGGCGTTCCTGGTTGGGACAGTCTCCTTAACGCGATGTTGGCCGGCATGATTCGCCGACATGACTCTGGAGTGATTGCTGATGATGAAATTCGGGAGATAATTACTCGACTTCGCATTGTTGATAATGCGTCGCCGCTGATGGCAGGTCGCTACCTTCGGCGTGGTCTCGCCGATGCGTTCACGAATGACATAACGGCATTCCTTTATGCAAGCGTAGCTCGTGACACAAAAGGGTCTCCGGTAGGCGATCCAACAATGGCGTCGACCCTCACTGCACTTGCTAGAATCTGCGTTCCGCGTCGAAGCGGATCGGGAGTGCGTGCAGTAGTCACGTACAACTTTGACGATTTGCTTGAAAAACAACTGGATCCCTCGGGTGTGATCCATAGGCCAATTTTCAAGGAAGGCGACGTGCCGACGAGGGACGAGTTGCCAATCTACCACGTTCATGGATTTCTGCCGCAAGATCGAGCGAGGTATTCAATGTCCGTGGATAGCGTCGAGACTCTTGTGTTTTCAGAGGAGGGTTACCACCGTTTATTCGGGGACCCGTATTCGTGGTCCAACCTAGTACAACTCGGGTTGCTAAGAGACGCTACGTGCTTGATGATCGGCCTGTCACTCACGGATCCGAATCTGCGCAGACTTCTTGAGGTCTCGGCAAAGAGAAACGAAAAATTCTATCATTATGCCATCCTCCCGCGACTGAGTGCCGACAAATTCGTCGTCGCGAAAAACGGAGAGCCTGCGGTCAAGGCGCGACCGACTGCGATTGAACGATTTTTTGACTATGCATCACCGGATACAAGAGGACTTGTTTGCTGAGCTGCGAGTGAAGATAATTTGGATTGAGAGCTTCGGTGAGATTCCGGCGCTCATCAATTCGCTGCCGACACCCGCCACATGAAGCCGGGCAACAAGGGTTTGCGGCTGTCAAGCACCTTCGCGGCGCAGGACGTCGTTTGCCTTGGCGTCGGCGACCAGCCGGTCGAAGTAGGAGGCCTGCTCGGTCGGCGAGTTCGCGAGCGCGGTGATGCACCGGGCATTTTCGTCGGTGACGACCTGCTCCGGCGCTTCTCGCCGTCGGCTTCCTGCGGAAGGGATCGGAATCCTCCTCGGCGTCGACGCCGTCCCCGACATGTTCCGCGCCACCGCCAACGTCACCGGTGCGATGACGGTAGCGGTGATGCTCGATCCGCCGGAGGGTGATCGTTCCAGGCGAACTCGGCCATGGTGGGGGCGCCACCCGGGCGAGAGCGTGGCGAGCAGGCAGCGCGCAAGGGTGGCGTCGGCCACGAAGGCCGTGACGCTGCGGTTCGTTATGCATGTCGCCGCGGGCGGGCCGCCGCCCGCATCGCCACCCTTGCCGAGCCCTACGATCTGTCGAGCCTCGCCTCCTACATGCCCGAGATCGCGAGCATGCGTCCACGATGTAGGTTTCACGAAGCTCTGCGACGGCGACGCCCGAACCCCTAACACGCATTGGGTGGCGCGATTCCGTCGGAATCCGGTTGGGGTTGCGAACCGTGGCTCTTGCTGCCATGCGGGTCGATGGCGGATGGGATCAGCGAGGACGAGATGGAAGTTGGCTCAGCGCAAGCCAGCGTGGTCATTGCAAGAAGGCGAGATGGTTGATCATCTCGGCTTACGCCGTTCGGCTTGGAGTCCCTCCTCACGCACGAGCGCCTGGACCGAGCGGTCGCGGTCGTGCCGGAGCTCGCCGACCATGCCCGGCGCTGGCCAGACGGCCGCCCTGGGGCGTACTGGGGGGCGCGCGATGCACAGGTCGTCGCGATGCCGAGGCGAAAGCTGCGCGCCAGACGATTCTTGTAGGCCGGGACCGGGGGACGGCGCCTTATCAGCATGGCGATGTGGAAGATCCTGGGTGACGCCGCCGAGCAAACGGTTCCCGACGATGACGACATTCGAACGCTGCTGCGTGCGAACGACGTGCGGCGCGCGTTGACCCTGATGATGGGGCGCTACGGCGACGGGGTGTACCGCTTCGCCTATGCCATGACGCACAGCTGCCACCTGGCAGAGGAGGTTCGCCAGCAAGTCTTCGTCGAGGTCTATCGCGATCTGGCGAGCTTTACGGGCCGCGCGTCGTTGCGCGCGTGGGTGCTCGGTATCACGCGACATCGCTGCCTCGACGCCGCCAAGAAGCACAAGCGCTGGACGAACCGGTTCAAGAACGAGCCTCCACCGGACGAGGAGCCTGATGACCACGAGCCCGAGCGCGAACTCGACCGGAGCAGGCTGGCGAAGATCCTCGCGATCTGCCTCGCCAAGCTCGCCCCCGCAGCGCGCGATGCGGTCGTGCTGCGCTACCACCAGGACTTGTCGTACGACGAGGCATCCGTGGTCGCCGGTGACCACGCGGGAACGCTGCAACAGCGCGTGGCGCGTGCACTTCCGGCGCTGCGGCGGTGCGTGGATGCGCGGCTGCATGTGGGGGAGGGGCGATGACGTGCGAGCGCTACTGGCGCGAGGGTATCGTGCTCGTCGAGCGCGGCCTGGTCGACCCGCATCGCGATGGCTGCCCGGACTGCATGCGTGCGCACGCGTCGCGCCAGGAGCTGGTCGAGGCGTTGCCGCTGATCGGCGCGAGCGACACCGGTGATCCGCACTGGCAGGGCAACGTCTGGCGGCGCATCGACGAGGAGCGCGCCCCCTCCCCCTGGCGCTGGCGATGGCAGCTCGCCGGTGCACTTACCGTGGCGTGTGTCGTCGCGCTGTGGATCGGCCTCGGCCGCACTCGGCCCGACGTCGGTCGCCGTCGCCCCGATGAGGCGCGGGCGCGGATCGAGATCGTCGCAGAAGGCGAGCCGATGCGATCGAGATCCTCAGCCAACCCCACATCCATCTCTGCAAACGTCGACGATCGCCTGCGGGTCACGGTGGGCAAGGCCTCTGACGTCTGGATCTATCGTGCCGGCCGCCTCGTGTGGCAGTGCCGCGCAGGCCATGCGTCGGATGGATGCGCGCCGAACTCCGACGGCATGGTCGTCGAGATGGTCTTGTCGATGCCTGTGGTCTATCAGGTGATCACCGTCAAGGCTCCTCCGGTGGCGCTGCCGCATGGCGGGCTCGATGACGACCGCGCGGCGCTGGAATCGGCGAGGATCTTCTACTTCGAGGACAAGGTGTCGGTTCATTAGTCGATCTCGCACACGAGGTCTTCGGTCGACGGTGCGCCGGGATCCAGCAGGAGGGAGAGGCGCTTCATGAAGAAGCCGTCCTGCGCCCGGGGATGGCTCACGTCGCGGTACATCCCGTCACACAGCTGAGCGAGCATGTGCTGGAGCTGGGTTCCGCCGCTTCGCATGACCACGAGCTCCCGGGTCTCGAGGCCCGACAGATCCGTGGTCATCGGCGTGGCGATCACCACGAACTCCGTGAGGCGCGGCATGCCGCTTCGGGGCAGTCCCTCGGGCCAGCGCAGGCCGACGCCGAGGACCGCGCCATCCGCTCGCTGGCCGATCATGACCGACGGTTGGTGGCGATCGAGAACGACCCCTCCACGTGCGAAGTGGGTGAGGAGCGTGATCTTGCCGCGCGCGCTGATATTGAGCACGTGCACGAACAGCGGGCGGTGGCCCCGGCGCTCGACCTTCACGTAGTACCGATCGCGCAGCGCGAGTGCGCCGCCGTGGTCCGCCAACGGCCGTGCTTGGCCATCGCGGACGATCCCGAGCTCGATCGCCAGCTCGCTCGCGAGCACACCGTACTCGCCCTCGAGCTCGCGTAGACCCTGGGCGACGCCGAGGTTGGAGAGGTGCGCGAGCACACCACCCGGCCCCGACGACCATGGCGCGGGCGGGAACAGCGGCCCGCCGGCATCCTCGATCGTCACGGCGTCATTCGCGATGCGCACCGTCGCGAGCGAGCCGAGCTCGCCGGGCCGCGAGGCCCGCAAGGTGGGCGACACGGCGATCGCGGCTTCCAGCGCTGCGCGCGCGATGTGGTGACCCTCGATCGCGACGGGCCACCGCGGGACGCTCCGGCGGATCGGCATGGCGACCGCATCGGCGGGGATCGGGTGGACGCCGGTGGTCCGACGCGCGGTCGCGGTCGTTGCGAAGACCTCGATGATCTCGAGCTGCGCGAGCGGGCAAGCGTCGTCGTGGATCGTCGAATCAGCCGGCACGACGCCGTAGGCGTCACCGATGGCGGCGCCGGTCAGCTGGCCCACGGCCAGGCGGAACTGCTCGCCGACCGCGGCGACCGCAACGCTGCGCAGGTCATCGTGCTCGGTGAGCGAGAACAGCCCGCGGCGAACCGGCCCCTCGATATCCGGCCGCTGCCTGACGAAGCGCCGGAGCACGCGCGTGCGGATCGCACCGATGATCGCCGCCCAGCTCACCGGCGCGGCGCCGACCTGCGTCAGGACGTCGATCAGCACGTCGGTGAACACGCCATGATACTTGCCCTCTGCGTCTGGATATTCGAATGCGACTTCGGTCTGGCCGCAGGCGACGACGCGGACCGCGTGGGAATTGCCGACCGGGTCGACCGCGTCGAACGCTGGGCCGTAGGTCGCGCGCAGGGCCGCCAGGTGGTGATCGAAGCCGGTGTGGACGGGGTGCGGCAGCGCGCGTGGCGTCGCGCCGTCGACGCCATCGCTCCGGCTCAGCTGCGCGGAATGGCAGCAATCGAGGATCACCGTGACGTTCCGGGTCTTCGCGGTGAGCTGCGCCTGCTTGATCGACAGCTCCCACGCCGTGATACCGCGCCAGTCGGTGACGGTGCCCGCCCGGAGGTCGGTGGGGGCAATGCATTGCCAGGACCGGCCTTCCTGGGGAACGGAGGCGTGGTAGCCGTGGCCGCAGTAGTAGACCACCGCGGCATCGTCGGGGGCCGAGGCCGCGATCAGCCGATCGTAGCCGGCGAGCATGCCGGCGCGCGTGGCGTCGGCATCACCCCGCAGATCGACGGCGAACCCCTGCGCGTCGAGCATCGCTGCCATCCGCCGGGTGTCGTTATCGACGCCGCGGAGCCCATCGATTTGCGAGCCGAGAACCAGCGCACGCCGTGCCATGCGTCACCTCCGTCAAAAAGCCAATTGCGATCCGCGAGGAACGAGGCGAGGGGCGGGCAACGGTGATGCCGCGATCGCCCGGCCATCGCGGTACAGCCGGCTAGGGGTTCGCGACCACCTTTGCATCGGGTACGGCCAGGAATGCCTGCAGCGCAGAAGTGTCGAGGGCCGCGAAGCTCTCGGTGGCGCGGAGCGGAGGCGGCGTCGGGTCGTTGTCCTTGCCGCTTGCCATGACGACGTCGAAGGCAGAGGTATCGCCGGTGACCTGGACATCCTGGGTGGATACGATCTTGTAGATGCCTGGCTCGATCGTTCGCGCATTCTCGCCCTCCGACAGCGACACCACGGCGGCGTCCATGCTGCATAGTTGAAGGTCGTTCTCGTAGGTCGAGATGTTGATGGACGTGGGCTTGTATACGAAGATTGCAGTGCGCATGTTTTGTTCTCCTATGAAAATCAGTCAGCAGATGACCTAAAGGTGTTCTCGTGATCAGCGATCGGGGGCGCCCTCGGGGCACACATCGGGATCGAACACGGCGAAGTACGGCCAGTCACGGTTGGTGGTGTTCACAAGCGCCGCTTGCGCGGCGGCGAGCGCGCGCGCTGGATCGGCGACACCGCCGGGATAGAACCGTGTGCTGATCTCCAGCGCGCCGTTGTCGGAGATCGGCCGCAGCGTGGCGACGACGTGCTGCGAGCCGGCGCCGAGAAACCCCGAGGCCAGGGAGCCGGCGAGCTCGGAGTCGAAGTCGTCCGACCTCGCGGCGTCGCAAGCCGACAGCACTACCAGCGAGGGAGCCAGCTGACTCGCCGAGATCTCCAGCGCTGACACCTCGCGGTCTGCAAGCACGATCGCCCCGCCGTATCCGCCGTCTTTGCCATCCCCGCTGCCCCCACCGATCGTGGCGATCGTGCCGTGCGCGGCGACGTGAAGCACTGCATCGTTTGCCGCAGCGAACAGCGCGGCCCTCGTCGCGGAAGCGCCGATCTCGCTGGTTGCGTGGAGCAGGCTGGCGACCTGTTCGGCCTCCGTCAGCACGTTCCGGATCGTGCCATCGGAGAATGCGAGCACGGTCGCATGACCGGAACGGTTCACGTGAACACAGCGGGTCTCGGGTAGCCGCAGCAGGCGCACGATCGGACGCATCGCGATCAGCGGGGGGCCACCTTGGCGCAGCGCGGCTACGGGCAATCCGCCGAGCCGGCCATCGAGGACCACGTGCAGCGCCTCGCGCGTCTCCCGGAAGCTGTCGTCCGGCAGGAGCAACCTACCCAGCTTGGAAGCCAGCTTGATGTCGGTGGCGTGACCGCGGAACTTGTCGAAGCAGTCCTTCATCTCCGCCAGTGCCACGATCCTGTCCAGGCGAGGTGGCCCGTGGTTGGCAGTCAACCTCCAGACATCGCCATCCGCAACGATCAGCGCAACGAGGTCAATGTCGCGCATCGTGCCCAGCACGGAGTCTTGGTTGGGCGCCCTGGCGAACGGTGCCTCGATTGCTACGAGTAGCCATTTTTCGAGTCGGGTGATCTGATCGGCCATGCTGCGGTAGTCGAGGGTCGCGGGCGGCCGTGGCCTCGCCAGCGCATCTAGCACGGTCCGCCCCTGCCACTGGTCGAACGCCATGGCGGCAGCCTCGACCTGTTGACTGCGTGCGAGGGCAGTGAACCGCAGTTCGTAGGAAGCGCGCCGCTTTGTCAGTACCCAAGGTCGTAGCTCGAGCACGGATTGCGTGCCACGGACGGCCTCGGCTTGATCGACGCCTTGTCCGGCCCAGCGCTCAGCGCTCGGCAGGTCGCCCCTCTCGAGCTCGATCCGGGCGCGGAGGATTGCGACGTCGATGCGGTCGTCTTGAGTAACAGAGTCATCGCCATGGATCAGCTGGAAGTACGTATCGGTCAGCGAGGCCGCGCGCGGCAGATCGTGATCTCGGTAGGCGATCTGGGCGTCCACCCACGTGCGTGCTGCTTTGTTCTCGTTTTTCGAATCGAGGCGTGTTGCGTTCGCGAGGTGATGCTGTGCCTCGGCGATCTCCCTGTGCTCGGCAAGCGAGTACGCGAGGTCGAGCTCTGTCTTGATGGTCCAGACGGCATTCTGTGAGTCCTCGCCGAGGCGCAGCGCCTCCGTGAATTGCGCGATTGCCGTCGCGTAGTCCTCCGACTCCTGCGAATAGCTGCCGCGCTGATATTCAAGATTACTATGATCCAGGTCGCTGTCGGCCAGCCGCTTCGCGTTCTCGATCTCCTGCTCCGCCGCGGACCGGTAGCCCACTCGAATGAGGGCCTTCGCTGCAGTAAGATGGCAGTAGCACTGCAGGCTCCGATCGCCATCGAGCTGGGCTTCCGTGATGCACTCATCGACCAGTCGCAACGCCTCGGCGAACTCATTGCGATCCGTTCGGAGCATCGCGAGCACTCCGTCATCACGCGCGAGCTGTTTCGGTGTCGCCGCGATGCGGTGTAGCGCTCGCGCCTGCTCGAGCGCAGTCATGGCATCCTCGTTCCTGCCGTCTTGCCGCGCGCGTAGGCCGAGGTGGTAGAGTTCGTCTGCTCGCGCGAGCAGGTTGTCCGAGTTCGGCCGGATGATCGCCGCGCACGGCACGACGACCACCACCAGCCAGGCCAGCCTGCGGGGCCAGGATGGCCGGAGTCGAGCCGGGCGTTCGAGTGGTACAGCCGGCCTGCGATGGGTCTCGTCACTCATGTTCCCTCCGCGAGGGACCATATTGGAAGCGGATCCGTGTGGCCATCCCGATCGCCGTAGCCGCTCGAGCGCGATGCGCGCCCACACGCGGCTCTGCCACGAGCGATCGCCGCGACGGATGGTACGGCGGCTGCGCTCGCTCACCGCGACACTCCCGGGGGCGCCGCGGCGTCCCAGCGAGAGATGACATGCCGCCTACCCGACGCCACGACTCGGCGGTACGGCGGTGGCTGCCGATCATGCCACCGCGATCGCCGGAGAGTGCTCGAAGCCGCCACATCGATAAGGCGACGCGACTGGCTGGGGGAATACGGCGATTTTCGAAAAAGATGAGCTGCGAGGCTTTCGTTCATTTTTGTAGGCCAGAGTTCATTCGCGTCGCCCTATAGTTGTGATGCTCGCGTTGCGTTGCACGGTGAGTCCGCGGTGACCGGCAGGGTCGGATACCGCGAGTCGGAGCTCCCGGAGGTGCCTCCGGGACGCGGAGACCACGTGGTCGATGGACGGCGGTGCATCTCGGTGATCGGAATCGACCGCTACCGCAGATGGGATCCCTTGAACAACGCGGTCGGCGATGCCCGCGGTGTGCTCGCCACATTCGAGGAGCTCGGGTTCGTGCCGGTCGTTGCGCCGCTGATCGATGACGCGGCGACCGGTGACGCGATCCGATCGCTCCCGGTCCACCTGAAGCCGGAGCTCGACGGGAACGACAGCCTCGTGGTGTTCTTTGCAGGTCACGGTCACACCATCAGGGAACAATTTTCCGATGGGTTCGCGGTATCGAAGGGGTATCTGATCCCGGTCGATGCGGACCGCTCCGAGACGCGCGACCACACCTGGGAGACGCGCGACCACACCTGGGCACGCCTCGAGCCCTGGCTGACGACGATCGCGGAGCTGCCTCCGCGCCACATCCTGGTGATCCTGGACTCCTGCCGCAGCGGGATCGCGCTGGGTCGTGGCAACCAGCATCGCGGGGAGGGGGTGCGGACCGACGGCTCTCCCGTGCCATTTCACGAGCGCCGCAGCCGGCGCGTCCTCACCTCCGCGCTCGATGACCAGCGGGCCATGGATGGCGGGCCGATCGCGGGGCACTCGGTGTTCACCGGCTACCTGATCGAGGCGCTGCGCGGCGGCGCCGGCGCGTCGCCGCGTACATCGCCGGTGGTGGGCGTGAACGAGATCGCAGAGCACGTGCGTCGCCGCGTTCAGGACCATAGTGACTACAGGCAGGTACCGGGCCTCGGCTTGCTCGAGTTCGACGATTGCGGGGAGCTGCTGCTCCCGCGCAAGCCGCCACACGCGGCCACAAAGCCGCGGCGACCCGGATCCGGTGCGACGCACGACGCGCGAGCACATCGAGCCCCCCGGAACCCACGACCGCCCGTCACCGTGCATCCGCGCAGCGACGCCGCGGGGCTTCCAGACCGGACCGAGGGCTGGACGCTCGAGCCGATGGTTGCCGCGGCGCTCGATCGCCAGGGCGAGGAGCGGCGGCGCGGCGCGCGCGTGCTGACGATCGTCGCCGGCGATGCGCTGGCGGCGCAGACCTCGTGGGGCACGTGGGCGGCACGTCATGGCTACCTGACGCTGGCGACGCAGTCGGTGGGCCTCGACGCCGTCGTCGCAGATCTGCTGGCCCAGACACCGTGGCTTCGCTGCGTGCCCGAGGCGCGCAAGCGTCTCGCGGCGGCGGGGCGGATCGACGTGCAGGCGGTGGATGCCTCGCTCGACGCGCGATCGATGTCGGAGCGCTGTACCTGGGTTGATGATGTCGCCGCGCTCGATCCGCATGCGCAAGTGAGCGGCTGGCTCCTGTCGTGGCTCCGGCGTCCTGCGGGCAGCGCCCCGGACCTGACCACGGCGCCCGTGCGCCCGGGCGAACTCCTGGCCATCGCCTGCGATCTGGCATCGCCCACGGCCGTGCTCCTGTTCCACCCGACTCCGGACGAGCGGTGGCTGGAGCGCGCGATCGCCACCGCGGCGGAGCTGATCGCTTATCTACCGGCGCACTCGGTCGCCGTGACCGCGCCCGCCGAGCTCGTGGCGCGCGTGCTCGGCGGCGATCGCAGAGGCGCGGCGTGGACGATGGCGCGGCAGGGGCTGGTGAGGGTCGAGGCGCTGGCTCGGCGTCTCCCTGGCCGTGCTCGCCACAGCACGATGCGCGTGCTGTTCGACGCGCTCGCACGCGATCCGCGAACGCGCGGCCGGTTCGAGCTCGATGGCAAGGTCGCCACCGCGGACGGACCAGGGATCGACGTCGCGCTGGTCACCCATGACGCCCGGATCGCCGTCGAGCTCGACGCCTGGTACCACTTCCACGACCCGGAAGGCTATCGCCGCGATCGCGTGCAGGACACGCGGCTTTCGCGCGCCGGGTACTTCGTGCTGCGGTTCCCCGCCGAGGATGTCGACGAGCGACTTCCCTCGACGATCGAACACCTTGCCATTGCGCTCGCCGGCCGCCGTGCCGTGCGCGCCCTTCTCTAGGAGAACCTCCATGTCTCAAGCTCGCGATGAATCTTCCCCGTCTCGCATCGAGCTCGTCGTGCTCGCATGTCTTTCTCAATCAAAGCCGCCGAGCGATGCCGAACTCGGTGGCGCTATCCAGCAGCTGGCTCTCCCCAGGGAGACGCCCGAAGCCGCTCGCCGTCGCGCCGGCGAGATCCTGGCGGGGCTCGCGCGTCGCGCGTGGGTGACTGGCGATGACGAGGTGCCCGGAAGAGGCCGGCAGCGCAAGAGCCAGTCGCCGCGGAAGCTGACCGACAGCGGCAAGCGTGCATTGCGCAATGCTTTCAATCTGACCCGCGTGCCCACCTGGGCCCAGGTGCGTGACAAGCACCTTCCGTCCTTGGCGCTCGGCGTGCCACCGGGATCGGATCTTGCCAGCGAGGCGTGCACCGAGAACGCCATCATGGCGGCGGTGCTGTGCACTCGGTTCGGTGTCCGTGACGCGCACACTCCGGTGGCCGTGTGCGACGCGCTGATCGCAAACGCCCTGGGGATGTCCCTGGGAGCGTCCGAGGGCAGCCTGACGCTGGATCGCATCCGGGCGCACGTCCTCCTGCGCGGGATCGACAGGCAGGCCCGGGATGCCCCGAGCCCGGACGTCAAGGGGTATGCCCCCAGGCTCGCGGCGTGGATCGCGTACAGCGCCGTCGGTGCCAGCGGGACACAGCGCAAGATGGCCCGGGCGCTCGCGCGCCGCTGGGTCTGCGGAGAGGCCAACCCGCTGGGTGTGCGTTCGGCGGAACCCACGACAGGCGAGTCCGCGACGTCGACGCCGGTCGCGGCTCCCGACAATGATGGGCGCGTGCGAACCGTGGTCTCCGTGGGTGAGTCGACGCGACCCACGCCGCCCGATGGTCAGGCCACGCAGAACCTCCTCGAGGTCGTGCGCGAGACGATCTCGCGCATCGGCGCCGAGGGGCGGTTCGGCGAGAAGGTCTACGTGTCCGCGATCTGGCGCACCCTGGAGCGCGATCGCAAGGCCGGCGAGCTCTCCCTCGACCACTTCAAGCGCTGGCTGGTACGAGCGAACCGCGACGGCTGGCTGGTGCTCGCGCGCGCCGATCTGATCGGTGCGATGGACGCCAAGCAGGTCAACGAGTCGGAGATCAACGATCGCGGGGCGACGTTCCACTTCGTCCTGGATCCGCGGAACGGCGCGTCCATGTCGCAGCGGGAGAGCCATGCGGGCTGAGCCAGGTGGCCGGTCCGCGCTTGGCCAGATCCAGGCCGACCTCACCGGTACCTGCCGGGTCCTGACGAATGTCGTGGCGGGTGCGCGTGGCAGTGCGCTCATCGATGATCTGCGCGCTACCGCCGGGGGCACGACCACCGAGATCCTGTGGCAGGCGCTGTTCGCCGATTGCCTGCGCGTGGTCCACAGCGCGGTGATGGCCGACGGCGTGATCGAGGACCGCGAGATCGAGGCGCTGTTCGAGATCATCGCGGCGGCAGCGCGTCACTACGCCGCCGGGCTGCGCTCGCAATACGGGGAGTTCGCCTCGGTCGACCGCGAATCCGCGCGTGCGTTCCTCGACCGCTATGCCGCCGATCGCGGCCCGTTCGGCCGGGGCGCGCGGATCCGCTGGCCCGGCCTGACGCTGTGCCGCCGGGCCGCGGAGCTCGGAGAGCGCGACGCGCTCCAGCGCTACACGAAGGCGATGACGTTGATGAGCGCCGAGGCGAGCCGGCTTGGTGGCGCACCCGACGGTGCTCCGCTGCGCTCCGGGCAGGCCGACGAGCTCGACGAGCTGAAGCGGATCCTGGCCGGCGAGACCACCGCGATGGCGCAGGGCGTGGATCGCCGGGTCCAGGCGTTCCTGGCGCCGTGCCGCGTGTTCAGCGCGGTCCAGCAGGCGTCGTCGATCTTCGAGAACGATCCGTTCGATGTCGAGGCGGTGCATCGCGAGGCGCGCGTCAGCTTCGAGCAGCTCGTGGCGCATGCGACGATGAGGCCGCACGTCCCCGACCTGGGACGGATGCTGGTGGTCCTCGGCGACTCGGGCGCCGGGAAGACGCACCTCTTGCGCGGCTTCCGCCGTCACGTGCAGGAGGGGAGCCGCGGGTTCGTGGTCTACGCCCAGCTGCAATCGAGAACCGAGGACTACTCGCGTTATCTGCTGTTCCATCTGGTCGAGTCGCTCTCCCGGCGCTACTCGGAGCAATCCGGCAGGACGGGGCTGCGCGAGCTCGCCAGCGGCCTGTTGCGGCTTGCGCGGCCGCCGCTCCGCGAGCGCCTGGAGCGGCTCGCCGACGACACCTGGGATGCGCGCGGCACCCTCGCCGAACACATCAACGAGCTGGTCAACGAGCTACTCGGGATCGCCGAGCTGCAGAGCTTCGATCTCGACCTCTTGCGGGTCATGCTCTATGCGCTACGTCCCGATCCGCGGACCGCGTCGAGCGTGTATAAGTACCTGCATTGCGACGACATGAACGCCCATGATCGGCGCTGGATCGGCGACGTCCCGCCGCGGACACGCGACGATGATCCGCACTGGATGATCCGCGCGCTCGCGCGATTTGCCGCGGTGACCGGGCGCGCGCTGGTGGTGATGGTCGACCAGGTCGACCTCGCAGGGTTCGAGGCGGACTCCACGAAGATCTTCCGCCGTGCGATCGATGCCCTGTACCGGATCGTGAGCGAGATCCCTTCGGCGGTCGCCGTGGTGGCGTGCTTGTCGGATCTCTACAACGCGGCGCGCTCCGAGCTGAACCGCCCCGCGCTCGACCGGCTCGAGACGGCACCTCCGATCGCCAGGCTGCAGGTCAACCGTTCGTACCCCGAGATCGAGGCGGTCGTCGCGCGACGACTGTCGTCGCTGTTCACCGAGCACGGCACCGTGCATCGCCCGGAGCAGCCGGTGTACCCGATCCCCGAGAGCGAGCTCCGCCAGCTCGAGAACCGCCGGCTGCGCGACGTGCTCGAGTGGTGCCATCAGTTCCAGGCGCAATGCGCCGCGGCCGGCAAGATCATCAATGCCGACGAGCCGGTCACGGTGGAGATCAAGGGCCGCGAGCTGGATCTCGATACGATCGCGGCGGCGTGGAGCGAGGCGACCCAGGCAAAGGATCTCGAGGTCCCTGACGACGAGAACGAGATCCTCGCCGTGGTCGCCGAGGCCGCGAAGGCCTACGTGCACGAGACGGGGCTATCGCTCGTCGCACCACCGTACAAGAATGGTGTGCTGCGCCTGCAGATGTCTCGCGGCGACGATCGCGCTGCGCTGGCGGTCGCCGTCGTGGACCACAGCTACCGTGGCGGCGCGTTCACCGGGCAGATCGAGTCGCTTCGCAGGCGTGCCAAGGGCATGGTGCCGATCGCCGTCCGCACGCTCGAGTTCCCCCGAGGCCGTGCGTGCGACAAGGCGATGGGACGGCTGGTCGACATGCGGGGCCGGGGGGCCTATCTGGACGCGTCGACGCTGCGCGCACTGGTTGCGTTCCAGCGGTTCCAGCCGGCGTTCGCGGCCGACCGGATCGCGGCCTGGAAGCTACGTGATCGACCGATCTCGAGCCTGCCGGCGGTGATCGAGATCTTCGACTTCGATCGCTCTCGCGTCGTTCGGCCGGTGGGTGCCGGCCGCCGTGCATCGACCGCGCCTGTCGAGCCGAGCAGTGCGGACGAGGCGTCGCTCGACGCATTGCCGCCGGTGGCCGCATCGAGTTCGAACTCGCGGCTCGCTTCGACGGCGGAGTCCCCCGCCATGGTCGCGGACCCTGCGGATGCCGCCGCGGCGCCCCAGACCTCGATCATGGACGCCGTGTCAGACCCACCGGAGCTCGCAACACCGAGTGCGTCGAAGACGGGGCTCGCGACGGGCCGGCGAATGAAGATCCGAGGCGGCTCGGCCACGCCGCCTCCGGCTCCGATCTCGAGGGACGCGACCGTCGTGCCGCGTAGATCCGCCACCGTCGCCGATGCGAGCACGCCGGACGAGGTACAGGCTCGCTGGCCCGGTGGCGAGACCGACATGCCGCCACCAGTCGGATCTGCCGAGCCATCCGGAGTGCGCAAACCGCAGCTACAGAAACGCGCGGAGCGATCCGTGCCTCGGCCGCCTGTTGCATCGGCCCGGCAACTCTGGGTCGGCAACAGCACCAGCTTCGAGGCCGCGCCTATCATGCTCGAGCCTGCGTCGCTCCTGCGCCACGTCGCGATCGTCGACAGCGCGGGTAGTGGCAGGATCGCGGCCGCGCTGAACCTCGTCGAGCAGACCCTCGAGTGCGGCGTGCCCGCGATCTTGCTCGATCGCACCGGCGAGATGAGCTGTTACGCCAGACCGGACTGGTGGCGGCAGAGCGAGGATCCCGAACGCGCTCGCCGGCTCGCCGAGCGTATCGATGTTCGTCTGTTCACGCCCGGGATCCGAGGCGGCCGACCGCTCTCGGTCGCGGTGATCCCCGACCTGTCGCGTGTCCCCAAGGCCGATCACGATCGCGCGGTGCGGCTCACCGCGGGCGCTGTCGCGGCGACGATGCGAGCCGGCACAAGCGCCGGCGAATCCGAGCGGCTCGCCGTGCTGACCCAGGCGATCACCATGCTCGCGAGGCAGTCATCGCCCGGCGGGCTGCTCGAGTTGATCGCGCTGCTCGAGACCGGAGTTGACGAGCTGGCCGGGGCGGCTGGTGACGACGCGCTTCGCCAGGGCCTGATCGAAGATCTCGTAGCACTGCTCAGCAACGCCGACGTGTTCACTCCCGGCGCCGAACCGCTGACTGCCGCAACCCTCATCGGATCGACTTCCGATGGGCGTCTTCCGCTCGCGGTCATCAACACCGCGTTCCTGGGGGAAGGACCGCGGCTGCGGCCGTGGGTCGCGCAGCTGATCGGCGCTGTGAACCGCGAGCTCGCATCGTCCACGAGCAACACGCTCCATACCCTGTTCGTCGTCGACGGCGCCGACCTGCTCTTGCCCGCCGGTGCCGGCAAGGCGCCAGCGAAGGAACCTCTGCAGGAGCTGCTCGGGCGGGCGGGCGCGGCTGGCCTCGGCCTCGTCCTCGCATCGCAGCGTCCCGGAGAGCTCGATTACCGGCGCTGCGCGCCGGTCGATACATGGTTCGTCGGCAAGACCGAGGAGCAGACGCTCGACAAGATGAAGGCGCTGTTCGAGCATCGCCCGCTCGGTCACCGCAACCCGAGCCGGCTCGAGTCCGGGCGCTTCGTGATGTTGCACGACGGCGGGGCTCGCGATGTGGAGCGCGGTTCGCCGCTGATCCGGATCGAGCAGCTCGGAGAGGTCGAGTTGAAGAGCCTTGCCGCTCGAACGCGTTCGCGTTCTCGGGATACGACGCCAGCCCGGAAAGCTGACGCGGCAGGCGATGACCTGTCGCCGCGGCAATACCTGCCACGCTGACCCCGCGTGTTGTGCTCGCGCCTTGTTCGGTGAACTCGCCCCTGAGGCCGTAACGCGAAGTGCCTTGGTTGAATACGCCAGATTCAACAGTGTGAGTCACTTGGCAATTGATGAGTGGTAAAACGTATGGCACGCAGAACCGGAAAAATCACCTGGACCGTACTTCTCCTCAAGAAGGGATTCACGGAGGAAAACGCCGTGAAGGAGTCTCTTGCGAGACAAGTGCGAGGCTACGAGGTCGTAGCCAACCAGCACATCGGCAAGCTTGTCGTCGGTCCGAACCGGCCGAATCCGCCGCGGTGGCTCCGGCACGTCAAGCCCTATTCTCCAAGCCTACCGGAACTCCTGAACGAGACCGTGTCGGCTGTCCTGCTCGTTCCGGCCGCCACCCGGACCTTCGCGCTCACGCTGGGGTACGGACGGTCTCTCCTGCGATCGGATTCCTGGGAGGATGGGTTCGGTCTGAAGGTCACCTTGAACGCGGTACTACCCGGTAGCATCAAGTCCATCGACCGGACTTCCTTCGATGCGTTTGCCCACCAGACCAGGACGCAAGGCATCCGTTCCGGCGATCTCGAACAGTTCGGTCTCGATGTGGAACAGGACATCCTCCGCGCCGTGACCGGCAAGCCCGAGGACGAATCCCTCGGCGACAAGCTCTCGGGAAAGGACGCGCTCGTCTTCCACGCACGCGTCGACGTACCCGGGCTTCCCGACTTCTTGGCGAGATGCCTGGCCAAGTCTCGAAGCAACGCCTACAAGGAATGGTATCCCGACCTTGATCAGCTTACCGAAGTCTCCGACGGCGCGCTGCTGGACAGACTCCACGGTGAACTCCAGCGCAAGATCCGCGAAGACGATCGCGACCGTCTCTGGCTTGCCGTACCCGACTTCGTCGATTGGGCGCGTTTTGGCTTCCGGTATGGCCTCGCCACGTACGAACCGTACCCTGACCTGGACTTCGAGGACTTCCTCGAGCACCTCCACCATCGCGAAGCGATGACGCTCGAGGGCCGGCGGGTCCACCGCGTCGACCTGGAGACCGGCGTGGAGGTCGAGAGCTGGCCTCTGGTCAAGTGCCTTCATACCGAGCTCGTCCTCGGCGACAAGACGTATGTCTTGTCGAATGGGCACTGGTATAAAGTCGCGCAGGACTTCGTCGCTCGTATCGACCGCGCCATCAACCCGCTCTTGCAAGAGAGCTCATTGCCGGGGTACTCCGACAAGGACGAGGCCAGATACAATCGACGAATCGCAAAGAGTGAGGGGTACTTCCTGTTCGATCGCAAGAACGTCCAGCACGGAGGCCGCCGAAGCCAGATCGAGCCGTGCGACCTGCTTACGAAAGATCGCCGCCTCATCCATACCAAGCGTTACGGCGCCTCCAGCATCCTCAGCCACCTGTTTGCGCAAGGCCGCGTCACGAGCGAACTGCTTGTTGACGATAGCAAGTATCGCGAGAAGATGCGCGCCAAGCTGCCCGACGAGCTCAAGCACCTGATACCGCTAGACCGGATCGACCCAGCGAGGTACACGGTCGTCTACGCGATCGTCGGTCGCCCGCCGGAGGACCAGAAGCTTGCCGAGCTCCTGCCATTCTTCAGCAGGGTGAATCTCTATCGCACCGCCCGCCATCTCAGACGCCTTGGATACAAGGTGGGTGTGCAATGGGTGGTAAACCAGCGTCGCGCTCGGTGACTGGCGGACGCCGAGCGGCGTCACGATCGGTTCGAGCTCCTGCCAGCCGACGTCCGCTCCCGGCGATCGAACGCCCACATCTGCCGCTGGCGTTCCCCCCCGTGGAACGGCGACCGGCCAGGAGGCCGTCCGGCGAGGCTGGGCTCGCAAGCTGGCGAAACCTCGGCCGTTGCGTGACGCCGATGATCTGCGCTGCCAGATAGCAGCGGCCGCGGCGCGCCGCCGCCGACATGTCTGATGGCAGCGCCGATGTCGTTGCCGCGGCGCTGATCACGCGGGCGCGCGAGAGTTGGAGCTTGACCCTCGGTACCGGGTAGGCGCCGTCGAACGGGCTATCGATCAGTTGCTGGATGAGTACGAATCATCTGGCTGAGGACAACAGTCTCCAGGAGGTCGGGATCCGGTTCGCCGCGTTTCACACCGTGGACTTTTCACCCAACGACTGTTGCGTACGCCTCGACGGGTTGGGTTATCCTGAGCCGATTTGTCCTTGGTGGCTGGTCCATGGGAGCGCCGGAAATCAGGAGTCAGGAGAAACCGATGAACGTTGGATCACGTACAGCGGATGCGTTGCTTGCCGCACTCCTTTTGGTGGCGATTTCCGCGTGCAGCAGGAGCAGCGAGGGTTCGCCGCCGCGCGCCACGGCATCGCCGTTTGCCAACGCACCGCTCACCAACGCACCGCTCCCCAAGGTACCGCCGCTCGCCAAGGCGCCGCCGCCCGCCAAGCTCCATGTGACCGAGGCCGTGGCGAACCAGGCCGCGGGCAAGACCCCGCCAGAACTTCGTGCCGACTACATCCGTACGGTGCAAGGCCGGGCGGCCGAGGCGTATCGAGTCGAGCCGATGGCGGCGAAGAGCCTGCGCATGCGCAGCCCCGCCCAGAGGCTCCGGGCAGAGCTTTCTCCGGAGGGAGTGCAGATCACCAATACATCGATCGGAGGCGCTCGCGGGGGGCTCGCGCTCGTGGGGCTCGGCTGTGAGCAGCAGCGGGTGGCGGTGCGCGCGGCGTCACCGCGGGCCGTGGGCAATCGAGGAGAGTACGACCGCGGCGAGCTGCTCGAATGGTATGCCAGCGGCCCGCTGGGCCTGGAGCACGGCTTCACCCTGGCCACGCCGCCGCCGTGCCGCGCCCAGGGAGGTGGGGCGGTCGTCGTGGAGCTGGCCGTTCGCGGGCTTTCCGCCGCGTTCGTCGCGGAAGGCGAGCGGGTCGAGTTGCGCGACCGCACCACCCGCGGGGGGATCACGTACTCGGACCTGTTCGCGCGCGATGCCAAGGAGCGAACCGTGGCCGCGACGATGACGGTGAACGGCAAGCGGCTGCTGCTGCACATCGACGACGCCGGCGCGGTCTATCCGCTGCAGATCGCCTCGCTGCTCTCGACCCAGCAGCCGAAGCTCCTCGCGAGCGATGGGGCGGCCTACGACCGGTTTGGCCACTCGGTCGCGGTCTCGGGGGATACCGCGGTGGTGGGCGCCGACCGCAATGACGAGAAGGGCCCGGATGCCGGTGCGGCTTACGTCTTTGTACGCAGCGGCACGACGTGGATCCAGCAGGCCAAGCTCACGGCCGCCGATGGCCACGCCAACGACTATTTTGGCGTCGCAGTCGCCATCTCGGGCGATACGCTCCTGGTGGGCGCCATGTTCAATGATGATACGAAATCCGACGCGGGCGCTGCCTATGTCTTTGTGCGCAGTGGCACGAGCTGGACCCAGCAGGCCAAGCTCCTGGCCGCGGACGCCGCCTCGTCCAAACAGCTCGGGATCTCGGTCGCCCTCTCGGGGGACACGGCCCTGGTCGGAGCGGTCGAAGACGCCGATCATGGCAAGCGGTCCGGTGCGGCCTATGTGTTCGTCCGCAGCGACACGAGCTGGACCCAGCAAGCCAAGCTCACCGCCGCCGACGGTGCGGCGCTCGATCAGTTCGGCATCTCTCTCTCGGTCGCGGGGAACACCGCCCTGATCGGGGCCGCCGGCGACGATGAGCATGGGCCCGGCTCTGGTTCGGCCTACGTGTTCGCGCGCAGCGGCACGAGCTGGAGCCAACAGGCCAAGCTCACGGCCGCCGACGGCGCCGCCGCCGACCAGTTCGGCATCTCGGTCGCCGTCTCGGGGGACACGGCGCTGGTCGGGGCCAACCTCGCCGATGCGCGTGGTCTCGATTCAGGTTCGGCCTACGTGTTCGTGCGCAGCGGCACGAGCTGGAGCCAGCAGGCCAAGCTCACGGCCGCCGACGGTGCGAATGGCGATAATTTCGGAGCTTCGGTCGCCCTCCTGGAGGACACCGCCCTGGTGGGAGTACCGAACGATCGCCACCTGGGCGCTGCATCGGGTTCGGCCTACCTGTTCGTGCGCGGCGGCACGAGCTGGAGCCAGGAGGCCAAGCTCACGGCGGCCGACGCCACGTCCGCCGACCTGTTCGGCGCCTCGGTCGCCTTCTCGGACCACACGGCCCTGGTAGGCGCCGTCTGCGACGGTGATCTGGGCAGCTCGTCGGGTTCCGCCTATATGTACACGCCGCCCCCGCGCCGAGCGATAACGGCGATCCCCGGGAAGACCTCGACAGAGCGCATGTAGTCGCGGTGCTCACGCGAAATCGAGATCGTGGCGAGCCCCAGATCACGTCAGCGCGTGCCGCTTTTGCCAGTAGGGCGCGGCGGGCCAGCGCTGCTCGCCGCGGTAGATGCGGAGTGCCTCGCGGCGATAGTCGCGAAAGGCTCGCGCGAGGCGGGCGCCATAGCGCGGGAGCGCGGCGGCGTCATTGGCGGCGTCGGCGAGGAGTGCGTCGGCGGCGTCCGCGCCGGTGCGTAGCGCCAGCGTGAGGCCGTGGGCGGAGATGGGATCGTACGTGATGGCGGCGTCACCGGCGGCGATCCAGCCGGGGCCGTGCGCCGGCTCGAGCCAGCCGCTGCCGGCGCCGACGAAGCGCGGCGCGACGTCGAGCAGGGCGCCGTGCGCGTCGAGGCGGCCTCGCGTCCGCGGCGCGGCGGCGAGGAGCGCGCCGAAGCCTTCGCCGGTACGCGCCGCGCGAGCGTCGTGGAGGCCGGCATCGGTGAACAGCGCGAGCGCGAAGCGCCCGCCCGGGATAGGCACCGAGTACCAGAAGCCCTCGGGCACGGCCTCGATGAGCGTGAAGGTCTCGTCGCTGGGGCGCGGGGCGCTTGCGAACGCGACCAGCGCGACCTGATCCCACGCCACCTCGCGCCGTGCGCCCAGCGTGCGCGCGAGGCAGGCCGTGCGGCCCGAGGCGTCGACCAGGTAGCGCGCCGCGATCGGCGGGCTCGCGCTGGTCGCGGCGAGGTGCCACGAGCCGGCGTCGCGAGCGGCTGTACGCGGTGCTTCGCAGGCAACGAGGCGTGCGCCGGTCTCCAGGGCACGCGCGCGAAGCAGCGCCTCGAAGCGCGCGCGATCGATGTGGAAGCCGGGGCCGCGCGGATCACCCAGGAAGTCGTGCCAGGTGAGCTCGGGGCCGCCCCAGGCGGAGGCGTTCGCATGGCAAAGGAGGTGCCCGTCTTGGAGGAACCGCGTGCGGAGCCCGAGGCGCTCGAGGAGGGCCGGCGCACCCGGCGAGAGGCTCTCGCCGATGCGATCGCCGTCTGCGGGCGGGCGTCCGAACACGACGACCCGCCACCCCGCCTCGGCGAGCAGGATGGCGGCGGTGCACCCGGCAGGCCCTGCGCCAACGACCACCGCGTCCGCCTCCACCTCCGCCGCCATCTCGCGCTTATTCCTCGTCGGTGAGCCGGAGGAGCGGCAGCTCCTTCGGGAGATCGTCCTCGAGGCGGCGGCCGGTCTCGACCCACATCTCCGCGGGCAAGGTGCCACCCGGCCCGGGCTTCGCCTCGATGATGCCGACCTTCCACCAGTCGTGGAGGAACTTGTTGATCGCCGGCTTCGACGGAAAGATCTTCGGCGGTACCTCCGGCTTCATCGGGTAGCGGATCCCGCGCAGCCACTTCACGCGCCGGTGAAACGCGAACACGTGCTCCTTCTCACCGAGCGGCGCGTGGGGATCCATGAGGATCGCGTACTGCTCGCTGCTCATCACGTCGTTCGGCACGCGCGCGGGCCAGAACGTCGGCAGGTAGTCGTCGACGTATGGGATGTAGCCGGAGAGGCAGGACGACGTATCGGCTTGCCAGGGGACGGCCATCCAGCGCGTCACGTCGCCTGCCGCGGAGCCGTCGAGCGGGCCGCCCTGCATGAGCGCGACCGAGCCCACGAGCTGTGTTCCCCAGGACGGCGCAGGCGACGTGCGACGCTTGATGCGGAAGGGGGCCGCGTAGACGATCTTGTTGCGCATCGGCCAGGTGAACTCGGCGCCGGGATGGAAGGGGCCGCCGAGCACCTCGTCGAGGACCGCACGATCGATGCCCTTCACCTGATCGGCGGCGCCGAGCGACTCCCAGCGCGGCGGCGCTGCCGGTGGGCCATCCGCGGCGAACTCGCCCGCCGCCCACTGCGCGAGCCAGCGATACTGCGTCGGTAGGATCGCCATCCACTGACGGGGATCGGTGCTGTTGACGTTGGTCGTCATTCCGTCGCCGTAGTAGGCGGGGAGCGCCGAAGGCTGCGGGTACGGATACGTGGGCTTGCGGAACCAACCGAAGATCGCCGTCCGCAGCGTGCGCGTGGCCGCGGAGGGATCGTTCAGGCGTGCGACGAACGCCGGATCGCTGAAGTCGGCGGGGGTGCCGAACCCGAAGTCGCGCGCGAACCCGGCGTTCACCCACTGGTTCTGCGTGAAGCGACGGAGCAGCGGATAGATGTGCTCGGAGAAGCTCGGCTGCGCCGGCATGAGCGCAGGATCGAGTTGCGTGGCGACATCGAACAGCAGATCGTAGCCCGTCACGATGCCCTGTACGCCAGGCGCGTAGTCCGGCGGGCCGACGAGCGCCCACGCGCCGATCGCCTGGTAGGTGTGCCCGTTGTACTCGACCGTGGCGTCGACGGGCCCGTCGGAGACATCGTCGTGCCACCCGGCGTTGTTGGCGAAGGTCGTCAAGTCGCTGCCGTCAGCGCTCGCCGACACGCCCCGCCCGCCGAGAAACACGAGCCGGCCGCGCTCGTCGGTCCTGACCTCGCCGAGATAGACGTCCTTGCCCATGAACCGGCCCGAGAGCTCGTACTTCGGCTCGCCGCCGTGCTCGTTCACGCTCTCGCCCGAGATCGTCACCGGCGGCGGCGTGATGGCCAGGGCCGCGCGCTCGTTGCCTTTGACGGCGGGGTTGCGGATCAGGCTGGCGATCCCCGCCGCGGTGTTCGATCCCAGCGACTCGTCGAGGTCGAGCGCTTGATCGAAGTCGAACCACGCCGCCTTCGTGTTCGCGACCTCGACCTTCCAGTGGACGCGCGCGTCCTGGGCCGTGATCTCCTTGACGACGTGGCCGTGCGCGTCCAGCCCGTACACGCGAAACCGCGCCGCCTGCCGCTTGATGCGGCCGCCGTCGTCGCGATAGGGCCCGCTGCGGGGCGCGCCCGGCTGCTCGGGCCCGAAGAAGAAGCCCGCCGGGCTATTGCCGACCCGGGCGACCCCGATGGATGGATAGATCGCGAACTGCGTGATCTCGTGCGACTCGGACATGTTCCCTCCCCTGCTTGTCGGAGCGTCGTATGGAAGCGCGGCACAAGTCAAACGCTGGGCCCGCTGTCGTCGTCAGCAGGCCACGCGCGTCGTCGCGGCCTTCGCGACCAGGCCGGCAAGCTCGTCCATCGCCGGCGGATCCTGGTCGAGCATGCGATGGAACGCGCGCGTGAGCAGGACGCTACCGACCGCGCGGTTCGCGGCGAGGGCGCGGTCGAACACACCGGCGTCGCGGTCGGCGCCGAACAGCTTGGCGACGCGCTTGCCGCCGAGCGCCGCGATCGAGGCCGCGGTGCCGTCGAACGGGCGCCCGAGGCCGGCTTCGGGATCCCACGATACCGAGGCGCCGCCGACATGCTCGTAGCCGATCAGCGCGCCCTGCTCGTACCAGGCGACCGTGCCGGCGGCGAGGCCGGGGCCGGCGTGGGCGCACAGCGTCGGGGCGCCGAGGCCCGAGAGCTCCTCCGCCAGCACCGGCAGCTCCGCGTTGGGGAACAGCGCCTCGTCGTAGATATCCTTCCAGTCGTCGAGCAGATCGGGCCAGCGGGCGGCGCGCTGGGCCCGTGCGCGATCCGCCCACACGACCGCGATCTGGCGCGGCGCCTTGCGCGCCGGGAATGCCAGGCGCGCGATCACGGCATCACCACCGCGCCATGCCTTCGCGATCGCCGGGGCGAGCACGTCGGTGTTGTCGTCTCGGATCACAAGCCAGGCAAACACGCCCGCATGATACCTGGTCCTCGTGTGCGGGATCGCGATGATCTGCTGGCGCGCGCGGCGTGGGCGCTGCGCCCCGAACGTCGTAGGCTCACCGCGTGACGATCGACTTCGAGCAGCACCGCAGCCACCTGCGCGGCGTCGCGTATCGCATGCTTGGCTCGCTTGCCGAAGCCGACGACGCGGTCCAGGAGGCGTGGCTGCGCCTCGACCGCGCCGATCCGAGCGACGTCGCGAACCCGCGCGGCTGGCTGACCACGGTCATCGCGCGGGTCTGCCTCGATATGCTGCGCACGCGCGCGTCGCGCCGCGACGAGCCGCTGGATCCGCGCGCCGATCGCCCGGAGGCCAGCGACGCCGAGCAGGAGCTGATGCTCGCCGACTCCGTCGGCCTCGCGCTGCTGGTCGTGCTCGACAAGCTCGAGCCGGCCGAGCGGCTCGCGTTCGTGCTCCACGATCTGGTCGGCATGCCGTTCGACGAGATCGCGACGATCGTGGCGCGCTCGCCGGTCGCCGTGCGCCAGCTCGCGAGCCGCGCGCGCCGGCGCGTCCAGGGCAGCCGGCCGCCGGACGCCGATCTCGCGAGCCAGCGCCATGTCGTCGAGACGTTCATCGCGGCGCTGCGGCGCGGCGACGTCGAGGGCCTGATCGCGATCCTCGATCCGGAGGTCGTCGGTCGCGCCAGCGATGACAAGGGGAACGTCCGCGAGGTCCGCGGCGCACGTACGTGGGCCTCGGGTGCCGTCGCGTTCGCTCAGCTCGCGAACCACATGGCCCCGGCCCTGATCGATGGCTCGGTCGGGCTCGTGATGGCGCCGAACGGCCGGCTGCTGCGTGCGCTCCGCTTCACGTTCGAGGGTGGGCGCATCGCGCGCGCCGAGGTGATCGCGGATCACGCGCGGCTCGATGCGCTGGACATCGCGGCGATCGAGTGACCTCTCCCGGCCCGAACCGCCTGGCACGCCGCGAGGCCGTACTCCTACCGGCGGGCCAGCTGGGTGATCTGGATCAGGTTGCCGCAGGTGTCGTTCAACATGGCGATGGTCGAGGCGGTCACCTCGGTGGGCGGCATGGTGAACTGGGCACCGCGCGCGCTGATGCGCTCGTAGTCGCCCTTGATGTCGTCGGTGAAGAACATGGCCGCGGGCTGGCCCTGCTGGAACCTTGCCTGCTGGTAGGTCTTGGCCGGGCTATCGCTGAGCGCCAGCTGCAGCTCGGTCCCGCCCGGGTCCTCGGGTGAGGTCATGGTGAGCCAGCGAAACGGCCCCTGGCTGAAGTCGGCCTTCTTGGCAAAGCCCAGCACTTCCGTGTAGAAGCGCAGAGCCTTTTCCTGATCGTCAACATACACGCTGGTCAGTTTGATCTTCATTGGTCTTCCATCCGGCTGTCACGTTCACGGTGTGTGCCGCGTCAGACAGGTGACGGAAGGCGACCGGAGAATGTGACCGTACGCGCGCAAGAAGCGATCCGCTCCGCACTTCTCGTAGGAGACGATCTCGAACGCTCCCCCGTAACCTGCCAACCTGCGCATCCGTTTAGTGCTTCGGCCAGCTTCCGAAGGAGCCTGAGAAACGATCACACCTGTTTCGTCCCACCCGACGTGGTGATATCGGACGTGGAACGTGGGCAATGCGGCTTATCCCCGGCGAAAGGTAAGAAGGTAAGAAGATGAAGAGTCAACCAAAGCCAGCAGGTAAGGCGGCCTCCAAGCTGATCAGCGAGAGGATTGCCGAGCTGGGTGACTGGAGAGGCGATACCCTGGCAAGGCTGCGCGCCCTCATCAAGGAGGCCGATCCTGATGTCGTCGAAGAGTGGAAGTGGAGGGGCACCCCGGTGTGGTCCCATGACGGGGGGATCTGCACGGGAGAGTCGTACAAGGCGATAGTGAAGCTGACCTTCTTCAAGGGCGCTTCCCTGAAAGATCCCGCCAAGCTGTTCAACTCGAGCCTTGACGGGAACACCAGGCGCGCCATCGATATTCACGAAGGAGAGGGGATTGACACGAAAGCGTTCAAGGCGCTCATCCGCGCCGCCGTCGCGCTCAATACTTCGGGCGGAGAGAAGCCCACGAAGCGCACGTGAGCAGTCCAGGAGCCCACCCCTGAATATGTCCCACATCGGGGCCGCAGAAGAGTCGTTTCTGCCCAGAGCCAAGGTTGAGAGATCTTCTGGCGTGATGGGCGGTGTCTCGCTTATCTCGCTCTTGCCTGTGCAACACTTATGGCTCCACGTATTGCAAGCGAAATCGAGATCGAACTCCGGAACGAGACAAAAGAGACACCGTCCCCATCAGATCGGCTGCCGCTCCGCTAGTGCCGGCAGACCGAGTTCGCGACGGCGGCGTCGTCGAACTGGCAGTCAGTGCCACAACTTTCGTCGTGCGGGACGACGAACGAGCACACGCCATCCTGCCGGTTGCCGGCCTGATCCTGCACTCGGAAGTGGACCTGGTAGACCCGGCCATTCCCGCCGCCATCGCGCTCGGCGCGTAGCTTCAGCGTATGGTCATCGACGATGACGATATCGTTGGTGGTATTGCCGTCGCCGTTGCCGTGTGCGCCGTCGGGCTCGTTCGAGGTCACGCAGGTGATCTCCGCGTGAAACGCGCTCGGCGACAGCCGCCCATCGCAGGTGTCCGCGACTGCAATACCGCAGTCATCGAGGCTGACCGTGCGGTACTCGTGATTGGCGGACCACAGCGGCGCGGGGTGCCCTACCGAGACGGTCGGCGGCGTGGTGTCGACGACGCTGATCTTCGAGTCGCAGCTCGCCGTGTTGCCCGTCGTGTCGCTCGACGTATAGGTCACCGTCGTCGTGCCGCGCGGGAATACCCCCGGCTGCGGGCTGGTCACGGTGACTGCGGTGCAGATGTCCGACGACGCCGCCTGACCGGGCTGGACGAAGGTGCCCTGGGGGGATGCGCACTCGGCGACGATCGGCGCCGGGCACGCGATGCTCGGCGGCGTGGTGTCCTGCACGGTCACGCTGGTGGCACAGCTCGCCTGGTTGCCCGCCTCGTCGCTCGCCGTGTACGGGACGCTCGTCTGGCCCAGGGCGAAGCTGGCCGCGCCGGGGTGGGTGACCGTCGCGCTGGTGCAGATATCCTGCGCGGTGGCGCTGCCCGGATCGACGCTGGCCTGGCCGTTGCCGGTGCACTCGGCGACCGTCGGGGCCGGGCACTGAATGCTCGGAGCGGTGGTGTCGCGCACGGTCACGCTGGTCTCGCAGCTCGCGCGATTCGCGGAGGAGTCGGATGCCGTGTAGATCACGGGCGTGGTCCCCAGCGGGAACGTGCCGGCGCCGGGTTGCGTCACGGTCGGCGGCG